>Ga0210406_10002059_pt1 | contig 23500 bp, 23 predicted proteins | sample IncBWC30MmetaG_FD_155454 | JGI IMG/M metagenome (GOLD analysis project Ga0210406, IMG submission 155454) | Forest soil microbial communities from Barre Woods Harvard Forest LTER site, Petersham, Massachusetts, United States - Inc-BW-C-30-M | ecosystem: Environmental > Terrestrial > Soil >...
CCATAACTCGCTCGAGGCGTTCACGGATTTTCGTGACGACGCCGAAGCCAACGGCTTCTCTTATTTCCTTGAGGTGTTCAATCCGAACGTCGAGCGCGGCCTGACGCCGGAGACCATGCCGCAGTTCGTCAATGACGCGATTGTCCGATGTCTCGCCGGCCTCACCGAGGCGGAGCGACCGAAATTTCTCAAGATCGCCTATAACGGACCGAGAGCGCTGGAGGAGCTGGCGTCCTTCGACCCCGGCCTCGTGGTTGGCGTATTGGGCGGCGGAGCAGGCACGACCCGCGATTGTTTCGAGCTCATCCATCAAGCCGAGAAATATGGCGCGCGCGTCGCGCTGTTCGGCCGCAAGATCAACCTCGCCGAATCGCCGCTCGACATCGTGCGGCTCATGCGCGCGGTCGCCGACGGCGCCATGACCCCTTCCGAGGCGGTCAAAGACTACCACGCGGCGCTTGAGAAACAGGGTTTGAAGCCGACGCGCGAGATCGCGATCGACAGCGCGATCACGGAAGCTGTCCTCAAGTCGGGCTGACCGATGAGCGAGCGGCGCGGCGTGCTGTCGGCCGGCACCTGGTGCGTCGATTTCAATAAGTCGATCGCACGCTGGCCGGATGAGGACACCTCAAACGAGGTTCTGGCCATCGACCGCCAGGGCGGCGGGGCAGGCTTCAATATGGCGCTCGATCTCAAGCGCCTCGATCCCGAGCTTCCGGTCGAGGCGATGGGGGTCGTCGGCGATGACGACCTTGGGTGCTTTCTCTTCGCGGAATGCGACGCGCGTGGCGTTAACCGCAGTGCGCTCCGCGCCGCGCCCGGCGGCGCGACGATGAGCGTTGACGCTTTCAATGTCGCGACCAACGGCCGGCGCACCCATTTCTACCATCAGGGCGTCGCGGCCGAGATGACGCCCGACGACTTCGATTTTTCGTCTATCGGCGCGAAAATTCTGCATCTTGGATTGCCAGGAGCGCACAAGGCCATGGACCGGCCGTGGCGTGACGACGCCAACGGCTGGGTCGCCGTGTTGCGCAAGGCTCGCGCATTTGGCCTCAGCGCCAATCTCGAATTGATGACGACCCGGGCCGAAAGGCTCGCCGAGCTCGGTCGCCCGTGCCTGCCGCATCTCGATTGCCTCATCGTCAACGATTACGAGATCGGCGCGCTGGCGGGACGCGAGACACGCCGCGCCGACGGTTCGACCGACCTAACCGCGGTTGTGCGGGCGATTGAAGATGTGCTCGCGCTCGGCTCGATGCGGTGGGCTGCGGCTCACTTTCCGGAGGGCGGGGTGGTGGTTGGACGCGACGGATCGCGGCTCGCGCGAGGCTCGGTCGCTCTGCCGGCAAGCGCCATTGTAGGCGCGAACGGCGCGGGCGACGCCTTCGCCGCCGGCATACTTTATGGGCTGCATGAGCAATGGCCGATGACGGAGAGTCTTGAACTCGGACACGCATGCGCCGCGGCGTCGATGCGAGCGGTGTCGACGACCGCCGGCGTCGGAACGGTCAGCGAATGCCAGGCGCTGGCCAAGCAATGGGGGTTCCGGCCGCTGGCGCTCGATAACTGAGCGCGCTCAAAGCGCCGGCTGAGTTTCTCGATAGGGGACGATTTCCGCGTGCCGGAATTTCCGCATCGCCTTATCTTCGTGCGCCACGGTGAGACGGCGTATAACGCCGAGAACCGGCTGCAGGGACAGCTCGACATTCCTCTCAACACGCGTGGGCGCGAGCAGGCGCGCACGGTCGGCGGAACGCTGCGGAGCCTTGTCGGGCGCGAGATCGACCGCCTTGATGAGGCCCAGGCGTTTTTCGCTTCGCCCCTCGTGCGTGCGCGGGAGACAATGGAGATTGCGCGCGATGCAATGGGACTTGAACCCGAGCGCTACCACCTCGACCCCGTCTTGAAAGAGCTCAGCTTCGGCGCCTGGGAAGGACTGACCCGGTCGGAGATTGAAGTCAAGGACGCCAAAGCCTTACGGATGCGGCGCAAGGATCGGTGGGCCTTTGTGCCCGAGGGCGGAGAAGGCTACGCCATGCTCGCGGACCGCCTGCGTCCGTGGCTCGACGGCCTCAGCGAACACGCGTTTGTGATTTCGCACGGAGGGGTCGCCCGAGTCCTTATGGCGCTGATCGCGGGAGTTCCGCCGGCGAAGGCGGTTGGCGCGCCAATCATTCAGGGGAGGGCACTTGTATTTGAGAACGGGGGTTGTCGTTGGATCGGGTGAAGATTACGGAGGCCGTCTCTGAACCGACGCCAGCGCCGGCGCTGCGCCAGTCCCTTCGGCCGCCCGAGGTAACGCCCGGCACGATCCTGACCTTAGCCGCCGCCTGCGGCCTCCTTGTCGCCAATATCTATTACGCGCAACCGCTGATCGCGGAGATTGCTCAATCGCTTGGCCTTGCCACCGGAGCGGCGGGCCTCATCGTGACAATGTCTCAGATTGGCTACGGCGTCGGCCTCCTGTTCGTCGTGCCGCTTGGCGATCTCGTCGAGAACCGCAGGCTCGTCTTGATATCGGCGACGCTCAGTGCGGTTGCGCTTGCGTGCGCCGCTTTCGCACCGTCCGCAGGCGTCTTTCTGACCTGCGCCGCCGTGATCGGCTTAGGCTCCGTAGCTGTGCAAATCCTGATCCCGCTCGCTGCGCATCTCGCGCCCGATGCGACACGCGGGCGCGTTGTTGGCATGGTGTCGAGCGGGCTCATGCTCGGCATCATGCTGGCGCGGCCCGTTTCGAGCTTCATCGCCGCGCAATCATCATGGCGCGTGGTGTTCGGGCTTTCAGCCGTGGCGATGGTGATTCTCGCCGCCGTCCTTTCGCGCTCGTTGCCGACCCGCACGCCACGAACCAAAATGACTTACGGCGAACTCATGGGCTCAATGGTCCATCTGGTCAGGGGGACGCCGATCCTGCGTCGGCGCGCCTTCTATCAAGGCTGCCTCTTCTTCGCCTTCAGCCTGTTTTGGACGACGACGCCCTTGCTGCTGGCTGGGCCGCACTATGGCCTGACGCAGAATGGCATCGCGCTTTTCGCGCTTGCCGGCGTTTCTGGAGCCATTGCCGCGCCGATCGGCGGTCGGATCGCCGATCGCGGCTGGGGCCGGCCGGCGACCGGCGCCGCCATCGCCCTCGTTGCGCTCACGATGCTTGGGTCGATCTTCGTCCCGCAAGGCTCGGTCGTCGCGCTGTCGCTTCTGGTCGCTGCCGCCATTGCGGTTGACTTCGGGGTGCAGGCCAATCTCGTCTTCGGCTATCGAGCCATTTTTGCACTGGCCCCAGAGGCGCGCGGACGGCTTAACGGCGTCTACTTGTCGACGGCGTTTGTCGGCGGCGCGATAGGCTCCGCTATCGGCGCATGGGCTTACGCGCGAGGGGGGTGGGGCCTGGCATGCTGTGTCGGATTGATTCCGCCGCTCATTGCGTTCACGCGGTTTCTCATCGGCGTCGTGACCGGGAAAGAATGAGACGGCGGCCAGCGATTGCGACGCCGGCCGCGAGCGCTCAGGCCGCCTTCATGTTGATGGTCGATGTCGCGATCTTGGTGAGAAGCTGGTCGGTCTTGATCTCTTCCTGCAAAGTCTGGTCGAGCAGTTTCGCCGCGTCGTTGTGCCCAAGTTCCTGAGCCCAGGTCTTGAGGGTGCCGTAGCGGGCAATTTCGTAGTGTTCGACGGCCTGGGCTGACGAGGCGAGGCCGGCGTCGAGCGCCGCCGCGCCCTTGAAATCCTCCATGATCTCCTTGGCCTCGTCGATGATCCCGAGGATCGCCTCGCAGGTCTTGCCGCGCGCCGGCCGACCCAGTTGTTCGAACACCTCGTTGAGGCGCTCGACGTGGCCTTCCGTCTGGTCGCGATGAGTCTCGAAAGCCTGCTTAAGTTCGGCCGACGAGGCTTCCTTGGCCATTTTGGGCAAGGCGCGCAAAATCTGCTTCTCGGCGAAGTAGATATCCTTGAGGGTCTCTGAGAACAGATCTTCCAGTGTCTTGCGGTTTGGCATGGCGCGCTCCTTGGCGATAACGTGACTGTGACCAAGAACGGGCTCGGATGGGTTAGGTTCCTGCTGCGCTTTGGGTTCGCGCTTGCTTATGACGCGCCGAGGCGCGACAATCGCCGGAAGGGTAAAGGGAAGTTGCCGAAGGAGGCTCGTCCATGACCAGTAAGCTCGAACAGCTGCGCACTATGACCACCGTCGTCTCGGACACCGGCGACATGGAGGCGATCCGCGCCTACAAGCCGACCGACGCCACGACAAACCCATCGCTGATTTTGAAGGCGGCGGAGATGCCGGCCTATGCGCGTCTTGTCGATGAGGCGATTGCGTGGGGGGGCAAACAAAAGGCTTCAGTCGGCGAGGTGACGGATCGGATCGCGGTGAACTTCGGCGCTGAGTTGACGAAGATCGTTCCTGGCCGCGTGTCGACCGAGGTGGACGCCGATCTCTCCTTTGACACGGAGGGCATGGTCGCCAAGGCGAAGTCGTTCATCGCCGCCTATAAGGAGCGTGGCATCGGCCACGAGCACATCCTCATCAAGCTCGCTTCGACCTGGGAAGGCGTGCAAGCGGCGCGGCGCCTGCAGGCCGAAGGCATCGATTGCAATATGACGCTCGCCTTCTCGATCGCCCAGGCGATCGCGGCGGGGGACGCGAAGGCGTTCCTTCTGTCGCCTTTCGTTGGACGCATCCTGGATTGGCATGTGAAGGCGGGCGGCGGGCCGTACACTCCCGAGACCGACCCGGGCGTGCAATCGGTCCGCGCCATCTACGCCTACTATAAGACCTATGGGATCAAGACGGTCGTCATGGGGGCGTCGTTTCGCAACACCGGCGAGATCGAGGCTCTCGCGGGCTGCGACAGGCTCACCATCTCGCCACAGCTGCTTGAGGCGCTGTCGAAGGATGAAGGCGAGCTCAAGCGGCATCTCGACCCGGCCAAGCCCGGTCCAGCTCCGGCCAAGATTGCAATGGACGAAAAGACCTTCCGCTGGATGCTGAACGAAGACCAGATGGCGACGGAGAAGCTGTCCGACGGCATCCGCCTGTTCGCGCACGATCTCAATAAACTGAGGACGACGGTGCAGCAGCGGCTGGCGAAAGCGGCCTAGTCTATTAAGCGAGTGGCGCGCGCGGCGGCTTGGCTCGAGTTCTGCTCTGCGCCGCGCTCGGGAAGAGTGAAAACGGAACGCGCGCGCCTGAAAATGGCGAATAATTCGTGCGTATTGCGACGACCATTGGCGATTCACGACTGGAATCGGCCGGGCTCGGATATCAATCGCGGACAATGCGGTTAGTCAGGAGCCTGGCGCATTTGTTTGCGTGAAGCTGAAATCTAGGGTAGGATCAGCGTATGGTGATAAACGGGAGCGGAGTGCGTTCCGACCCCGCTTTAAGGGGTGGCCTGGAGTGCGCTGGGCCGTTTTTTACAACCAGAGCGGGTCTTCGGGAACGACGGAAAAAATTTTATTTGGATTCGCAGTAACCCATTGAAAAGTCCTGATTCGGCCAAGGAAAAACAAGGAAATCCAAGCTTATTTGCTTGGTTTTATTTGGTTTTACTTGCTTTTCCTTTGGAGGAAGTTCTCGCGCCAAGTTGTATCCACAGGTTTGGCCGCTATCCGTGCTTGACAGGCCGGATGGCCCCGACGGTCTTCGGCGACGATAGGGTCGCCAGTTTAACGTCTGAGCGGCTCGTTTCGATGTTCTCGAGGAACTGGCGCGCGCTCTCTTTCCAGGTGAAGCGCATCGAATGTTCGCGCGCCTGCTCGCGCGACAGGGTCAACGCCTTGAGGCATGCCGCCCGCAGATCCTCGTCGAGCACGCCCGCGCCGGCCCCTACGACATCGATCGGCCCGGGCACGGGATAAGCCGCGACCGGCAAGCCACTGGCCATAGCCTCGATCATGACGATCCCGAACGTGTCGGTGCGCGAGGGAAAGACGAACACGTCCGCGCTCGCATAGATGTCGGCCAGCGCTTCTCCCTGCTTGGCGCCGAGGAAATGCGCGTGCGGATACCGGCGTTCGAGGTGGCGGCGAACGGGTCCGTCGCCGACGACGACCGTCGAGCCCGGCAAATCGAGGTCAAGCAGCGCTTCGAGGTTCTTTTCCACCGCCACCCGTCCAACCGACAGGAAGATCGGCCGCGGCAGGTCGAGCGTGCGCTTTGACCGCGGGCGGTAGACCGCGTGGTTGACGCCGCGAGTCCAGAGCCTGACCCGGGGGAAGCCGCGGCGGGTGAGGTCGGCGCCGATCGTCGGCGTCGGCGCCATCACCGCGGCTGATGGGGCGTGAAAATAGCGCAAGCCCGCATAGGTCAGCCACTCGGGAATGCGGATCCGCGCCGACACATATTCAGGAAAGCGCGTGTGGTAGCTGGTCGTGAAGATCCGCTTGTGCGTGAGGCAATAGCGACGCGTCAGCCAGCCAATCGGGCCTTCGGTGGCGATATGGATATGGTCGGGCTTGGCTTCCTCGATGCGCTGGCCGATCCGTCGCCAGGACGGGATCGCGAGGCGAATTTCCGGGTAGGAGGGCAGGGGAGCGGTCCACATGCCCTGCGACGTGAGGAATTCAAACGAAGCGCCCAATTCGGTCGCCGCCTGACTCATGCGCTCCAAAGTCGACACGACGCCATTGACTTGCGGGCGCCAGGCGTCGGTGGCGATCAGGATACGCATCAAGCCAATTCCGCTTGCGCCTCGTCAGCCCCCGCCTCGGTCGCTTCCTCCTCGAACGATAGCTTGTCATCGGCCCAGGCGACGAGCTGCAGCGGATTCTTCCAGCGCAACACCTCCATCTGGCCGTCATAATGCTCGACCACCAGCGAACAGGATTCGACGAAGTCGCCGGTGTTGACGTAGATCACGCCCTCCATGTCGCGGATGACCGGATGATGGATGTGGCCGCAGACAACGCCGTCGACGCCGCGCTTTCTGGCTTCCGCGGCCAGCTCTCGCTCGAATGAGCCGATGAAATTGACTGCGTTCTTGACCTTGAGTTTCGCCCAGGCCGAAAACGACCAATAGGGCAAGCCCACCGCCCGGCGAGCCGCATTGAAATGCGTGTTGACGAACAGGGCAAAATCGTAGGCCCAATCGCCGAAGAAGGCGAGCCACTTCGAATGGCGTACGACGACGTCGAATTCGTCGCCGTGAATGATGAGATAACGCTTGCCGTCCGCCGCGGTATGGATCGCCTGCCGCTTGATCTCGATCCCACCGAAGGTCAGGCCGAAGAACTGGCGGGCGAATTCATCGTGGTTGCCAGGAACGAAAATCATCCGCGCGCCGCGCCGCACCTTTCGCAGCAGTTTTTGGATGACGTCGTTATGCGCCTGGGGCCAGTACCAGCCGGAGCGGAGTCGCCAGCCGTCGATGATGTCGCCCACCAGGTAGATCGTGTCCGCTTCGACATGGCGCAGCATATCCAAGATGAGATGCGCTTGGCACCCGCGTGTACCCAAGTGTAAATCCGACAGGAACAGGGTCCTGTATCGATGGGTCTCTTGGGACTTGGGCACCAGGGGCCTCCTCGCGAGGGGGCGAACAACGAGAAATGACTGCGCAGATTCTCATGTCGCTTCGATGACGCGACGCACTCGAAGGTTTATAATTCTCAGCCTGAGGAGTGTCGAGAGCAGGGGCGCCACAATGGACTTGGGAATTGCTGGCCGGAAGGCGATTGTTTGCGCGTCGAGCAAAGGCTTGGGCCGAGCCTGCGCGCAGGCGTTGGCGGAAGCTGGATGCGCAGTTGTGCTCAACGGTCGGGACAAGGAGATCCTAGGTCGCACGGCAACCGAATTGCGCCAGGCGACGGGCGTTGAGGTTCTTGAAATTCCCGGCGATCTCGACCATCCAGCGACACGTGCGGAGCTGATCGCCGCCTGCCCGGACGCGGATATTCTCGTCAATAACAACGGCGGCCCGCCGTACAAGAATTTCGCAGAAATCAGTCGCGAGGATGTCCTCAAAGGCTTAGAGTCCAACATGCTGACCCCTATCGCTTTGGTCCAGGCGCTGGCCCCGGGGATGGTCGAGCGCGAATTCGGACGAATCATCAACATCACTTCGAGTTCCGTCCGGGCGCCGATCGCCGGCCTCGACGTCTCATCGGGGGCTCGCGCGGGATTGACAGCATTTCTCGCCTCGGCGGCGCGTCTGTTTGCGCGCGACAACGTCACAATCAACTCGATCCAGCCTGGATCGTTTGAGACCGACCGTCAGAAAGCAGGTCTTGCGCGCGCGGCAGCGCAGCGAAACGTCAGCGTCGATACCGCGCGGGCTGATTCGAAGGCGCGAATCCCGGTCGGGCGATTCGGTGATCCGGACGAATTCGGCGCGCTCTGCGCCTTTCTCGCCAGCGCGCATGCTGGGTTTATCACGGGCCAGAATATTCTGATCGACGGCGGCGCATTCGCGGGCGCCTTTTGACGCGGCGAACAGTCCCGAGACGCACGGCCGACGTTCGGATGAGGTTTTTGTCCGTCTTGCTCGGATTGTGCGCCTTCCTGTCTCCTTCGCTCTCCTGGTCGGACAACTCAGCTGTCGCTGGCGCCAAGGAAAACTCCAGCATCACCTTCGATTGCGCGGGTCACGCCCCCGATGAGAAAAGCCCTCCACACTTCGCAAGCGGCAGCGAGGTGAAGTTCGAGGTTTCCGCGACCTTCGGCGAAGGCGCAATTGTCGCTTTGGTCGATCCGGAGACAAACGCGATCCTTAAGCCGCTTTACGCCGCGGAATCGACCAGCGGACATCTGAAGTTTAGCGACGGCGAGGAGACGACGGTCGTCTGGACGCGAATGTCCGGCGCCGACGGCGCTCTCATGGGCGCGGCGATCCTGAGCGACGGCGAGGTGCTCGCGCTCACCATCGAGCGAGCGGCCCAAGGGACCGCAAATCGCTTGTTCGTCCTGTTCGCTGCGGTTCCACCACCAAGCTTGGTCCGTGGAACCTGCGCCTCGGCCGCACTTCGTTAGCCTCTCCGACGCCGCGGCCGGCAGGCAGCGGGCGCCATGGCGCGTGTTCACACGAGAACGCCAAACGACGGCTCCCGCCGGCAGGTTGGTCCTGCTTCTAGGGGCGGGCTCATCGCGTGGGTCGGGGGCGCTCATCAAAAATCCGCGATCGAGTTGAAAACGACGGTTTGATGGTTGTTTAGGCGCCGTGATACCCCTATGTCTACCTCCGGGCTCCCGGGAGATCGGAGCCTGCAAGACCTAAGAAGGAAACGACGGCATGGCATGGTCGACCCCCGTAGTTTGTGAAGTCTGCGTTGGCATGGAAGTGACGAGTTACCTGTCGGCGGAGATGTGATATCGAACGCCGCCCGTCCTAAGCGGGCGGCGTCATCAATCCTTGAGCCGATTGGGCGCGCCCCGCCTCGATGGGCCCGCTCAATTGGGCTAACGCCTAGCGCCAAATGGCGCTATTTTTTTGCGCTACCCAGCGGAAGCGCGGGAGCTATTGGGCGGGCGTTTTGCCCACCGAAATTTCGATCCCCGAATAATACGCCGCGAGATTTTCGATATCGGTCGGCGAAAGATCCTGGACCACGACGGACATCATCTCGTTCTTGCGCTCGCCAGATTTGAACGCATTGATCTGCTCGGTCAGATAGCCTTCGCTCTGCCCCGCAAGATTGGGCGCCTCGGGGATTTTCGCCAGTCCGTCCAGGCCGTGGCAGACGGCGCAGACTGATTCTACCTTCGCGCGTCCCGCCTTCGCGTCGCCTTGCGCCTTGGCCCCATCCTGGGCTGCGAAGGAAAAGGCCAAGCAGGCGCCAATGACAACTGGTCGCGCCCACGGTCGCAGATGAAACCGCATACATCCTCCTCGCGAATCGAAACGAAAAAGGACAGCTCCCGCGAGTGCGAGAGCTGTCCTCCTCTTAAAGCAGACTTGTTCTTACTTCCCGTCGTACCAGATGCGGTAGACGGCGCCGACGAGATCGTCGGAGACGAGCAGCGATCCGTCCCAATATTGCTGGACGTCGACCGGGCGGCCGAGATAGTGGCCGTTGTCATTCCAGCCTTCAGCAAACGGGATTGAAGGCCCGGCGACATGGCCATCATCTTTGAGGAAAGTGACCATGACCCGCGCGCCGACCGGCACGGTGCGGTTCCATGAACCGTGCTGGGTCGAGAAGATCGCATTCTTGTATTTTTGCGGGAACTGGTCGCCGGTGTAGAAGGAGAGGCCGAGGTCGGCCGCATGAGCGACCTGCTCGACTTCGGGGAAGACCACGTCGGCCGGAGGCGTATCGTTCTTGAACTCGTTGGTGCGGGTGTGTCCGCCGCCGTACCACGGGAATCCGAACTGCTCGCCGCCCTTGTCGATGCGGTTCATCTCGCCGGGCGGAATATCGTCGCCCATGCCGTCAACCTGATTGTCGTTGCTCCACAGCGACTTGTCTTTCGGATTGAAGTCCAGGCCCTCGGGATTGCGCAGGCCGGTTGCATAGATCTCGCGATTCTTGCCGTCCAGGTCCATGCGGATGATCGCGCCCATGCCGACCTTCCTGAAGAGGTCCGCCTTCTCTTTTGTCGGCACATTGTAGGGCTGACCGATCTGGATATAGAGCTTGTTGTCAGGCCCGACGCGGCATTCGCGCGCGGTGTGGTTGAAGCTCTCTTCCGACTTGGGGATCAGCTCTCCTTCCGGAACGGTCACGGCGTCGATCGCGACATCCTGACCCTCGTAGAAGAACTCAGCGGCCGCGTATTTGAGCACTCGATTCTGCTCGACGACGAAAAGAAATCCGTCCTTGGTGAAGCACGGACCGTTCGGCAGCCGCTTCGGCAGGGATGGCGCGAATTCCTTGACCTCAATGCCGCCGGCCTCGCCGCCCGCGCGCGAACGATCGGTCACCGCCCAGATCTTGCTCTTGCGGGTGCCGACGAAGGTCACGACGCCCTGCGGGCCCACAGCCATGTGGCGCGCATCGGGAACAAGGGCGTAGAGCTCAATGTGGAATCCGGGCGGCAGTTTGATCTTGTCCTTTAGAATCTGTCTGACGGCGTCAGCCTTCGCTCCGGTCTGCGGGACGGTCGGCCAATCCATCGGCGCCGTCATATGCATGCCCTGCAAAGTCTGGAGTGTGTCCTCGGCCCAGGCGACGCCGGACCCGATAAGCGCCGCTGCGATTGCGGCGGCGGAAGCAACCCAAAGTTTCATGTTTCCCTCCTGTTTCCTCAGCGAAAGCTAGCTCTGTTTGTATGGATGGCGCAAAAATCACGCTCGTCCCAAGGGGGCCATTCCCCAGCGACGACGTGAGCTCCCACACAGATCGACGATCGCGCCGGCAAACTACGGTGTGGCGCCGAACACTGTCAACCGAGCCGTCGTCGCGAGCGCGCGGCAGGATGGTGGACGACGCGCCCAACACATTTCTCTCCCCCGTTCAGGTCTCTGAGTGATTTCTCGGCTAGCGCAAGCGCCCTCAATGCGCGACTGGGCGGACGATATTGTTCGATATTCCGAACGAAAGCGTCTATAATGCCCACGAGAGGGCGGAACGTGCGATGGGTGTTGAAGGGAAGGACAGGGCCAAGGTTCTCGAAGCGGGAGCAGCCTCGCTGTCCAACCAGCTTGGGCAGGCGGTGCTCAAGTTGCGCAAGGGCTACGGCCTGTCGCTGGCGGATCTCTCGCAACATTCGGGCGTCGCCAAGTCGATCATCTCGCAGATCGAGCGCAATGAGACCAATCCGACGCTGACGACGATCTGGCGGCTGGCCCACGCGCTCGACGTGTCGATCGAATCGATGCTGCGGGGCGCCGACGAGGGCCCGTTCATCGAGCATCTGGGCCGAGGGACCACGCCGATCTTCGTCTCCGACGACGGGCTATGCCGTCTCGCGGTCATAGGCTGGCTGAAAACCGTTGACTGGCTGCAATGGTACGATTTTCACGCCGATCCGGGTGGAATTCTCGAGTCGGCGGCCCATCTGCGCGGCTCGGTCGAGTGCCTGTCGGTTTTGGACGGCGAGCTCGAGGTCGAGGTCGGCGAGACGACGGCGGCGGCCTGCGGCGGCGAGACGCTGCGGTACCGTTGCGATATGCCTCATCGGATTCGCAACCTGAGCGAGAAGCCGGCGCATGCCACGATGGTGTGCATTCTCAAGGCGGCGATGATGGATTGAAGGCGCCGTCTTTGCAGGTTGCTTGGGGAGATCTACTTCAAGAGCCCCAGCTTTCTGTATGCTTCCAAAGCCGCCGGATGTAGGGGCGCGGGAAGCGCCTCGGTGACGATGTCCTGAGCGGTTAGGTTCTCGAGCACCGGACTCTTGTCTTGAAGCGCTTTGATCTCGGTTCCCAGGCTTGAGGCAAAGTCGGAAACCGCGCGGGCGTCCGTATCCGCCGTAGTCATCAAGATCGCGCTGACGCCGAAGCTGAGGACATCGGCAGGCAATCCATAAGCGTTCGCCGGTATCGGGCCTTTTTTCAAATAGGGCGCCGCGGCGATCAGCGCATCGATCGCGGGCCCGTTTACGGGCACGAGATTGAGGGCGCAGCCGGCGAGGAGGTCGCGAATCTTGCCGGAAGGATGCCCAAGCACCAGCAGGCTCGCGTCGATGGAGCCCTTGCAGAGCGCGTTGCCGATCGCGTCGACCGGCATGTCCAGGGTCCGCGGCGTTTGACCGTCCTTCCATCCGAGCGCCTTGACCATTGCCTCCCAGGTCGCCCTTGAGCCGCTTCCCGCCGGGCCAGCCACAATGCGTTTGCCGGCGAGATCACTGAGTTCGTGTACCCCTGCCCGCGCGACGATTTGTCACAAGCTCCGAATGGAGCGCCAGCACGGAGCGCAGAGCCGGGAACGGGGCTTCGGCATAGGCGCCCGTTCCGTGATAGGCGTCGTAGGCCACGTCCGATTGGATAAGGGCAAATTCGAGTTCGCCGTCGCGCGGTACTGCAACGCTTGGCCAAAGCCGGGCGGAACCAATTTGCTCACACGACCCGCAGGGCGAGCTCGATGATCGGCGCCTGTGGCGGCGCGTTAACCAAGACTTGATGGGCCCGAGCGACAGCAGCGATTGCGGCTTGCCTTTGAAGCGCGGCGCGCGGCGATTTGGCGATGGCCGATTCCTTCACCGTTTGTCCGACGGATGGTCCCGCCAGTCCCTGTTTGAGGCATGGGGCAGGCCCAACAGGCCGACGATTTGGTGATGATGTTTGCGGATGCCCCATAGAGGCGGCGATTGAGGCTTGCCTTTGAAGGGCGGCGCGCGGCGATTTGGCCATGGCCGATTCCTTCACCGTTTGTTCGACGGATGGTCCGCCAGCCTCCATTTGAGGCATGCGGGGCGCGAGCAGGCCGACGATTTGGTGAAGATATTTACGGGCTCCACGGGGAAGCGAAAGATTCGACTCGCCTTATTCGCGAATCTGAGTCCGTGTGGCGGAGTGTCCGATTCGTACTTGGTTTGTTTTTCCCCTGATCCTTTCCGGGCGGCCGGCGGCATCGTGTTTGCTCGACAGTCGCGCGGCGGCGCGATATGAGCGCCGTTTCTGCTCGGCCGGAGCGCTTGGTGACCACGACGCCTTCCGTAGCTCGTCAAGACAGCCAGGACGGGGTGGTGCTGTCGCTGGCCGGGGAGTGGATCGTCGGCGCCGGTCCCCAGCTGGAGGCTGCCGGGGCTTCGCTCCTTTCACTGGCTAAAGACGCGAAACGCGTGATCCTCGATCTCGCCGGTCTTCAGCGCATGGACACGGCCGGGGCCTGGTTCATCGATCGCGCCCAGGACGAACTCGCGGGCGCAGGGGCTACGGTCTCCTACCGCGGCGAGCAGCCCAAGCACGATCTCCTGCTCAAGGAGGCCGGCTACCATCCGCCCGAGAAGTCCACGCTGGTTCATCCGGCGCACACAGTCGCGTTGCTATCGGCGATCGGCGAGACAATCTACGACTCCGGTGTCGATTTCTTCGACATTGTCGACTATCTCGGCGAAGTCGTCGTGATGTTCTTGCGCCTCGCCCCGCAGCCGTGGCGCTGGCGCTGGACTCCGATGGTGTATCACCTCGAGATGTACGGGCTGCGCAGCGTCCCGATCATCATACTGATCAACTTTTTGGTCGGCGCGATCGTCACTCAGCAGGGCATCTTTCAGCTCGCCAAATTCGGCGCCGCGGATTACGCCGTCAGCCTGGTTGGCGTCTTGGGTTTGCGCGAACTCGGCGTGCTTATGACTTCGATCATGATTGCGGGGCGGACCGGATCGTCGATCACCGCCGAGATCGGCTCGATGAAGATGCGCGAAGAGATCGACGCTCTGAAGGTGATGGCGCTTGACCCGCTGGAAGTGCTGATTATCCCGCGGTTGATCGCGTTGGTGATCGCTCTGCCGCTTTTGACGTTCCTCGCAGACATGGCTCAGATGGGAGGCGGTCTCTTCGTCAGCTGGATCTACGCCGGCATAACGCCCGCCGTCTTCATCACCCGCCTTCAGAACGCCATTTGGGTCGAAACATTTCTGGTAGGCCTCATCAAGGCGCCATTCATGGCGGTGGTGATTGGGCTCATCGCCGCCACAGAGGGCATGGAAGTCCGCGGATCGGCCGAGTCGCTTGGCCGATGCGTGACATCATCGGTGGTCAAGTCGATCTTCATGGTCATCGTCATGGACGGTTTGTTTGCGATGTTTTTCGCTACGGTGGACTATTGAACGACGCCTCGCCTCCTCCCCCGTCCGAGCGCGAAGTCGTCATCCGCGTGCGTGGCCTCAAAGTTGGCTTCGGCGATCATCTGGTGATGGACGGGCTCGATCTCGATCTCTATCGCGGGGAGGTTCTCGGCTTCGTCGGCGCCTCGGGCGCCGGCAAGTCGGTGCTGACACGAACGATCTTGGGCCTCTTGCACAAGCAGGCGGGCACGATCGAAGTCTTCGGCTACGACATCGACAAGCTGACGCCGCGCGAGCATCTGGAGGTTGGCGAGCGATGGGGCGTGCTGTTTCAGGAGGGCGCGCTTTTCTCGAGCCTGACGGTGCGGCAGAACATTCAGGCGCCGATGCGCGAGCATCTTGGCCTTTCCCAGTCGACGCTTGACGGTCTTGCTTTGCAGAAGCTTGCGCTTGTCGGCCTGCCCCCGGAAACCGCAGACAAGTTGCCCTCGGAATTGTCCGGCGGCATGACCAAGCGCGTTTCGCTGGCGAGGGCGCTCGCTCTCGACCCGGAGATCGTCTTCCTCGACGAACCGACCTCCGGGCTCGATCCCATCTCGGCCGGCGATTTCGACGATCTCATCGGCACGCTGCAAAAGACCTTGGGCCTAACCGTCTTCATGGTCACGCACGATCTCGACAGCCTATTTGCGATCTGTGACCGGGTTGCGGTGCTTGGGCATAAGAAGGTCATCGCCGCCGGTCCGATCAGCGAGCTGTTGCTTTCCGACGATCCTTGGCTCAAGTCCTATTTCCACGGTAAGAGGGGCGTGACCCGCCTCTTGGCGGCCGCCGACAGGCCTGCAGCGCTCGCTGCGGACAACCGGCCCCAGAATGCGAGGCGTTGAGCAGGATGGAGACGCGCGCCAATTACGTCCTGATCGGCGCCTTCACCTTGGCCGCGATCGTGGGGGCGTTTCTATTCGTCATGTGGATTGCGGGCTACGGAACTGCTGGCGGTCACCGGAGCTATCAAGTTGTCTTCAACGGGTCGGTTGCGGGGCTCTCGACCGGCGCCAATGTCTCGTTCAATGGCATCAAGGTTGGCGAGGTCACGCATCTCACCTTTTCACGGAGCGACCCGCATCAGGTCGTTGCTGACATTGACATTAACGCGGAGGCGCCAATCGACAAGAACACCAAGGCGCGTCTCGAGACACAAGGGCTCACTGGAGGCGCCGTGGTCGCCCTCTTGGGCGGCGTCACCGCCGGACGGGCGCTCGTTGCCGAGAATGGCAGGCCGCCCGTGATCTACGCCGGACAGTCGATCCAGCTGCAGGACATTCTGGATAACGTCGACGCCCTATCAATCAAAGCTACGTCGGTTTTGGATGACGCGGATAAGATCATTGCCGACAATGCCCCGACCATCCATTCGGCGCTGACGAATGTCGATCAGTTCTCGAAAGCCTTGGCCGATAACTCGGCCGGAGTCGACGCGGCGCTGAAGAGCGTGGGTGAACTCGGCAAGCAGATCGGGCCGCTGGCGGCGCGCCTGCAAACTCTCTCCGACGATGCCGATCGGCTCGTTCAATCGATCGATACGGACCAGGTTCGTGCGATCGTAGGGAACGTCCAGGCGATGTCGGCCAAGGGCGTCTCGGTCATCGATCGCGCCGACAAACTTCTTTCTGACAATTCCGATTCCATTCAGTCGACGCTTCACAACGCCGACGTCTTTTCCAAGGCCTTGGCCGACAACGCGCCGAATGTCGACACGACGCTGAAGAACCTGGCCGAGATCAGCAAGACCGTCCAGCCGGTCGTGGCGCAAATTCAGAGCCTCTCGCAGGACGCGGATCGTCTAATCAAGGCGGTTGAACCGGACCGAATCCACGCTCTTGTCAACAACGCGCAGACCTTCAGCCAGGCGCTCGCCGACAGCTCGGACAATGTCAAGGTGCTGGTGCGCGACGGAGCTGCGCTGGCCACACACCTCAACGATTCGGCCAAGCGTCTCGACACGGCGCTCATCGATATCGACCAGCTCATGAAGGCGATCGACTCCCAGAAGATCGCCGGCATCGTCGACTCGGCAAACGACGTCGTGCAGACTGTGCGCCAGAATCGCGGCAACATCGATTCGACACTCAAGAACTTTTCCGAGATGTCCGCCAAGCTGAACGACTCAGCCGACAAGGTCGACGGTGTGCTGACAAGCGCCCAAAGTTTTCTCGGCTCGCCTGGCACAAAGGGCGCGGTTGACCGCATCAGCGAGGCGGCGCTTTCGGTCAAGAAACTCGCTGACGATGTCGACTCGCGGATAAAGGACATTGCAACCGGCCTCAGCCGGTTCACCAATACGGGCCTGCGCGAATACGAGGCGCTCGCCGTTGAGGCGAGGCGGGCGGTCCAAGACATCGACGGAGTGGTGCGATCACTCGGACGGAATCCAAGTCAGGTCCTATTCGGGTCGAGACCTGCGCTGCCCGAGTATCACGGCGGGCAATGATGGGGCGAAGGGGGGGTGGATCCCGAGGTCGATTGAAATTTGCCGCTGCGAGCATCCTCGGATTCGCGCTGTCGGCGTGTGCGGGCGGACCTCCTCCGACCCTGTACGATCTCGCCGCTGCGACGCCCCCGCCGGCGCACGCCGTCCGGGCGCAGTTCCGGATCGGCCAGGCGACCGCGACGGCCGACCTCGACAGCGATCACATCCTGGTCCGCGAATCGCAGACGCTCGCCACTATGGGCGGAGCCGCCTGGCCGGAGCCGCTGCCGGCGCTTTTTCGCGCGCGGCTAGCGGAGAGCTTTCAGAACGCCGGGCTTGCTCGTTGGATCGACGGCTCGGCGGCGAATGCGAATTACGAGGTCGACCTCGACATCCGCGCTTTCGAGCTCGACGCCCAGACGAAAGAGATTCATGTCGACATTGCCGCGTGGATCGTCTCGCTTGGCAGCGGGCGGATCATGGCGGACCAAATCTTCACCTTGCAGACGCCGGTCGAGTCAACCGACGCTGCACATGTGGCGGCGGCGATGGACCAGGCGGCTTCGACCGTCATGACTGAGATCGTCGCGTTCGTCGCCAGGAAGCTCTAACGCCGACGGGGTCTCCGTCGCCAGTTCTCATGCCCTTGAACGGAAGGGATGCGCCGTTTCTCGCGCATAGAACGCCTTGGCCCTTGTCAGGTCGGCCTGGGTCAGCCCATGGCCTGCGGGCAGGTCGTCGCGTTCGACGCGCGCGCCGGCCGCGGCGAGCGCCGCCGCCAGTTTTTCGGCGCTCGACCGCGGAGCGATGGGATCGTTCAATCCGGACAGGATAAGCACGGGAACGCCGGAAAGGTCGGGGCTCGGCAAATCCGCCAGCGGCGTTGTGGCCCGCAGGAGGATGGCGCCCGCCAGGGTCTTCGGATGCAGCAAGAGAACGGCCGCGGCGATGTTCGCGCCGTTCGAATAGCCCAGCGCCAAAGGTTGATCCAGTCCATAGGCGCGGCGCGCTTCAGCAACGAAACTGGCGAGTTCGCCCGCTCGGCGCCGCACATCCTCCTCGTCGAACAGACCCTCGCGAAAGCGCCGGAAGAAGCGCGGCATGGCGCCTTCGAGCACATTCCCGCGAGGGGAGAGGAGCGCCGCCCCCGGCGCGATCTCGCGGCCAAGCGGCAGGAGGTCGGTCTCGTCGCCACCCGTGCCATGGAGAAGGAGGACCGGCGGGAGCGTTGGGTCGGCGCCGGGCTCGAAGCGATGGATATAGGCCAACTCGGGCGCCATCACCGACTTCCGAGGGGCGTCGGAACTTGCAACGTTCGTCTCATGGGCTAATCGAGCTGTGGCAGCGCGGCTTCGATCGCCGCGCGTCGACCTTCCAGGAATGGCGGCAGTTTGAGCGCTTCCCCAAGCGAATCGGGCGGTTCGTCGATGGCGAAGCCGGGCGGATCGGTGGCGATTTCGAACAGCACCCGGCCGGGCTCGCGGAAATAGACCGAGCGAAAGTAGTTGCGGTCCTTCTGCTCGGTGGTCCGCAGGCGATGATCTTCGGCCAGCTTGCGAACCATCGCGGCCTGCTCCGCGTCGTCGGCCACCCGAAAGGCGATGTGGTGAACCGAGCCCGCCCCTTGGCGCGCTGGCAGGAATTCTCCCGCCGTCCTGAGATCGATGATGCCGCCGATCTCCACGCCCGGCGCCTGAAAGCGTTGCGTCGGTCCCTCGCTTCCGCCGCCGACAAAGCCGAAGACGTCGGTGAGAATGGCGGCGGTCGGGCCGGCTTCAGCCAGCAGCAGGCTCACGCTGTGGAAGCCGCGAATGGCGTGTTCCGCGGGAACGCCGCCTCCGCTCCATCCAGGTTTGGCCTCGACGCCCTTGACGCCGCTTAGCGCCAACCGGGTCCCGTCTTGATCCCTGAACGCGATCGTTGTAGCGCCGAAGCGCTTGGCGGGCGGATCGTGGGCGACGCCCTTCTCGACCAGGCGCTGGGTCCAGTAGCTGATCGAGCCTTCCGGAATGCTGAAGACGGTCTCCTGCGTCTCTCCGATCCCGAGCCGGCCAGGCGCCGCGCCCTCCCATGCGAAGAAGGTCAAGATCGTGCCCGGATGCCCGGCCGGATCGCCGTAGTACAAGTGATATGAGCCGGGGTCGTCGAAATTGACGGTTTTCTTGACCCGGCGCAGGCCAAGCGTACGCTCATAGAAATCGAGGTTCCGGCGCGCCGAGCTGGCGATGCTGGTCACATGATGGATGCCGCTCGGCATGCGTGTCCCCTTTTCGAGCGGCGACTGTACGCCTTCCCCTGCCGTCGGCCAACTTAGGCCTGAGCGAGGCCTCGGATCGGTTCGGGACGGCGAACTTGCGAAGCGCGCCCTACGTCCGTCTAAGCCGGCAAGCGAGTCAAAGCCTCCGTTTGGGTCGCGAAGCCGACACAAGGGCGGCCGCCCTCCGGTTCGTCAATCGCGCGACGAAGGTCGTTCTCGAAGGCGGCCCCGCTCGCGGCTGTGCGTCCCGCTCTTGTGTCGAACATGGCCGCCTCGCCGGATCCGCTGGCCTTGGCGCGGTAGAGTGCAGCGTCGGCCAGTCGTACCAACTCGTCCGGCTCGGCGGCGGTCGAGGGAAAGAGCGCAAAGCCGCAGGCGCAGGTCAAACGGACGCCGAGCGGGGACACGTCGAACGGCGTCGCGAATATCGCCTTGATTTCCTGCCCGAGGGCGACCGCCTCGTCGCGCGCGCCGACGCCATTGCAGAGGATGGCGAATTCGTCGCCGCCGATCCTCGCGGCGGAGCCGCGCCCATCCATCGCCTTGGCGAGCCGGTTGGCGACTTGCCTGAGAATATGGTCTCCGGCCGGATGCCCATGAGCGTCATTGATGGGCTTGAAGCCGTCCAAATCGATCAGGCCCAGTGCGAACGGCTGGCCGGTCTCCTTTGCGACTATGATCCGGTCAGCGAGCAGGCTCTGAAAGCACCGCCGGTTGGGGAGCCCGGTCAAATCGTCGGTCAGCGCGATGGTCATCGCCGCTTCTCGCGCCTCCTCGGCAACCCGCTGCATTTCGGCGATCACCAACCGTGACCGCACGATCTCGGCGAACATCCGAAAGTGCTCGTCGAGCATCCGGATGATGAAACACGCGGTGATGGCGACCAGCGGCACAAGCCCGAGCGTCAACTCCGAGCCGCGAGCCAGGAACGCGACGATGAGGAACGTGGTCGCGGCGATTACGATAACATTGGCCTCGGCCGCGATCCTATTCAGACACATTGCGCAAACAGCGGCGACAACCCAGACGGCGAGGAGCGCCAGCGCGAACTCGACCACGCCATCCTGCCAGGTCGAGATCGCTGTCGTCAGCGCGAACGCAAACGTCAGCGTCGGCCCGAGCACGCTCGCCGCGCGCACCTTCCGCCGGACGCGGTCGAGCGCCTCAAGCTCGACGCTGGCGCGCGCCTTGAACCACGAAGACAACCGGAACACGGACACGGCGATGAGCGCCGTAGGCAGGAGGAAACCGGTTAGGAGCGAGCCCGTTGGCGTTGCGCCGAATAACGCCAGAGCCGCAACAATGACGATCCCGTGGACATAGGGGCCAAGCCGCGCCAGCGAACGATATTGCTCGCGCAGGAGCGCGGCATTGAAGGCCGCCTCGGGCGTGTCGAAGCGGGACGCAGCGCTGCCAGCAGCGACGGCGTTGAAGGGCACACGGCCTTGAGCCATACACGTGAATCCCGACACTCATTGTCGCTTCTGACCGCAACTCGGTCGCTTCTGACCGCAACTCGGCCTGACGGCCAAGTTTAGCCCCGTTTCGATCCCTCAGGGGTTAATCCGATGCCTCAACAACGAGGTTACCGTAGCGATAGTGAAGCCCGCATCAACGGCATAGATAAATTTTGAGGTTTGACGATGAATGTTAAGCGCCGCGGGGCCCGTCGCCTGTGCGACTCGACCCTGCCGCAGCGGAACCCGCCGCGCGGGATGGACGCGGTCAAGCCTTGGAGTGGCTCCGGTTCAACCTGAGAGCGAGTTGGATGCAAGGAAAAGCAAGAAAACCAAGGAGAAACCCTTGGATTCCCTTGGATTTCCTTGGCCGAATCGGACTTTTCAAAGGGTTACGGCGAATCCAAATAAAAAAATCCGGAACCCTCTCAACTCGCCTCTCAGGTTGCTTGCCGAGCCTCAGACGGACATCCAGTTGACCGCCTCGCTTTGCCCCTCCTGTTGCTCCTCGGCCGGGCGTGGATCTTCGGCCGCATCGGCCTCGCCCGGCTCGTCAGGGGGGATCTGGCCGATCTTTATCAGGTGCGCGCGCGCCGCCGCCGCCATGACCTCGTCGACGCCGAAATTGGCGGCCATGCGGTTGATCTTGTCGATGAGCTTCTTGCGCGCTTCATCGTCATAGACTTGGTGGCCGACGGCGACCGTCTGGTAACGATCGAGCCGATCGAGCACCTTGAGATAGGGCGTAATGGCCGTGACGTCGCCCGCTGCAACCGCTTCGGCCGCGAGCTGCATCACGGGCGCGAGACGATCCAATTGCAGCTTGGCGTGATCGGCCCCGCTGTCGATCGACCTTTTCTGCAAGACCTCGGAGACGATCTGCCGGACGCGCTCGCGGCTCACGCTTTCCTCGCCCGCAATCTCCTCGTAGCTTGCACCTTCCCGCAACCGGGCGAAGATCCGCTTCCGACGCGCCATCTTGCCGAGCACGCCCAACCGGCGCACAGGCGCCATCTCCTGAACCATCCTCAACTCTCCTTCCGCAAGCGTTCCGCCGCTTTAAGGGAAAACGCCACAGAATAGCATGTGTTCTGAAAATCGTGAAGGCAATGTTGCGAAAATCTGCTTTCCGGCGCGCCGATCGCCTGTGGCGCCTTTGCAGCGGCCCTCGCTACCATTCGAGAAGCGCGGGCATTGACTTGCTGCTCAAAACTGGTGTGTTATCTCCATCTCTTGGTGGGGCATTCCGTTGGTGTGCGGAGCCTAAGTTGGATCTTGACCCAGGCCTGGCTTTCCTCAGACGAAAGTCGGTGCTGTGGCCTCAGACCAATGGGTTGTAAAAGATGAATCACAATAAGAAACAAAGTAATCGAGAGGAGGAGGTCAGCAAATTTCGACTACCCGATGATGCCGATCCCAAGAGACGGCGTGCGTTTAATAAGAGCGTTTCTTGAGATCAAGGAACCGGCGTGGCGCGAGAAATTAATCCATTTGGCTGAAGACTTGGCCAAAGCTTCATCCGATGGCCTTGGGACTGCAGAGGTAGAGGAGAACCACGAACGCGCGTTCCGTGGTTTCGGCGTTCTTGCGAACCCCCGCTGAGGATGACGGGCCTGTGCGGCGGAGATGCCGTGGGCGGCTCGCAAGTCGTCGACTATGAGTTTCGCGTGAACTGGCCCTCGGACAGGTAAAGATACTTTCGCGCCAGCGAATTCCGCGCTCGGCTCAAGTTTTGAGACCCTGTGCCCGGTTTGCTCTCCTCCACATATTTGGTCTGGCACTGCGTCACGACCGCGTGATAGATAAAATATATTCGCTGCATAAAATTTACATTCAATACTGGCAATCGGGATTGGCCGCGCTTCGTTTCGCGAAAGGCCTCACATGGGACAGTTTTATCGGATGGCCGCGTAAGTGGGTTTCATGAAACCGAAACGCGGAGATGGGAGAGCCGCAAGGAGCGCTCCCGCGAGATCGCCGAGAAGAGCTGACAACCCGTCTCACGGGGCCGTGACGCGGGAAGAGCTCGACGTTGCCCGTTGCATCGCCGACATGACCGCCAAACTCGAAGCCGTGGCGATCGCGGCCCGCCTCGACCGGCTGGTTTATTTTCTCGGGATGGCGAAAGTGGAAAGCGAAATGTTTGTTCGCGCCCACGGCGCCGAGCGTGCGGAGGAGGAATCCGACGAGAACAATTCGGTCGATTGAGATTCCATGCGACTCAGGTTTCGTTGACGCTCGCGCACAAGGCGATGGGGTCGGCCAAATATTCGACCCGCCCTGCCAGTTCGAGTTCGAGCAGCGCCACCGCACCGCGCGCCGAGCCTTCGCCGCCCGGGTCAGTTCGTCGAGTGTGATGGGCGAAGGGCTGAGCAAGGTGATGATCCGCTCGCGACCGGTCTCGGGCTTCGTTGCCAGGCCTTGAGAGGCAGCCTCGCCGTCGTTGCGGAATAGCCGCCCCTCGTGCAACGCCACCGCCTTAAGCCGAAATCCGCTTTCTCGCGCTTCCATCCCGTTCGCTGGGCCGATCTTGGAGGGCAGCAAAGGGTCGATTTGACCCGTGCGCCACACCGTCGGGCAATGTCCGCTATTTGCGTGCGCCGTGAGAACCCGGCTGATGGCGTAGCCAAAGCCAGGCGAGCTGAATCATCGTTGTCCGTAGTCGCCGGTTGCCCGATTGCGAGATGCCCTGCTCGCGATGGACC
>Ga0210406_10002060_pt1 | contig 23500 bp, 26 predicted proteins | sample IncBWC30MmetaG_FD_155454 | JGI IMG/M metagenome (GOLD analysis project Ga0210406, IMG submission 155454) | Forest soil microbial communities from Barre Woods Harvard Forest LTER site, Petersham, Massachusetts, United States - Inc-BW-C-30-M | ecosystem: Environmental > Terrestrial > Soil >...
CCCATTCTCCGAGTGGCCGACGATCCGCTCAGAACTCCTGCGACCTCCTTGTGTGCCGCGAGAGCAGACAAGAAGCAAGAGGGTCCGCCGGCTCTACCCGAACCAGTGGACTTGCCACCAGAACACATGCCAAGGCTGACGCGGACGCCGGCAGACGAAGATATCTGTGTGAGCTCCGATGGCGCTGTTCTCGATACCGAAGGGAATGGTGACGTGGTCAGTAGCCTCGCACGACTCGAAAACGGTTTCGAGGTCGCGGCGGAGAAAACCCGCCGCAACGATGGTCTTGGGCGGGGGATTGCCGTAACCCCGCAGCCAATGGGAGTTCGAGCCGCTGATTACTTCCGGCAGGCCTCGACCGCGGCCGTAAAGGTTGATGGCGGCGGCCTCACCCGCATCGCCGGCCAGAATGCCAACCGGCTCGCTGTCGCGCGGGAGCGAATCGCGAACGCGGACCACAGCGCTGGCCATTTCGGGCCAGCCGAACTTCTCGTTGAAATTGCCGTTTGCCGCGTCGGCGATTCTCCACCAGCGTGAGCCCGGCGGCGCCAGAGGCAGAACCAGGAGAACGACCACAATCCCGCTGACCACCAGGCTGGTCCGAACCACCCCGCGGACTGTGCCGGCGGCGACCGGGGACAGGGCTTCCGACCATCGCTCGCCCCAAACGGCGCCGGCGGCGAGCAGCATCGGGTACGCCGGCGAGAGGTAGTAGGGCTTGCCTTTGGCGATGAGAAAGAGCGCTAGAGGGATCACGTACATCCAGCCAATCATGCGGTAACGCCTTCCCTCCGGTTTGATGAGCAGGAAATACAACCCGGCGATCCAGAGCGGCACGGTGACAGGATTCGTTACCGACCAGACCTGCGCGGGCAGGAAGCCATTCGTGCTTCCCTGCTCGACATCGCGCGCATGAATGAACTTCAAAAAGTCCAGCGTGATGAAATGGTGCCGGATCTGCCAGACGAGATTGGGAAGAAAGGTGAGGAAGGCAATGGTGGCGCCGTACCACAGCCATCTGTTGAGCAGCCAGCGGGGCTTCGTCAGCACGATGCCGCCGCCAATGCCTGCCAGGAAGAACGCCATCGTGTACTTGGTCATCATGCCGAGGCCGACGACGACCCCCAACGCGAGCCACCAGCGCTGATCTTCGGATTGCACCAAACGGAAGGTAATCCAGGCGGCCAACACCCACCACAGGTAGTCGAAGGAGACATACTGGAACACGCTCCCCAAAAACACCGCGGGTCCGGCGATCGCCGCCGCCCACGCAGCCACGAGCTGGGCTGGGCGCTTGCCGCCAATCTCGCGAGCCATCAAACCGGTGAGCACCATGGCGATCCCCGCTGCAAGAGCGCCAAAGAAGCGCAAGCCAATCATCGACGGGCCAAACAGCGTAAGCGCCACTCGCGCAATGAAGGGAGTGACCGGCGGATAGACCACATACCCCCAGGCAAGGAAACGAGCGTCGTCGAGCGTCGCGAGCTCGTCGCGATGGAATCCGTACTGGCCGTTGGTTGCGGTGTGCAACGCAACCACGGAAAGAGCAGACAGAATGAGGATGCCGGTATCGGTCGCGATGATCCTTTTACAGACCGCAGTCAGCCGCATAGGCCTTCCTTTCGCATCCGAGCCGGGCAACCTTTTAGTCTTATCGTACATTCTATTGAGCACCATCGGAACAATAGGACGCTGCCTGGCTTGTAGCCGGCGTCACGCCAGATTTACGGGCAAACAGGAAGTTGGACCGCGTGGCGCGACGGCGACCTTCGACTTCCTGTTTTCTGACGATACAGGAGCAATGTGGGGTCAAATGAAACCGTTGCAAGGGATGCACGCAATCGTCGGCGTTTTAAGCAGCGCCAGGAAAATCTTTCTTCAGCCCCGCTTGCCAGTTCAGCGCAACCGTGATGGATGAGGCTGCGGCTTCCGCGCCCAGGGTGTTGATCAGGAACTTCTCGCCGTCGGCAGTGACGTCCTGACCGCCAAGGGTTACACCGTCAGTTACTAGGAGTGCAACGACGAACACGAGTATCTATGCTGGCGAGGCGCCTTCGCGGACGGGCTTTTGTACCTGGCAGAGTAGCTCAGCTTCGTTCACCGTCGGCCCATCATCGCGTGCTTCGGGCGAGTCACGCGCTACTCGGAGAAAGCCAATGTTTACGGCCGACAGAGCGGATCGGGAACGACAAACGCCTCAGCGTCCGGCAATCCGCATGGACGATCGCCTTATCGTAGAACTGCCCCTGCAACGGCCAATGCGGCTTCCCCAGACAAAGGCGCGAATACTTTTGTGATAGCCGTCATCAACAGACCTTCCGCCCAACAATCCGGATCGGTCCTCGCGAACGCCATCTGTTGATTTGATCAACCGTACGGGCCGAATCACATCCAGATTTGCCGAAACCCTGTACGAGAGCTTCTGGCACACAGTCAAGCCCAACAAATCGCAGGCTAATCTAGGGTCAGCTCAGCTGCGTGTCTAAACGGAATGGTTTCGGCACACTTGCCAGACTGTACGCGGCCAACTTCCTGCCCTGTGACTTCCTCGCAAGTCACAGGTTATTCAATCCGGGCCGGCCCGGTTGCAATTCTCCAACCCGACTTCCGGCCAGTCACCGTGAACACGGTCTATCTTATGGCGAACGGGAGTTCCTGCTGAATCGCCTTTCCGGCGGCGTCCTTAACAACCGTCGTCAGAATATAGGAGCCAGGAGGAAGCGAAATCACTTTGCGATATGCCGGTCCGTGGGCCGTTTCCTCGAAAACATTCACGTGTCCATCACCAATAATGTGTCCGAACCTAAGATCTACTCGCGCCAGAAGGTTACGAGGAAAATGACCGGCCCGGGTATTGACGGATTGACTAGGTAACAATGTTACACCCGGGGCGGGCCCATCTGATCAAGGCTGTGCTGGTCAATTAAAGGGCCCCTTCGATACGGTTGCGAACGACAGCAAGGCTCGGCCACGTGGTGATTGGTGAGGATTTGTCCATTATTAGAAGCGAGAAACCCAGTGCCAAAAATATCCAGGCGTACTTCCGGTCCGGGGGGTTCTGTCGTGGGAGTTATCACCTGATGGGCGCCCGGATCCCCCATGTCCACTTTTTACATTGAAATTCGGACGGTCCAAGTCCGTCTTGTCCTCTATCTTCAACCAAACCAAGGGAGTACAGGAATAAATCGGCGGAAGCCGAGAGGAACACCGATTGCTGATATTTGAACCGGAGTGCCAAACGCATGCGTTACACAAGATTATTCTTTTTTCGTCCCCGGTCCTTGATGCTAGTTTTGGCTTTGAAGAGAACTTGGCAGCGCGTGCCGAAGGTCACCGCGGCCATGGTCGCAATCACCGGCCTTACCTCATACGCTGCTTGGCGTTACAAGCGTACCGGCTAGCCTGCGGGAACAAGTACTGCGGATCTATCGAAAGCGCGTCAGCGAATATGTCGCGTTATGCGGCGCTCGCTTCAGATGACTGCAAGGGTTCGGGCGGTCTTTTACGCCTTCTGAGTGTCGGGTACGATGCGACCGACACTGGCCACTGGATCGTCTTTGACAGTAGATCGCGAACGTCAATCGCAAGTCGCGTCTTTCCCAAGAACGGGCGGGCGGCATTATCACCGGATGGAGTTCGGTATGCCACCTTCGAGGCGGGCGAACTGCGCGTCTACTCCTTGCCTAAACCGGAATAGCACGCCTGGTCGCACAAGCCTCGGTAGGGCTCTTTGATGGGATTGTGGCCGATATGTGGGGTTATCTTCCATCACGCCGGGTTGGAGCCACCTGGCGTCCCGCATTCGAAGTTAGTGATAATCCCGTTTTCCAGACCGGCGGATTGCTTTGGTGTCTATTCAAGAGGGGATGGTTGCGGCAAAGATTCCGCGCGGCTCCGCTCGCGACTTTCCGCTAGAGTGAGAACCATGTGGATACCGACTTGCTTTTTGATGGCTTGCGCCGTACTTGGTTCATCCTGTGCCCATCGCCCTTCGCTCCCGAAGGACGCGAGTTGGAATGCCAAGGCCGCTAGGTTTGCTTGGTGGGGTGGAGAAGTTACGCTACTTGCCCGAGAGACAATGGATCAAGGGAGCTGATGAAGTCACGCCGCGATTTTCTTGAAATTGGCTTGGCCTGCGTTTTCGGGAGCTCGATCACATCTGGATCGAGTCCGGATCCGAGTGTCGTGATGAAGTTCCTGGATTCGGACACCAAGGCGTTCCCTTACCGAAGTGGAATGAAGCGCTGGTGGGGATTCATTGACGCAGAAGGGGGCTCACTGATCGATGCAGAGACTTCGGGGATCACGATTCGGCTGTCCGATTTCAACGAGGGCTTGGCGGCAATGGAGTTTTATGATCGCACTGCCGCGATGATTGACACGACTGGCAAAAAACGGTTTTCCATCTACCCTGACTACTTCGGGTGGAACTATACTCTTCGCAATGGACTGCTCCCTTTCCGTGACCAGAGGTCTGGCAAATGGGGATACGTCGATAAAGATGGCCATCCAGTGATTCGCGCCCAGTTCGATCTCGGCTTCCCATTTTCGGAGAACCGTGCCGTTGTAAAGATCGGCGACTTGAATGGAATTATCGATCACCAAGGAAAATGGATTGTGTCCCTATCCTTGACTCTTGCGTTGGGTTTTCAAGAAGGTCTGGCGCCCGTCCAGCGGGGTGGGCGTTGGTTATTTCTCGATCCCGACGGACGGCCGGCCTTCAGCCGCGATTGGGAATGGGCACGAGAGTTCGGCGATGGCTTGGCGCCCATAAGCGAAAACAACCTCTGGGGCGCAATCGACCGGCAAGGGAGGTTGGTAGTGCCCACCCGGTATCAGGATGCTTGGGCATCACGAGGCGGACCGCTGATGGTGAAGCGGAACTATCTCTGGGGCTTCGTCGATTCAACAGGAAGCGAAATTATCCAGCCCTCGTACCGGTTCTGCTACAGCTTCAGCTCCGGGATGGCCGCGGTGCAAGACAACGCGACTCAGTCTTTCCGCTTCATCCGGTTAGACGGCTCGCCACAGTTTTCCACTGTGTACGATGAGGCTTATAGTTTCGTTCTCGGCCGTGCGCCTGTGCGACGGGGACGTGAAAGAGCTTGGATCGATGAAAGTGGGAAGGCTGTGTTTCGCTGGAACGATTAATCAGTACAGATCGCGCTGCAAATGGACGAAAAGTCGCCAAACTACCGATTGAAAATGACCACGTGCCGGGCTGCCGGGACAAGGAAAGGCCGGGCGTAACACGGCCAACTGCCCCATGACCCTCATCGTGCGATGCCAAATCGTGTCAAGCGTGCTTAGCCAACAAAATGAGCACGTGCCGGGCTGCTAGGGACAATGAAAGGCCGGGCGTAACACGGCCAACTGCCCCGCGACCCTCATCGTGCGATGCCAAGGAGGGCCCGGATGCTCCTCAGAACCTCGGGCCAAGCCGATGACCCGGGGTCGACAAATATGAAGTGCCCGCCTTCACTCAGCCGAGGACGGGGAAATGCCTGCATGGCGATCCTCCAGCATTGAATTACGAAAGCACTGCAGAACCATGTACTTCGCAAGGCGTTGCTGAAGCACTGGGTCTCCGAGGAATGCGCGGGCGTCATGGGCGCTCATACGGGCCTCCAGAACTCCTTTACTATTGACATGAACCCGCAGGTGGCCGGCGGGGCGTTGCGATTCTTCAAACCACTTGCATCGTAGACGTATGAGGAGGAGTGAAAGACGACGCGGTGACCTGACTACCCACGATCGAGTCCCGGCACAATCCACCCGCCCGGGGTCGCAGACTGAGACGTGCGGTGCCGGGCTCTCCCAATGCCTGCCGCCGGGTCGTCTCGATCACCGCCGGATCACGAAAAGGTACGGCCGCGCGGTCCAAGACGCCGAACCGGGTTATTTTCTGGACGCACTCTCGGCTAGTTGCAAGGGTTCATCAACCGTCTCTTGCTCCCCTGCAAATTCGGATTCCGCAAGCGAGTGAGGCCAAATCCAAAATCCACCTGTAGCTCCTCCGAGATACCAGTCTCCGCAGATTCTCCGCTGGCAATAAATTCCCGAATACTCAACTGTGTGCATGCTGACATACGCCTTGGTCCAGGTTGCTGTACTCGCTTCGCAATCGAATCGGCCATCGATCGCAAACCGAGCGATGTCATCGGCCCCTTCGCCTTCGATCCTGCCATCGATCATGAATGTCAGGTTCAGGTTCATGCGGTGCTTTAAGCCGCCATGTCCGTAAAGGTAGTAGCCTCGCCAAGACCCTGAAGGCGGAATGTCATTCATTATTCCGTGTGAAACTTTCAGCTTCAATAGAGCATGGAGTGAATAGGACCGATTGTCAAACGGCATTTGTAAGTTCCGGCGACCCCGACTATTATTTCAACGTGGGATACGCTCTTTGGAAGCGGGAGACTTCGCACAGGGCGCGGAGACGTTCCGAGCGCTGCTGGATCGTGCTCCTGAAGATGCCGAGACAGTCCTCTTTCTGGGGCGCTGCCTGAAGAAAGAAGGCCCGCGCGCCGGGGACCCCCGGAGCGAAGGCCGGGAGCGGCTGAAGCTCAATTTCGAAGAGACTGCCTACCGCCAGCTCAAAGCGGAACTGGAATCCAAACACTGAACTACCGCACCAGGAACTGGGACGCGAGCAGCGACGTTTGGCCTTGTTGGCTGGTCTTCACCTGCACGTCGTACTGGCCGGGTTCAAGCGTCGCCGTAGGAAGGCTCTCCAAGAAGGGGTAGGATACTTCTCAGGCAGCCGATCCCATGCTGGCTCGATCCGGACGGACGCGGACATCGGCGATGGTCCGGACGCCGTGTGTGGAAAGGGCCCGTCGGAGCATCCCCGCGCACCGCTTCAGCGCGCTATGCCAGTCCCGCCTGACCACGGATACTGTCGCAGGCGAGGCAGGCTGGCCCTCACGGCCTGTCCCTGCCAACAATGCTCGCTGCAACTTCAGCGTCCGTCGCGCCTCTCCACAATCTCACCACGAAATCGCCGTCGTCACCGCCGGTCGCAAGTGTTCTTCCATCCGGCGAAAAAGCAAGTGACGTGATGACAGCGCGCCGTTGCCCGCGGAGTTTGTCGGGTATGAACGCACTTAACGCGACGATCTGCTGGTAGGTCGCCACATTCCAAAGGCGGATAGTCCCGTCGCTGCTGCCGGTCGCGAGCGTCTTTCCATCAGGAGAAAAGCAGAGTGCGACTCGGTCACCGCCCGTGTGGCCTTTGAGATCCACGAGTTTCTTCCGCGTTTTCACGTCCCACAGCGTCACATAATTCAGCGTCGAGACCCCCAAAATAGCCCCATCGGGAGAGAACGCGACGTGCCAAACGGGTCCTGTGGAAGCCAACTTCGCAATTTCCTTACCTTTGTCGGAACTCCAAAACCGCGCAGTACCGTCCCGGCTGCCCGTGGCGATGAATTCGCCGTCTGGAGAGAACGACACCGAAGTAAGCGGAGCCGCGTGTCCTTTGAGTGTAAGCAGCTCTTTGCCAGACGCGGCCTCCCAAACCTTCGCCGTCCCATCCCAGCTCGCGGTTGCCAGAACATCGCGGACGGGTGAAAACGCAACCGATAGTACGTAACCTGCGTGTCCTTTCAAAACCCGGACTTCGTTACCGCCGCGAAGAGTCTTTCTGCCCGCCTTGGAGCCTCCACTCGCGTCGGCGTTCCATAACCTTGCGCTGTTGTCGTAGTACCCGGCGGCGATAATTCGTCCGGACGGTGAGAAAGCCACGCTGGAGGCGCTTGGTAACCGTCCATAGATGTCCACGACCTTCCTGTCTTCGCGTAGTCCCCACACAATGACCGCGCTATCCCCACTGCTGCTTGCGACCGTTTTGCCATTGGGGGAAAACGCCACGGATGTAACAGTGCCGAAGTGCCGGTTCGCGATAGCGGATTCCGGCCGGACAACCGCACTCCATAGCCGGACGGCGCCGTCCCAGGAAGCGCTCACAAGTGAGCCACCGGCCCTCGAGACGGACAGCGAAGAGATATAACTGTCATGGCCACGCAATGTCGCGATTTCACGCTGATCGTGGATGTCCCATACCGCGATGTTCCCGTCCGACTGACCCATAGCCATTTGCGCTCCGCCGTTAAGAAATGTCACGGACCCCACGGGTTTCGGTCTCTGTAAACCTGCCAGCGCAACCCCGCTGCGGATGTCCCAAAGCTTGACTGCCTTGTCCAGGCTCGCGCTTGCCAACTCCCACCCATTCTCGGAAAACGCAAGCGCAGTAACCGTGGATGAGTGCCCTTTCAGGGTCGCCAGGTTCCGGCGTTTTTCTGCGTCCCATATCTTGATCGTGTTGTCCTCGCTTCCGCTGGCTAACGCTCCATTTGGCGAAAACGCGACTGCGCTGACGGCGTCGCCGTGCCCTGCCAACGCGGCAAGCTCGCGGCGGCTCGCGACGTCCCACAGCCTGATTTTACGGTCCCAACCTCCGCTCGCGAGAAGCTTTCCATCCGGCGAAAACGCGAGAACCTGTTTGTAATGGCCTATAGCCAGCGCGGTTCGGTCGGTGTCGACGATCATCTCCTGGCTCGCGGCCGATCCCCTCGCGCCGGCAAGCTCCGCCAGTTGTTGGTGGCTCGCCGCATCCCACAACCTGATGCTCCCGTCGGTGCCGGCGGAGGCGAGCGTCTCTCCGCCCGGGGAGAAGGCGACCGAGGTTACCGGCCCCGCGTGCCCGCGAAGCGTCGCGATTTCCTGCCGAGTGTCGGCATGCCAAAGCTTGACAACTCCTTCTTCACCCGCGCTCGCGATTAATTTTCCGTTGGGGGAAATTACCGCCTCATGCGCCTTTCTTCGGTGCTGTCCAATGAGGACTGAGTCGCAGTGGCAACTGAGCAGTGCATAATACCATTCGAAGCCGCGCAGGTCGCCCGCTGGCGTGTGTGCCGGCAGAGACGGCCGCAGAACGTCGATCATGCGGTGGAAATCGCCTGCCGGCAGCGCCTCGTACGCCAGTCTGGTATTGGCGGAATAGAGCAGCCGGCGGTTGTGGTCTAGTTCCCGTTCGGCGACGGCGCGCTCATTCTCCGCGTAATACGCAAACCCGGCGGCCGCCAACGCAAGCAGTAGCAGCAGCATTGCCGCGCCGGATAGTAGTAGAATCGCCCGGCGCCGAAGCAGCCGCTCCTCGCCCCGCAACTCTCCCCAGTTGCGGCCCGGATAAAACCTGAGGATCGCCTGGTTGAGCCGCTCGGTCAGCGTGCCCATGATCGCCGCGCGCTCCCTCTTCGGCGCGTTCACAATCATTGTTCGCAGATCCGTAACAGCAGCCAAAATCGGTTCGGGCAGTTTCTCGCGAATCGTCGGCGGTACCAGGTGCTCTCGCACCTCGCGCCACGCGCTGTAGTCTCCCGCAGTTACGATGATCAGAACCTGGCCAGAGCGCTCCCGGCTGAACCAGTGGGAAGCTTCCATTTCCATGCCTCGACTTTGAGCGGCTTCCGGACTCGCGAGGACGATCAGGTGCTCGGACCGGTCCAGCCGGTCGAACAGTTCAGCCTCGAAATTGGAACCCGCAGGCAGACACGAAAGATCGCGGAAGATCGTTTTCGCTCTGACCTTGTACCACGGGCGAAGAAAATTCTGAAACAAAGACTGGATGACCGGTGCAATCTCGCGATCGCACTTCCAACTGTACGACAGGAAAGCGTCGTACTCCGCGGCGCCGTCAACCCAGATCAGAATCCGAAGCCAAGCCGGGAGAATGCTCCTCCACAACCTCTGCGGCGCAAGGTCGAGAGTTTCCTCGCTACGAATCGATCCGGCTGCTGCCGTTTCCATGGGTCCTAGTATAAGACCGACGCGCCCCTGCATGCCGCGAGCCGCAAATTGATAGCACCTTGCGAACTGGGTACTACATCCGATCCATAATCAATATATGGTTGACCTTCGCGATCTTGTGCAGAAGGCCCTTCAGTCCAACGCCCCCATGACTGCGCTTGAAGCCGTAGTTCACGACCACCCCGATCTTCCTGAAGCTATCGGCAAATCCTGGGCCGACGGTTTTGGCACCGATCAAATCCCGCCTCCCATAGCTCGCTTCTTAGTGGACCGCGGCGCTAAGCTTAGCGTCCATGCCGCTGCTGGATTTGGTTTCACCGACAGCCTAGCTGACCTACTCCATGGCGATCCGATGCTGGTCAACGCCAAAGGCGGCGATGGTTGTACGCCCCTTCATTTTGCCCGCGATGTGGCTACCGCGCAGTTGCTTCTCGATCAGGGCGCGGACATCGACTCTCGAGATGAGGACCACGATTCCACTCCCGCTCAATGGCGCGTCGGCAAGGCTCCTGAAGTTAAGGGCGTCTTCATCGCCTTCGCCGTCGAGGATAAATTTGCGCGGGACAATCTGGTCTATCAGGCGAAGCGCCAGAACAACGTGCCCTTCGACTTCGTCGACATGTCGGTGAAGGAGCCGTGGGATTCGAAATGGAAGACGGACGGCCGCACTCGCATCTGCGGCTGTGACGGCGTCATCGCCTTCATCAGCCGGAACACCGCGACTGCAGACGGCGCCGTTTGGGAGATCAAGTGCGCCAAGGAGGAAGGCGTACCGATCAAGGGCTTCTGGGTGCATGCCGACGATCCCTGCTGCAAACCCGCCGTGTTGGGCAGCACGCCGGTCGTGTACTGGACCTGGGACAACATCTCCAACTTCATCGATTCGCTTTGAGCCGAACCTATGAGCCCCGTTGAAGACCGGCACAAGTCCAGGCTTTCCGGAGGGTTATGCATGTCGACCCTGGATTCCATCCGGAAAAATCACGGATCACGTGTGGGAATTGAAAGAATTGCGGGCCTAATCACTTGGAGCGGTTGCGACCTATAATTGATGGATATGGATGGAACAACTTCAGACTCAATGCCTGAGCAGCCGGAGCAGCCGGAACCGACAATTGAGGAGATCCGACAATCCAACAGGGGAGGGCTCTGGGTATTACTTGCCCTCGGTGCGCTTGTCTTGATCATGGTGGCCATCGTTGGTGTAAAAGACATTTTCAATGGGGCTTGGCGGTAGAGCCTCGCACTTCATCAACGGAACTTTCAGGCACTACCGAGGGTAGTGTGCTAAATGTCGGTTGAGCGCGGCCTTCGACTGGTTCTGTCTATTTCTTTTTTCCGTAGTGAGGCAGGGGATCTCCAAGTGATAAGTCCATGTATGCCTGGGAGGGGACTGGAACGTGGCCCCGGAGAGCAGCCTTGAATCGCCATTCCAGGATCATGGCAATAACCTCGTCGTGGAGTTCCTTATCGGACGACCTGTCCACCTGAACATTTACGGGAATACCCCTCTCGGTTATCTCGAAGGATACAGAGAACAAACCGACAGCGGCACTGTCCTTCGTCCGCGCCCGTTGTGGAGCGGAGATCAACGTCGGGGCCACAGCGTTCTTTGGTACGTCTGCGAATGCTTTCGATATGTGCCAAACTCCAGTTGTTTCAGTGGCAAGCGGCAGGGTAACGCGGACGGTATCTGCCGCCTGGACCGCAACGAACAGCAACGGAAAAATGATTACTGCACGCATCGTCGATCAGATTATCAGCTTTGCGCGTCACGCGCCAGGGGGTTGCTGCCCACTGTCAAGGCAAAGTAGAAATGTCCTATCATCCGCGAGGTACTGCTGGCACTGGCACCGCTGATCTTTGCGCGTGATCGATACCCAGCCGTTGCATCTTGGAGATCAGCGTCGTCCGGCGCACGCCCAGGCGAGCGGCGGCACCATTCGGACCACCGACTACCCCGCCCGTTTGCAGGAGAGTCTGCAGTATGTGCGAACTCTCCGCCTCTTCCAGCGTGACAGGCGCGGATGCCTTTTGCATGTAGCTAAGATCCGACAGCGAACCGTTTAGCACAGGAGCTTTGGAGAGAATTACCGAACGCTCTATGAAGTTTTGCAGCTCCCGGACGTTGCCCGGCCAAGAATGATGCGCAAGAGCCTCCATAAATTGGTCTGCAATGGCCGTAATCGGTTTCCGCATGCGGCGAGCGTAGTCCATCGCAAAATGACGGACTAACAAGCGGACATCTTCAGGGCGCTCACGCAGCGGTGGTAGTTCAATTGGGAACACGCTAAGGCGATAGAAGAGGTCGGCGCGGAATTTACGTTCGTCGATCATCTCAATGAGATTGCGATGTGTGGCGCAGATCACCCGCACATCGGTGTGAATCGTGGTGGCGCTTCCTAATCGTTCGAACTGTCTTTCCTGAATGACCCGAAGAATCTTGGGCTGCAACTCCAGCGGAAGGTCGCCGATCTCGTCCAAGAACAAGGTCCCTCGGTGAGCCCGCTCAAACCTTCCAATACCGCGCGCGACCGCTCCCGTGAAGGCGCCACGCTCGTGACCGAACAGCTCGCTTTCAAGCAAACCCGCAGGAATTGCGGCGCAATTCACCTTCACAAACGGGCCTTTCAATCGCTCGCTGCACTTGTGAATGGCTTCCGCAATCAGTTCCTTGCCCGTTCCTGTTTCTCCGTTGATCAATACTGTGGTGTCGGTCGGCGCCACGATCCGTACCAGTCCGAGTACGCGCCGGAGAGCGGCGCTGTTACCAACGATGCGGGGTAAGCCGCTGCCGCAGAGTTCGTTGTTGTCGAGCTCGGCGTTCGTCAACGCCGCATCCTCGCCAAAGGATCCGTTATGAATGACTGCGGGCACTTCAGGTGCCCAGCTTGCCTGTGTCGACATTGTCGTTACTCCTCTCGTTCGTCCGGTAGACATTTGATGCTCGTACACCAAAGCCCTGTCTTAGGCACTAACTCTCACGTTCACGTCATCCAGGACTTTCAGCCCCTTACATCGCTGAAACGTCACGCTCCAAACCATTGTGATCATGGGCGCTACAGCGCCGATCATAAGCCTAGCCTGGCGTGATTCGGAAGGTGAGAGTTAGGCGCAAAATTATTTCCCGGATTTGGAAAAGCTCCAACCGGCAGAATTGCGCCGGGAGTTAAACCTCTTATTCTCCGCAGGGAGCGGCTTTTGGGCCGATTCTTGCATCCCCGACCGCAGAATCTTGATGGCTACGGCAATCCGGCCGCGTGTCGCGCGCGCGCCGTGCTGTCAGCACGCACGGGCGACAGATGCGTGCGTCGACGGCCGCGGCGGAAATGACGCGCGACCCACGGCCGCCTATCCTCTACTTCCGCTCGTTCGGCGACCACAAGTTTTCCTCGACGTTTACATGGATGGGTCCTTCCCCCATTGGCGATCTGCGCCTTTGCGGCACACCGTTAACAATAGGGTGGGCAGAATTCTTCGGGTCCCCGAACTTTTTTGAAGACCCCCCGATTGTTAATGGGTGCACCTCGCAGCCGCCGAACCAATAATGATACTGGCCCGCTTATGCAAACCAAGGTCCTGCAAACGACATATGAAGTCTCGTCAATTGATTGCAAACGATTTGGGCCTCGTGATCGTGCACGGCGGCGGCCCTTCGATCACGCACAGGACAGTCCGGAATCGTTGAGAATTCCCGTTAACTTCCGGGGGGAAAAGATAATCGTTCGGGGGCCCGAAGGTTTTGGAAGGCTCCCTGATTTAACGGCCCCGCTCCCCCGATAACTTGACGGTGCCTTGGGTTGGAGCCATGAATGTGTGGACCGCACCTTGGTTCACGTCATGCAACTCGAAACGAAGTACCTCCGCCTTTTTACTGCGGTTAATGCTGGAATAAGTTTCAGTTATAAAAAAAGAGCTGCTTGCAGAGAGAATTCCTCGAAAAGCTCTGCAGGCGGACACTCGTTCCGCCGTATGAGCGGCTACGAAAGGTCTTACTGCAAACATTCGGAACCTGAAGCATCTTCGAGACTTAGCCTGCACGTTTTCTCCCAGTTCTTCCACACTTTTCTCCCACTTTGTGCTGCCAGCCTTTGGACTATCCCCCGATGGCGCCCACGCCAAAAACAACCCAAATCGGCGAAAAACATCCCCAAAACCGTGGTAAAACCCCCAAAATCGAGCCTCGGCGCTCCTCCGGATGACCGGACACAACAGGTAACCGAACGTAATTTCCGAGGCGCACATAATGATTCCTTGAAAGCCATCTAATGTGCTTCAAATCAATAACGTAGGAGAGCAAGTTTCCGCACGCACTCGCGCGGCTCAACCCCGACCTGACTGCCTGAAGCGCTCGTGTCATGCAAATTCGGTCTTTTTTTATAACTGAAAGAAACCCCCTCCCGGTGAGCGACGCCGAAGGAGGCGGGCACAAGGAGATTAGGTCTTTAAACCCCACGCTACGCGCACCTGGCACTGTTCCAAGCTTTCGCGAAGCTGCCTCAGCCTGCCCTCCAGCGATGGAGCGGCCGTCACGAAAGATGCGTGTACCGTATTCGCTGCAATCATCACAGATGCGATAGTCGCCGACCGTTGCATCGAAGCGGATGTGAGCGTGCCCGCGTGTAACGGTCGCGTTGGCTTCGTCTGCGCCTTCTTCGAAAGACGATGTCATTTCGGCGAATGATGCGCTGGCGGAAGTCAGTGAGTTCCGGTAAGCGGCCGCTGTTCGTGCGCGACTTGTCCAGCACCCTAGAGACGAAGCCGGCTCTCGACATACGGGCTCTCGTGATCAACAAGATTGTAGCTTTAAAGCGACCATATTTGCATTATCGGCTGCGTGCTGCCTAGTCCGCACGCAGAATTTATCAGGGTGGTCTGGGCAGCCCAGGAAGAGCAAGCGTCCAAGATAACTTCCGTCTCGTCAGGTTGCCACGGTTTTGTTCCATGCGTAATTTGTGGACACCGAACAGCAACGATTAGCACTGCAGAAGGAGGAGTTCACGGCTTTGCCTTTACGGCAAACAGGCGCGGCCCGGTCGGTATTTCGCGACCGCCTTGAACGGACCGGGTGTATACTACAGCCACCCGGGATGCCAGGTTGGAAATCCTGGTTTGCAGTGCACGGCACTTCCGGCCAGAATGAAGTCCTTGTTCCGCCTCCCGAAAGGAGCCTTTTGCGATGTCCGACCGCGAACCGCCATTGAGAAACCCGAGTTCACGCCGCAAAGTGCCGCGCGGAAGAAAGTATCCGAAAAGGCCCGCTTTGACGACCGCCCAAAAGCGAGAGCTGACCGAGTACTTTGAAGACCGTGTCGCGAAGCTCAATATCGTTGAGACTACGAAGACGTCGAGCGGCCAAATTCTGCACTGGATTGATATTCACTCGCAGCACCCCGAGGGAATTATCGCCTCGCCGCCACCCGCTCCGAAAATCGACGCGACCCGTCAGCGCAGTCGTCCGACGAAGATGGCGCGTTTTGAGTTACAGGAGAAAGACAGCAAGCGTGGACCCGAAGGCACGGTGCCGGTGTTGGGGATCGATCCGAAAAAGCTTCGGTTTAATAAGACGCTCGATGAGTTTTTGTCCAAGCACGGCCATCGGACTGTGACGCGGCTTTACGACGGCTATCCTCTCGAGCAACCTGAGGTCGGGGGTCCGCACGACTATGGTGCCACCGCGGAAACCGTCAATTGCCAGGGAGGCGAAACCTTCCTTAGCTTATTCGATCCCTACACGGCGCATTCCGACGAATTTTCTCTGTCGCAGATCGGACTGGAGGGGAACAGGCAAGCAGGCGGACGCCAGACCGCTGAAGCCGGCTGGCAGGAGTTCCGGGATAAATATGGCGATTGGATTCCGCACCTGTTCGTTTATTACACGACGAACGGCTACTCGAAGGACAGCGATAACATCGGCGGCTATAACCAAGAGGTAAAGGGTTGGGTTCAGTATTCGAACTCCGTCTACCCAGGTGCGATTTCAAACAACGTGAGCACTCCCGGCGGCGCACAATGGGAGCTTTTCATCAAGTATCAACTGTATCAAGGGAATTGGTGGCTCAACGTGGGCGGCGAGTGGATCGGGTATTACCCAGCCAGCTTGTATGCCGATCCGGGGCTTAGCAATGGGGCTGACCGCATTCTTTTTTTCGGCGAGATCGTCGATTCCGCAAGCCACACTGAAGCGACCAAGACACAGATGGGCACCGGTTATTTTGCCGAATATCGATGGCCGTATGCCGCGTTCCAGCGCCTGCTACGTTATCAGACGGATGCGAACGGCTCGATGAGCGATTACAACGGATCCGCTATCATCACCGACAGCAAGGAGTACGACGCCGAGCTTCACATGAACAGCGGGACAAACTGGAACAGCTATTTTTGGTTCGGCGGCCCGGGCGCCGTCTAGTTTAAGACGCTCGTCTTCCATGTAAGGATGCGAACGACGAGCGCTCCCGCAGTGAGCACCAACATGAAGGCGGCAGCCCCAATCCCTTTGGCATCGCCGACGCGCAGATGAGACACGATGGCCCCGACGAAGTAAAGGACGAGGCCGAGTCCCGCAGCGACTCCGAGTGGCGGCCACCAGATGCCAACCACCAGCCCAATCGCCCCGGCAAACTCACACGCTGCCAGGAGCAGAAAGTGCTTCAGCGGGACGCCGACTGTTTCGTGGATCACTTTCACTTGATGCGGATCGAGGCGGATCTTCCCCAAGCCGGAAAACGCCGCCATCAGGGCGACGAGCACGGTAATCACGACGTATGCGGTATCCATCTCGACCCTTCTTTAAGGCTGTGCTCGTTGCGATGGCCGTCAACCTCCGGTTTCTTCCCGCCTTCTTTGCCGCCACCCACCGCTTCTTTGCCGACAGTGCCAGCCGCTTCCTCGCTGCCGCGCTCATCGGCTTCCTTTTGCGTCTCGGCCGAGCAGGCGCAGCACCATCCGGCGTTGCTGGTCGTCCCAGCCTGTGTTTGAGTTCGTTGATCTTGAGGGTGATCTCACGCAGTCTGTGGCCGAAGCCTATTAGAGCGGCTTCGAGGAGCGATCTGTCTACCGGTGGATGTTCGGGGCATAAGCACAAATTATATACGGCGAGAATCAGAAGCAGGAAACCTTGGCAATCATCCCTGATTCGGTAACCATGAACAATGATCGACAGCTAAAGAGCTGACAGGCAAAGCGAAAAAATATGCTGACTCTCCAAATCGAAAGGTAGGATCAGACAACAGTGAGGCTGGGCGTCCTCCTTCCCGACTGGGCTTGGAGTGCAGTGCCCAGTCTTGATGGCCTCGGTCACGAAACTCCGAGTCTAGTGGAGAGGCCGAGGCCATCCTATACCAATAAATGGCGTGACAGGCCGAAAAAATATTCTAAATCCGTAAACGAAGACGTTGCATCGAACACTGCCTACAGCGAGAAGACTGGGCCAATCCTTCTTCCCTTGGAACCGTTGCGCCCAGTCGCATGGCTCCGGTCACGCCAGGACCTCGCAACAGCACCGAACGGACCGGGGCCATGCGTCCCGGCCAGCGATATAATCCACCAGGACCGGAACCGGCCCGGAGTACATCCGGCGTGGATGACCGTTCCGACGCGGTCGCCCCAAAACATGTCTCTCAGCGGTCCTTGTGTCGTGGCGGCTAGCTTTACAGCTTTGGCAACCATTTTGTCCGCGTCTTCCGTCATGAGGTACAGGGTGGCAGGCGAGGCCTTGAGGGGCGCGAAGCCGCGCTGATGAACCGTGAATTTTCAGTCTCGTGGTCGACAGTTACCGGTGAATATTTTGAAGCTCTCGGCGTTCCACTGTTGGAGGGGCGCTCGGTTCCAGCGCTTACGCCGCGGCTTTGCGGCCCTTCGGCCCGGACTTCTGTGCCTTAGCCTTGCTGACTGCGGCCCAACGTTTTCGCAAAGCCTCAACGATGGCCTTCCCGCCGGCGGCGCTCAGCTTTCGTTTTGGTTTGGCCGGGGCCTTGGCATTCTTTATCGCCGCCCACCGTTTCCTTTGCGCCATCGCGATCCGTCTGCGGCTCGAGGCACTCATCGCCCGTTTCTGAGGACCTGCCTGTTCTGTCTCACTTGCTACCACTTTTGGCCGCCCCGGACCCCGTTGCCCGAGCTTAGCCCGAATCTCTGTGATGGCCGCTTTGATCTTCGCCCTCTCACTTTCGTACCCGACCAGGGCCATGGCCAACAAGCCGTGATCCGCGTATCTCGCCATACCGTAAACTCTCCCTGTCGAATAATGATGATTTCAAATTTGTGGCGCTTTAAAGAATGCGGTCGATTCTATTACGGGGTGCCGTGTCCGGGGTCTCGGCGCTGAGGGATGCGAAACCGCAGCGCCTCACTTTGCCGTCTTCAAGAATCCGCAGGACTGGGGACAAGTATTCCTGGTCGTCCTGGCTCCGGAGTGCCAATTGTTGACACCGTTTGTGCTCCGTTGACAACGCGCTGCGCGGTCCAAATTTTTGTCCAATTTTTTTCACGGGTTGACCAAATGGCAAGAAACTCTCCTGCAAGAGACTTCCCCTGCCTGGCCCCGGCGCGCGACCCGGGAGCATCGGTCGGTTGCCGTCCGCTTTTTGGGAACCAAAGCTTCGCTGGCGGACGCCTGAGTGGGGTTGGACTGCTGCTGTTGGCTCAAGGCATGAGTTCTCTGGTGAACTGGCATGCCCTAGCGTTGTGCACGCGGGGGTTGCTGTACTGAGAGTGCTCGCCGCCAGTTGACCACATCTGTTTCGGGACATTTGGCCGAGTCGGATCTCGCCAATTGACAGATAGCACACTGTGATTCAGAGCGCGGTTGCCGGAACGCCGTTTGGGGCGGCCGGCCGGCACCAGCCCGGCATGACGACCCTTGTTGGCAGTCCGTCACGGGGCAGCGCTGGTTGCGCCCGAGCACATGGCGCAAAGCGCAATTAGAGCGCATCAAAGGGACCACCCAAAACTGGGTTTCACGCGGAGGCAGTTTGGCATACACTTCCACCGTTTGCGCGTCCAACAGAAGAATTTCGGTTAACCTGGATCTGGGATCTCAGGATGAACGGAGAGACGCGCTGCGTGATCGCGGGCGCCGGACCCGGGGGGGCGATGCTGGCTCTTCTGCTTGCGCGGCGCGGCGTGCCCGTGACGCTGCTCGAGATGCACAAGGATTTTGACCGCGAGTTTCGCGGCGACACCGTTCACCCTTCAACGCTCGAGATCCTGGACCAGCTCGAACTGGCCGAGAAGGTGCACAAAATCCCCCATTCCAAGGTCTACGGGCCAAGCTTCATGACCTCCAATGGGCTCTTTCAGCCCTTCGACCTGCGACGGCTCAAGACTAAGTTCCCCTACATACTGATGATTCCGCAGTCGAAGTTCCTGGAGCTTCTCACAAGTGAGGCGGCTCAATACCCGCAGTTCCGGCTGAAGATGGGGGCCAATGTCTACGACCTAGTTCGCGAGAACGGCTTTGTCCGCGGCGTGCGGTATCAAACGAGCGAAACCCAGGCGGAGATGCGTGCGCTGCTAACGGTCGGCGCCGACGGGAGGCATTCGCGGGTACGGCACCTGGCGGGATTCGAGCCGGTAAAGACGTCGCCGCCGATGGACGTGCTGTGGTTCAAGCTGCCGAAACTCGGCACGGATATGGACGCGGGCAGTGGTCTGATGGGCAGCATACGAGCGGGCCGTATTCTAGTGGTGCTCGATCGCTTCGACAGCTGGCAGGTGGGGTTCGTCTTTCCCAAGGGTCAGTACCAGCAAGTGAAGGCGACCGGCATGGAAGCGATGCGGCATACCATCGTGGAGTTGGAACCGCGCTTCGCCGAGCATGTCGAGACGCTGCGGGACTGGCAACAGCTCACTCTTCTGTCGGTCGAATCCAGCCGATGCCTGCGGTGGCACCATCCAGGGCTGCTGCTGATCGGCGACGCGGCGCACGTGATGTCGCCTGTCGGCGGCGTGGGCATCAACTACGCCATCCAGGACGCGGTGGTGGCGGCCAACGTGCTGTCCAAGCCGCTGCTCGAACAGCGCCTGGAAGAAAAGCATCTAGCTGAGGTGCAGCGCCAGCGGGAGTTTCCTACCAAGTTCATCCAGGGATTCCAGGCGATGATACAGAAGCGAGTCCTGGCACCGGCGCTGGCTTCGACCCAGACCACGCTTCAGGTCCCCGCCTTTGTCCGCTGGCTTGTGCGGATGCCGATCCTAAGGGACCTGCCGCCGCGGCTGATTGGGTTCGGGGTTCAAAGAGTACGGGTCGACAGTTAGCAGACTTATTTCAGGCAGGCGCGACTACACAGCGGGTTTGTAAGGGTGGCGAGCGCCAACGTTTCGCTTGGCGCAAAACGCCTCGGTTCGAGAATTGACCTTACGCGGGCCGCAAGTCGGGTTCTATTCGTTTGGAGCCTGAACAAGTCGCGGGCAGCTATGATCTACTCAAACCCCGTATCTGATGCGACATCCACTCTGTATTACCGATGAGTTGGGGATAACCGTATCGTAAAACCTATGCTAGAAGGCGCGGCTGTTTCGGCGGATGATTGTAGACGGTTCGGGAGTGGCCTATAATTGCGAGCAACGGGAACGTGGTCGGCAAGAATCTGAATACGGTGCAACCCGGCAGCCGAGCCGATCCAGTGTCGACGCTGCTATGACTATCCGTCGCGGGACTGGGCTTATTCTGGTGGGCATTGCCTGCGCGCTGCTCATTGTGTTGATTTTCCTTGTACCAATCCTATTCAATGCGGATCGCTACCGGCCGAAAGTGATCTCCTATTTGGAAGAGAAGACCGGGAAAAAGATGGAGATCGGGCGACTGGCGGTAACGTTTTTCCCCGCGGTAGCGATTCACGTAGACGATTTCGGGGTGAAGAGCCCGCCGTTATTTCCGCCGAGTTATATCGTGAAGGTGGCGCGGATCGATGCGCAGCTTGACGTGAGGGCGTTGCTGCACCGACGGGTAGTGGTCAAGTCGCTGGTGTTGGAACAGCCGGTCATCAATCTGGTTTCGGACCCGGACGGGCCGTGGAACTTCGAGAATCCGGGGACGAAAAAGACACCGGGCACGCTTCTCTTCGGCGTGGTCTCGCGGGTGGAAATCAAGCGGGGGCGCGTGATCGCGTCAAATCTTCTGCCTTCCGACGCGGCAGGGCCGGTATTTTTCGAGGCGCGCGATGTCTCGAGCGAACTGGAAAACGTGAATGTGAACGCCATCGCCGATCCTAGTTCCACCACACTCGATGGACAGGGGACATTGAAGGCCGGGCGGCTGCGGTTCGGCTCCATCGAGGCGAAAAATCTGAATTCCACTATCCGGCTGCAGGCGAGAGAGGTCTTTTTCACGGACGTGAAAGGGGATGCGTATGGGGGAAACGCGACGGGAGCGCTCTCCATTAAATTGTCGGGAAAGAACCCTAGCTTCAAGACCGACCTGCGCATGAAACGCATTGATATGGAGCATCTTCTGACGGCCTTTCAAAATGCCCGTGGGAAAATGACGGGAAAGTTGGAGGGTGAGATGAAGATCTCCGGAGAAATCGTGCACTCGCTCCGTCCGCTGGAGCGAGTGCACGGCAGCGGTCATTTGACGGTGCGCAACGGCCAGGTGCCGAGTTTGAAGCTCAATGCGAACCTGATGAAGCTGGCGCATTACAACGATCTCGGCCCTGCCAAGAATAATCCTTCCTCGTTCAATTTTGTTTCGACCGACCTGGAGTTGGATCATGAACGGATTTCTAGTAAGGTCATCGACATCGACGGCTACGGAGTTGATCTTGATGGCTCAGGCAGTGTAAGCCTCTCCGGCTCTGACGAACTGAACTACCAGGGTGTGGCGGAAATCACCTCTCAGCAGGGATTTGTGACGAATCTGTTTGCGCGGCTGGCCGGGGGGACGCTGAAAGATGGCAAGCTGTCGTTTCCGTTCCATATCAGCGGGACCATCGACAACCCGGTATTTGCCAAGGGCAAGGTGGATAAGGTCAAGTAGAAAAGAGCATCCCACCCGGCCGCCGCCGTCTTAGCCTTTCATCGCTGTTGCGATGCCAACTTCCGGGGAGTAATTCGGCACACGTCTCAGGCGCATTTTGCCGTCACCGAAGATTAAGTTTGGATTTACCTGCCAGCCTCGAAACCCAAACACGGAGGCATCGAGAAGCTTGTCTTCCTTTGCCCAATCCCCAAACAGTGAGGCCTGGCGGGTCGTGGTGCTTTATGAATTACGGATCGACGGGAGAGGCGGCCCGACACGAAGCCGCTCATGAAACGCCCATTTATATGCCTCCATTGAATCCGCCCAAATGTTTGTTGCTTGGCCCCGGTCCGAGATGGTCGCGCCGCGAGTGTATGAAGCAATGTCCAAGCCCATCGTGGGCTACCTGGACCCGTTCTGCTTTCAAGTGATCGAAGAAATTCAGGCTGGACGGCGAAAGGTCTTTGGGACCAGGAATGAATTCACCATTCCCATCTCGGGCACCGGAACCGCAGGCATGGAAGCCTCCGTCGCCAATTTCGCAGAGCCAGGCGCGACATTTGCGGTGTTTGTGAACGGCTTCTTCTCCGAGCGCCTCAAGGAGATGGCGCGCCGCCAGGGTGCTCGTGTGGTGCGCTTCGAGAAAGCCTGAGCGCGGGTTGTTGCGGCTCATCATCCGGATCAGATCCCGAACCTTTTGCGGCACGCTGGGCCGACCTGGCTTGCCGCAGCAGATTTTCTACGCCCAGAATAAGCGAAAGCCTTTACGATGCCAGGCGACAGCGGTTTCAGCCTTGACGATCATTTAGGGCGGATTTCCAGTCGCTCAACACGCGTCGCAACCAGACCCAGAAGATTCGATCAGCGGGCGTCAGTTTCAACCGTTTTGGACCCGACCGCCGCAAGACGGCGAGTTGTTGCCGCAAGGCGAGGTTTTCCAGTCGTAGCTGGGCCGAGGCTTGAGCATCGAGGTGAGGGCCGAGCACGGCCGACCAACGGAGCAAATGAAAGTCGATCAACTTCAATGATTGCAGATCGAATCGGATTTATTTGGAGGGACAATCCACAGATCTACTGGTCTACTAACAAAGCGACCAGACGGCTGGAACCAAAAGGGGCTACGTCGTGCCAGTTCGCCTGCGTTCTGCCAGGAGGCATGTTGGTCGCCACGATCGCCCGTACACTGAGGGCTCGAAGGCGCTTCAGCAGGCTGTCTAGTTCTGTAGGTTCCAATTGCCAGAAGCCCTCTGTGTCTTCGACTTGCGCAACGATGCGTGCGCCAGCAGCGCGAACATCGTACGATTCGAATCCAAGACCGATCTCGGATAGAGGCGCAACCACCGCTAAGCGATCACCATTCTGAATGCCTATAGCATGAAAAGCCGTCGCCGCGGTTTCATATTCGGATGGCCGGGGGTGAATGATGTCTCGAAGATTTTCAGCGCTAGCCACGGCGAGGTGCTCCACCATCGGCAACATGGCGGTACACAACATTACGAGGATGTTAGCTGTCCTCGGCATCTCATTCACTCGGAACATCAACAGGCCAAACACCGCGAGCCAGAAGAGCACTAAGAATCCACCTACAAATCTGTATTCGACGTGTACTAGCAGGCTGCGGAAAAATTGAATTCAACCCGCAGCCGTGTCCTTGATCCGTTGGCGAGTAAGCCAAACCACGTGCGAATTCGAGGTTCGTAAGTATTTGAGGATGTCCCACTTCGCCATTTGCGA
>Ga0210406_10002062_pt1 | contig 23481 bp, 23 predicted proteins | sample IncBWC30MmetaG_FD_155454 | JGI IMG/M metagenome (GOLD analysis project Ga0210406, IMG submission 155454) | Forest soil microbial communities from Barre Woods Harvard Forest LTER site, Petersham, Massachusetts, United States - Inc-BW-C-30-M | ecosystem: Environmental > Terrestrial > Soil >...
ACACCACCCAGAACGGCACGATCAGCGAGAACACCGGCAACTGCCGGCCGACCATTGCGCCGAGAATGTAGGGGTCGAGGCCCGTCACCGAGGCGAGGCCCTGGATCGGCGTGCCGAGCGCGCCATAGGCGACAGGCGCGGTATTGGCGATCAGCGACAGGCCGGAGGCGGCGAGCGGCGAGAAGCCGAGGCCGATCAGAATCGAGCCGGTGATCGCGACGGGGGTGCCGAATCCCGAGGCGCCCTCGAAGAACGCGCCGAATGAGAACGCGATCAAGAGCAGTTGCAACCGCCGGTCCTCGGTGACGCCACCGACGGCGCGCTTCAACAGCTCGAATTTCCCTGTCGCAACCGTGATCTGGTAGAGGAAGATGACATTGAGAACGATCCAGCCGATCGGGAAGAAACCGGACACGATCCCGAGCAGGGAGGCGCGGATCGACATGCCCGCAGGCATGGTGAAGATGAAGATGGTGATCAGGTTGGTCACGATCACCGCAACGATTGCCGCGATATGCGCCTTCACCCTGCCGCTTGCGATCAGGATCAGCAGCGTGACCACCGGAACGGCCGCGGCGATGGTTGACAGTGCCGCACTGCCGAGCGGGTTATAGATCTGGTTCCACATTTGCTATTCCTCCCCGACGCCGATATACGGCGCCCGGCCTGCGTGGATGGCCGGGCGCACTTGGCGCGATCACGGAGCTGCTTCTGCAATGTGCGATACGCTTCTCGCGAAGTTGGCAAATGCCAAAGTTCGCTCAAAAACTCGCGAAGTATGAAAGCCGCCCCGCCCCCGCCGTTCTGCCCATGCTAGGGTCGAAGGCACGCACAAGCCAGCCCGGATCGCGGAATTTGCGACTTTAGTCTAAGGTAGTTCCAGGCACGGCCGCCGAGATGCCGTATACAGGCTTGAAAATCCAACGCTTTAAGGGACGGTAATCTGTGAACAACATGCGCTCGACGCTCGTGATCGTATGGCGGATCGCTGCCCCCTATTTCAGTTCCGAGGATAAATGGGCCGGCCGAGTCTTGCTCGCGGCCGTGATCGCCATCGAGCTGGCGCTGGTTGGCATCGACGTGCTCGTCAACCAGTGGAATAACCGCTTCTACACGGCTCTGCAGGAGCGAAACTGGGACGATTTCATCCGCGAGATCGGCATCTTCACGATCCTTGCCTTCGGCGCCATCGCGCTCGCGGTCTACCAACTCTATCTCAACCAGTGGCTCCAGATCCGCTGGCGGCGCTGGCTGACCGAGCGCTATCTCGGCGAGTGGCTGCATGACGCCAATCACTACCGCATGCAGCTTGAGGGCGACGCGGCGGATAATCCCGACCAGCGCATCGCCGAGGATCTGCAGATGTTCGTCGACCGGACGCTCGGCATCGGCCTTAGCCTGCTGAATTCAGTGGTGACGCTCGCGTCCTTTGTCGTCATTCTCTGGGGATTGTCTGATGAAGCCCCGCTGCACCTGATGGGCCGGGATTTTCCGATTCCCGGCTATCTCGTGTGGGCCGCGCTGGTCTATGCCGTCTTCGGAACGGTCCTGACGCAATGGATCGGTGCGCCGCTGGTCCAACTTGATTTTCAGCAACAGCGCTACGAGGCCGACTTCCGCTTCAACCTCGTCCGCGCGCGCGAGAACTCCGAACAGATCGCGCTGTTGCGCGGAGAAAAGGCCGAACGCGACCAGCTCACGACCCGCTTCGGCCGCATCATCGAGAACTGGTACGGCATCATGAGCCGGACCAAACGGCTGACGGCGTTCACGACAAGCTACGCGCAGGCCGCCCTGATCTTTCCCATATTGTTGCTGGCGCCCGCCTATTTCGCCGGAAAGATCCAACTGGGCGGCCTGACACAGGCTGCAGGCGCCTTCGACAGCGTGAGAAAGGCGCTTTCGATCTTCGTGACGATCTACAGGACACTTGCCGAATGGCGCGCCGTGATCGCCCGCCTCGACGGGTTCGAGATGTCGATCCAGCACGCGGCGAAACTCAAGACCGATTCGTCCGCGATCAGCATCGCGGCCGCAACGGGTAGCGACACGATCGACCTGACGCAGCTCCTGGTCCGCTTGCCCAACGGAAAGCCGCTGGTCGCGGCCGACGGCTTCAGCATTCGCAACGAGCGGACCCTCGTGACCGGGCCTTCCGGTGCCGGCAAGTCGACCTTGTTTCGCGCCATCGCCGGTATCTGGCCGTTCGGCAGCGGCACGATTGCCATTCCGCCTCACGCCACGCTGATGATGCTGCCGCAGCGGCCGTATTTTCCGATCGGCTCGCTCAAGACCGCCATCAGCTACCCTGCGCAGGCCGATGCGTTCAGCTCGGAGACGGTCGGCGAGGTGGTGACCGCGGTCGGACTGCCCCGGCTTGCGGAGCGCCTGGAGGAGGAAGCGCACTGGAACCGGATGCTGTCGCTCGGCGAGCAGCAGCGGCTCGGACTTGCGCGCGCGCTGTTGCACGCGCCGCAATTCCTTTTCCTCGACGAGGCGACGGCCTCTCTCGACGAGGCCTCGGAAGCCAGGCTTTACCGCCTGCTGCGCGAGAGATTGCCGGCAACGACGATCGTCTCGATCGGCCATCGCTCGACGCTGGAAGCATTTCACGATCGCAATGTCGTGCTGGCCTCCGGCGGCGATCAGTTTGCGTTGCAGGACCGCGAGGAGCCCAAACCGCCGCAGGACCTCAGAGCCGGCGGCGCGGCCAGCGGTGCCAGACACAAGCAGACTGAGTGAGCAGCGCGCCCGGCCAAACCGCGCTTACCGGCGCCAACAACTTTTCCTGTCCCACCTCACACGCCCGCGCAAATCAAAAGGGGCGGCAGATCGCTCTGCCGCCCCTCACGTCGATTACAGAGGGAAACGTTACTTCAGGTTCGTGATGGCCGTCAGGTCAAACGAGAGCTTGGCAACACCTGTGGCGCCGCACCAATTGGAGCCGAAACCAGCGGGATTGATCGGCGTAAAGCTGCTGCTGAACCTCGCGGTGTTGTCGCTGGTGAAAGCGTTGCAGTCGCCCTTCGAGAGATTGGTGTCGTAGTAGCGCAGATCAAGCGTGAACACCTTGTAGGTGAAGCCGACGCCGACGTTCCAAGTGTTGTAGCTCGGCTCAGGAATACCAAACGGGAAAGGCCCACCGCCAAGCGGGCTTGCGACCGCAGTGCCGTAGAATCTATCCGAAGTGCCAAGCCACTGGCGACCAAACTCACCAGAGACATACATGCCGACGCCGCTCGAGCCGAAGATCGTGCTCGGCGCAGTCCACTTCGTGGTGATCGACGTATAGTTGCCCCAGGCGCCGAGGTTCAGGAAGTTCGGCGAGTAATACTCGTTGAATCCGACCTGCCACTGATCGTTCACCGTGATGTTCAGCTTGGCATAGCCTTCGAAGAAGCTGGCGTCCTTCTTGGCGAAGTTGCCGTTGATGGGCAGACCACCAGTGTTAGGATCAGCGTTGAGGAAGCAGTTCTCGCTAGATCCGGGAATGCCCGACCCGGGGATTGCGTTTGCATTGAAGCAGCTCCCGCCCGGATAGAGATAGCCCCAGACACCAAGATCCAAGGCGAACATGCCAAAGGTGGGGCGGATACCGCCGTAGATATCGACCTCGGCTGCCGCGCGGTTGGGAAATGAAATGCTTTCCGCCGAGGTGCCGACGTAGAGTTGCAGGTCCTTGTTGACGTTGTAGCGGGGCTCGAAATAGGCGGCGACGGACGGCTGGTGGTTCGACTGAGTGATGCCGCGGAAAATGTAGTCGCTCATGATGGCGCCGCCGAAGGCGATGTCCCAAGGCTCGAACGGCGCCGGCGGCGGAGCCTTCACGGCCTTTACCGGCATATCTGCCGCGAAGGCGGAACCCGCCATCGTCAGCATCGCTGCGACCAGCACCATTTTCTTCATTACGATCCCCATCACATTTCCAAGAAAAACAGCCCGAAGCCGACGCCCCCCGGGGCAGGCCGTAGCTAGCTACAGCCGAGTGATTAGTTCTGAACTTAATGTGACGAGGCTTGACCGAAGCGTGAAGCTAAAAAGTCAAGCATCTGCCGACTTTTTGGGCGTTTCAGCGATTCCCGATAAGGTTGTTGACGTAGTGTTGCATTCCGACAACAATTTTGACCCGTTTTGGCGAGGTCTGCGGATCGTTTTCGCCCATCCGACCAACGCAAACGACACAGTGCGCGGGCGTGCCCGAATCACAATCTCAGGATGAGATCAGAGCAGGTCACGTCTTCTACGCCAAGCCCCAAACGCCAGGCCTCCAAACGCCAGGCCTCCAAACGCCAAGCCTTGAAACGCCAAGCCTTGAAACGCCAAGTTCAAACTCCACCGCGTCGAAGCTTGCACGAAGCCTTCCTGCCAAAACAAAAGCCTCCCCGCCAAAACAAAAAGGGCCGCGGCACGGATGCCGCAGCCTCGTAAAAACCCTTTGGCGTCCCTTGGTCGCCTTGGTTGTCGTACGGGCCGCGTCTGCAGCGCGATCCTTATCCTTTCCCCGCCCCTTCCTCTTTTCAGAGTCGGTCCCGCGGGACCGGACCTTCCCTCGCCGGCACATGTAAAGGCGCATTTGCGCGGAGATCATGTGCCATCATAAGCGCGAACGCGGCTCCGATTCGTCCTCAACCTGTCACGGTCTAAGCGTCGTGCTCGTCTTCGCCAGTCGGCGAACCTGCAGCACTGTGGCTCCAAGACGGCTCGGACTCAGCCGGGCTCGGCGTGGCCCAACTCGGTGTGGAAGCCGTGTGAGCAGGCTCGGGCTCCGCCACCGGAGTCGCGGGAGGCGTGTAGGTCGCGGGCTTCTTCGCCGGGCTCTTGCCGGCAACCGCCTTCTTGGCAGACTTCTTGGCGGTTGTCGTGGCAGTGGTCTTGGCGGTTGTCTTGGCGGTTGTCTTGGCGGTCTTCTTCGCTGTCTTTTTTGCCGGTGCTTTTGCCGACTTGGCTTTGCCAGCGGCTTTCTTCGCCGACGTCGCGGCCTTCTTCGCCGTCTTTTTCGCGGTTTTCTTGGAAGCCTTCTTCGCAGTCTTCGCCTTCGCCATCAGACTTTTCTTCTTTTTGTCCTTCTTGCCTTTCTTGTTCTTCTTCCCTTTAGCCATCGTGATCCTCCTATTGCCGCCGATCCAGGTGTATCAGGCGTTCAAATCATCCGCGCTCTGAGCGCGCGGAGCGAATCGATCAGTACGATCCTGGCCGTGGACCGCCCGTCGCCCAATCGAGAAGCTCAATCGTGTGCACGACGGGGACCGATGTACCGCTGGCAATCTGCACCATGCATCCAACATTGCCTGCGGCAATCATATCCGGCTTGACGGCTGCGATGTTGGCGAGCTTGCGATCGCGCAACCTCGTCGCAATGTCAGGCTGGAGAATGTTGTATGTCCCCGCCGAGCCGCAACACAAATGGCTCTCCGGTACATCTTTCACCACGAATCCGCTCTTGCAAAGCAAATCTTTCGGGGCCTGTGTGATTTTCTGCCCGTGCTGCAGCGAACAGGCCGCATGATAGGCGACGACGATGTCGCCCTGATGCTGCCTTCTCGGCTGAAATTCGAGGCCTGCGAGATACTCGGTGATGTCCTTGGCGAGCGTGGAAATCCTCGCGGCCGGGCCCGCAAAATCGCGATCATCACGCAGCAAATAGCCATAGTCCTTGATCACCGTTCCGCATCCGGACGTGGTGATCAGGATGGCATCGAGCCCCCCGCGCTCGGCCTCCGCGCTCCATAAAGCGATGTTGGCACGAGCTCTCGCCAGCGCATCGCCGTCACGACCGAGATGATGCGTCAGCGCACCGCAGCATTGTTCACCCCGCACCAGCACAACCTCGATGCCGTGGCGGGTCAGGACGTTGATGGCGGCCTGATTGATTCGCGGCGCCAGCACCTGCTGCGCGCAGCCCTGCAGCAAGGCAACGCGTCCCCGCCGCGGCCCTAGCGCCGCAAAGACGCTGCCGCCGCCCGGCCCCGGCGCGGGCAGGCCGGCGGGCGCGAGGGCCAGCATCGCCTTGATGCGCCGCACCAGCGACGCCGTCGCGGCGGGCGCTTTCGGTTCAGGCAGCAGCGCGGCGAACGGCCGGCCGAGCCGCGCAAGCCACATGCTGGCGCGAAACAGCGTCGGGTCGGGCAGGACCCAGGCCAGCACGCTGCGCAACATGCGGTCGATCAGCGGCCGCCGAAACTGCCTCTCGATTCGCACCCGCGCCTGATCGACCAGATGCATGTAGTTCACGCCCGACGGGCACGTGGTCATGCAGGCGAGGCAGGACAGGCAGCGATCGATGTGCTTGACCACCTCGGCCGTCGGCGGCCGGTCCTTTTCCAGCATCTCCTTGATCAGGTAGATGCGGCCGCGCGGGCTGTCGAGCTCGTCACCCAGCAGCACATAGGTCGGACACGTCGCGGTGCAGAACCCGCAATGCACGCAAGTACGCAGGATCTTGTCGGCTTCGGCGATATCGGGATCGGCAAGCTGTGCCAGGGTGAACTCGGTCTTCATGCCGCCTCCCCTCGCCTCAGGCGGCCACGGTTGAGGATGGTCTTGGGATCGAAGCTCAAGCGCACCCGCTCTTCCAGGGCCGCCACCCCGCCAGCCCGCGGATGGAACACGTCGACCCTGCGCCGGACCTCCTCGGACGCCCGCAGCAGCGTCGCGTGGCCGCCGGCCGCGTCGACCCGCTGACGCACCAGCGCGGCCTGTGCATCGGGCTTCGGCGGCAGCGCCGCCCAGATCAGGCCGCCGCCCCAATCATAGATCACATCGCCTCCGCTCTCGCGCGCCAGCGCCTGGCCCACCGCCCCGCCCGCGGCCGGCGGACAGACAATGCGCCAGACCGGCCAGGCGCCAAGCGTTCCAAAGGCCGCGAAAGGCACGACATCGCGAACCGAAATCCAGGCCGAAGCGGACGCCGTGTCCTCCAGCGCCGCGGCCGCGCCGAACGACGCCAGCAGTTTGGCCAGCGAGGCGGCCCGATGGGCGGCCGATGCCGCGGTGCCCTCCAGCCGCAGCAGCGTGATCGCCTCGCGCGGCGCGCCCAGCCGATCGAGCCCGCCAACCTCCGGCCGGAGCGCGGAGGCCGGCAGATGCGCGGCTCCCGACACGTCGAACGGCGACCCCAGAGCCATCGTCATCGCCCGGTTGGCGGTGAGATCGTCGAGGCCGCGCAGCACCAGCGTGCGCTCGCTTTCGGGCCGCGGCATCACCTTCACCGTCACCTCGGTCATGACCGCAAGCGTGCCCCAGGACCCCGCCAACAGCTTGCAGAGGTCGTAGCCGGTGACATTCTTCACCACCTTGCCGCCGGTCTTGAAGCTGTCGCCGAAACCGGACACTGCATGCGCGCCCAACAGATGATCGCGCACGCCGCCCGCCTTGATGCGGCGCGGCCCGGCAAGACCGGCACCGATCATGCCGCCGATGGTTCCACGCCCGGACCCGCCCAACAGGACGGTGGTATCGACCGGCTCGAAGGCGAACTGCTGGCTCTTCGAATCGATCAGCGACGACACATCGGCGAGCGGCGCGCCGGCCTCAACCGTGATGATCAGCTCGTTCGGCTCGTAGGACGTCACCGCATTCAGCGCGGACAGGTCGAGTACGGCGTTGGTCGCCATCGGCTGGCCGATCAGCCGCTTGGAGCCATGGCCGATGACTTCCAGCGGCTGGTCGCCGGCGATCGCCGCACGAACAACCGCCTCGACATCGGCCGCGTCGCGTACTCTTAGCGTATCCATCAACAGACTCTAGACGATCGCCCGCAATGGCGATTTCCGCAAGATCCAGGCCGAGGCCACGAAGCTGCCGATCGCCGTGACCGCAGTGAGCAGCAGCGCCTTGGCAATTGCATTGAGCCCAAGCGAATGCAAGAGGATAGCGGAGCCAATCAGGATCGGCGGGTGAATGAGGTAGACGCCGAAGGCATTGTCGGAGAGCCACCGCGCGAGCCGCCCCTGCGTGTCGAAATGACGCCGGTACACGGCCAGCAGCAGAAAGCCCATGCCGACACAGACCAGCGCCTCCCATAGACTTTTTCCGGCGCTGACCGGATTGAAGCCGCCGGAATAGGACGCTGTGTCTCCCTGCAGGCCGCCGCCAAACAGGATCAGCGCGGCGAACAGCGGAACCGAAAGCGACAGCGCAACCGACGCCCACCAAATACACGTGCGATCGGGCAGTCCGGCAAGCCAGTTGCCGCGGTAACCAAACGCGCCGGAGGCATACATCAGCACATATTGCGGGAAGTCGCCGGGGTGCATGTTGAGCACCGAGGCTCCTTCGCTGAGGCCGATGCGAACCAGGAAAGTCGAAGCGGCCATGGCGGCGGTGAAGACGGCCACACCGCCCCAACGATGGGCCGACAGCTCGATCCGCGGCTCAGTCCATCCGGCACGGCGAATCAGGCCATAGAGAATGGAAAACATCAGCAGCGCCGCACAGAACCACATCGGCCCGGTTTCCGACAGCCACTCGCCGTCCTTCAGATGAAGCAGCCACTGATGCGGAAAACCTCCGGTGCCCCACGTCCATGACAGGAAATACTGCGTCAGCGGTCCGATCACCAGCATGTAGAGCAGCGTCGGCACGCCGAGACGGAGGGTGCGATCGCGGACGAATTTCGAGAAACCCTTTCGGTCGTAGGCGGCGGCGGAAAAATAGCCGGCAACGAAGAAAAGCACCGCCATGAAGAACGCCTGCAGGAAACTCTGATAGACGCCGAAGGCAATCGCGGTGCCGACACCGCTCTTTGGACGGTCGACATAGTACCAGTTCCCGAACGGGCTGTAGGTGTCGACGGCGTGCATGCTGAGCACCAGGATGATCATCGACCACCTGATGTTGTCGATGAACAGCAGCCGCGTCGCGCTGCGCGCTTCGGTGCGAGCGCCCGCCGTTGCGCCAATCGAGATGTCAGTCATCCCGTCCCCTCAAAGCCGCATCAGTCTTTGACTGAGCATGATCTCCGCGCAAACGCGTTCCGCGTTTGTCGCGAGGGCATGCCTTTCCGGATCATGCCCTAGCGACCTCACGATCGTAGATGTCATCGACCAGCACAAGGTGGAGACCGAGCGAAATTTTCGCTGTCCAGTTCGGGAGATCGCCGGGGGATCGCGCAGCCGCCTCATCTCATTATTCGACCATTATCGAAGCGAATACGACACCCTTCGTCGTCTATCGAACTATACCGGTTGGCATCCGGTGTAATGAAGCGGCCGTCAACATAAGCAAAGGAGTGATGAGCATGGCTCATTATGCAATCGACGACAGAACCGTGAGCGAGTCCGTCAGTGGCGGCGGCCTGCTGGTGGTCGCGCAATGGGAAGCGAAGGAGGGACAGGCCGACAGGGTCGCCGACATTCTCGCGCGCTTTCTGCCCGAGGCGCAGCGCGAGGAAGGCGCGAAACTGTTCCTGATCGGCAGGGCGCGAGAAAATCCCGCGCAGTTCCTGTTCTACGAACTGTTCCGCGACGAGGCCGCGTTCAAGGCGCATCAGGAGAGCGCACATTTCAAAAGCTGCATCGCTGGCGAGGCCCTGCCGCTGCTGGCGAAGCGTGAGCGGATGCAATACGCCCTGCTTTGAGGACTCTCTAAAATCTCGGAATATCCGGGAATGCCAGCTTGCCCGCGTGCACATGTATGCGGCCAAGCTCGGCGCAGCGGTGCAGCGTCGGGAACACCTTGCCCGGATTGAGCAGCCCCTGCGCGTCGAACGCGCATTTCAACCGCTGCTGCTGGTTCAGATCGATCTCGCTGAACATCTCACCCATCAGGTCGCGCTTCTCGATGCCGACGCCATGTTCGCCGGTGAGCACGCCGCCGAGCTCGACACAGCAGCGCAGGATGTCGGCGCCAAACGCTTCCGCCCGCTCGATCTCGCCGGGCTTGTTGGCGTCATAGAGGATCAAGGGGTGCAGATTGCCGTCGCCGGCATGAAACACGTTGGCGACGCCGAGACGATATTTTTCCGAGAGATCGCGAATGCGCGACAGCGCCTTTGGCAAGGCACCGCGCGGTATGGTTCCATCCATGCAGAGATAGTCGGGCGAGATCCGGCCGACCGCCGGAAACGCCGCCTTGCGGCCGGCCCAGAACAGATTGCGCTCGGCTTCCGAATTGGAAATACGGCAGGAGGTCGAGCCGCAGCCATTTGCAATGGATTCGACCCGCGCGATCAGCTCATCCACCTCGATGCTCGGCCCATCGAGCTCGATGATCAGCAGCGCCTCGACGTCGAGCGGGTAGCCGGCATGCACAAAGGCTTCGGCCGCATGAATTGCCGGCTTGTCCATCATCTCCATGCCGCCGGGGATGATGCCGGCGCCGATGATCCGCGCCACGCATTCGCCGGCGGCCTCGACTTGCGCGAATCCCACCATCAGCGCCCGCGCGGTCTCGGGCTTCTGCAGGATGCGCACGGTGATCTCGGTGATGACGCCGAGCAGCCCTTCGGAGCCGGTGATGACTCCCATCAGATCGTAACCGGCGTTCTCGGCCGACTTGCCGCCGATGCGCAGCACCTCGCCGGTCATCAGAACGATCTCGCAGCCGAGAACGTTGTTTGTGGTCATGCCGTATTTCAGGCAATGCACGCCGCCGGAATTTTCCGCGACATTGCCGCCGATCGAGCAGGCGATCTGCGACGACGGATCGGGCGCGTAGTAGAAGCCCTCATGGCCCACCGCCTGGCTGATCGCAAGATTGGTGACGCCCGGCTCGGTCACCACGACGCGGTTGTCGAAATCGATCTCGCGGATGCGCTTGAACTTGCCAAGCCCGAGCAGCACGCCATCGGCGAGCGGCAGCGCACCCCCCGACAGCGAGGTGCCGGAGCCGCGCGGCACCACCTTGATACCCTGCTCATGGCAATACTTCAGAACCTTGGAGACCTGTTCCGTGGTATCGGGCAGTACGACGACCATTGGCGGCTGGCGATAGGCGGTGAGGCCATCGGACTCGTAGGCCAGCATTTCGGCGGCGCTGTCGATCACGCCCTCGCCCGGCACGATCGCGCGCAAGGCCGCAACGATCTCGGCGCGGCGTTCAAGTACCGCGGAATCGGCTTCGGGCATCATGATGGTCACGGACGTCTCTCCCGCACGTTCCGATTTGTCGCGTCGAATCAAGCATATCCGCAAAGCTTTGGATAGGCTTCGAAAGCACCGGAACAGCGATCCGGCCGTTATCGGCTCGGCAAAAATGATGGTGCCGCGAAGCGTCTGGCGGCTTGTGCCTCGCTAAGAGATCATGCGAAAAAAGCTCGCCTACCTCAATTTCCTTTCCGCAATCACGAAGAGCCCCCGCCATGAACAAATTGATCCTGAGCTTCCTCGTCATTGTCGCTACGTCGGCCGCCGCTTCAAGCGCGTTTGCTGAGGACTTGGCCGCCGGCAAGTCCTCGTTCAACAAGTGCCTGCCGTGCCACGCGATCGGCGAAGGCGCCAAGAACAAGGTCGGCCCGGAACTCAACGGGATTGACGGACGCAAGTCAGGAAGCGCGCCGGAGTACAGTTACTCCGACGGCAACAAGAACTCGGGCATCACCTGGAGCAAGGAACAATTCCTCGAATACATCAAGGACCCGAAGGCGAAGATCCCCGGCACCAAGATGACCTTTGCCGGCATCAAGAACGAGACCGAGGCCAACAATCTCTGGGCCTACCTTTCCTCCTTCGACAAGGACGGCAAGCAGAAGCAATAGTTCAAGCCGCTCTCGCCGTGCGGCAAGACGAAAGCCCCGGTCTCGCGACCGGGGCTCTTCTTTTGATGCCTTTCTCGGCGTCGTCGTCTCTTGTCGATTTCTTTACGGCGCCGGGTCCTGGCTCAGGACAGGCAGTCGCCGCGTGGCGCCGGCGGGCTCGAGCGAGAACACCCAGGCGAGCCCGTAGAAGCCAATCGCGAGCAGATACAGGAAGGCGAAACCGAAATACATCGAGTTGTACTCCATCAAACCGCCGAACAGCGCACCCATCAGATTGTAGGCGAGCGCGGTGGAGATATTGATCCTGGGCTTGCCGATCAGGGTGGAGAACACCATCCCCGAGAAGAACAGCGGGATCGTCAGAAGCACGCAGGCGACCGCGAGCGTCAGCATCGGCGAGGCAAACGAGATCATGTCGTGGTTGCGCGCCGAGAAATAGCCGATCACGAGGCTCGCGAGCAGCCCGGCATAGGCGACGCCGGTACGCGGCACGAGCTGGCGCTGGACCATCAGGTTGGCGAGGAACGCCATCAGCAGCACCATCAGGATGGTGGTGGCAATGACGAACCAGGTGCCGCCGAGATGCAGGCCAAGCTCGGTAATGGCCTTGGTCTCCACCAGCATGAAGCCTGAGCCTAAGAAGAAGAACGGCAGATAGCCGCGCTCGACCGGCTCGTTCCAGCCGATGGTCTTGCGCACGAACATGTAGCTGAGCAGCAGCACCATGCCGAGCGCGAACATGTAGCTCATCGGATAGGTGCGCTCCATCATGTAGAAGAACGGCCAGTCGTCGGTCGGGATGCTCTCCTCCGGATAGGGCTGCGCGAAGCGGTCGGAGACATTGGTGAAGCCGATGGCGTCGAACGCCTTCTCGTTGGGCATCCCGACGTCATGCCCCTTCTGCGTGATGAAGGCCGTCGTGGTCTTCGAATCATAACCGACGCGAACGGCCAGCGGCCTGCCGGCCCCTGGAATGCCCTGCAGGATATGCGACAGCTTGAAGCCGAGCGAATCGTTCGGCAACGCAAACGAGATCGACATCACGCCATCGGGCTTGAGCAGCTTGAAAGCCTCAGTGATGCCCTCGCGCGTATAGACGTAGGAGTCGACGCGAAGGTTGGAGGCGTGGCTGAGCGCGGTGTGCGAATCCAGCACGCCGTAGATGATCAGGTCATACTGACCCTGCGCGGTGCGGAAGAAATTGCGCGCGTCGTTGATATGCAGCGTCACGCGCGGATCGCCATAGGGACGCTCGGGATGCGACACTTTGCCGAGGAAGGCGATCGCCGGATCGATCTCGATGGCATCGACATGCGCGGCGCCCATGCGCAAGGCGGCCGCGACGTCATTGCCGCTGCCGGCGCCGACAATCGCGACGCGCTCGGGCTTTTTCTTGAAGTTGAACGGAAATTCGTAATAGGCGCGGGCATAGCGGTCGTCCTCGGACTCTCGGCCGCGATTCTTGTCCGACAGGTTGAAGACCTTCTGGTAATAGGCGCCGCCGGACAGGATGTTCATCAAGCCGTCGGATTTCGACATGCGCTCCAGGAGCTGATAGGGCGAATAGATGCGCTGATATTCGCTCTGCACCGGCCAGGCCAGAACGGTGACGAGCAGACAGAAGCTTGCCACTCCGATCGGGGTCCGCGTATCGCGCGACAGCACGAAATAGAGCAGGATGCCGCCGACCGCGGTGAACCAGATCACCGGCGGCAGCCAGAACAGGCTCATGACGAACAGCGCGATGACGCCGAGAATGCTGCCGAACAGATTGAGGCCATAGGCCTTCAGCGGCTCGGTCGTGCCGAGCAGCTTGCCGCAGAGCTGGCCGACCGGATAGCAGATGCAAGCGCACAGCACGAAGCTCATGCCGAGCAGAAGATAAAGCGGCGCGCTATGCCGGAACAGTTCGAGCCAGTCGAGCTTATCCATCCAGATACTGATGGAGGTCTGCTCCCGCATCGGCAGGCCGGCGAACAGGTCGTTGGCGGCGCCGATGTCGTAGCGCATCAAGGTAATGATGGCGACAAACAGCGCCAGCATCGGCAGCACCAGCGCTGGCGCGCAAGGCTCCTTCTCTGCGACCGCGTAGCCCGCGCCCAGGCCCAAGAAACAGGCCAGCAGCGTGAAATTCTTGAAGAAGGAGAACACCGGGAAGACCGAGGCCAGCCAGCGGATCATGACGAGTTCGAGCAACAGGCTGACCATCGTGACCAGCACGATCAGCCGGATTTTTTCCTGCGCGCTCGCCTTCGTGAACTCGCCTTCGAACAGGCTTCCCATCGCGTCGATCTCGCGCTCCAGCGGGCGCGCAAGCCAAGACGGATAGAAGATGAGAATGAGCGCCGCCACGCCGAGGGCGACGCGAAGAACCATCAGCGGCCAGTCGGCGACCGCAAAAACGCCGCCCTCGATGAAGAGCCGCACCGCCAACAGAGAGTAAATGAACACAAGGCTTCCCAGACAGATGCTGAAAAACCGGACGAGCCTGCGATTGGCGTCGTCGCTGCCATGCTCCACACCGATCGACTGAATATTCATGCTGCCCGCCCGCTTGCTTCCTCAACCTCAGGGAAGGCCGCAGCATGCGTTGCTTCTGATTAAGATTCCCCCAAGTCGATCCGCACACAGCGGATGCGTTACCAATCAGTTACCGGCGGCGCCGAGCGCGGCGCCCTGACCGATGGCCGTGATCATCGTCTCGATCTCGGCGACGACGAGGTCGGGCACCGCGTTCTGCACCATGTGGCCGACGCCCGGCAGCACAATCAGCTTCGCACGCGGCACAGTGGCCGTGAACGGCCGCGAATGAATGTTTGTCGACACGGTCTTGTCGACATCGCCGGAAATCACCGTGGTGGGCACACCGATCTCGCCATAGCGCGGCGCTTGCGCGGCAACCGCGGGCTTCAGCGTCATGAGATCGCGCGCGTTGAGGAGAAATTCGCGCGGCCGCAGCAGCAAGAGTGTCGCGGTCTTGCTGACAAAGTCCTTGGGCATCGTCTGCGGCAAGAACACGCTGCGCACGCTCGGATCGGCCACCAGCAGGCCGAGCGGAAGCGTGATGGTGTGCGCGAGCAGCGGACCGATCAGCGGCGTGGTGATGACTTTGTTGTACCATCCGACGCCGCCGCGTCAGGGATGCGTCACCGGCGCCAGCATCACGAGACCAGCGAGACGATCGGGAAAATCCAGCGCCATTCGCGCGCCGAGCGCGCCGGCCCAGGAATGAACCACCAGCACGACAGGGCCAACGCCGAGCTTCGCCAGGACCTCGGCGATCATTTTGCCCTGCACGTCCGGCGTCGAATCGTCCTCGCGTTCGCGGGCACTCCAGCCGTGACCAGGCCTGTCGATCAGTATCACCCGATGGTTGCGCGCAAGCAGATCGCCTACCGGCTGGCGCATCGCCTCCAGGTTGGAGCTCGCGCCATGAATCAGCACGACGGGAGGGCCGTCCGAATCAATTCGCCCCAGTTCCACCACATTCAGAATCGCTCCTGCTACTTCGACGAGCCTTCCCTGACGCGGGTGTATTAGCTCGATTACAACCACCATGGCCCGTGTGACCACAGCGAGTACCGCCAGCACGGTCACCGCGAGAATTGAGATCATTGAGATTTTCCGAATTGCTCAGGTCACGACACGCTACGGGATATTGAGGGGCAAAAATGCAACATGGTTTTTGTTAAATTTTGCATCCCGGGTCATACGGGCGTCGTTGGCCATTTTATAACCATGGTCGGGACTTTTTCTGACGGACGGGCGCGAGCGACTCAGGCTATTGCCGCCCGGCCGGTTCATGTCACACCCATAGGGAATACGGATCGGGCACCGAGCGGTTAGCCACGCAGGGAAAGAGGAGGAGTTTCGATGACTTCCGGACCAAGTGAATCCGTCATCGACGAGATTGTAGCAAGCTGCAACGGCGATCTGCGCGGTGCATTGAAGGCATTGTTGCTGGTCAACGAACACCTGGAAGCCGAGATTGCACAGCTTTATGCGGCTGCGGCGCGGCACGGTTTTGCGGAACGCGGCAGTAACGTCCTGCACTAGCCTGGCCTCGCCCAAGTCGTCACTTCCTGAGAGACTCTTCTTTCGGGCGGCGGGACTGGTTGAACAGGCAAGTCTGGCGTGGTCGAGGGATTGATAGGGACCATCCCCGAACCAGATGCCGCCGTCGCCGCCGATCACCGGATTGCTGGTAACGATGTCGCCTTTGTGGGGTCGCAGCTTGCGACCACGCAAGGGCGGCAACGTGCGTCGGCGAAACCGGCAGTCGTTGCTGCGATGTGATCAGGCTGCACGCCAGCATCAACCGCTTCATCGTTTGCGCCCCCACCGCATTTGAGACGCGGCTCGTGCAGGCTGACGGAGAACGTTCCGCTTGGCAGCGGAAGGCTACCTGCTGAAGTTAACACGGGACGGCGGAGCGATGACTTCATGATGGAGTGATCACGCCGCAGCGTTGATTTGCGCGTCATTGCCCGCAGTTTGCGCCGAAATCGCGTACAAAAGCTGACCGCGATGATGATTGAACCTGAACTCGTCGCACTCTAGATGTCTTGGGCTCAGATGTCTTGGGCTCAGATGTCGCGGCCTTCGACCTTTTCGCTCAAGGTCTTAACCAGCTCTGGCACTTTTTCGAGATGCGGATTGATGGTAAGCGCCTTGCGGAAGGCATCGAGCGCGCGTTTGTCGTCGCCAACATCCTGCATGATCATGCCGAGTCCGGCGAGAGCGCCGAAATGGCGGGGCTCGCGAGCCAGCACCTGCTCGATATCGGCGAGCGAGCGCGCGTAATCATTTTGCAAATAGTAGAGCGTCGCACGCCGATTCCACGCCTCGACATAGTCGGGACGCAGCTTGATCACCGCGTCGAGCAGCTTCATCGCGACATCCGTCTGCTGCGCATCCATCGCGATCTTGGCACGCGCCATCAAAAGCGCCGCGGTATCGCTCGGCGTCTGCAGCCACAACGCCCAGATACGGGCTTCGACATGTTTCGCGCTGGCCTCATCGGGCGCAGCCTTCAGCGCGCCGAACAGAAAGTCGAGCCCGCGCGTGCGATCGGCACCAACCTTCGGCAGTTTGGCCGGCGCTTCGGGAAGCTTTTTCTGCTTCGGCGGAATGGCGCGCGGATCATCCTGCGCAAACGCCATCGCCGGCGCGACGACCATGGCGGCTGCAAGGATCGCGGACCGGACGTTCCGAACGCGGAAGAATCTCAATGCCATGCGCCAAGTCTAGACGCGGCCGATCCATCTTGCAAAGCAGCAAATCGAATATCGGGGCGTCAAAGTCTTGTGAAAACGCGACTTTCGCCCGATGGCCAGCCTAGCCTCTAGCCTTCAGCCTCGAGCTTTCAGCCTTGGCGGGCCTTGAAGCGGCGCTGCACCTTGTTGATGACGTAAACCCGGCCCTTGCGGCGGACCAGACGGTTGGCGCGGTGGCGGCCACGCAGCGATTTCAACGAGTTACGGACCTTCATCTCAAGAATCCTGGTTGCTGTGGAAGGCCGTGCTAACAGGCCGGAGCTGGCAAAAAATGCCAATTCCCGCCAACCGCTGATGGCGGGGCGGGACGCCGCGGTTTCTAAGCGATCGCACCGCCAAATGTCAATCCAAACCGGCTGTTTGGAGCGGATTCGCGGGCCGGCCGACCCTGACGGCCGGTGTTCCCCGCATTGGAATCGCCGGGAAAACACAGGCGCAGCCGGGCCGAGGGTTTCGAAGCTACGCCTCCTGGCAGTTCGCGCGGCACAAGGGAACCGCGATCCTGAACCACGCCCTTTTCGGAAGAGCCGTCGCTTATTTCGCGGAAGGATCTAGACGCCCCGCCTGCTGATCGCCTCCGCTTCTTCGTTCGTGATCGGACGGGAATTACAGTGCTCGGCAAAGCGCTGCTCGATCGCGGTGATAATGGCCTCGCAGCGTTCTGGGCCGATCGACAGGCCAAGCGCCCGCAACTCGTCGTCAAGGATCCGGGCCTTGACGGTCGCAGCAGTGACAGGCGCGGCGTCTTGCTGAACTGCCTCGGTCTTCGCGGCAGGCATTTGACCCACACATCGCTACAGATCGACGGGACGTCTCATTCAAGAAACGCCTTGTTCAAGATCATTCAGACTGAGTTACGATAATACCCACCTCCTGCTGGATCAACCCACAGGATTTGCGATCGGATCGACACAACCGAACCGCAGGAATTAAGAGGCCCATGCGATCGGAGCCTGCCGGAACGGCTTTTCTATTGCGAAAGGCCGACAGAATGCAGGCCTTTCCCACAATCGCCGGTTCCCGACTTCGTCAACGAACAGCGTTCCTACTCGCAAATCAGGTCGTTTTCATTCGACGGTTCCGTCAGCCGTCGGGAACTCAACCATCGCCTCGCCGGTCGCGACCTTCTCGCCCATCTGGTTGCGCACCATCACGTCGATCAGCACCCAGCGCGATTTCGCCGTCGCCTGTTTCGATTTGATGATGCCGGTCGGCTGGATGGTATCGCCGGGCCGGACCGGCTTGACCCAGCGCGTCTCCAGCCGGCGGTGAACGGCCCCGAGCGGATAGGCCCAGTCGGTGATCATGCGCGAGATCAGCCCGAAATTGTTCATGCCATGCATGATCACGCCGCCGAATTGGGTCTTGCCAAAATTGCCCTTCATGTACGCGTCGTCGAGATGCAGCGGATTGTAATCGAGCGAAGCGTCGCAGAACAGGCGGATAGATTCGCGCGACACAGCAAATGCCGGCCCATCGATCACATCGCCATCCTTCAGGCCTTCGAAGCTCGTCGTCATGTCCCCTCTCCTGCCGATGTCCACTCTGCTCGATTTCTCACTCGATTTTTCATTTGGGCCGGATGGTCCATCCGCGACCCGAACAGATGACCTTGCCGTGCTGATTGAAGAAGACGTTGTCATGCACCACGAACAGCCGTTCGCGCTTAATGAACTTGTCGAGCGCACGCGCCTGCAGGGTGATGACATCGCCGGGACGCGCCGGAATGTTATAGCTCCAGGACTGACCGGCATTCACGGTGCCGGGCGAGCGCATCCAGTCATCCGCCGGCGTGCAGGAAAACATCAGGAGGATATGGATCGAGGGCGGCGCGATCAGCCCGCCATAGCGCGTGGTCCTGGCGTAGGCCTCGTCGAAATAAAGCGGATGCGTTTCGCCGACGGCCTTGCAATAGAGTCCGATCGCTTCGCGGGTCAGCGTGTAGGGGATGGTCTTGCGCGGCTCGCCGGGAACGATGTCGTCCCAGGCCTTGCGTAAGTTCGCGTCTTTCCAGAAATCGGTCTCGAAAACCTCAGCCTGCGTCATCCGCCTCCTCCCGTTTTCCGCGTCTTTTCTCGGCCGCCTTTTTTCTCTGGCGCCATTTTTTTCTGCCGTCTTGCGGAATTTGTTATATGATATAATCAATTTGGCACGTTCAAAAATCAAGCCACAAGCGGGAAACGAAGATGCCCAAGCTGAAGCTCCCCAACGTCGACGGTGTCGTCGCGATCGACATTCACACCCATGCGGAAGAACCCTGCGGCCTGCATGGCGACGACGGCTATGATGATTTCCAGGCGCGGATGGCGGACTATTTCAAGTCGCCGCACAAGCATCCGCCGACCGTGCCGGAAACCGCGGCCTATTATCGCAAGAACAACATCGCCGCCGTCATCTTTCCGGTGGATGCCGAGCGCGAGACCGGCTTCCGCCGCTACAACAATTACGAAATGCTGGAAGTGGCGTCGGAAAATCTCGACGTGCTCATCCCCTTCGTCTCCATCGATCCGCACAAGGGCAAGCTCGGCGTGCGCGAGGCGAGGAAGCTGATCGAGGAGTACGGCGTCCGCGGCTTCAAATTCCATCCGACCATGCAGGGCTTCTACCCGAACGACCGCATGGCCTATCCGCTCTATGAGGCAATCAACGACGCCGGCGCGATCGCTCTGTTCCACACCGGACAGACCGGCGTCGGCAGCGGCATGCCTGGCGGCATGGGCATGCGGCTGAAATATTCCAATCCCATGTACATGGACGACGTCGCGGCGGATTTTCCCGACCTCAAGATCATCCTCGCGCATCCGTCCTTTCCATGGCAGGAGGAGGCGCTGTCGGTCGCGACCCACAAGCCGAACGTCCATATCGACCTGTCCGGCTGGTCGCCGAAATATTTCCCGCCGATTCTGGTGCGCTACATCAACTCGATCCTGCAGGACAAGATGCTGTTCGGCTCGGACTGGCCGGTCATCACGCCGGATCGCTGGCTTGCGGATTTCGCCAAGCTCGACATCCGCGACGAGATCCGGCCCAAGGTGCTCAAGGCGAATGCGAGGAAGATCCTGGGACTATAATTGGGTGCAAGGTGTATAAGTCGTCTCTGGCAATCGGCTCAGTCAGGCAAATGGTGCGCTGTGACAACCTGCTTGCGAGTGGCTGCTTTCAGCATTGCGCTTCTGATCGGGAGTGCAACGGGCCATGGCACGGCCGACCACCACCTGTCGGGCACGGTCGTCGAACTCGAAACGCCGCTGGCCAGTTCGCAACCGCTGCAGGGCTATCTGAGACAACCTGCCGGCGCCAGCGTCTCGCCCGCGGTGGTTCTGCTGCACAGTTGCAACGGCAATTGGCTGCGGTTGGACGAACGCTGGGGCAAGCTGATCGCATCGTGGGGCTATGTGACGCTCGCCGTCGACAGCTTCGGTCCCCGCGGACTGGAGAACACTTGCACCGGCAGCGGTCCGACCGATCTCGCCTTCGATGGCTATCGCGCCCTGAAATTCCTGGTGCAGCGCCCATTCGTCGATGCCGATCGCGTGGCGGTCGTGGGCTTCTCGCAAGGCGGCTGGATCGCGCTGAATTCCGTTGAGCGCGGCGCGGTCGAGCAGAGTTCGCCGAGCAAGTTCCGCGCGGCGGTCGCCTTTTATCCGCGCTGCCTCGGGGTCAACGGCAACATGACTGTTCCGACCCTGGTCCTGGTCGGGGAACTCGACGACTGGACTCCGGCGGGCGACTGCCGCAACCTGGTCGAAGGCCGGGACGATTGGGGAATTTCGCGGCAGAAGGACGAAGGCGTTCCAATCCGCCTTGTCGTCTATCCCGGCGCCTATCATGCCTTCGATACGCCCAACCTCAAGACGCCGAGGCGATTGTTGGGGCACCGCCTCGAATTCAACCAGTCGGCGGCGGATCAATCGGTCGACGCGCTGCGCGAATTCCTGTATGCGACCATCGGCGGGAAAGGGCAGAGCAAGTGACCATCAAAGCGATCGTCTTCGACGCCTATGGAACGCTGTATGACATCCAGTCGGTGGCCGATGTCACCGAGCAGGCGTTTCCCGGCTATGGCGAGATGGTCACGCAGGTCTGGCGCATCAAGCAGCTTGAGTATAGCTGGCTGCGCACGCTGATGCAGCGCTACCAGGATTTCTCCGTCGTCACGCGCGACTCGCTTGCCTACACGCTGCGCGTACTTGGCCTGACATATGATGACGCCGTCTTCGCGGGCATCATGGACAAGTATCTGCGTCTTGATCTCTATCCCGATGCGCTGGCTGCGCTGTCGGCGCTGAAAGACCGCAAGCTCGCGATCCTCTCCAACGGCAGTCCCGACATGCTGAATGCGCTGGTCAAGAACACCGGCCTCGATGGCGTGCTCGACGCCACGATCAGCGTCGATGCGAAAAAGGTCTTCAAGCCGGCGCACGACGCCTACTCGCTGATCGAGTCCACGCTTGGGATCGAACCGCACGAGGTCCTGTTCGTCTCCTCGAATCCCTGGGACGCCTGCGGCGCCAAGGCGTTCGGGCTGCATGTGGCATGGATCGAGCGCGTGACGCCGGAGGCGATGGCGTTGGCCTGTGTCGACAATGAAGCGGTCGCGCCGCTCACCATGTTCAAGGCGATCCGGACCCAGATGGACGAACTCGGCGTCGCGCCCGATCATCGCATCCGCTCATTATCCGATCTGCAGGGGGTTGTTGCCTTCCATGAGTCTTGAGTCCGTCCGCGCTTTTTTCGCCGAGAAGGCCCCGGACATATCCGTCATCGAATCCGAAACGAGTTCAGCGACGGTCGCGCTTGCCGCCGAAGCCTATGGCGTCGAGCCCGCCCGGATTGCGAAAACGCTCAGCCTGCGGGTCGGCGAGCGCGTGGTGCTGATCGTCGCGAGCGGCACTGCACGCATGGACAACAAGAAGGTGAAGGCGCTGTTCGGTGGGAAACCGAAAATGCTCGGCCTCGACGAGGTCGCCGAGATCACCGGCCACGAGGTCGGCGGCGTCTGCCCGTTCGGACTGAAGACGCCGCTGCCGGTCTATTGTGACATTTCGCTAAAGATATTCGATGTCGTCGTGCCGGCCGCAGGCTCGACCCACAGCGCCGTGCGCATCGCGCCCGCCCGCTTGGCCGAGCTGACAGCGGCCGAATGGGTCGATGTCTGCCAGGTCACGCAAGAGCACGTCGCCGGAGACCAAGTCGCTCAAGAACAATTGGCGCCGGGACAGGCGGACTATTCATCCTCCTCCTGAGGACGCAGTTGACCGCCGTGGCCGCGCCGCCGCGCGGTATGCTGCGGCTTGCCGGCCTCGAACACCGCGCGACAGCCAGGGCTGAGCTGCGGCACATTGGCGCGGAGGCAGGCCACGATCCGGTCGGCATCCGGAATCTGCGCGCCGCAGAGGCGGAACACATCCGGCGTGCAGGCCATCTGCTGCTCCGCGGTTCCACGATTGCCCAGTGTATCTTGTGCAAGTTTATCTTGTGCAAGCGCCGTGCCCTGCAGCGTGGCGAGACCGCCGATCGCGATGGCAAGGCTCAAGACAACATGCTGCTTTGCCATGTCCGGTCCTATTTACTTTGTTGATTTAGCTAAGTTCATTGGGATTAAAGTTTACCTGCGGGTTCCATGCCCACATCACTGCACATGCCCAATGAATAAGGCTGAGGAAAGGTTCGTCCAGCACAACTAAATGTGAGGCGAGCCGACTCCACCTCGCCGTTTTCTTGACCATAGCGATCAAGCCGCGCCGACGACGCGGCATTTATGATTGCGACTTCCTCTTCCACTTCGCGAACTTCATTGTCAAAAAATCCGCCAGCACTTCGACGCGCGCGGGGCGCGGGCCGCCGGGCGGCGTCACCAGATGCACCGCGCCTTCAGGCTGTTTCCAGCCTTTCAGGATCACCTCGACCTCGCCCGAGGCGATCGCGTCGCCGACGATGAAATCCGGCAGGTCCGCGATACCGAGCCCGGCGAGGAGCGACGGCATCAGCGCCTCGCCATTGTTGACGCGCAATTGCCCGGCCGGACGCACGCTCGCCTGCTCGCCGGCCGCGTTGGTGTAGTGCCAGATGTTTGGCGTCGATAGATAGGCGTAGCCGAAGCATCTGTGCTGAGCCAGATGCATCGGATGCGTCGGCCGGCCGTAACGCTTGAGATAAGCGGGTGCGGCGACCGTGTAGCGCGGCATCGCGCAGAGCCGGCGCGCGATCAGCGAAGAGTCAGGCAGCCGCGCAATGCGCAGGCCGGCATCGAAGCCCTCGCCGATGAGATCGACGGTGGCGTCGCCCAGATGCAGGTCGATCGAGACGTCCGGATAGGCCTGCAAGAATTCCGGCAATAGCGGCGCCACGTTCCTCACCCCGAAGGTCATCGGGACTGCGAGCCTCACAAGCCCGCGCGGCGCGACCGACTGCGCCAGCGCCTCGTTCTCCGCTGCCTCCCCATCGGCCAGCAGCCGCGCGGCGCGCTCGGACAGCCTTTGCCCGGCATCGGTCAATGCTAGCCTGCGC
>Ga0210406_10002063_pt1 | contig 23477 bp, 17 predicted proteins | sample IncBWC30MmetaG_FD_155454 | JGI IMG/M metagenome (GOLD analysis project Ga0210406, IMG submission 155454) | Forest soil microbial communities from Barre Woods Harvard Forest LTER site, Petersham, Massachusetts, United States - Inc-BW-C-30-M | ecosystem: Environmental > Terrestrial > Soil >...
AAAGAACACACTGTGTCGTGGTATGCTCGGGCACGAAAGCCTCCGGATTGGTGTAAAGACTGCGTAGACAACAGCTTTTTACCATGAGGGAGGCTTTTCGTGTCTCTAAATTCGCGAATTATTCAGGCTAGGAGCCGCGTGGCGAAGGTTCTCAAACTCGAATCGCAACTCGACGGCGCCGAGCAGGCCTCGCCGGTGTTTGCTGTTCGTCACTATTCCGTCGCTGAGATCGCTGCAATGTGGAACCTCAGCGATGAGGCTGTGCGCGGCATTTTCGCGAATGAGCCTGGCGTGTTGGTGCTTGGCGATCCAAAACCACGTGGCCGCAAACGGCGCTATACAACTCTGCGAATTCCGGAGTTTGTCGTCGAGCGAGTTCACAGACGGCTCTCGAAAGTGTAGACTCGCGGACCATGTTAACCATCTATCGTCGACACCTGAAAGATTGTGAGCACCGAGACGAAGGCCGCGCGTATCTTCGCTGCAAGTGCCCGATCTGGATTGACGGCACGCTCAGCGGCAAGAGGATGCTCAAAAGCCTAAATACACGCGACTGGAAAAAAGCGCTCGGGATTTCCCGCGAACTGGAACTCGACGGGCAGCAAGTCCAGGTGACGGAAGAGCCTATCAGCTTAGCGATCGCGATGGATGAGTTTGTGGCCGACGCGAAGGCGCGAGAACTAAACGAGCGCACGATCTATAAGTACGAATTTCTGTTCGAGCGGCTGCGCGCATTCGGTGAGAGTGAGGGCGTTCGCTGTCTAAATCAACTCGACGTCCGACTCCTTCGAAAATTCCGCACAACTTGGAAAAACCGAAACCTCGCCGCGCTAAAGAAGCTCGAACGTCTCCGCTCTTTTTATCGCTTCGCGGTCTCGAACAAGTGGGTGGAAAACAACGTTGCGAAGGAAGTCAAAAAACCGCTCATCGAAGACCGTCAGACGCTTCCATATTCGTCCGAGGAAGTTTTCAGAATCCTCGCGGCAGCAGAGACGCTGATCGCTGAATGCCATGCCTTGAGCCGCGATAACGCGCGACGGCTGAAGGCCCTGATTCTCCTCCTGCGGTACAGCGGTCTTCGGATCGGCGACGCGATCCGATGCGATACGACTCGGCTCGCCGACGGGCGGCTCCGGCTGTACACGCAAAAAACCGGGATGCACGTCCACCTCCCGCTCCCAGAGTTCGTCATCCGTGCGCTCGATACCATCCCGAAGATGAGCGAGCGTTTCTGGTTCTGGACGGGGAACGGAAAGCTCTCGACGGCGACCGGCGATTGGCAAGGGCGTCTACTAGACCTAGCGACGCCTGCAAATGTCCCGAATCTTCACGCGCATCGCTTCCGCGACACGTTTGCAGTGGAGCTGCTCCTCAAAGGCGTACCGTTGGAGCGCGTCTCGATTCTTCTCGGCCATTCAAGCGTGAAGGTGACGGAGAAACACTACTCACCATGGATCCGCGAGCGCCAGGAGCAGGCAGAGGCCGATGTGAAGCGCACGTGGGCCCGCGATCCAGTAGCGCTCATGCTCGAAGAAAACGCGTCTCCTGTGCAAAAACTCGATACGCCATTGCTACACGGAAAGAAGGAGTCCGCGAACTAGATGAAAACAAAGACGAAATTCTGGCGGAGAGGGTGGGATTCGAACCCACGGTAGGGGTTAACCTACACACGCTTTCCAAGCGTGCGCCTTAAACCACTCGGCCACCTCTCCAAGAGAGTGCTCAACCTTTTTACTTTAGCAGAAACGGATCCGTCGTGCATGTCGCGTGGCAGTAAGCGTTCTGGAACGTGTCCGGATGAAACAGCACATTTATTCACCGAACTGCGCTGCAGGCTAATCAGGTTAACCTCAGGCTTTGGCGCACCGCGAGGTCTCAAGTACACTAGTAGGGCTGCCTCCTACTCCGGGGTGGTGCAATTGGTAGCACATGGGCCTTTGGAGCCTAGAATCCTGGTTCGAGTCCAGGCCCCGGAGCCATTCCCTGCAATGGCGTAATCAATCCGCAGGTTGCTGCTTCGCCGTGATGAGCGCGCTGGTCGTAGCCACGCATTGCCACATGCCATCAAACTTCACCCAAGTGTCGACGAAACGCTCGCGACGCACATAGGGCTTCCCTTTTTCCGTTCCTTTAATCCGAAAAATGCCGACCACAACCGCCGCATTGCCATAGACTTGGACATTGCTTTGCTCGGTGACGGCCTGGCTCGGTTGATAATCCGGCGCTTTGATGCTGGCCAGAAAATCGCTCTTGTTGGAAACACTTCCATCGATGTCCACGGACACCATGGAGTTAGCGAGGAGCATGTCCAAGGCCTTCGCATCTTTGTTCTCAAGCGCGTGGTTCCAAGCCGTTTCGAGCGCCAGGACGCGGCCCCCTTCATCGCTGACATTGTTTTGTTGCCCCAGTGAAATGCCGACAGCCAGCAACAAAAGGCCTCCGGCAATGATGGTACGTTTCATGGCCACAACCTCCCGACTTCAAGCAGCGATTTTCTTCCGAAAGGATACGCATTTAGAGTAGAGCAAGAATTCTCCATGCGCCGAAATTCGACGCGCGCAGTTTCTCGTGATGCAACCAGCGGCGGATGCTTTCTCTGACTTAGCTATTGGTTCTGGGCGAATATTTCGCCGATGGCGCGGTAGGCCTGATCGATGGCGACATCGGTATACGCGCTGACGCCGGCATCGGAATTGGCAATGGTGATGCGGCCAAACGGTTTGCGGCCAACAATCCACGGCTGCTCACCCTCTTTCCAGTCGGGCTCAAAGAGCGAGTTGGGCGTGTAGGCGTAGCCGTGTGCCCAGCGATTGACGGTAATGCCGACAACATCGTTTGGCGCGTCGAATCCCGTGCTGGCGAGCATTCGTTCCAGTTGATCGCGGATGTTGCGCTCAAACTTGGCGTAGGGAGTCTGCAATAGTTCTGCGCGGCCTGCGCGATTCTGATCGCGCATGGGCAAACCCGGATGGCATGGTGTGCGCAGCATGAAGAGCACGGCTGGCTCCTCAGGCTTGCTGGAAAATTTGTACGCGCCCAGGCTCACGGGGAAATCTAGCGCCGTATAAGTGAAGTAAGAACCGGGAGAAACAATTTGGTAAATGCCAAGCTTGCTGAAATACGTCCAGTTGCGAATTGCCACGCGCGCATAGACCAGGGGCGCCTTTACCAGATACGAGAGCGCCTCTTTCTGCTGATGCGGCAATTCCGGGCAGAGATACGGGATCATCATGTTGTAGCAGGCCAGAACACAGTAATTCCCTTTCGCGACGAACCGCTTTCCCTCGCGAATGTACGACACCTGCACGTGTTTTGCGCTCGCATTTGCACTAGAGTGCTGAACATTTACGACTGTGCTGTTCAACCTCAGACGTACCGCGTTCTCCGCGCGGTCCAACCGGCCGTAGTCTGCTTTGGCGGTGACGACATCTTCCATCGTGCTTCCGGGAATCGTGCCGGGAATCAACGAACGCACCAGCAAGCGCGCGATCGACGCATTTCCATCCGGAAAATGAAAAATGTAAGGTTCCGCCTTTTCGTGCGGAGGCAGGCCCAGTCCATCAAAACCTGCGTAGATAAATGAATGATAGTCGTCGCCAGCTTCGTAGCAGGCCATGGCGGGCACCGCTTCAATTCCCACCGTGAACAGGTCGTGGGTAAACGTCTGGAAGAACGGCAACGCCTCCGGCGTCATCCTGCAATCTTTCGTCAGGAAATCGGAATAACTGGTTTTTCTCAGGTAGGCGATCTTTTCCTTTTGCGAACGCCCCTTCAGATAATCGACTTTCTCCGTGTACACACGAATGATGTCTTTGCGCGCGGCATCGCTCAGCGGCGCTTTCACCAGAAACTCCGGCCATGGCGTGGTATTCATTCCGGCCAGCAGGCGATCCTCGCCAAAAGTCTCTTTGTTGAAAAACGCGGCGGTTCCGAGCTTCGAATAGAGTTTCCGATCGTAGGCTTGATAGAAAACGCTCGTGTCGATGCCCAGCTCTTTCAGAAGGCCCTTCGCTTCCGCGCTGTATTCGCCGGGGCTTTCGATGGATTGCGTTCCTCCGTTGCTCAACAGCAGACGACCAGCAACCTGGAACTCGTTTCGCCGGGCGTGACCGCCGAAGTCGTCGTGATTGTCGAGCAGGAGAATCTTGACCCTCTCGCCCGACTCTTGCCGAAAACGATACGCAGCCGCCAGTCCGCTAATTCCAGCGCCGACGACGATCAGGTCGTAGGATTCCCCGGTGTCGACGGGCTCGCCCCTGGCGTTGGGGCTCTCTCCATCCCGCAGTTTGTGGGCGTAGGTGTAGGAGCCGTCGTTGTCCCCACGCAACCCCATCTTTGCGGGCGGGTAGTACTCTTCTGCCTGCTCGCCAGCTGGCTCGTCGAGAATTGCCGCCGCCAGCAGGCACTCTGCGCTGAAGCCCGCACCCAGCACGCTGGCACCGGCGCCCACGGCCACCCCGTTCAGGAAATCGCGTCGGGTGATTTCGCGCGCCATTCCCAGCTCGCGATCTTTTCTTTCGTCGTTCATGCGTCGCCCTCGAAGCCTTGCAAGGCGCGTAGTATAGCGCGGGAACGCGATCTTTACACAATTCTAGTAGGCTTACGCCGCTGACTCACTCGTACCGCGAACCAGCCAATTCGGCACCTGTGCCGGCACGCGTCGTGTGGGATACTGCTGAAACGAGCGATAAGGATAGGGATGATTCGTGGCTACTGACGCTACCATCGTGACCAAGCAAGCCGCTGCCCAAAGCCGCGTGGCCGCCTATTTGGCGCTCGTCGTCGGCATCGTGTGTATCGCTTGGTCGGCGATCTTCGTTCGCTGGACCGACATTCCCGGCCCGGCTTCAGCCTTCTACCGCATGTTGATTCCCGCCATGGTTTTGCTGCCAACGTTTGCGACCGATCGCAAGCGTGAACGCGTCACAAGCCGCAGCTGGCTGATCATTGGCTTGGGTGGCTTGTTCTTCGCGCTCGATCTGGCTTTATACAACACCGCAATTTTGCGCACTTCTGCCGCTAACGCAACCTTGCTTGGGAATAACACGCCCATCGTCGTGGGCCTGCTGACGTGGATGGTGTTCCGCCGGAGGCCGCAGCCCGCGTTCTGGCTGGGTCTGATCCTGGCCATTGGCGGGTCTGTGGTAATTCTGTGGGCCGATCTGGCACGACATGCGCCGTTCGGTGTTGGCGACGTGATGGCGCTCGGAGCCGCAGCGTGCTTCGCCGTGTATCTTTTGGCCACGGAAAAAGTGCGCGCCACGACGAGCACGCTCACATTTCTTCGATTGTCCATGATTGCCAGTACGCTCGTACTGCTGCTCCTGAATTTCACGATGGGCATTTCTTTGCGCCTGCCTCAGCGTCACACCTGGTGGGCCTTGCTCGGCTTGGGACTGGTTTCTCAACTCGGCGGCTACCTGGCCCTGACTTACGCCCTGGGACATTTGCCCGCAACCATCACCTCCATCAGTTTGCTGACACAGGGACCGCTGACCGCGGCGATGGCGGCAGTCCTGCTCGGTGAACCGCTCACGCTGCCGCAAATTGTGGGCGGAGCACTCGTGCTGTTTGGCGTTGCGCTCGCCCACCGACAGCGGCATCCTGAAGAAGAAGCCAACCTTTAGCGAGCTTTCCGAGATTTTTCTCCGGCGTAAAGTCTCGCGCTGAAATTAGCAGCTTGCTCCTCGACCGCAGGTGCGGGAAACTGTTCGTGTTTTTGCCCACCGCACGCAACTATTTCCAAGGGGAAAACCGATATGCGGCTATGCTCCTCCATTGTGTCTTTGGCGACAATGCTCCTGCTGTACAATTCAGGCCACGCGCAAGAAAAGCCCGTCGAACCCGCGCCAGCGCAGTCCGAAACAAAACCAACAGCGAACACTCGCCTGAAGATTGGTGTGGCCCTGGAAGGTGGCGGCGCATTGGGCATCGCGCATCTGGGCGTCTTGAAATGGTTTGAGGAACATCACATCCCCGTTGACTACGTTGCCGGCACAAGCATGGGCGGACTGGTGGGCGGACTCTACGCCAGCGGAAAGAGCGCGGATGAGCTGAAGCAGATTGTGGACCACGCAAACTGGCCGCAGTTGCTGCGCGGAGACATTTCCTACCAGGATCTTGCATTTCGCCGCAAGGAAGACGCCCGCGACGTTCCGAATAATATCAAAATCGGCCTGAAAAATGGACCCCGATTGCCTCCTGGACTGAGCACCGGCGAGCACATCAGCTTGCTGATTGATAGGGAAACACTGAACTATTCCACGCTCCCATCCTTCAACGACCTCCCCATTCCTTTTCGTTGCGTTTCCACGGAACTGATTTCCGGCAAGGCCTACGTTTTTGACCACGGCTCTCTTTCAGAGGCGATGCGCGCCACGATGTCCATTCCGGGTGTATTCGATCCCGTGCGGCAAGGAGACAAGGTTTTCGTCGATGGCGGACTGGTGGACAATTTGCCTACCGACGTGGTGCGCAACATGGGCGCGGACGTGGTGATCGCGATCCATCTGCAGATTTCCAAAACCTCCGCAAAAGACATTCAATCCGCGTTTGAAGTGCTGGGCCGCTCCGTGGAACTCATAATTGCCGAGACCGAACTTCGCGGCATGGCCGGGGCCGACGTGATCGTCACCGCGAAGGTGGAAGACTTCAGCAGCATGGATTATGCGAAGGCGAAGGAGCTCGTTCAGAAAGGCTACGATGCTGCCGCCGAAAAAGCGCGGATTCTGCAAGCGTACTCACTCGACGATGCAGCCTGGGCCGCATATCTGGACTGGAAGCAATCCCGCAAACGAACCGACGTCGGCGTCCCTCAGTTTGTAAAGGTCGAAGGAGTGAATCTCGAATCGGCGCGCGACGTCGAGTCATTTCTGCGCCCCCTGATCGGCAAGCCCGTCAACCCTGACGACATCGACCGCCATCTCACGCGGCTCGTCGGCATTGGCCGGTGGGACAGCGTCACTTACGGCATGATTCACGAGGATGGCCGCGATGGACTGCTCGTCCAGATTCGCGAGAAATCTTATGCTCCTCCATTGCTGCAGCCGTCGTTTTTCATCGACGGCTCTGAACCAGCGGACGTCACCTTCACATTAGGCGGCAGAATCACTGCCATGGACGTGTGGGGAGAGCGGTCCGAACTGCGCACTGATTTTCAGTTTGGTGAAATCTATGGCCTGCAGGCTCAGTTATACAAACCGTTCTACACGCAAAGCCACTGGTTCTTTGAGCCGTTCGCCGGCGGAAGCCAGACCACCTTCAACATTTATCACAAAAACAATCCTCGCGCCGACTATCGCACCGATCGCGTTCTGGGTGGCGTCAATGTCGGCTACACCTTCAACCGCTTCAATCAGCTCTATGTCGGCTATGGAATCGGCTTCGAGCAGGCAACCCTGCGCTTGGGCCAGCCGGAATTCTCTTCCTACAGCGGGCGCGTGGGCGGCGCGCAAATGAGTTACGTTCGTGACCACACCAACGAGCCGGTAATCCCTACGAACGGATACTACCTGCAATCGAAATTCTTCTGGTACGACACGAGCCCGGGAGCGACAGAGAAGTTCCCTTCTTTGGATCTTTACGCCGCATTCTTCCGTCCGATCTCCCTCAAAGACTCGGTCTTTCTGATTGCCCGTGGCGGCTCGACGTTCGGTTCCAACGGCACCGGCACACCGCAGTTTTTCCTTGGCGGGCCCGGTCACCTCAGCGCCTACGGCCTCAACGAACTCTTCGGCAACCAGTATTTCCTCGGCCGCGTCGGCTATCTTCACGAGGTCTTCACGTTGCCTACCTTCGTGGGAAAACAGGTGTACATCTACGCCGCCGGCGAAATTGGCAAAATGTATGGCGATCCCACCGCCCCGCGCCTCTCGGGTGACGGTGCTTTGGGACTTCTCGCCCAGACCAGGTTTGGTCCTGTCCTGATTGGCGGCAGCGTCGGCGACACCGGCCATCACAAATGGTTCTTCCAATTGGGTCGCGTTTTTTGATCGATTCATCGACCCTTAACAATTCGAACGTATAAGGGTGGCTCGCTCAGCCATCTGAAGGGACGTTCGGGCCTATGCTTGTTTGGGTTTGGTCATCTTGACGAACGGGACGACGCCAATCAGCAGCGAGATCGCGGGAAGGATTGCCCAGGGAAAAACCACGAGGGCAAAGAATGCGGGATGCTTCCAGAGGACGGGTTTCGTTCCACAAAGAATCCCGTGAACGTTATGAAGATCAGCAAGCCCAACAAGGCAATGGAAGGAAATATTCCTGCGGCAAGCCGCGCTATGAGAGTTCCTCCATTGCGGCGAGACAAATACGCGCCCGCCGCACCGAAGACAGGATGCGTGATGAGCCACATCAGATACGCCATCAGCGGTGGGCTTTCGTGAAACGAACTGCTTCCAAGATTCCAATTTACTCGCTGAGGCATCATGAGCCAGACCATCGACGCCGTCAGCGTCATCAAGCCCGGCAACCAAAGCTGTTTTGACCGGTCATTCGTTCTGGCCTCCTCGTTTTTGATATCGGAGATCTCGCGTCCCAGCTCCTGCCAGTCAGTCGCCTGGCTCAAAGCAATCTCGATAGCCTGCGATTCGCTGGCGCCACGGGCCCGGCACGCCTGGTAGAGTTCCTCCAGATGGGTGGCAAGCTCCGCAACGACCTCGTCTCGCACGGCCCCTGACAGCGCTAATACGCCCATTCGTTCCGAAATCAGACGGCTCCAATCAGGCATGGCTGACCTTCGCTACGCGGCGCATTGCACGAAAAAGGTCGGCCCATTCCTCGCGCATCGGCTGAAGCATTTTGCGTCCACGCGGCATCAGGCGGTAGCACCTGCGTCGGCGGCCATTTGCGGCCGTTTCCCAAGTCCCATTCAGCCAGCCGCGATTCTCCATGCGGTAGAGCATTGGGTAGAGCGCCGCGAGGGTGAATTGCAGCGCGCCCTTGGACTGCTCCTCGATCTGGCGGGCAATTTCATAGCCGTGCAGCGGCTCGTTTTCCAGGACGCTGAGGATCGCCAGCTCCGCGGTCCCTCGCTTCAAGTCCGTGCGAATCATAGTCACCGCTCTATATATAAGACTCTTATATATAAGACCTGCGGTATCAATATTACGCGGTGACCACTGTTTCGGAAATGGACACTGCCCTCTTGTGGGAACTCAGGCCGTGGCTGTGTGGAAGCTTCGTCCGCTCTTCGTGATTTGCCGCATGGTCGAGGCGACCTCCCGACGGCAGCGCATCGCAGGATGCATCGCCTTGGCCATGGCCGCAATTCCTGTCACCAGCCGCAAGCTTGGCCGGGAAACATAGCTGTTCGCATCCAGCGCATAAACACGCCCCGCGCGCACCGCCGGTATGTTGCGCCATTCGTCCGGCAGGCTCAGGGACAAATACTCCGCCGCCGCCCGGTCCTTTCGATAGCCGCAAGGAGCAATCAGCAATACGTCGGGCGCCGCTTCGACTACCTCTTCCATGGTGACGCGTCGCGAAGGAGTAGCCGGCTTTCCCAGCACATCCACTCCGCCCGAGAACTGGATCATCTCCGGTACCCAGTGGCCTCCCACGTAAAATGGCTGCAGCCATTCCAGCAGCACCACGCGGGGCCGTTCCGATTGACCATCCAGATCTTTTTGGATTTCGCCGAGCCGCGTGCCGACTTTCTCCAGGAGTTCCTGTGCCCGCGGAAAACGAAGCGTCTCTTCTCCCATCCTAAGCACATCGCGCCAGACATCTCCGAGGTCCTGCGGATTCAAACATAGTACTTCGGGGCGCTTGCGAAAGCGCGCAAGGGTACTGGCTAGATCGTCCGGTGAGGCGGCGCAAACGTGGCACAAATCCTGCGTAACAATCAAATCGGGCGTCAGCGCTTCGAGTACATCGCTATCCACGGCGTAAAGACTTTCGCCGCGCGCGACGTATTCGCGCACCAGGCGATCAATCTCTGCGGGGCTGGCATCGTGCGGCAAGCGCGAATGAATGACGGCCGTCTTCGTCTTTGCGCGCGGAGGGAAATCGCATTCGTGGCTGACACCTACAATCTCTCGATCGAACCCCAGCGCAAACAGCACTTCCGTGGCCGACGGTAGAAGAGAGACAATGCGCATTCCCGGACTCTACCACAAAATGCCCTCAATTCATGGATTGGAGCCAACGCCGGCGTGGTCTGCTAGGGCTACTGGGCCGGCAGGCAACTCTACTGGTACAGGAAATATTTTCGGCGCATCTGATCGTAGGCGGCCAAGTCCTTTGCCCACCCGGCAATGATCTGCGCCGGTGGGGTTCCCGCTTGAAGCTGACTGACCGTTTCGTCATTGCCGAGGAGCAGCACCATTTTTGCCGTCTCGAAATTTGCCGGATATTTCTTCTGCAGAATCTCGGCAATTTCCAGCCCCATGCGCATCGACCGCACCGCAACGCGATCGGTCACCTTGATACCCACACCTCCGCAACGCTTGCCTGCGTACAATCCACTCACCGGAATGAATCGCTGGTTCGCGAAGCGCAAGCCCGGCAAATTCTTCGCATTCAACTCCGCGGCAACCTCCTCGCCGTCAATCCACGGAGCCCCGAACTCTTCGAATGGCGCTTCGGTGCCGCGACCCACGGAAACGCCGGCGTTCTGCAAAATCTCCAGCCCCGGGTAAAGAATCGATCCCTTCAGCGTGCGCAGATTCGGCGAGGGTGGAATCCAACGAAGCCCAGTGCTCTCGAAAAAGTAGTTGCGTTGCCAGCCCTTCATGGGAATCACGTGCAGTTCTACGTTAATGTGATTTTCCGTATTGAAGAGCTGCGCGAGTTCTCCGACGCTCAGGCCATAGCGCACCGGCAGTGGAAAGTAAGCTACGAATGCCGTTTTGTCCGCGTCCAACATGGGCCCTTCGACGATATCGCCCGCGATCGGATTGGGCCGGTCCAGCACGTAAAACGTGATTCCCTTTTTTGCCGCCTCCTCCATGCAGTAGCCCATCGTAGTCGTGTAGGTGTAGAAACGCACGCCGGCGTCTTGCACATCAAAGACCAGCGCATCGATGCCGTCCAACATTTCGTCGGTCGGCCGCTTGTGGTCACCATACAGGCTGTAGACCGGCAATCCGGTAGAAGCGTCCTTCGAACTGGACACATTGTCGTCGGCATGTCCCGCAATGCCGTGTTCCGGGCTGAACAGCGCGACCAGTTGCACTCCGGGCGCATGCGCGAGAACTTGCACCGTCGAGCGCTCCTGGGTATCGACGCCGGTGTGATTCGTGATGAGCCCGATACGCTTCCCGCGAAGGGGCGCAAACTTCTGCGCTTCCAAAACGTCCAGGCCCGTCTGCACGCGCGCCACGTGGCCTTTCGGCGGCCTCCCGTGCTTCTGCGCTGCGGGCCCCTCAACGGGCGCTGCCGCCGCAATCATCGGCACCAGAATCAGGCATACGCCAGCGTTGCGAAACACCACAGCCAACCTTTGCGAGGATTTCATACCCCCCAATGATATTCTGGAACTCGCCGATTGCACTTGGATTGTGAGCGCACCGTGCGCGTGCTATATACAGTCAAAGCACCGGGCGCAACGGCCGGGGGACTTTCTAAACATGCGATGGCGGTACGCCGGACCAGTTGTTCTGCCTATTTTGCTTATGTTCTCGATAACACTGAAAGCTCGAAAGCACAGCCGCAGCGCAGAACCTGCGGGAACTTCCGCAGAGAGTAACGGCATTCGCGCGGATCAGGAGTCTGCCACGGTGAAGTTTGCGCCGGAACAAGCCCAGTGGGTGGAAAATACGCTTCGCCAGATGAGCGTCGAGGAAAAAGTGGGCCAGGTGCTGTTCGCCACTTACCACGGCAGCTTCACCTCCACCGATTCTCCCGCGTACGCGCAGATGCTCCACAGCATTAACGAGTTGCACGTCGGCGGATTCATCACCATCACGCATGGCTCGCCGCTCGGCATTGTGAAGAGCCAGGCTTATCCCACCGCGGTGCTCACGAATCAACTGCAATCCAAATCGAAGCTGCCGCTTTTGTTCGGCGCGGATTTCGAGCGTGGTGCGGCCATGCGTCTCGATGAAGGCACCTCGTTCCCCACAGCGATGGCTCTGGCTGCCGCCGGAAATCCCAAGGACGCCTACACCATGGGGAAAATCACGGCGCTGGAAGCACGCGCTGCGGGCATCCAATGGATTTACGCGCCGGTGGCCGACGTGAACAACAACCCGGGGAATCCCATCATCAACACGCGCTCGTTTGGCGAGAATCCCGACTCGGTTTCCGAATATGTCGCCGAGTTTGTTCGCGGAGTGCAGGAAAATGGCGGCCTCGCCACCGCCAAACATTTTCCAGGGCATGGCGACACTGCCGCCGATTCACACATCGATCTTCCTATCATCAGAGCGAACCGCGATCGCCTGGAGCATCTCGAACTTGTCCCGTTCCGCGCGGCCATAGCGGCTGGTGTCGGCAGCATCATGACCGGACACCTGAATGTGCCCGCGTTCGAGCCGGATCCCAACACTCCCGCGACTCTTTCTTCCGCTATCCTCACCGATCTCCTTCGGAAGCACCTCGGTTTTGAGGGGCTTGTCGTCACCGACGCGATGGACATGGGTGGAATCACCGTTCGCTTTGCCCCAGGGGATGCCGCTGTCCGCGCGTTTCTTGCGGGCGCAGATGCGTTGCTGATGCCGCCGGTTCCCGATGCCGCCTATGATGCGCTACTGGCCGCGGCAAAATCTGGCGAAATTTCCCAGGAGCGCTTGGACGCCTCTGTGCGGCGAATTCTGGAAGCCAAGGCGCGCCTTGGCTTGAACGCCAATCGCCTGGTGGATCTAAGCGCGTTAAATGCGAAGTTCGGCAGCGTTGCCTGGCAGGCCGAATCGCAGGATATTTCCGATCGCGGCATTACGCTGCTTCGTGATACGCCGCACCGCTTGCCACTCGACGGAACGAAGCCGGCTCGCGCGCTGCTGGTTTCTCTATACGCTGACCCGGAGCCCTATCCCGGCGAGGACCTGGAGCGCGAACTCAAATCGCGTTTTGACTCGCTCACCACGCTTCGCGCCGACACGAAATTTGTGAAAGCCGACATGCTGAAGCTTCCCGTGCCCGACACTTACGATGTCGCGATCCTGGCTTTGTTCGTGCGCGTCAGCGACCGCAAAGGTGACGTCGACGTCCCCGCCGATCAATTGCCGCTCATCGATCAGATTTACAATTCTGGCAAGCCCGTCATCACCGTCAGCATGGGCAGCCCTTACCTGATTGAGCGTTTTCCCCAGGCGCAGACCTGGCTTGCGGCGTTTGGCATCAGCGACGTCGCGCAGATCTCCGTCGCCCGCGCCCTGTTCGGGCAGATTCCCATTCGCGGTCATCTTCCGGTCACGATTCCTGGCCTCGACCTGAAGGCCGGCTACGGCATAGAAGTTCCTGCCAATCCCATGACGTTGCAGCCGATGGACGTGCGCGGCGAAGCGCAACTGGAGCCTGCATTCGCCGAGGTCGAAACGGCTATCGCGGGCAAGGCGTTTCCCGGCGCGACCATCGCCATCGGCTATCGCGGCAAGGTTTCCTATCACTCGTTCGGAAAACTGAGTTACGAAGCGGGTGCTCCGGCGACCAAGGTCGACACCATGTATGACCTCGCGTCGCTCACGAAAGTTGTGGTTACCACTACACTGGTCGAAAAACTCGTTGAAGGCGACTTCCCTTCGTCGCTTGATCTCGACGCGCCCATCGAGCGCTACCTTCCGGAATGGATTGACGGGCCGCCAGCCGAAAGTCGGCATAAAGTTACGGTGAAAAGCCCGCAGGAACTCCACGATTGGGGCGCACAGCGGCAAGTTGCATGGCGTCACAATGTCACCGTGCGCTATCTGATGACACACACGTCAGGCTTGCCTCCCTTCAAGGAATATTGGCGCACGTCGAAGGGCAAAGCCGATACGCTGCAGGATATTTTCGCGGAACCGTTGGAGTACGAGCCCGGCACCAAAGTGGTTTATTCCGACCTCGGCATTATTTTGATGGCGGAAATTATTCAGCGCTTGACCGGAAAGCCGCTAGATGTACTGGCCAACGAATACATCTTCAATCCCATTGGCATGAAAAACACGATGTATAACCCTGCCAAGACGCTATGGCCGGAGACTGCGCCGACGGAAATCGATAACCAGATGCGCCACCGGCTGGTGCAGGGTGAGGTGCACGACGAAAACGCCTATGCGATTGGCGGTGTTTCCGGGCACGCAGGCGTGTTCAGCACTTCCCCGGACTTGGCTGCATTTTGCCAGATGCTGCTGAACGGCGGCGTCTACGCGCACAACCGTGTCCTGAGGCGCGCGACGATTGCGGAATTCACCGTGCCTCAGCCCTTGGCACAGAATACGCGCACCCTGGGCTGGGTTGTGCCCACTGAAGGTAGCTCCAGCGGTCACTACTTCTCCTCACATAGTTATGGCCACACGGGCTTCACTGGCACAACCATTTGGATCGACCCGGACCGCCAACTCTTCGTGGTGTTACTGACGAATCGCGTGAACCCCACCCGCGACAATCACAAAATCGCCGAAGTGCGCCCCGCGGTTCACGACGCCGTCATGAAGGCCATGGGCCTAGCCACCGACGCGTCCCACTGAGCGGCATGTGCAGTGCGGCCGCTCGCCGCCACTTTCGCATTCCCACCCACCAACCGGACTAACAGCAAGGACCTAAGTCTTCGCTGTTCTCTCACCTGTAGCTCACCCCTTTCCGGGGTGAGGCCTTTTCCTCTTTTCTTCAATGTAGCGCTGGCTTTTATGCCCGCCTCTCGGGCTTCGAGGCGGGCGCTACGAAAACAGCCTCTGTTTGTAGTCCTCGGCCGCCTGTTGAACCTGCTCCAGTTTGCCCACATCGCGCCAGTAATATTCATCTGCCGGAAAGCCCAGAATGCTTTCCCCTCGCGCGGCAAGTCGCAAATAGGAATCAATGATGGAGAAAACCCCATCTTCCTGCATCATCCGAAGAAACCTCGGCGAAATCACGTGGACACCGCAGAAAGCCAGTGGCCGCAGATTCGCCGAAGGACAGACAATTTCAGGTTCCAGATCCCGCCCAGCGCGCCGGCCGCAGAGCCGACGATTCTCGTCAAAAAGCAGTAGCCGCGAACTGTCCCGTTGTTGCACAGCCAGTGTCGCCAAGGCTTTTTTCTCGTGGTGCACTCTCATCATGCACCGGAGATCGATGGTGCTGAGTACGTCCACGTTGTGCAGAATGAATGACTCACCCGTTGCGGAATGCTCAAGGAAAAACCAGCCGGCCTTCTTCAGCCCTCCGCCGGTATCGAGCAACATATCTTCACGAGACATCTCGATGCGCATGCCGAAATTCTTATGCGCCCTCAGGTAGTCGACGATCTTGTCCGCGAAGTGGTGCACGTTAATAATCACGTCACGGATGCCGAAGGCGCTTAAACGACTAAGCGTGATTTCAAGCAGCGTCCGCCCAGCCACTTCCACAAGCGCTTTCGGGCGATCGTCGGTCAGCGGTCGCAGGCGCGTGCCCAATCCGGCCACCAGGATCATGGCCTTCATTTGCCCATCTTTTCCAGTTCAAGGTGGCGCACGACTACTTCCAGTCCGTTCCGCTCGCGCATGCGTTTCGCCAGTTGCTGCGCCAGAAAAACTGAGCGGTGCTGGCCGCCGGTGCACCCAAACGAAACCATCAGGTTCTTGAATCCGCGCTGCTGGTAGTTGCTCACGCTGGCATCCACCAGTGAAAACACCGACGCGAGAAACTGGTGCACGCCTTCGTGCTGGTTCAGATAGTCAATCACCGGCGCGTCTTTTCCCGTCAACTGCTTGAAGCGCTCCTCACGCCCGGGATTGGGCAAATTGCGCCCGTCGAACACGAAACCGCCGCCATTTCCGGTATCGTCCTCGGGCGCGCCGCTGTGGAACGAAAAGCTGAAAATCCGCAGCACCAGGTTTTGCGCTTCGGAAGCCAGGCCCAGTAGTTTTTCGGAAGCCAGCATGCTGGTGAATGCCGCCATCAACGTTGGCAGATCGATGGGCAACTTCACATTGTGCAACAGCCAGCGCACATTCTTCAGCGCATACGGCACGCTCTGCAGGAAATGCGTCTTGCGTTCATAGAAACCGCGAAACCCGTATGCGCCCAACGCCTGCATGATTCGCACGTAAACAAAGCCGTAGTAATAATGCAGGAACGCTTCGCGATCGAGGTCCAGAAAACCGCTCAGGCAATCGAGATAATCCTCCAACAGTTGCTGGCGAATGTCCGGCGGCAGGTCGGCCTTGGCGTCGAACAGCAGCGAAGCGATGTCATATTGCAACGCGCCTTTGCGCCCACCCTGGTAATCGACGAAGTACGGCTCGCCACTGCGCAACAAGACGTTGCGGGATTGAAAGTCGCGGTACAAAAAATAATCCCGTGGCGCGCTCAGCAAGAAATCGGTCAGTCGCCTGAAATCATTCTCCAGGGCTTGCTCGCTGAATGGAATCGCGGCCAAACGCAAAAAGTAATACTTAAAGTAGTTCAAATCCCACGCAATGGATTGGCCGTCGAAGCTGCCACAGGGATAACAAACCGAATAGTCCAGATCGCGCCCGGCCTGCACCTGAAACCGCGGCAGAACCGCCACCGTTTTGCGGTAGGCGTCCACCACTTCGGGTGCAATATTCGCACCGCTGCGATTCTTTGACAAAAATTCAAATAGCGTCGTGTCACCCAGGTCTTCCTCGAGATACGCGCCTTCATCCAGGTCCGCGGCATAAATTTTCGGCACGGGCAGGCCATGACGGCGAAAATGCTGGGAGAATTCCAGGAAGGCGATGTTCTCTTCGCGGATTCCATAGAGAATGCCGACGGCACTCTGGGTGTCGCTGGCAAGACGGATGATCTTGCGGCCTGACCCCCCCAATTCTCCTTGCAGAGGCTGCACGCGCGTCGGCGGCGCGTGAAAATGTTGCTCAAACAGTTTTCGAAGAATGTCCATAAATCGCTTGCCAGAATCCTCGCTGCTAAATTCCCCAGAGCCGTACTTCCCATCATAGATGTATTCCGGCCAGCCTGCATGTAGGTGACGCCGGCTTGATGTCGTTCGGGTCAATTCGCCATCCTGGACAGGCCACGCCTCCGCAGCAAAGTACGAGCCTCGACCCGTTAACGCTCTCGCGTCAGCAGGCGCATTGTTCGCCCGGCACATCATTACGAGTGCTCCGTCCCCGACTATAATTAAACAATGGCCTCTTTGAATGAACGGCGCACCCAAATGGAACGCCGGCTGACGGAACTGCGAAATCCAGCATCAAGAAACCTCGACCGAATGACCGCGCTGCAAATCGTGCGGTTAATGAACCGCGAAGATCGCAAGGTGGCGGCAGCCGTGGGGCGCGAGTTGCCCGGGATTGCCCGGGCTGTTGACGAAATTGTCGCCAGGATGCAAGTGGGCGGCAGACTGATTTACGTAGGGGCGGGATCCAGCGGGCGCATCGCAGTCGTGGATGCCTCGGAATGTCCGCCCACGTTTGGAACTTCGCCGGGTCTCGTGCGAGCACTGATCGCCGGCGGCAAGAAAGCAATGACCAAGCCTGTGGAAGGCGCAGAAGACAGCCGACCGAACGCCATCCGCGATCTGAAACGCCTCAAACTAACAGCAGCTGACACCGTCGTGGGTATCGCCGCGAGCGGCTCCACTCCGTACGTTGTGGCGGCCGTAGCCTTCGCCAAAAAGCGCAAAGCCCTGACAATTGGGATTTCCTCGAATCGCAATTCCCTGCTGGGGAAAACCGCGGCGATTGCCATCACTCCACAAGTCGGGCCAGAAGTATTGACGGGTTCCACGCGCCTGAAAGCCGGCACTGCGCAAAAGCTGGTTCTGAACATGCTCTCTACCGCAGCGATGGTGCGGCTCGGTCACGGATACGACAACCTGATGATCGATCTCGCGCTGACAAACCAGAAACTTCGCAATCGCGTGAAGCGGATTCTGATGGAGAGCAGTGGGAAAGATGTGTCTGCCGTGGAACACGCTTTGCGTCAGACCGAACACAATTTGCGCCTGGCGTTGATCATGCTCAAACGCGGACTGACGGCGCAGAAAGCCAAGCGCCAACTGGCCGCGGCAAAGGGCGATCTGCGGCGCGCATTGGGCGAGTGAACAGGAAATAGACGAATGGACAAGTTTCGAATTCGAGGCGGGAGGCCACTGCATGGCACGGTAACGATCAGCGGCGCAAAAAATTCAGCGCTGCCCGCAATGGCAGCCGCGCTGCTTACCGCCGAACCCGTGACGCTGCAAAATGTTCCCATGGTTCGCGACATCATCACCATGGGCAAATTGCTGGCTTTCATGTCCGCCAAAGTTTCCACCGCGGAACTGCCCTCCACCGCCTACACCATCGAGTCGCACACGTTGAATGATGCCGTGGCCCCGTACGAATTGGTGAAAACCATGCGCGCGTCGATCCTCACGCTGGGCCCAGCCATCGCGCGATCCGGCGTTGCCCACGTTTCCCTGCCCGGCGGATGCGCCATCGGGGCCCGGCCTGTCGACCTGCATCTCACCGCACTGGAAAAAATGGGCGCGGCAATCACCACGGAACACGGCTACATCGGCGCAAAAGTCAAAAATGGCGGTCGCTTGAAAGGCGCGCACATCGTCTTTGAAAAAATCACTGTCACCGGAACGGAAAACATCCTGATGGCTGCCACTCTGGCCGACGGCGAAACCATCCTGGAAAATTGTGCTCGCGAACCCGAAGTCACCGACCTGATTCACCTACTGCGCAAGATGGGCGCCGACATCCGTGGCGACGAGACACCCACTTTGCGCATCCGCGGCGTTCAAGAACTATACGGCGCGGAGCATTCCATCATTCCCGATCGCATCGAAGCGGGGACCTACCTCATCGCCGGTGCCATCACTAACGGCGACTTGCAGGTTACGAACTGCGATCCGTCCCATTTGGGCGCCGTCCTGGCAAAACTTCAACAGGCCGGCGTTCCGGTCGAATGCGTTGACAGCGCCACACTGCGTGTCCGCGGCGTCTCCGAGCCGGTCGCTTCCGATGTCACAACCGAGCAATATCCCGGCTTCGCCACCGACATGCAGGCGCAATATATGGCATTGGCGACGCAAGCCGAAGGCACCTCCGTCATCACCGAGACCATCTTTGAGAATCGCTTTCTGCACGCTAGCGAAATGATCCGCATGGGTGCGAATATATCCATCGATGCCCGTCGCGCCGTCGTTCGCGGACCTGCGCAACTTTCCGGCACTACCGTGCAGGCCTCCGACCTCCGGGCTAGTGCCGGCTTGGTTCTGACTGGCTTGGTAGCTTCGGGCGAAACCATCATTGACCGTGTCTACCACATCGACCGCGGCTACGAACGCATCGTCGAAAAGCTAAGCGCCCTAGGCGCCGACATCGAGCGCCTCCACGCCACAGCGCAGTGACACTTTCACATGTTTAATCGGCCGAAAACGCGAATCCTAATGGCGGGGATTCTCCTTGCTCTCTGGGTGCGTCAGGTTGGTGCGCAAAATCTCCATGCGTTAGTCAACGTCGATCGCGAAACCGAGCCGTATCACACGGTACTTCTTGAAAATCGCAAGCTCAAGACTCGACACGAGCTCTTCATGGCGGAGGCATAGACGTCTTTGGAACCAGACAGCCAATCCTTCGCACTGACCGACCATGCAGGAAGCGATTACTCGCTTTGCAGCATTGTATATGTCGATAAAAAGTGGCTGCGACCGACGTTTAGACCGATCTTCGGAAACACGTCGCGCCGAGGGAACGAAGACTCATGGAAGCAATCATCACGTCTACATTGAGGCGATAAACTGGGACGGGCGGGAGGAAAACCCTGAAGGTCAAGATTTGGGGATACGGGGAACTGAGCCCGCAGGTAATGGCTTTACGCGCTTCTATTCCTACTCAATTGGTGGCGGCATTCGGCGGGAGAAACCATGGGAAACATACGTTGGACAGGTGACTGGTCCGCAACGGGCAGGTCCATTTAGCCACGTAATCCTGCACGGCAAACTTCCTCGCGTTCTGGTACACTCCTCCAATCGATTTTGCGACCTGAGGGAGGACCCATGCGGAACACCGAACTGCTCGACAAGATTGATGCCGCCATTGCGGCAAAAAATCTCTTAAAGCATCCCTTTTACCAAGACTGGCAGGCCGGCAAGCTCACGCGCGAATCGCTCCAACTCTACGCTGCCCAGTATTACCGTCACGTCGAAGCGTTCCCCAAGCATCTGCGAGTGCTTGCGGCGCGCACTGAAGGACCTCTACGCGATATTGTCCTGGAAAATCTCGCGGAAGAGGAAGACCCTGCCAACGCTCACCCAAAACTCTGGCGCGACTTTGCCGCCGCGCTGGGCGTCAACGAGGAAGACATCACCTGCTGCCCGGCGCTGCCCGGAACCCAAGCGGTCGTCGAGACATTCCGTGAAATCGTGGGTGATCGTCCGGTAGCCGAATCCGTCGCGGCACTTTACGCCTACGAAGCGCAAGTGCCCGAAATCGCCAACACCAAGATTGACGGCTTGAAGAAGTATTACTCCATCGATTCGCCCAAGAGCCTCGCCTACTTCGCCGTTCACGAGGAAGTTGACAAGGCCCACCGTGCCGCTTGGCGTAACTGGCTCGTAGACCACGCCTCCGGCAGCGACGACGAAATTCTCGCCACCACAAACGAAGCACTGGATGCCCTCTGGGGAGCCCTCGACGCGGTCCACTGCGCCCACGCCTGACAGGAATTTCCACTAGAATACCCGTTGCCTAAGAGGTCCCAGTGATGGGGCCTCTTGCTTTTGTGCCGGACGTGGGCGCCAAGCCGCAAACTGACGCATACGAACCCGCGCCGCGGAACGTTATTCTTTTCGGTTTCAATATGTCTGATCAGTTAGCAAAGTACCGTTGTTTTCCAGCAGCACATAAGAAGTTCATCGTCGCAATACAAAAAAGCCCCCGAAATTCAGGGGCTTTTTCGCTCGATTGTGTAGCGCAGCCTTCTGCGCCTTCTCTCAATTTTGCCCTGTAGCCCGGGCTTTCATGCCAGCCCACCTAGCTCCGCTGAACTGTCAGTCGCCTTCGGTAGCCGCGGGCGCCGGAGTTCCGCCGGAAGGCGTCTCCTGCTTTTTCGCCTGCTTCTCGCGTGCTTCCTTGATGAGCGCCTTGCGCGAAAGCCGGATCTTGTTGCCCTCAATTGCCAGCACCTTCACCAGAACCTGGTCGCCCAGTTTCAGTTCATCGCGAACGTCGCGAATGCGGTGCTCGGAAATTTCGCTGATGTGCAGAAGGCCGTCGGTGCCCGGGAAAAGTTCCACGAAGGCGCCGAATTCCGCAAGCCGCACAACTTTGCCGAGATAGGTTTTGCCAATCTCCGCGCTCGCGGTAACATCGCGGACCATTTGCAAAGCCTGGTCGCCGCCAGCCCCGCTGGTGGAGAAGATGTGCACGGTGCCGTCTTCGAGGACGTCGATCTTCACTCCGGTCTGCTCGATAATCGACTTGATCTTCTTGCCGCCCGGGCCGATCAGGTCGCGGATCTTGTCCGTGGGGATGCTCAGCTTGTAGAGGCGCGGAGCGTACAGCGAGATGTTCTCGCGGTGCGCGCTCAGCGTCTCTTCCATGATGTCGAGAATCTGCAAGCGTGCTTTCTTTGCTTGCGCCAGCGCTTCGCGCATCATCGGAATGCTGATGCTGGTCACCTTGATATCCATCTGGAGCGCGGTGATACCTTCCCGCGTGCCCGCTACCTTGAAGTCCATGTCGCCATAGTGATCTTCGGCGCCGGCAATGTCTGTCAGAATCGAGTACGTGCCGCCGTCTCCAACCACCAAGCCCATGGCGATACCGGCGCACGGCGCCTTCATCGGTACGCCCGCATCCATCAGCGCCAGCGAGCCGCCGCACACCGTCGCCATCGACGATGAGCCATTCGACTCCAAAATGTCGCTGACCACGCGCATGGCATACGGGAACTCCACCTCGGCCGGCAACAGGTTGGCCAGAGCGCGTTCCGCTAGGGCTCCATGTCCAATTTCGCGGCGTCCTGCTCCACGCAGCATTTTCACTTCGCCCACGCTAAATGGCGGGAAATTGTAGTGCAGCATGAAGCGCTTGAAGGTGTCCTGCTCAAACAGCAGGTCTAGCCGCTGCATGTCTTCCTTGGTTCCCAGCGTCAGAGTTGCCAGCGCCTGGGTTTCCCCGCGGGTAAACAACGCGGAGCCATGCACGCGCGGCAGCAAGCCCGCTTCGCACGTAATCTGGCGAATCTGGTCAAATGCGCGGCCATCGGGACGCCGCTTGGCCTTCAGTACTTCGGAGCGGAAGAAATCTTCGCGCAGTCGTTCGAAAGCGCGCTTGGTCAACGCTAACTTCTCTTCGTCGTCCTCCGGAATTGGCTTCACGATTTCTTCCAGGAGGTCGTCTACCAAGTGATAGCTTTCCTTCTTCGGGTGTTTCTGGGTGTTCAGCGCATCCAGCAGCTTGGCGCCATAGGTCTTCTTCATGCTGTCATAAATGCCCTGGTCGAACGGCAGCGGCTCGACAACCACCTTCTTCGGCTTCAACTGGTTGTGGAGCTCCTTGATCGCGCCAACAATTCTCTTCACCTGGTCGTGCCCGAATTCCAGCGCTTCGACCACTTTCTCTTCCGAAACCTCAAAGGCGCCCGATTCCACCATCACGATGCCCTTTTCGGTGCCCGCCACAACGATGTTCAGCTTGCTGACCTTCTGCTCCGCCACGGTCGGATTGGCGACCAGCTTTCCGTCGAGCAAGCCTATGCGCACCGCCGCAATCGGGTCGGTAAACGGCAGGTCGGAGCAATAGGCCGCCGCAGAGGCCGCGGTCACCGCGATAACGTCGGGGTCGTTGGAACTGTCCGCGGACAGCACCATGGCAATAATCTGGGTTTCATTCCTCCAGGAATCCGGGAATAGCGGGCGCATCGGGCGGTCGATCAGGCGGGATACCAGAATTTCCTTCTCGGTGGGACGTCCCTCTCGCTTAAAGAAGCCGCCGGGAATTTTGCCCGCAGAGTAGGTATTCTCCCGGTAGTCCACGGTAAGCGGCAGAAAGTCTCGGTCGTTGGCTTTGGAGGCCATGCAGGCCGTTACCAAGACGACGGTGTCCCCATAACGCGCCGTAATGGCACCATTGGCCTGTTTGGCGATCTTTCCAGTTTCCAGAATTAGATCGCGGCCACCGACTTCGAGCGAGACCTGATGTGGAGCGGGTACGTGATTGTTTTCTGACATGTGTTTCTTCCTTTGCCTCCCTGAGAGGAGCGCGCCTGCAGGGTCCTGCTTGCGGCTAAATGAAAGAAAAGAGAAGAGTTGCTGTCACGGAAGGATTCTTCCGAAACTGGCTACACCAACAGAAATGCCGCGGCCCGTGTTGGCATACCCACAACGCGTTCACGTCCAACCCCACGGTTGGCGGACAGACCCCTATAGGAATTTGTTCGTTCGTGAATTTGCA
>Ga0210406_10002064_pt1 | contig 23475 bp, 16 predicted proteins | sample IncBWC30MmetaG_FD_155454 | JGI IMG/M metagenome (GOLD analysis project Ga0210406, IMG submission 155454) | Forest soil microbial communities from Barre Woods Harvard Forest LTER site, Petersham, Massachusetts, United States - Inc-BW-C-30-M | ecosystem: Environmental > Terrestrial > Soil >...
CAGCGTGATTGCCGGGTATCACTGGTTTGGCGATTGGGGCCGCGACACGATGATCGCGTTGCCGGGCCTGACGTTGACTACTGGACGCCCGGACGTGGCGAGGCAGATTCTGCTGGCGTTTGCGCGTCACATCGATCGCGGGATGCTACCGAACAATTTCCCGGACGCGGGCGGTGCGCCGGAATACAACACGGTGGACGCGGCGCTCTGGTATTTCGAGGCGGTGCGGCAATATTTTACCGCAACCGGCGACACACAGACGTTGCAGAAGCTTTTACCGGTTCTTGCGGGAATGATCGACGCGCACGTTAAAGGTACGCGCTATCAGATCCATGTCGATTCGGGGGACGGTCTGCTGTACTCGGGTGAACCTGGCGTGCAGCTTACCTGGATGGACGCGAAAATTGGCGATTGGGTGGTTACGCCACGCACGGGCAAAGCGGTGGAGATCAATGCGCTGTGGATTAATGCTCTGGAAACGATGGCGGGATTCGCGCGCCTGCTTACGAGACCAAGCGAAACTTACGAAGCGCTCGCGAAGAAGGCGAAGGGTGGGTTTCAGAGATTCTGGAACGCGCAGCGAGCGTGCTGCTACGACGTAATCGATGCGCCTGGGATCGGCAACGATGCTGCACTGCGGCCGAATCAGATTTTCGCTGTCGCGCTGCCTGTGAGTCCCCTTAGCGAGGCGCAGCAGAAAGCTGTGGTGGATATCTGCGCGGAGCGGTTGCTCACACCGTATGGGTTGCGCAGTCTGGCACCAGGCGAATCTGGGTATCAGGGTCATTATCGCGGAGGGCCGCGCGAGCGTGATGGGGCATATCACCAGGGCACTGTGTGGGGCTGGCTGCTCGGACCGTTTGCGTTGGCGCACTCTCGCGTGTACCGGGATCCGACTGCGGCCAGGAACTTCTTTGACTCCATCGGCGCGGCGATTCGCTTGTATGGAGTAGGGTCTCTCGCAGAAATTTACGACGGAGATGCCCCTTTCGCGCCGCAAGGGTGCATCGCGCAGGCTTGGAGCGTTGGCGAAGTGCTGCGCGCTTGGACGGAATTGGCCCGCGCGCCAAAGGCTGCCGACACGGGAGAAGCTACGATGAACAAGAAAACGATTTCTCCGGTTTAGAGGGCGCGCGGGCGCTCATAAAACTCGATCAGGACTTTGCCTGCCACTGGCAATGGGACCAGGAAGAAATTAACTCGCGTGTTATCCGCGCCTGCGCGAGTCTCTGGGTAGATTGGCGGCACGCGAAACTTCGATTTTAGGATTTGCGTGGCGCGGTCAACGTCTGTGCAGAGAAACTCCACCTGTTGTACCCCCTCACCAAATTTCGCAAGGAATTTGGAGATAGCGCCCGGTCCTTCCGGGTCGCGCGTGGTGAGCACATCCAAAGAGATATCGTTCGGGAAATGCAGCTCGAATTCTTCGGCGTCTTGATCGGGCGGGACGCTTGCAAGGGGCGGCGATCCATTGCCGTTGCGAATGCGCGCGAAGGTTGCGGGTTTGACTGCGAGGCCTACGGTAACGGCCGGAGTGGCACCAAAGAGTGCAGCAAATTCGGGATTTGTCCACCAGATGTAAGCGGCGCGATCGGCCGGCGCCCGTCCCCGACGATAAATCTCTGTCGCAGCCGCCGAGCGCATGACGGGGTCGCTCGACGAGAGATCGGTGATGGCGGAGGCGAGCGGACTGGACATGGATGGATTGAAATTGTAGCGTGAGGAGGGGGCCAGAACGAAGCTCGGCCAGAGAAAGTAACCAAAGCGCCGAGTTTCTCATCCGAAGTGCTATGCCGAAGCCAGTGATGATGACGGTCGACGACGATCCGGAGGTTTTGCGCGCGATTGAACGCGATCTCCGCGGCCACTACGCCGAGCATTATCGGGTAATGCGCGCCAATTCCGGGACTGCGGCGCTAACTACGCTTCGCGAGCTCAAGGCTCGCAACAATCCGGTAGCTCTTCTTCTGGCCGACCAGCGCATGCCTCAGATGGATGGCGTAGGCTTTCTTACCCAGGCGATGGACATTCACCCGCAGGCCAAACGCGCCCTGCTCACTGCGTACGCCGACACGAATGCAGCGATCGACGCTATTAACGAAGCGCGCGTGCACTACTATTTGATGAAACCGTGGGATCCGCCCGAGGAAAAACTCTTTCCCGCGCTCGATGATTTACTCCACGATTGGACCGCGCAGTTTCGTCCGCTCTACGAAGGAATCCGTGTTCTGGGCACGCGGTGGTCTTCTCGCTCTTACGAGCTGCGCGATTTTCTAGGCCGCAATCAGGTGCCATACCAATGGATCGACGTCGAGGTTGCAGCAACGGACCCGGAAGTGCGTCGCTTGCTGGAATCTTTGGGACCGGAGGCGGAGACTCTGCCGCTCATCCTTTTCCCGGACGGCGAGCGCCTGGCCGAGCCACCCTTTCCCGCAGTGGCAAACAAGCTGGGCCTGCACACGAAGGCGCAGACGAGTTTCTATGATCTCGCGATTATCGGCGGAGGGCCCGCTGGGCTTGCCGCGGCGGTGTACGGCGCTTCGGAGGGCCTGCGAACCGTTATCATCGAGCGCGAAGCACCCGGCGGGCAAGCGGGACTGAGCTCACGCATCGAGAATTACCTTGGATTTCCCTCGGGGCTAAGCGGCCTGGATTTGGCGCGCCGGGCGGTGGCACAGGCGCGGCGCTTCGAAGTTGAAATCCTCTCGCCACAGGAAGCGCAAAGCCTCCGCGTAGATGGCCCCTACCGGCACATCAAGCTTTCGGACGGCGCCGAAATTTCCTGCCATGCATTGCTGCTAGCCATGGGCGTACAGTGGCGCACGTTGAATGTGCCGGGAATGGAACGGCTGCAGGGCGCAGGCGTTTATTACGGCGGAGGTGCGTCCGAAGCGATCGCGTGCAAAGGCGAGACCGTTTACATTATTGGCGGAGCGAACTCCGCCGGGCAAGCGGCGATGCATTTCTCGAAGTTCGCGCAAAAGGTGATCATGCTGGTGCGCGGCGGCTCGTTAGCGAGTACCATGTCGCACTATTTGATCGAGCAGATCGAAAAGACCGCGAATATTGAAGTGTGGACGCGCACGACTGTTGTTGAAGTGCATGGCGAGACGCACCTTTCTGAGATGACGATTCGGCGTGAGGTCACTGGGGAAGTCGAAAAGGTGCCGGCCAGCAGCTTGTTCATCTTTATCGGCGCTCAGCCCCGCACAGAATGGTTGGACGGCTTGGTCAAACGAGATGAGCGAGGGTTCATCCTGTCCGGCCCAGATTTGCTGCAGGATGGCAAGCGCCCCGAGGGCTGGACGCTCGATCGCGATCCGGGACTCCTGGAAACGAATGTGCCGGGAATCTTTGTGGTTGGGGACGTGCGGCACGGATCGGTGAAGCGGGTGGCCTCCGGCGTAGGCGAAGGCGCGGTGGTCGTGCAATTCATGCATCAATATTTGGCCAAGGTCCAGTGAGCGTCTCCAAACTCCGCATCGCGCACCTGGAAAGGCGGCGAAACGCATGACGGAAATGCCGGATAAGGCCCGCGTGGACGCGCTGATTGCGGAGCTCCGCAAGGTTCCGGCGTTCTCGGACCTCTCGGACGCCGACCTCGAGTGGTTTATCACGCACGCTGAAGAGCGGCGAGTAGAGGCCGGCGAAGTCGTAACTCGCGAAGGTTCTCCCGCGGATACGATGATTGTCATGCTCGAAGGCGAAATACGCGGACGGACGGAAAGCGTAGCGGATGGTCCGACGTACACCCAGCAAGCGCCGGCCGTAACCGGCTTCCTGCCTTTCTCGCGAATGAAAGTAGTGCCTCTGACTGCGCGCGCCGTTCGTCCGGTGCGAGCCTTGGCCATGAACTCGAAAGACTTTCCGGAGATGTTGCACCGCATGCCGGAACTCGCACAGCGCTTGGTTGGCGTGCTGACCGATCGCGTCAGAAGCTTCACGACGGTCAGCCTGGAGCGAGAAAAACTCGCGGCGCTGGGCAAGCTTTCCGCGGGTTTGGCACACGAGCTGAATAATCCAGCAGCGGCGGCGCGCCGCTCCGCCGGAGCGCTTCGCGATTGTCTCGGGCGCCTCCGCGAGGTGGGACGCACTTCGACCATCGGCCCGGAAAATTGCGCGGAACTGGCCAAGCGTGAAGAGGAAATTCGCGCATCCTTGCAGCCTGCCGACTTCAAAGACGAATTCGCGCGGGTCGAACGTGAAGAAGCAATTCAGGCCTGGCTGGAGGCCCGCAAGGTGGTCGACTCCTGGAAACTCGCGCCGCTTCTCGCTGAAGCTAACGTTACGGACCCGCATCTCGGAAGTCTTGCAACGACGGCGGGCGCTTCGCTCGGCCCTGAGCTGATGCGCTTCGCCACGCTTTTGGAAATGGAGCGCATCGCTGACGAACTCGAGCACAGCACCGCCCGCATCTCCGATCTCATCAAGGCCATCAAAGAATATTCGTACATGGACCAAGCCAAGCTGCAGGAAGTGGATATCACCAAGAGCTTGGAGACGACGCTGACGATCATGCACCACAAGCTAAAGCGCGGCATTGCCGTGACGCGCAATTACGCTCCAGATTTGCCCAAAATCATGGCCTACGGCAGCGAGCTCAATCAGGTCTGGACCAATCTGATCGACAATGCCGCCGACGCTATGGGCGACAATGGCAAGCTGCGCATCCGCACGGCCCGCGAAAACGATTTCATCCTTGTAGAGATCGCAGACAATGGCCCGGGAATTCCTCCTGAGGTCAAGTCGCGGATTTTTGAGCCGTTTTTTACCACAAAAGAGGTCGGCGATGGCTCCGGTTTGGGTCTCGATTTCGTCTATCGCATCGTAACCGGAATGCATGGCCAAATTTCCGTGGACTCAGTGCCGGGTGATACACGCTTTGCCGTGCGCATCCCGATTCAAGCTTCTGCGCAGATATAGGAGGGAACGTGCCGGACACTTGCACACACATCGATCAGATTCGCAACCCAAAGCCCAAAACGCACGGTTGTGAGGAATGCCTGAAAATGGGCGATACGTGGGTACACCTGCGGCTTTGCGAGATTTGCGGGCACGTGGGCTGTTGCGACTCATCGAAAAACAAACACGCAACAAAGCACTTTCGTGCAACGAAGCACCCTATTGTGAAGTCCATCGAGCCGGGAGAAGACTGGATGTGGTGCTATGTCGATGAAGTGATGTTCGAGGAAGGCTGAGGCGCAGGTTACGCGCAGGTTCAGTCAGTGGTTGACCGCCGCTGCTTTGCAGTGGCGCCTTTAATGGGAAAAAGCAGCGAGGCCGCAAGCGCGAACAGCAGAATCCCTAACACAACCAGTAAAGAAATGTATTCGGGAATGTCCACCCACTTGTGCGCAATCATCTTTGCGCCGATAAAGGTCAGCACGAAGGACAGCCCCACGGTCAGGAAGCGCAGACGATTGAGCACGCCGGCCAGCAGGAAATACATGGCACGTAATCCCAGGATGGCGAAGACATTTGAGGTGTAGACGATAAAGGGATCTTGCGTGATTCCGAAAATCGCAGGAATGGAATCAATCGCCAGTGTGATGTCAGTGATCTCTACGACGAGCAAGACCAGGAAGAGCGGTGTGGCGTACAGTTTGCCGCCGGTGCGCACGAAAAAGTGTTCGCCTTTGTAATCACGGGTGATGCGGAGATGCTTGTTCGCGAACCGGAAAATAAAACTCTGCTCCGGATGAACTTTTTCCTTCTTGATGAACAGCATATGAATTCCGGCATAAACGATAAACGCGCCGAACACATACAGTACCCAGGAAAACCGCTCAATCAGCTCTGCACCGGCCAATATCATTGCCCCGCGCATCACCAGCGCGCCCAGGATGCCCCATTCGAGCATGCGGTGCTGAAAACGCTCGTCGATCGCGAAGGTACGAAAGATCACCAGAAAGAGGAAAAGATTATCGACGCTGAGCGCTTTTTCGATCAGGTACCCGGTGAAAAATTCCAGGCCGGCTTGCTTGCCAAAGTAGTGGAGTACTCCGAAGCCAAATAAGATCGAGAGCGCGACCCACAGCAAACTGAAGAAGCCGGCTTCGCGCATGCTGACCTTGTGCAAGCGCCGGTTGAAGACGCCCAAGTCCAAGGCGATAGACGCCAGGACGAAGACGTTGAATCCGATCCAAAGGAGGGGAGTGCCCATTTTCAAAGCGCGCTGACGCGTCAGGGAGCCAAAGCGTGCCTGTCGACGGCGTTCAGGTTGGTGAGCTCCACGCGCGTGGTTTGACCCGCACGGATCGCCACGGGAGCGTCCCACCCGAGCGTCGTGTCACCGGCGTTGGCATTCAGATTGAGCGTGCTGAGCCAGTATTCTCCGGGCACGAGGCCGGAAACCGACGCGCGACCGTCCAGGTCGGTATCCGCTTTTGCCGCCAGATATTTCGTCTGCGCGAAATCCGGTGCGAGCCGCAGCACCCGGCGCCTGTGTTCGGCTTGAATTTTCGCCCACTTGTCCTGTGGATTCACACCCACCATTTCCAGCTCGATCCCACTGACGGTAGAAGGATTGTTCTGGATGAATTTCTTTAGCGCGAGGTAGTACTCCTGCAGTTGCTTGTTGTAACGATCCGGATGCGTAGTCTTGTCGGCATCGGCATACTTCGGCTTGGGAATGCCGGCGGTTACGCCGCCGCTGTTGGAGCGCTGGTAAGCCAGGAGAAATTCCGGCACATGAATTATGTCGTCCGGTGTGACCACGCGGTCCAGACCGGGCATCGTCAAATCAAAAACATCATGTGCCTTCAGCCATGCTTTCAGTTCGGGAGAAAGCTTCAGGTCTTCAATAAATTTGTCACGGGAAGGAATCAGGTCTTCCGCTTCCACTTCCTTCACGATTTCCGCATAGCTCTTGGTTAGAACGTAGAACGTGAATTGTCGTACCGGCTCGGCGCGAGCCGCGGTGGGACTGATCCGCGCCGCTAACTCGAGCGAGCCCGCGGTGCTTTGTGCCCACGCAGCGGCAGAAAGAAAAGCGGCGCAAGACAGCAAGCAAGTGTGACGCGATAACACTCTCAGCATGGAGTTAATCCTAGCAGATTGCTCGCCGAGCAAGAGCGGAGAAGGAAAGAGTGTTGCGAACCGGACTAGTGGTGGAGCAGAAACATCGAAACAATCGAAACAGCAAAACCGAGGAGGATGAGTGCCGCCAAAATGCGGAGGAGCGATGGCGCTTTCTTTGGAGGAACCGGCGGGTCAAGCACTCCAACGCCAGTGAGTTTCCTCGGAGGAATAACCGAATGGCCAGACGAAGCTCGCGGCTCGGGTTCTCGCTCCCATTCCGTAAATTCGTGGGCCATGTCTCAGCTTCCGACCCGCTCAAAAAAGGCGAAATACCGCTTCAATTGTAACCCAAGCAGCGACGGCGCGCTGATTTGCATCGCGAGCTGGCTTGAATTTCCAGGCGCGTACGGTCTGCATCGCGCGCTCTTCTAATCCAAAGCCGACGCCACGGACCACGTGCATATCCGAAGCCCTTCCGTCGGCTCCAACCAGCACGCGAAGCGTCACCGTGCCTTGCATCTTCGCGTGTCTGGCTTCGTCGGTGTAGATGGGGTACGGGCAAGTCACGCATGTAGGCATCGACACGCCACGAGAATAAGAGAGGTTTCCTTCACCCTCCCCTCCTCCCGGTCCGTCGCGGTCGCCCATACCTCCGTCATTTCCGGAGCCAATGCCGCCCCTGGAGCCTGGTCCGGCTGAGCCATTTTTGTCGGGCATCCACGGCAGACCCAGATCGTTTTGCGGCGCGACAATCGGAGGGGCTTGCGTATCCAGAATCGTCGGCGTGATCGCAAGGATGTGAGTGGCGCTGTCTGGCAGCCGTGGCGGAGCAAGCTGCACTGGCGACCGTGGGGCAAAGAATCCGCGGGTCGCTGGAGATGCCGCCCTTTCACCACCGCCGGCGGTGTGACCCTGCGACGGGTGCTCTACAAAATGTTCCGTGTCCGGCGAGTAGAATAGCGGGCCAATGTTCGTGGGAACCTGTCGCTTTACATCTGGCGGGTGAACCGTTTGAGAAACGATCAGGGAAATTGCTGCGAGGATTGCGCCGTGCGTAAGTAATGACGCTGTCTGTGCGCGACTTGCGCGGCCAGACCGATCAAATTTCAATAAGTGTATGGGCGCGCCATTGGCGGACCCAGGCGTCAGAGCTGCGGGAGTGAACAGTTGGCGAAAATTCTCACAGACGCGACCGAGCCAGGAATCGGATGACACACGAAGAAACGAGAAACCACGCAGGCGGGGTCCAAGCACAGGTGCCTCCGCGCCGCCCTCGTTTTCTGGTCCTCAACTAACGCGAGCGGCAATTGGCAAATGTGAAGTGCGCTGTTCTAGATTGGTTGCCTATGCGGAAGAGGCAGGCCCGAAATTTTGGGGTAGTCCGCTCAGTACAGGCGGAACGTAACTTCGATCGGTACGATAGTAGCCACAACCTTGCCGTTCGGGCCTACCGCCGGTTTGAACTTCCAGCCCTTCACGGCTTCGATGGCTTTTTCTTCCAAGCCGAGTCCCGGGCCTTTCACAACTGAGATGTTAATGGCGCGGCCATCAGGAGTGATCGTCACCTGCAACACGACCGTACCTTGATACTTGGCTTTGCGCGCCTCATCTGAATATTGCGGGATCGGGCAGTACAAGCAGATAGGCACGCCGACGCCGTTTACGCCAGCGCGAAACGCACCACCACCGGTGCCGCCGCCTTCACCAGGGCCCAGGCCGCCGCCTGTGCCGCTGCCAATGCCTGTGCCGTTACCGTGACCGAGCGAATCGGAATATGCAGAAGCCAGCGGGTCGCCGTACGTCGACATATTCGGACTTGGCACTTTCAAGTCCGGCGGACCCAGCAGGGCCGGATCCATGGCCAGCTTCGGATTGGGATTCTGAATCTTTACCTGCGGAGGTGTGAATTGCGTCCACTTGAACTTGGGCAATTTCCCCTTATTCACCGGGGTCATGGTGTGGTCGTTGGCACCGCCACCGCCACCCGCTTTTGCAGCACCGGAGGGAAGCTTAGTCACATAGGGCGAAATGTCGAGTGGCACCACGTCCACATTGCTCTTCGCCTGGATGGGCTTCGAGAAATGCCAGAAGAGCGGCACGAAAATCACGAGGGCGAAAATGCCCGCGTGCAGGCCCATGGAGATGATTTGTGTCCAGCCGAAGTTTTCATCCTTCGACCAAATGTCTTTGACTTTAACCGGCTTGCTCGTGACTTGCAGCGGTGGCAGCTTCGTGGGCGAGATAACTTCCTTGATGCGGTAGAAGAAACCGCCAAAGCTCGAGCCCCAATTAACCGCCAGCCTGCTGTTGATGGGCCCCTTGGGCACTGGGCGCGAGCTCAAAAACTCCTTGAAATTCTCCCCGACGCCCCCGCCAAACGCATTGCGCGTGAATGGTGCGTCTGGGCGCTCGACAACCTTAATCGGGCGCTCGGTCAGAAATTGCTTTAAGTTCGACCAAAAATTATCCGATACCAGGTGAGCTGGCGCCCCGAACTGTGGCACAGCGCTAGCAGGGACCGGCACCGGCGCCTCTGGCGCACTCGATCCAGCAGGCGTATTTCGTTTTATATTCGCGGGCAAAAGGCTAATAAAAGATGAATCTGGCACCTGTGTCCTCTAAAATCAGCCGCTTAGCGGCGTAGGTTTAGACGTACGAGAGCCTCGACTAGGTGTCCCAACGGAATACCAACGAAAATACGATTCCCAGGGCCTGCGATTGGTTGCACGCGCCTTGGGCTGACACCCACTGGCATTCATTGTAACATACGGTATTCACGCTGCTTTCCGATGTTTCCCGCCAAACACCTTTGGGAAATAACGGCATAGAAGGGAATCCGCTAAATCAGCCCATGGCCGAGCCGCTGGAATTAAAGAAGACACTCAATCTGCCGAAGACCGACTTTCCAATGAAGGCGAACTTGCCCCAGAACGAGCCAAAACAGCTCGCCGCCTGGCAGGAAGAGAACCTGTATGAGCGCATTCTCGAAGTCCGCAAAGGCAAGCCGCTGTTTGTCTTGCATGATGGGCCACCGTATCCGACCGGCGAAATCCATTTGGGAACGGGGCTCAACAAGATCCTGAAAGATCTCGTTGTGAAGACCAGGAGCATGGCCGGACACTATGCGCCGTACGTGCCGGGCTGGGATTGTCACGGGCTGCCGATCGAAACACAGGTCGAAAAGGAATTGGGCGGCAAGGGCAAGGTATCGCCGGCGGAGTTTCGCAAGCTCTGCCGCCAGTTTGCGACGCGCTATGTCGAGCAGCATAAGCGCGACTTCAAGCGTCTCGGCATCTTCGGCCGGTGGAACGATCCTTACCTGACCATGAGCTTTGATTACGAAGCAACGATTGCCGGCGCGTTTCTCGATTTCATGGAGAGTGGCTACGTCTATCGCGGGCGGAAGCCGGTGTATTGGTGCATCTATGACTCTACCGCTTTGGCGGAAGCTGAAGTCGAGTACGAAGACCACACGAGCCCGTCAATCTGGGTGAAATTTGGCGTGGTTGGCGGAGGTTCGGGCGAAGCCGCGAAGCTTGGGAACGATGTGAGCGCGGTGATTTGGACCACAACTCCGTGGACAATCCCGCATAACCGCGCGCTCGCCTTCCATCCGGACTTTGAATATGTCGTGGTCGATACGGAAAAAGGCGCGCTGCTGCTCGCGGCGGATCGTGTCGCGGCTTTGCAAGCCGAATCCGGGATCAAGGAAGCTCGCGTTCGCGCCAAATTCAAGGGCTCCGAGTTCTCCGGGATGAAATTTCAGCATCCCTTTTTGCCGATTCAGGTGCCCGGCATCCTGGCTGACTACGTGACGCTCGACCAGGGTAGCGGCATTGTGCACACCGCGCCCGGTCACGGAGCTGACGATTTCTACTCCGGCCAGAAATATGGGCTGGAAGTTTATGCTCCGATCGATGATCGCGGCATCTACCTCGAGGGCTTGCCGGAATACAAGGGAAAGGACGTGTTCACCGCGAATCCCATTATCGTCAAGCTGCTTGCCGATCGCGGCGCGCTTCTGGCGCACCATGAATACAAGCACAGCTACCCGCATTGCTGGCGCTGCCACAATCCTCTGATCTTTCGCGCCACGGAGCAGTGGTTCATCAAGATCGATGCCGCGGCGCATGGCCGCACCACTACTCTCCGTGAGGAAGCTCTTGCCGAAATCCGGCACGTCAAGTGGATTCCCGCCTGGGGCGAAGACCGCATGTACGAAATGATTAAGGAGCGCCCTGACTGGACCGTTTCGCGCCAGCGCTTCTGGGGCGTCCCCATCATCGTCTTCTATTGTGATGCGTGCGGCAAGCGCCTGGAAGATTTCAACGCCCTGCGCAACGTAGTGCGCTGGTTTGAGAAAGAAGGCGCAGACGCCTGGTACCAACACACCGCCGAGGAGCTTTTGCCCGCCGGAACCAAGTGCTCCTGCGGCGGGACAAAGTGGCGCAAAGAAAACGACATTCTCGATGTCTGGTTCGATTCCGGCTCGTCGAACTTGGCGGTCTTGAAAGGTCCGGAGTGGCCGGCAGACGTTTACCTGGAAGGGCCGGACCAATATCGCGGCTGGTTCCACAGCTCGCTGCTCGTCGCCACCGGAATCAAGCACAAAGCGCCGTTTCGCAGCGTAGTCACGCACGGGTGGACGCTCGACGAAAAAGGACAGCCGATGTCGAAGTCTCTCGGCAACGCGTTGTATCCCAACGAAATCGTCGAACGCTGGGGCGCCGACCTGCTGCGGCTCTGGGTTGCCTCCGTCGAATACCAAGCCGACGTAAAAATGAGCGAGCGGGTCATGACCCAGCTCAGCGAAGCCTACCGGAAGATCCGGAACACGTTTCGCTTCGGGCTTGGCAATTTGTCTGACTTCGATCCTTCACGCGATGCGCTGCCCAACGATCAGCTCGAAGAAATCGATCGCTGGATGCTCGAGCGTACCGCCGACCTGGTGACCAAATGCCGTGAGTGGTATGCCGGGTACGATTTCCATCGCGTTTATCATGCGGTCCACGATTTTTGCGTTGTCGATCTCAGCGCCTTCTACTACGACGTGCTGAAAGACCGTCTTTACACTAAAGCTGCCGGGAACAAATCCCGCCGCTCCGCGCAAACGGCGATCTGGAAGATCACCAGCGCGTTAGTACGCTTGATCGCGCCGGTTCTGGTCTTCACGTCGGAAGAAATCTGGAAGTATCTGCCGAAGGCTAAAGGCGATCAAGCCAGCGTGCATATGACGGAGTTCCCCGCTCCCGAAAGTTTGATCGCAAAGATTGATCCTCAGAAAAAGGAAGCCTGGGAAGAGTTGGCCAAGGTGCGCTCGGCCGTGCTCGTCAAGCTGGAGGAAGCGCGTAACGCGAAATCCATCGGTGGCTCGCTGGAAGCGAAAGTTTCGTTGTATTCCAACCTTCCAAAGCTGCAAAGCACTCTGAAGTCATACGCCAAACAACTGCCCGCTCTGTTCATCGTCTCTCAGGTGCAAATCCTGGACGCTGCACCTGCGGGCTTCGATCCTGCTGAGCCCTCAGGCCTGGCCGTCCGAATCGAAAAGGCCGACGGGAAGAAATGCGAGCGCTGCTGGAACTATTCGACTCACATCGGCGAAAACCCACGCTATCCCAGCATCTGCGAACGTTGCAGCGAAGCGCTGGCCGAAATCGAAAGCGCAGCAACCCATGCGGCCATATAACGTGAAGGCCCGACTTTTTTGGAGTGCGGCGGCTTGCCGCCACTTTTACGGCCGAGCCGCAAGTCCGCCGCAAACCACAAGTGAAGAACGGAATCGCCCACTCGCTTTCGAGATCCGGTTATCGGGAGCGTGCCATTGATTTTTCCTGCACGTCTCCGCTGGCTGTGGCTCACCATAGCGGTCGTCCTACTCGATCGCGCCACCAAAGCCTGGTTCGAGTCGCAAACCGTCGAAGGCTGGCATCGCGAGGTCATTCACAATTTCATCTACTTGGTGCACAGCCGCAACCCTGGTATTGCCTTCGGCGTCTTCGCCGATTCGCCGTCAACCGGCATGCGCGTCCTGCTGATTGTCGGCTCGGTCATAGTAATCAGCGCGCTCGCTTGGCTATTTGTCACCGGTCACAGCGGCGGCTCCCTGACTGCTGCCGGTCTCGCGCTTTTACTCGGTGGGGCCACCGGCAATGTGACGGACCGAATCGTCCACGGCGCCGTCACAGACTTCTTCGAAGTCTGGCTCGGCAGCTATCACTGGCCTGCCTTCAACGTCGCCGACTCCGCCATCACCATCGGCGCCGCCCTCATCATCATCGACGTCCTTTTCTTCCACAAACACCACGCCCCGAAACTCAGCAAACCAGAAGCGACGTAGAGTGGCCTCAGTTTCACCAATACCGCATAGCCGAGCATCCCGCTCGGGCGTATAATTGTGGGCGGGTTCAAGGTTGCGCTCATGACTATCGAGCAACAGTTGCTGGAGAAGCTTCGTGGCTTAACGTCCGAAAAGCAGAGGGAAGTTCTCGACTTCGTCCAGTCTCTTGCAGAAAACGCGAGTTCGGAGAAGCCCCTTCGCAGCCTCGAAGGTCTTTGGGCCGACCTAGACATTCAAGTCACCGAAGAAGATATCGCCGAAGCACGTCGCGAAATGTGGGGGAATTTCCCGCGAGACCTCAAGCTGTGAGCTTGGTTCTCGACACCCATGCCGCCATCTGGTACTTCCACACTCCCAAAGAGTTATCGCCAATCGCATTGCAGAACGTTCGTAGTACGGTAAACGGCGGCAGACCTCTCTATATCTCTGCGATCTCGCTCGTGGAGACTATCTATCTTGTTGAGCGAGGACGTCTTCCATTGGAAGCTCTGCGCCGTTTAGGGGGCGCAACGAAAGCTCCTCTCTCCGGTCTTCTCGTTCAACCGGTTGACGAAGACGTCGCAGACGCGGTTTACAAAATCCCGCGAAATCTTGCTCCCGACATGCCGGATCGCCTAATTGCTGCAACTGCGCTTCATCTGGATCTGCCCCTTGTCACTCGTGACCGGCGTTTGCAAGATGTCGGAATCAAAACGATCTGGTAATCGTGAGCGCCGTGTCTTCGCATCACTCAGGCACCACCCGTGAACTGGTTGCTTCTGCCGCAGACAGCGGCGTTCGCCTTGATCGCTTCGTTGCCCACAATTGCTCAGAGCTCAGCCGCGCGCGCGCCCAGGAGTTAATCGAGGCCGGCCTGATCCTTGTCGATTCCCGCCCCGCAAAAGGCTCGCACAAGCTTCGCGGCGGCGAGCGCATCAGCGTAGAAATCCAACCGCGCCCTCCGCTTCGCGCCGAAGCAGAATCCATTCCTCTCGAAATCGTGTACGAAGACGAAGACGTCATCGCCGTGAACAAACCGGCCGGCATGACCGTACACGCGGGCGCTGGCAACCCGCGCGGCACGCTGGTAAATGCGCTGCTCGGCCGCGGCCAGACCCTATCGCAAGGTGGCGACGCGCTTCGCCCTGGAATCGTGCATCGGCTTGACAAAAACACCTCCGGCATAATCCTCGTCGCGAAAAATGATGCCGCGCACGCCAAGCTCGCCGAATCATTTCGTCAGCGCGAAGTGAAGAAGACGTATATCGCGCTCTTGGAAGGCCATCTTAAAGAAGAACATGGCCGCATTGAGTTGGCCATCATGCGCGATCCCAAACGCCGCACCCGCATGACCGCGCGCCGAAGCATCGTGCTCGGCAACGCCCGCGAAGCGCGCACTGACTGGCGCGCACTCGCGCGAATCGCCAACACCAGTCTCGTCGAAGTCCAGCTCCACACAGGTCGCACTCACCAAATTCGCGTGCACTTTTCCACCGTCCGGCATCCGGTGGTTGGCGACACGTTGTACGGCGCAGCGGCGCAACTCCGCATCGGCAAGACCACGCTTCCATCGCTGGCGCGCAATTTCCTCCACGCGGCTAAGCTTGGCTTCACGCAACCGCGCACCGGCGCCTGGATCGAACTACGCGCTCCCCTTCCGCAAGAGCTGCGGGAATTCCTGCAGCACCTCAGCGCCGTAGCCGGCGAATCTCCCCAGCGAATTGACGCTGCCCTTGCAAGCTACCTATAATCGATCCACATGCGTCGGATTTCTATTTCGCTCGTTCTCGCGGTAGCGCTGCTTCTCGCAATTCCGGATGATCGAGCGCAGCAATCTTTCAATACGCGTGGCAAGCCGCAGGATGCCGCTCAACAGCCCGCGCCTCCGCAGCCACCGCCTCCCCAAGAGCCAGCGCCCGAGCAACAGGACCAAGGCAGAATCACTCAGGTCGTCAACCTGGTCGACGTACTATTCACGGTTCTAAATCGCCGCAATAAGCTCGTCCCCGACCTTGAGAAGGACGACTTCAAGATCTGGGACGACAAGAGCCCGGAAGCCATTCGCTATTTCAGCCGCCAGACCGATCTGCCGCTGCGCATCGGCCTCCTCATGGACACGTCCAACAGCATTCGCGATCGCCTGAAGTTCGAGCAAGACGCAGCCACTTCCTTTCTCTTTAGCGTCCTGCGCCATAACAAGGACCAGGCTTTTGTTATGACTTTCGACGACGAGCCTGCGGTGCTTCAGGCATTCACCGACGACGCTGGTCGTTTGCGTGATGAAATTCTCAAGACGCGCGCAGGCGGCGGCACTGCGGTCTACGACGCAATTTACAACGCATGCGACAAGGAATTAAGTCACCCGCCGCGCCCGCCCGGAGACCAGCCCGACGTCGTCCGCCGCGTGATGATCCTCATCAGCGACGGCGACGACAATCTCTCCAACCACACGCGCTCGGAAGCCATCGAGATGGCGCAGCGCTACAGCGTCGTCATCTACACCATCAGTACGAGCACGCAGTGGATTCAGCTCTCGCAGACGGACCCGAACAAGGCCGCCAATCGCAAGACGCATCTCACCGAAGGCGACAAGATTCTCCAAGATTTGGCGGAGGAAACCGGCGGTCGCGCATTTTACCCTTATCACGTTGATGATCTCGACCAGTCCTTCCAGGACATCGGCGACGAACTGCGCAATCAATATTCCATCGCCTACATCCCCACCCATTCGCAGTTTGACGGCAAGTATCACAGAATCCGTATTGAAGTACCGGACCACAAGGGTTACCAGGTGCGTGCTCGTCGCGGTTACTACGCCAAAGCGAACAACAACCGCTCGGCCTCCCCATCCGGCTCGGCAAATTAGCCCAAGTGAAGTTTCGCTTCCCCTTCGCCTCGCAATCCGTTACGCTTCTCTATCCCGGCTTTCTCCAACATGCGCACACTTTTTGATCTCGAGCCGTTGGCCGACGCCGGCCTGAAACTCAACGACGCACAGCGGCGCGCCATTACCCACGTCGAAGGACCGCTGCTGGTCATCGCCGGCGCAGGCACAGGCAAGACCCGAGTCATTACCGAGCGCATCCGCCACCTCTTGCAGTCGGACCCGAACCTTTCCGGCGAAAACATTCTGGGCCTGACCTTCACGGACAAAGCCGCGGGCGAGATGAAGGCTCGGGTGGTAAAAACGGTCGGCGAGCGGGGCAAGGATGTCACCCTGAAAACGTTCCATGCCTTTTGCGAGTCCATCCTGAAAAATACCGACCCGCAGAACCGCATGCTGGATAAGGTCGATCATTGGATCCTGCTGCGCCGCAATCTTTCGAGGTTGCAGCTTGATCGCTACCGCCGTCTCGCCGAGCCTGGTCAGTTCCTCAACGACTTCGTGGAGTTTTTTTCGCGCTGCCAGGATGAGTTGGTCTCTTGCGACGACTATCAGGGTTATGTCGATGATCTTTCCGCGCAGCTACAAGCCGAGCGCAACCAACTCGATGCGGATACCCTGGCTGAGCGCGAGGAAGCCGTAGCGCGCGAACAGGAAATCGCCAGAGCCTACCGAGCCAGCGAAGAGCTGCTCCGTGAAAAGAAGTCTTCTTCGTTCGGCACGCTCATCACCGGCGCAGTCGGACTGCTCGAACGCGATGCCGCTCTCCGCACCGCGCTGCAGAATCGCTATCGCTATATTCTTGTTGACGAATTTCAGGACACCAACATCGCCCAATTGCGTTTGCTGGAGTTGCTTGTCAGCGATTCGAAAAACATTTTCGCCGTCGGCGACAACGATCAAGCCATTTACCGCTTTCGCGGTGCTTCTTTCGGCAGCTTCAAGCTCTTTCTCGAACGGTTTGCCGGCTGGCGCGAAGGCCAGGATTCCACGAAATTCCGCGTCAGCCTCACGGAAAATTACCGCTCGACCCCCAATATTTTGCGAGTCGCCACGCAAGTCATCGGCCAGAACACCGTTAGCGCGGACTTTCCTAAGAAAGTGCTGAGTTCGAATAAACCCGAAGGCGAAAAAATTCGCATCGTGGAACTCGCCACTCCCGAAGATGAAGCTCGCTGGGTTGCTTCCGAGCTCGAGCGCATTCACAAGGCCGGCCGGCGTTGGCGCGACTTCGCGGTTCTCTATCGCGCGCATGGACACCGCGACGAACTCGTGCGCGAGCTTGCGCGCTGCAAAATCCCGTTTGTGATTTCGCGGCTCTCGATCCTGGAACACCCGCTCGTTAAAGATGTGCTCGCCTATCTTCGTCTCATCGCCACGCCGTACGACGACATCGCCACTGCGCGCGTGCTGGCAGCGCCCGCCTGGCAGCTTGCGCCTCCTGACCTCGTGCGTTTTGCCGAGCGTGCTCGCAAAGAGCGCACAAGAATTTACGACGTGCTTCAGACGCAACAGCCGCCGCTGCCTTTTGATCCGTCGCACAGCGCCATAGTCGAGCTGCTCGAATTTACAACCGCGCAGCGCAAAACCATGAAGCGTCGAGATGCCCGCCACATCGTTTCGGACCTCTTCGACTGGCTCGAAATCTATCAGCGTGCTCCGGAGCAAGACCGCGGCTACATCAAGCGTCTGGCGGAATTCGTCAAGGAGTGGGAAGACAAGAGCGACACGCGTAAGCTGCCCGAATTTATCGAGTATCTGGATTATTTCGAACAAGCCGGCGGTGCCATCTGCCTTGAAGAAGACGCTCCGGGTGACGCCGTGCGCTTGATGACCGTACACGGTGCGAAGGGCCTGGAGTTTTCTCACGTTTTCGTGCTGCGCGTGAACAAGAATAAATTCCCCCAACCGGAGCGCCCGCACGTTTTTGAATTCCCTCCCGCGCTCATGAAAGAAGGCGCCCCTGAAGAGCAATTCCACAATCAAGAAGAACGGCGGCTGTTCTATGTCGCGCTCACCCGCGCGGAAGACCGGCTCACCATCACCGCGCTCGCGGAAAGAAAAGGCCGCGTCCCGCCCTTCATCGAAGACATCCTGATGGAGCCGAGCATTCAGCGCCGCGATGTTCTTCAGCTTGCACCCAAACCGGCCACTCCAGCACTAAACGGCACGCGAACAGCCGAGGCGCCCGTTGCAACCGGCTCGCTATTCGCTCCGCCAATCGAGCGGCCCAAAATATTTTCGCGGATCGCAGATTGGGCGGAAACGTTCCTGCCCGCGTCACCAGAGCCGCTGGAGTTAAATCCCTCCGCGGTGGACAGCTACCGAAAATGCCCGCAGAAATATCTCTTCGCCTACCTGTGGTCGCTTCAGGAAGGAGCGAAGGCTACGCTGACTTTCGGCCGAGTCATGCACGCAACGATTCGTCGTGTGATGGCCGAACTCAAAAAGGGCAATCGCCTTCCGTTCGAAGAAGTGCAGCGCCTGTTTGAAACGGAGTGGTCGGTCTCCGGCTTTGAGGACGAATACCAGGAAGGCGAATACAAGAAAGACGGATTGGAACAGCTCCGCACCTTTCATCAGACTATGTTCGAGGAAATGCCGGAGATCTTGGAGCTGGAAAAAACGTTCGCTTTGCCCGTCGAAAATAATGTCGTGCTAAAAGGACGCATCGACCAGATCAATTCGCTGGGACGAAAAGACATCGAGATCATCGATTACAAAACCGGAAAGCCCAAGAAAGACTCGGAAGTGCGGCGCGATCTGCAATTGAGCATCTACGCCATCGCAGCCAAAGAGATTTTTGAGCTTAATCCTGCCCGCCTGGTCTTTCATTATCTGCAAGACAATTCTCGCCAGGAAACGCCGCGCACCGCCAAGCAGTTAGACGAAGCGCTGGCAATCGTGCAGGAAGTCGCGGCCGATATTCGCGCGCGGAGTTTTCCAGCGAAAGAAGGCTTCATCTGCCGAAGCTGCGCGTACCGTCCGATCTGTCCCGTTCACGAGGAGACTCTATCCGCGACCCCGTAGGGGCGCCGCCTCTGCGCCCCGGCTCAGCAGCCTTCTGTAAATCTCCGTAAGCGCCCAAATTCTCACCGCCGGCGCGTTCCCATAGAAAAAAGGGCGCTGTAGAATCACAGCGCCCTCGATCGAAACCAAATGCGTGCTACTTGGCCTTTTTGCCGCCCTTGTCGTCCTTCTTACCCTTTTTCTTCATGGAAGCTCCTTATAGTGGCTCTGCGGATCACCGGCGCTGTCGGCGCGCCGGTTTTTACAGCTGGAAGCTTGAGATATACGAGTGAGCCGCGCGAGTGTCAAGGGGTATTCGTGCCCAACGCGAAAAAAATGCCGAAAAGATGCTATTGGCGGGTCGCCCCGGGGATTTCGCCGCTGTAATACTTGTCGCGCGTCTTGATCGTGAGTCCTTCGCGTTTCACGCGCACTTCCACGCTGTGAACGTCCGCTGAGCGATCCGTGCCTCGCGGCACATACGCAATCGTGTATTGGTTCCGCGCTTCCTCGCTGATCCTCGAGTAAAGCTCTTCCAGAGTCTCGCGTTTGGCCGCGAAGTAGACTTCACCACCAGAGTCATGCGCATAGTCGACCAGACGGGAGAACTTGCGCTCCAGAAACGCGCTGGCAACCGCCACGCTGTAAACCTCAATGTTGTCGTGCAGCAGGGTCTTCACCACGCTGTCATAATTCATCTTGTTGCTCTTTTTCCCGCCGTTGGCCCCGTCGGAAATCAGCAGGATGAGCTTACGCCGATTGCGGCTGCGGTCGCGCAGGAGCTGCGCTGCCCCAAACACTGCGTCATCCAGGGCCTTGGTCGACTGCCCACGAATGCTCATCGTCGCCGCGCCTATATTTGGTGCATCGCCGATGGCCGAATGTCCGTTGATCGTTGGTCCATTCGCAATGCCCCCGCTGGAAGGCGCCACAGACGGCTCCGTATCGAGCTTAGTGTGCTGCAGCTCCGTGAGCAGCAGATCGTGGTCCGTGGTAAATCCCGTTCCCGGGTGGAAAAACTCGTCGAAGCGGCATATGAATGCCTCATCATCCAGGCTTAGTCCACCCACCACCGCATCGAGACTCTTGCGGACCTGCTCCCCATCCTTTTGTTTGAGGTCGTTATCGAGAAGAATGATCATTGACAGCGGAAAAGCTTCCGCGGTGAAGACGTCGATCTTCTGTTCGACGTTGTCTTCAAAGACGCGAAATTCGTTCCGTTGCAGGTCTGGAACGAGATTGCCCGAGCGGTCTTTAACCGTGACCGGCAGAATAACCAGGTTGGAGTTTACGCTGATTTTCGCCCGCGCCTCGCTTGGGGGCGGCGTGGAGGACTGAGGCTGAGGTGTTTGCGACGCTCCGCTTTGCAGGGAACCAGTCGCAGGCGCCGACTGGCCACCCGTCTGCGCCGCAAGGTAGGCAACAAAGCCGGGAAGAACAGCGATAACCGCAACAGCGATTTTTCGTAGACTTTTCATGGTCCTCAGGCCAAACTTTCTACGGGTTCAACACTCCGGCGGGCCGAGTCACGCATCCCGCGCCGCGCTTCTCCGCATCCTACGGGGGGAGCAACCTAGCAGCGGGCACTTCTGACCGGGTATTCTCGAACAGGGAAATTATACATGCGTTTTGCAAAGAAGGTTCTGTTGGTCTGCATATCCGGGGGGGTGGCCCTGGGAGCGGCCATTTCGGCCCGCCCGCAGGAACCGTCGCAGCAGCAGGGCCCCGTAATTCGCACGCAGGTCAACCTGGTAAACCTGTTTGTGACCGTGCGCGACAAGAGCAAGCGCATCGTCACAGACTTAAAGAAGGAAGACTTCAAGATCCTGGAAGACGGCCAGTCCCAGGAGATCGCTTTCTTCTCCAAGGAAGTCACCCTGCCCATTACCCTGGCCATCCTACTGGATACTTCCGGCAGCGAACAGTACATGCTCGCCTCCATTCAGGATGCCGGCGGCCGGTTCATGGACCGGGTACTGCGCAAGGGCGATGAAGCCTTGGTCATGTCCTTCGATTCCGATGTCGACCTACTGTCCGATTTCACCGATGATCGGGGCCAGCTCGACCGGGCCATTCGCAAAGCGCGCATCAACGTGCCGTCGGCCGGAAGTATCGGAAACAATCCTGGGCCCGTCGGCTCGCGGCAAATCACCGGGACGGCACTCTACGACGCGATCTATCTCGCGTGCAACGAAAAGCTGAACACCGAAGCCGGCCGGAAAGCCATCGTCATCGTCACCGACGCGCAGGACGAAGGCAGTAAAATACGTTTGGAAGAAGCCATCGAAGCCGCGCAGCGCACGGACACCGTGGTGCACATTCTGCTGGTGGCCGATCCGCACTTTGGCGGGAATGGCGGTGTGGCGCACAAGATTACGGACGAGACCGGGGGCCGCACCATTTCGGTCAACTCCGAGAAGCATCTCGCGGAAGCGTTCGATCAGATCTCCGAAGAGCTGCGCAGCCAATACACGCTCGGCTATTACCCGACGAACTCGACGCGCGATGGAAAATTCCGCAAGATCAAAGTCGATATGTCCAATCACGACCTCAAGGTACTGGCGCGCAAAGGCTATTACGCCCCTAAGGAGTAGCACGCACTTCCTTCGTCTCTTCGTAAAAACGCCGGGTCCTGCAAAGCAATCCAAGAAGCACCCTTCAATTCCACTTTGTAACGAACATTGACCGCATCCTCGGCAGCGTCTACCATTTGTGGTTCCTCCAACAACATGGAAGGCCAACTCATCGCGCACTATCAAATACTCCGCAAAGTCGGCGGTGGCGGCATGGGTGTGGTCTATGAAGCCGAGGACACCAAGCTTGGCCGACGTGTCGCTCTAAAGTTCTTGCCTACTGAGAATAAGGATGCCACATCGCTTGAGCGGTTCGTGCGCGAAGCGCGAGCGGCGTCGGCGCTGAACCATCCGGGCATCTGCATCATTCACGCCATTGAAGAAAACGGCGGCCGCACTTTTATCTCCATGGAGCTGCTGGAGGGCCAGTCGCTGGATAAGGTACTAGCGCAGTCGCCGTTACCGATTCCTCGCGTTCTGGAAATTGGGATACAACTCGCCGATGCGCTCGACGCAGCGCACAAAAAAGGGATCGTGCATCGCGATATCAAGCCGGGCAACATCTTTGTCACCGATCGCGGTACGGTGAAGATCCTGGATTTTGGATTGGCCAAACTGCTGGAAGGTGCCGAAGAAACCGTAGGCGGGGACACTGTCGTCAACACCCACTTGCTGACGAGTCCAGGGACCGCGGTAGGAACTGTAGCCTATATGTCGCCAGAGCAAGCGCGCGGCGAAGAGCTGGACGGGCGCAGCGACCTGTTTTCGCTGGGTGCAGTTCTGTACCAGATGCTCACAGGAAAGCATCCGTTCCCCGGCTCGACCAGTGCGGTGGTCTTCGACAATATTTTGAACACAGCGCCTGTGGCTCCCGTTTCCCTGAATCCTGCGGTGCCGCCGGAGCTCGAACGCATCCTGAACAAGGCGCTCGAAAAAGATCGCGAGGTGCGCTATCAAGTGGCCGCAGAGCTGCGCGCCGATTTGAAGCGGCTGCAGCGCGAGAGCGACTCCGGACGAACGGTTGCAGTATCTTCGGCAGGGGTCTCCGCGGCCTGGGGAGATAGCGCATCGCGCCAAGCCGCTGCAGTGCGAAAGTCCAGCGGGTCCGTTATCGTCGAGGCGGCGCGAAAAAATAAATTCGGCGCGGGCCTTACCGCAGCGGTCGTGGCCGTGGTGGTTGCCGCGGCGGCTTTCGGCGTCTACTCCTTTTTGCAGCGCGGACGCCATCTGCCGTTCGAGCATTTCTCGATCGAGAATCTGACGAATAACGGCCACGTATCCCTCGCGGCGCTTTCCCCTGACGGCAAATATCTCCTGCACGTGCGCGACGAGAACGGCCTGCAATCGCTCTGGCTTCGGCATATCCCGACGATGAGCAACACGCAGGTGGTGCCACCTGCGGCCACCCGCTACGCCGGGCTAACCTTTTCTCCCGACGGCAGCTACATCTACTGCGTGCGCCGGGATGAGGCGGAGCACACCATGGCGTCGCTATATCGCGCGCCAGTCCTGGGCGGCACCCCGTACCTGCTGATTAAGGACGTCGACAGCCCGATCACGTTTTCGCCGGATGGGCAGCGTTTCGCCTTTATGCGCGAGCGCCATGACACTCCTTTCTGGGACTTGCTGATAGCGCATAGCGATGGCACGCCCGACCGCACTCTGCTGAGCAA
>Ga0210406_10002065_pt1 | contig 23474 bp, 22 predicted proteins | sample IncBWC30MmetaG_FD_155454 | JGI IMG/M metagenome (GOLD analysis project Ga0210406, IMG submission 155454) | Forest soil microbial communities from Barre Woods Harvard Forest LTER site, Petersham, Massachusetts, United States - Inc-BW-C-30-M | ecosystem: Environmental > Terrestrial > Soil >...
CTCTAAACCGCCTGGCCCAATCACCTTCAAAAACGGCCTCGAATACTTCCATGCCGTCGCGATCGGCTGGAGCCTCAGAGATCTGTGCATGCCCTAGCGCGTTCGCCGGGACGACAGCGGGGACCGTCATCACGCGCGTAATCCGACCCGTCGGCTGGGACGACGTTCAATATTTTTCGCGCCTTCAGCGCGCACCTTACCTCGCCGGCTTCGACGGCTGACGCCTGCGGTCGACAGCCGGTTGATAGGCGACGCGCGAGTGATGCGCGCAGTAGGGCAGTCCCGCGAGCGACTTGCCGCCGCAGAAGAAGAAATCCGGGCTGGAGGGATCGCCGACCGGCCAATGGCAGGTGGCTTCGCTCAATTCCAGCAGCGACAGCCGCTGGCTCATCGGCACCACGTTGTCGAACCCGATCGGATCAGGCTCCAGCTCGACCTCGAAGGCATGAGCGAGGGCGGTATTGCCGCGCGAGACCGGACGCGCCACCCGCACCATCTGCTGCGCGGGGCGCGGCTTGCGCGGGCGCGGCGCGGCCGACGACGGACTCTTGGCCCGGCCGGAGAGGCCCAGCCGGTGGACTTTGCCGATCACGGCATTGCGTGTCACATTTCCCAGCTCTGCGGCGATCTGGCTCGCCGACAGCCCGGCCTCCCAGAGCTTTTTCAGTTGGTCGACGCGATCATCGGACCAGGTCAAAACCGTCATCGCATTCATCCCTTCGTCTCGCATCGGCCATCTCCTGAGGCAGCGCTGCGATGCCAAACCTCGAAAAACCCCTGCGGTCAGAATCCCTTAGCCTTCGCCGGGCGCAAAAGCGCCCCCGGACGTGTACGCGAACAACCAGGACTTAAGAGGATCGAAAACTGCCGCACGAGATGTCGTATCCGACGACGCAGACGCTACAATATGCCGTGACTCCCGCGCAAGAGTCCGACAGGGCCTTCCACATATTCCATCGCAGAGCGCAGCATCCGTGCTCATCCGCAAAAATACGCAGTCTCACGGGCTTGCGTGTCCTTCCGCCTGGCGCCTCAAGGCATGTTGACACTTATCCCCCCGCGCCTAGAATGCCTCCACGTGCCGCCCTGAAGGGGCGGCACATTTATTTTTCAAGCCGGCCATTGATGCGACCGCGCCGATGCGCGCATCATAACTGGCCCCAACTCTCTAGTGATCGCCATGCCCAATAGCGCCGCGTCGCATCTGCTTCCCGTTTTCGCCAGGGTCGATCTCGCCTTCACGCGCGGCGAAGGCGCGTGGCTGATCGCGACCGATGGCGAGCGCTATCTCGACTTCACCTCGGGCGTTGCGGTGAACGCGCTCGGACATGCGCATCCTGCGCTGGTCGCCGCCCTGCAGGAGCAGGCGACCAGGCTTTGGCACATGTCCAACCTGTTCAAGAGCCCGGACGGCGAGCGGCTCGCCGCGCGGCTCTGTGAGCAGAGCTTTGCCGACTTCGTGTTCTTCGCCAATTCCGGCGCCGAGGCGATGGAATGCGCGATCAAGGTGACGCGCAAACATCACGCGGCGAAGGGCCATCCGGAGCGCTATCGCATCATCACCTTCGACGGCGCCTTTCACGGCCGCACGCTGGCGACGCTGGCGGCGACCGGCTCGGAAAAATATCTCGACGGCTTCGGGCCTCCGGTGGAAGGCTTCGACCAGGTGCCGCTCGGCGATCTCGACGCTGTCAAACGCGCGATCGGCGCGAACACCGCGGGCATCCTGATCGAGCCGCTGCAGGGCGAGGGCGGCGTGCGCGCCGCGCCGCACGCCTTCTTCAAGGCGTTGCGCCAGCTCTGTGACGACAACGGCCTGCTGCTCGTGTTCGACGAGGTACAGACCGGCATGGGCCGCACCGGAGAGCTGTTCGCGCATCGCCGCCTCGGCGTGACGCCGGACGTGATGTCGCTTGCGAAAGCACTCGGCGGCGGCTTCCCGATCGGCGCCTGCCTTGCCACGGCGGATGCCGCGGCCGGCATGACGCCGGGCTCGCATGGCTCGACCTTCGGCGGCAATCCTTTGGCCATCGCGGCGGCGAATGCGCTGCTGGATGTGATGCTCAAGCCCGGCTTCTTCGAGCATGTGCAGAAGATGTCGCTGCTTCTGAAGCAGAAGCTCGCCGCGGTGATCGACCGTCATCCGGACATCGTGTCGGAGGTGCGCGGCGAGGGCCTGTTGATCGGGGTCAAGGCCGTGGTGCCGTCAGGCGATCTGGTGACAGCCTTGCGCGCGCAGAAGCTCCTGACCGTCGGTGCCGGCGACAATGTGGTGCGCTTCCTGCCACCCTTGATCGTCAGCGAGGCGGAGATCGAGCAGTCGGTGAACTGCCTGGAGCGCGCCTGCGCGGCGCTGTCGGGCAGCCAGTCGAAACGGGCAGCGGGACCATGAGCAAGCCGCCGCGTCATTTCCTGGACATCAATGCGCTGCCGCCCGCCGAATTGCGCAACATGCTGGCCGCCGGCTCCGCCATGAAGGCGAAACTGAAGGCGCACGAAAAATCCGACAAGCCGCTCGCCGGCAAGACGCTTGCGATGATCTTCGAGCGGCCCTCGACCCGCACGCGTGTGTCGTTCGATGTCGGCATGCGCCAGCTCGGCGGTGAAGCGATCATGCTGACCGGTGCGGAAATGCAGCTCGGCCGCGGCGAGACCATCGCCGATACCGCGCGCGTGCTGTCGCGCTATGTCGATGCCATCATGATCCGCATTCTCAATCACGAGGCGCTGCTGGAGCTTGCGGCCCACGCCACCGTCCCCGTCATCAACGGGCTGACGCGGCGGTCGCATCCCTGCCAGGTGATGGCGGACCTCATGACCTTCGAGGAGCGTCGCGGCTCGATCGAGGGCAAGACGGTGGCCTGGACCGGCGACGACAACAACGTGCTGGCGTCCTGGGCGCATGCCGCGGAGCGCTTCAAGTTCAGGCTCAATGTCGCCACCCCACCGCAGCTCGCGCCCAACAAGGCGATGAAGGATTGGATCAAGGCGACGCAGGCGCCGATCGTGCTTGGCAGCGATCCGGAGGCCGCCGTGCGCGGCGCCGATTGCGTCGTCACCGACACCTGGGTGTCCATGGGCGACAAGGACGGCGAGCACCGCCACAATCTGCTCAAGCCTTATCAGGTCAATGCCAAGCTGATGTCGTTTGCCAAGCCCGATGCGCTGTTCATGCATTGCCTGCCCGCGCATCGCGGCGAGGAAGTCACCGACGAGGTGATCGATGGTCCGCAATCGGTCGTGTTCGACGAGGCCGAAAATCGCCTGCATGCGCAAAAGGGCATCCTCGCCTGGTGCTTCGACACGGTGGGTTAGCATCAGCAAAGATTCCACCGTCGTCCTTGCGAACGCAATGCGAACGCAGGGACCCATACCGCGGAATCGATCTTGTGGCAGCGTGGCCGACGTTCTTCGCAAAACGAAGGCCTGTGGTTATAGGTCCCGGCTCAAGGCCGGGACGACAGCGAAACCATGGCTTGCGCCGCACGCGGGACAAGGACGTGTCAAGACCCTTTCGTTTCGCATCCGCCGACCCCAGATAGAGTGTCATGACCTCTCAATCCCCCGATAACAAAATCACCTTCACAAGCCCGATCCGCGCACCATCGGCCGTTCCCGTCGACGATGCGGTGCTGCCGTTCGAGGTCGATGCGCTCGACCAGCGCGGCCGCTTGACGCGGCTCGGGCCCGCGCTTGACGACGTCCTGACCAGGCACGATTACCCCGCACCCGTCGGCAAGCTGCTGGGTGAAGCGATCGTGCTGACGATGCTGCTCGGTTCGTCGCTGAAGTTTGAAGGCCGCTTCATCCTGCAGACCCAGACCGACGGTCCGGTGTCGCTGATGGTCGTGGATTTTCAGGCGCCGGACCGCTTGCGTGCCTATGCGCGCTTCGACGCCAACCGTCTCGCGGCCGGTCAGGATTCTGCAAGCCTGCTCGGTCACGGTCATCTCGCGATGACCATCGACCAGGGACCGGACATGAGCCGTTATCAGGGCCTGGTGGCGCTGCATGGCGGCAATCTGGAAGACGCTGCACACGAATATTTTCTGCGCTCGGAGCAGATTCCGACGCGGGTGCGGATCGCGGTCGGCGAGGAGTGGCGCGGCGGCGACGGCGGCAAGCGTCACTGGCGCGGCGGCGGCATGCTGCTGCAGTTTCTGCCCAAGGCGCCGGAGCGCGCGCGGCAGGCCGATCTGCATCCCGGCGACGCGCCGGAAGGCACGGTCGTGCATGAAGTCGCCGAGGATGACGCCTGGGTCGAGGGCCAGTCCCTGATCTCGACGGTCGAGGATCTCGAACTGATCGATCCCGATCTGTCCGGCGAGCGGCTGTTGTACCGGCTGTTCCATGAGCGCGGTGTGCGCGTGTTCAAGCCGCTGGTGCTTCGCGCGCAGTGCTCCTGCTCGCGCGATGCGGTGGCTGCGATGCTGAAAAGCTTCGCGCCGCAGGACCGCGCCGACATGGTGCAGGACGGCAAGGTGGTGGTCACCTGCGAGTTCTGCTCATCGGTCTATCAGTTCACTCCGCACGAAGCGGGCGTGGAAGAGGGAACGGTGTAGCGCGGCGGTCCGGGTTGTAGCGCTCAGCATCCCCGGCAGATGCTGGTGATGCCATGATTGAGCAGCCGGTCGTTTTCCCTGACCGCGGTGCGTTCCGCGCTGCGCCGCGCGTGCGACGATGGCGAATGCGTGCCCCGCAGCCCCACGGCCTGCACTCGCGTTGAACCCTGCCGAAGCATTGGCCGTGTCGCGTTGAGCGGCGCAACGGTGGTCGGCGTCACCGGCCTGATCGCAGGCGGCGGCAGCGACGGCATCCTGGCCGCATTGCCGATACCGGCCGGATCTCTGGTCGAGCCGTTGAGCCCGTTGGCATTTCCCGGACCCGGCGGAATCCCGCTGACGCCTGCGTCCTGGGCGAAGGGCGGCGTCGCGGGAAGGGCGGCGAGCGCGACAGCCAGCAATGCGGTCCGGCTCATACGGCCGAAAACGAAGCGAAAGCGACTGCGCGCGCTGCACACGTCCATGGTCATTGCCCGCTAGTTGTCACCAGAAAGAACTTGGAAGCAGCGGCGGAGTTCCGCCTTGGGCAAGTCAAATAACCTCGTAAGCCAAAACACGGCCTGGTCGGATGCGCAGGCCATGTGACCCAAGTTAGTTGTTCTATATCTGCGGACCCGACAGCCTGACCTCGCGTTCGGCGCGAAAAACGTTGCCGTAGAGATTGGCGATCCATTGCCGTCCGCTTGAAGTCACGTTGAGATAGCGGATGGCCGTCTGAATCTGCGGCGCGACGCTGGTCCAGTAGAACTGAGGGTATTTGTAGATAATGTCCGCCGGCGTATTGTAGCCGAGTTGCTTGTTCATCCCGATCTCCTCGAATTCATGGAACAGCGCGTTCGCTTTTTTCATGTAGTTGGGATCGCCGAGTTGGCCGATCAGATCCGCGGCGCGCAGCAGCAGTCCTTCCTCGTCTTCCAAATCATCGACGTCCCCTTTCGGGGTGGTCGCGTAGGGAACGCGCGTATATTCGATCGCTCGTGCAACGCGCCCTGCGTCGATGTCGTCGACTGGGTCGAAACGTTCGGCGGCAAAGATTTTGGAGCGATCCACGTGGTAGGGGGCAAGCGCGGCGTCGGAGGAGCCGACGGGCAGTTGAACCATTCGGCCGCTCACTTCGGCGACGTAAGAGCTGTCTTCGTCTCCATGAACGGCGCCGCGGACATAGCCGATATCGTGGATCAGACAGGCGAGGATGAAATGGGCGTAGTCGCTCGCCGTGGTATGTCGGTGGAAGGTGCGTCCGACCAGTATGTCATGACCAACCAATGTGACGAGCATGGTGTGCTCCACATTGTGATACAGGGCGTCGCTGTTGCCGATGCATTCCAGGGCGAGCTTTGCCGCATATGGCAGCAGTTCGGGCAGGTTGGCATGGGACGCGCCGAACCGGCCCTTTGTTTCCGAAGTCAGAAATGTACCCAATGCATGGGCCGTAAGTTCCGGAATCGTGATCATGGTCGGGCTCCTCGTCCGCCGTTACGTTCGTCAAGATCAATCGAGAAGAACATCCGCGGCGCGTCGAAGCCGGGTTGATGCAAATCAATCGAAAAGAACGGCCAACTGATTTGCCCGACGACCGGAAAGTCAGCGAGATCCGCTTCGCCTCGCACCCTCACCGCCGCAAAATCGCGTTGCGCGCAAAGTGGAATTTGTCGAACGGTTTCAATTTGATTTGGGCCGTCCAGTCTTGCGGCAAAAAATATTCCACTTTGCATCGGCCCCAAATCGATGCCTACTTCCCTTGTCCAGCCTCAGCAAGAGGGGCGTATCGCGATCGTCACGAACGTGGAGGCGGGATGCGATGGACGCGGTCCGTCAACAGACGAGTGATGTGATCGCGGACGGTGAAGTCGTGTGGTCCTGGCGCCCCGACGCTGGCGCTAAGCTTCGCATGATGATGCGAAGTGACGGTGGCAAAAGAGCCCGGTCACCGGGGAGACCACGTATAAGCCGTAAAACCATTGTGCAGGGAAGGCCGGTTGATCCGGCTCGTACCTGTGGTTCTGCCGCGTGCTTTTTGTTGCACGCGGACCATGGGTGCGACGGGCACCCGGCCTTCCTTGCGCCCTCTTGATGCGACGAGGGTGGTTCACTCGGAAAACTCGGGCATGTCGTGCCGCGAGAGCGCAGGAGCTTGCCGGTCATAATTACGATCTCCCGTGTCGTCCTGGGCAAGCCAACGGGTCGCGCGAATGCGCGCCCGATGACAGGCTCCGCGCGACCCGGGACCCATAACCTCAGGCGGATGTTATTGAGCAGGCGGTAACCTCCATCTTCGAAAAACAACTCAAGCCTGTGGTTATGGATCCCCGCTTTCGCGGGGATGACGGAGAGGCGGGGATGACCGAGAGAGAGTCGCTTGAAATTTGAATCAGTGCGGAGGGTCCGATCAGGTCGGGACAGGTGCGGGAAGACAGCATCAGAAAAGCCCGGATGCCCTAATTCAGCACGCGCTTGCCGTCGGGGCCGTCGAGCGAGAAGGTCGGAACCTCGATCTCGAACAACTCGCCGGTCTCGCTCACCATCTGGTAGCGGCCGGTCATGAAGCCCGAGGTGGTGGGAAGGGGCACGCCCGAGGTATACTCGAAGCGCTCGCCGGGGGCCAGCACCGGCTGCTCGCCGACCACGCCCTCGCCATGGTGCTCCTGCTGCCGGCCCGTGGCGTCGGTAATGATCCAGTGCCGCGTACGCAACTGCACCGTCTCATCGCCCGTATTGGTGATGACGATGGTATAGGACCAGAAATAGCGCCCTGTGGCCGAATTTTCCGGCATGAAGTTCGGCTCGACGGTCACTTCGATCTGGCGGGTGACAGCGCGGTACATAAAGCTATCATAGCGAAAAGATCGGTCGGAACCAAACAGTGGGACAATCGCGGTTTCAACATAGTTTCGGACTAGAGCCGGAGGGTTCCAAACGATAACGATCCGCCTCAGCGCATCGCGCTCCTGAGCCGCGCGGGCGGCGCGGCTATAATCCTTCGTGATTTGTTGCAAATCGCGAGCCGATATTATCATTCTCTTGCGTCGGCGGCGAAATGCCGGCCATGAAACGGTGTCTGATGACGACCATTGCCGATCAAGCCGCCCCCCCGATTGCCGGCGCGCAAGGCGCGGTTGCAGCCGAGGCCGCTGCGCGGCCTGCCGCGCGTGCGACCGCGATCTCGCTTCCCGCCGTGGGCGAGCGTGAGCTGCGCCTCGATCTGTTCCGCGGGCTCGCGCTGTGGCTGATCTTCGTCGATCACCTGCCGACCAGTGTGCTGACCTGGTTCACGCTGCGCAACTACGGCTTCAGCGACGCCACCGAGATCTTCATCTTCATCTCCGGCTATACGGCGGCCTTCGTCTATGGACGCGCGATGCTGGAGTCCGGCTTCGTGGTCGCGACCGCGCGCATCCTGCGCCGGGCCTGGCAGATCTATGTTGCGCATGTCTTCCTGTTCACGATCTTCCTGGCTGAGATTTCCTACGTCGCCACCAGATTCGAGAACCCTCTCTATTCGGAAGAGATGGGGATCATGGACTTCCTCAAGCAGCCCGACGTCACCATCGTCCAGGCGCTGCTGCTGCGCTTCCGGCCGGTCAACATGGACGTGCTGCCGCTCTATATCGTGCTGATGGCGTCGCTGCCATTGATCCTGCTGCTGATGCGATGGAAGCCGGACGTGACGCTCGGACTGTCGGCTTTGCTCTACGCCGTCACCTGGGAATACGACCTGTATTTCTCGGCCTATCCGAACGGCGTGTGGGCCTTCAATCCGCTCGCCTGGCAATTGCTGTTCGTGTTCGGCGCGTGGTGCGCGCTTGGTGGTGCGAGACGCATGTCGCGCATTCTGTCGTCGCCGATCACGCTATGGATCTGCATTGCCTATCTGTTCGCCGCGTTCTGCGTGACGCTGACCTGGTACTTTCCGCAACTGGGCCACGTGGTGCCGCGGCGGATCGAGCAGTGGATGTATCCGATCGACAAGACGGACCTCGACGTGCTGCGGTTTGCCCATTTCCTGGCGCTTGCTGCCGTAACCGTGCGCTTCCTGCCCAAGGACTGGCCGGGATTGCAATCGCGATGGCTGAAGCCCATGATCCTGTGCGGCCAGCATTCCCTGGAGATTTTCTGTCTCGGCGTGTTCCTGGCCTTTGCCGGGCATTTCATCCTGGCCGAAGTCAGCGGCGGTGCTGCGCTGCACGCGCTGATCAGTGTCAGCGGCGTCCTGATCATGTGCGGCATGGCCTGGGTCATTTCGTGGTACAAGCGTGTTGCGGACAAGAGTGCTGCACGAAAGGCCGGCGGCGGCAACGCCGACATGGCCGGAGGAGGTTGATGAAGTCGGGGATCGTTCTGGGCTTGGTCTGGCTGGTGGCCGTTTCGGCCGCCGTGTCGGCGCGTGCGGACGATGCCTCGCAAGCCGCCCCGCAAGGCACCTCACAAGGCACCGCGCAAGACGCCTCACAAGACGCCCACAAGGTCTGCGACGTTCCAAGCTCTCTGCTGACCACTGACAGCCAGCTAACCAAGGTGGCGGATGCCGTGAAGGCGGGCCGGCCGCTCGATATACTGGTCGTTGGAAGCCGCTCGTCGACCATTCCAGGCTCCGAGGCGAGCGCCTATCCGGCCCGTCTGCAGGCCATGTTGAGAGAGGCGTTGGCGCCGGTCACGGTTAACATTTCCCTGGAAATACAGCCCAAAAAGACCGCAGAGGAGATCGCGGGCAACCTCGTTAAGCTCGTGGAAGCAAAAAAGCCTACGTTGGTGATCTGGCAGACCGGCACCGTCGATGCGCTGAAATCGATCGATCCGGACGAGTTTCGGAACGCCATCGACGAAGGAGTTGTTGCATTGCAAAATGCAGGGACCGACGTGATCTTGATGAATCCGCAATATAGCCCGCGCACCGAAATGATGACTTCGGTGCCGCCCTATGCTGATACGATGCGCATGGTGGCGCAGCAGCACGACATTCCGCTGTTCGACCGCTTCGCGATCATGCACCAGTGGAACGATCAGGGAGATTTCGACCTCTTCAGCGCCTCGCCCGGCAACGAGCTTGCCAAGCGCGTTCACGACTGTCTTGGCCAGGCGCTGTCGAAATTTGTCATCGATGCCGCTCATCTCGGCCAGGCGCAGCAGAATTAGGGTTTGTGGTTAATGAAGTCTGGGAATAGTTACGGTCCGTTCTGCGCGCTTGCCGTCGCGGCGATCGCGCTTCTGGCACCACAAGGACCGATCCTGCGGGCGCGTGCCCAAGACCCCTCCCGAGTCTCCGCGCAAGCCGCTGATCAGGCCGCTACGCAGTCTCCCGCGCAAGCCGTTACTCAGGCCGCCGCGACCGCTTCGCAGCCAACGCGGCCGCCGCAGGCCTCCGCCGACGCGGCCAAGGGTCCTCTATCTGGTCCTGTATCGGGTTCTGCATCGGCGTCCACATCGGTGCCTTCATCACCGGCCAATGCCACGGCCGCCGCGGCGAGTGCGGCAACCCTCGATCAAGGTGGGCCGCCGCAGCCGAAGAGTCTGGCGACCAGGGCGATCGACAAGGTGAAGGAGGTCGCGAAATCGGCCGGCGACATTTTCAGCCGCGTGCCCTGCCTGCCGCCAAAGAGCGGCACCCGGCCGATGGGATCGCTGCCGCACGTCGCACGAAAGCTCGCCTCGGGCCAGCCGGTGGTGATCGTCGCTTTCGGCTCGTCATCGACCGCCGGCTACGGCTCGAGCGCGCCCGAGTTCACCTATCCGAACCGTCTCGCGGCGCAGCTGCGCCGGCAATATCCGACCGCTGCGATCACCGTGATCAACAGCGGCCGCGGCGGCGAGGACGCGCCGGAAATGATGAAGCGGCTGCAGACTTCGGTCATCGACATGCATCCTGATCTCGTGATCTGGCAGGTCGGCACCAACGCCGTGCTGCGCAACCTCGATCCCACCGAGACCGCGAACCTGGTGGAAGAGGGCATTGCGCGCCTTCAGGCTGCGGGCGCCGATCTCGTGCTGGTCGATCCGCAATATTCGCCCCGTGTCACCGAGCGCGGCGAGAGCGCGAACCGCATGGTGAGGCTGCTCGGCAATATCGCGCAAATCCGTCACGTCGGTATTTTCCCGCGCTTCGAGGTGATGCGCGACTGGCATGAACGGCAGGCGCTTCCGATCGACAGCTTCGTGATCTCGGATGGGCTGCATATGAACGATTGGGGCTACGCCTGCTTTGCGCAGCTCCTTGGCGACGACATCATTCGCTCGGTCGGCCAGATCAAGCTCGGCATCAATGTGCCATCCGCCGTGACAAGCTATCGGCCGATGTGATCATACGCACTCACTCACGTCCCCCCGGCCAAGCGAGCGTCAGCAAGCGCGGAGCCGGGGTCCACAACCACAGGCAGTTCGATTGAGCAGGCTGCGGCCACCGCTTGCTTCAACAATGGCGGCCTGTGGTGATGGGTCCCCTCTGGAGCCTGTCATCGAGCGGCGCAGAGCGCGGATCCGGTGGCACGACGATTGCGCGTGTGGCGGCAGCTCACGCCTGTTCCAGCGCCTGTTCGAGATCCTCGATCAGATCGCCGGGATGTTCGAGGCCGGCGGAGAAGCGGATGAAGCCTTCGCCGATGCCGAGCTCGGCGCGCGCCTCCGGCGTCAGCCGCTGATGCGTGGTGGTGGCGGGATGGGTGACGAGGCTCTTGGCGTCGCCGAGATTGTTGGAGATCTTCGCGAGCTTCAGCGCATTGAGGCAGCGGAACGCTGCTTGCTTGCCGCCCTTGACCTCGAAGCCGACCAGCGTCGAGCCGGCGCGCATCTGCTTCTTCACGAGGGCGGCCTGCGGATGATCTTCGCGGCCGGGAAAGATCAGGCGGGAGATCTTCGAATGGTTGGCGAGCGCGTCCGCGACGCGGGCGGCCGTCTCGGTTTGTGCACGCACGCGAACGGCCAGCGTCTCCAGGCCCTTCAGCAGCACCCAGGCGTTGAACGGCGAGATCGCCGGCCCAGTCTGCCGCATGAAATTATGGATGTGCTCGGCGATGAAGGCTTCGGACGAGAGAATGACGCCGCCGAGGCAGCGGCCCTGGCCGTCGATATGCTTGGTTGCGGAATAGACCACCACATCGGCGCCGAGCGCGAGCGGGCTCTGCCAGATCGGGGTGGCGAACACATTGTCGACGATCAGCCGCGCGCCGGCCTGATGGGCGATCTCCGCGATTGCGGGAATGTCGAGCACATCCAATGTCGGATTGGTCGGGCTTTCCAGGAAGCAGCTCTTGGTGTTCGGCCGCATCGCGCGCCGCCACTGGTCGAGATCGAGACCGTCGACCAGGGTGGACTGGATGCCGTAGCGCGGCAGCAGGTCTTCAACCACGTAGCGGCACGAGCCGAACAGCGCCTTAGAGGCGACCACGTGATCGCCGGCCTTCAACGGCGCGAGCATGGCGGTCGTCACCGCGGCCATGCCGGTTGCGGTCGCGCGTGCGGCTTCCGCGCCTTCGAGCTCGATCATGCGCCGCTCGAACATCGAGACCGTCGGATTGGAGAAACGGGAATAGATGTAGCCGGGATCTTCGCCCTTGAAGCGCGCCTCGCACTGCTCCGCGGTGTCGTAGACGAAGCCTTGGGTGACGAACAGCGCCTCGGAGGTTTCCGCATATTGCGAGCGCAGGGTGCCGGAATGGACCAGCCTTGTTTCCGGGCGGTAGCCGGTCATGGACGTGGGGGCGGACGTGAGCGCGGATTTGGGCGTAGACATGTGACCTCCATCATGGCCACAGTCGAACGTGGCCACAAAAAACCGGCCTGGGAAAATTCCTGCAGGCCGGGATCACACATGTCCCCGGCCTGTTTAGCGATTTATTTAACGTGGCTGCAAGCCGGCCGGCTCAAATCACCACGGGATAAGTCATGCTCTTATTCCGCCGCGCCCTTTCCGTCAAGGTGCCCATCGGATAACCGGTAAATGCCCTGTTTTACGGAGGTTGCGTGACAAAAGGGGCCCACCGCAAGGATCAGGACGTGTCGTTCACGCTTGCACCCGGTGCCAACGGCATTCTGCCCGACCGCATGATCGCGGCGATGGCGGATTCCGGGCTGATCCTGCCGGCCTATCCTTTTGTCGAGAGCCAGATCCAGCCCGCGAGCCTCGACCTCCGTCTCGGCGACATCGCCTACCGCGTGCGCGCCAGCTTCCTGCCAGGTCCCGAGGCAACGGTGGCCGAGCGGATCGACCAATTGAAGCTGCACGAGATCAGTCTTGCCGATGGCGCGGTGTTGGAGACCAATTGCGTTTATATCGTGCCGCTGCTCGAGAGCCTCGCTCTGCCGCCGGAGATCGCAGCCTCCGCCAATCCGAAAAGCTCGACAGGGCGGCTCGACGTGTTCACGCGCGTGATCGCCGACGGCACGCGCAGCTTCGACATGATCGGCGCGGGCTATCACGGTCCGCTCTATGCCGAGATCAGCCCGAAGACATTTCCGGTCCTGCTCCGCGAAGGTTCGCGGCTGTCGCAGGTCCGCTTCCGCGCGGGCGACGCCGTGCTGACGGCCGATGAGCTCGACGCGCTGCACCGGAAGGAGCGGCTGGTCAACAGCGAGAACGCCGATCTCACCGGTGGCGTCGCGCTGTCGGTCGATCTCTCGGGCAAGGGCGCGAAGGGCTTTGTCGGTTATCGCGCCAAGCGTCACACCGGCGTGGTCGATGTCGATCGTCGCGGCGGCTATTCGATCGAAGAGTTCTGGGAGGCAATCCCGGCGCGCAGCGACGGCAGCCTGATTCTCGACCCCGGCGAGTTCTATATCCTGGCGTCGAAGGAGGCCGTGCAGGTGCCGCCGGATTATGCCGCGGAGATGGTGCCGTTCGATCCGCTGGTCGGCGAATTCCGGGTGCATTATGCCGGCTTCTTCGATCCCGGCTTCGGCTATGCCGGCGCCGGTGGCGCAGGTGCCCGCGCGGTTCTGGAGGTGCGCTCGCGCGAAGTGCCGTTCATCCTGGAGCACGGCCAGATCGTCGGCCGGCTGGTCTATGAGAAGATGCTGGCCCGCCCGGATGCGCTGTACGGCCAGCGCATCGGCTCGAACTATCAGGCGCAGGGCTTGAAGCTGTCGAAACATTTCCGGGCGTGATTTTCATTCCGTTGTTATTGCGGCCCATAGGCTCGCAATGACAGACTAACGCTCAAAGAGAAACGCGCTGGGAGCGGAGCGTGAGCGAAGACGCTGCACAACAGGCACAATGGTCGCGATGGCGTGCCGTCGCCGATCTCTACCACGCTTATTTCACCGGGCTCATTCTCACCGTGGTGACGCGGCGCGGCACCGCCGATGCCGCGGAGTTCGTCTTCCGTGTGTTTCGCCGCCAGCAGCAGGAGCGCTTCCTGCCGGGCCTCGAAAAGCTCGGCCTGAGCCACCTGCCGCCGGCTGTCGCGGCCGCGCAATATCATTACCTCTCCAACTGGATCGGCGGCGTGCATGTCGAATACATGTATGAGAGCGACCGCAAGGCTTGGATCCGCTATCCGCCGCCGCGCTGGATCTGGAAGGGTACCGCGATCTGTGGCGTGCCCGGCGAGGTGTCGCGCGCAATGCTGCGCGGCTGGCACGCCAACAATGGCGTGGCGCTTGGCAATCTGAAGCTCGGCTTCGTCTGCACCAAGCAGAGCGTCGATGGCCAGGACGGGCTCGAGGGTTATTACTACGAATACGACCACGCGCTTGAACCCGATCAGCGCCTGGTGTTTGCGCGTCATCTCGAAGCGCCGTTGTTCGATCCGGCGACTGCGCCGGAGCTGCCGGTTGAAAGTTGGCCAAAACCCCGTTTGGAGAGAGCCTACCGCAACTACGCAATCGAATATGTGCGCACTGCTGCGCCGGTGATGGTGCAATTGTTCGGGCCGGAAGATGCAGCCTATCTGCTGCATCTGACCGGAAAGCTGATCGGCATGCAATATTTCGACGAGGTCGCCGCGCCGCTCTCCGCAAGCCGCGGCGGCGCGAAGGCGTTCGCGGCGTTCCTCAATGCACTCTTCGATGCACAGGACGACGCCGCCGAGATTGCACAGGCCGCTGGTCGCTTCGACATCCGGCAGACGAGCTGGAAGCTGATGGCCGATGTGGCCGATTATCATCCGGCCTGTGCCAAGGTTCTCGAAGGCTTGTTTGCGGGGCTCGCAGCCGGCTGCGGCCGCCATATCAGCGTGCGCATGCAGGCAGAGGCCGGCGGCAAGCCGCCGTTCGTCTGGTCGATCGGTCAGGCATGACGTGACCAACATCAACGAAGCCTCAACCGGATTTTTCGCTTCGCGCAAAATCCGACCTCTCGCGGCGAGCGGGCGATGTGAATAACGAACCTGCATTCGCGCAGGTCCCCATTGCGTTCGGCGCAGGCGGAATCTCCGCCTCCCATGCTAGGAAATCCTCGCGGGTCGCGCCGCGCATACCAAGACCTATTGATTGTCGAGCATGATTTTCGCTGTCCGATTGTACCGGCGGCTCATGCGGCCCGAGGGAAGAAATGTCCGATATCGGCGTTGCCGAAATTCCTGTCGACGAGGACGAACGTCCGCTGCCGGCACCGGAAGCGCCGGTGAAGAATGCGCTGGTGGACGGCCGGATTCTGCGTACGCTGCTGTGGCTCGCGTGGCCGAACGTGATCGCGCTCAGCGCCGGTACCTGCGTGGTGATCGCCGAGACCTCCTATATCGGCCGGCTCGGCGTGGAATCGCTGGCGGCGATGGCGCTGGTTTTTCCCTGCGTGATCCTGACCATGACCATGTCGGGCGGCGCGATGGGTGGCGGCGTGGCTTCGGCAATCGCACGTGCGCTCGGCGCCGGCGATGTCGAGCGGGCCTCTGCGCTTGCCTCGCATGCGCTGCTGATCGGGATCGGCTTCGGCCTGACTTTCATGCTCGGCATGTTGCTGTTCGGGCCGCATCTGCTGGAACTGCTCGGCGGACGCGGCAATGTGCTCAAGCAGGCCGTTGCCTATTCGCAGATCTTCTTCGGCGGCGCCGTGTTACCCTGGCTGATGAATACGATGGCAGGCATCCTGCGCGGCACCGGCAACATGAAACTGCCGTCGACGATGATGCTCAATTCCGCAATTTGCCAGATCATTCTCGGCGGCACACTCGGCCTCGGGCTTGGCCCGATCCCGCAATTCGGCATGCGTGGCGTCGCCGCCGGCTCGCTCACCGCCTACATGATCAGCATCTCGGTGATGGGCTGGTACATGTTTTCGGGAAGGGCGCGCGTCATGCCCAAGATCAGGGGGCTGCGCGTCCAGGCGCCAATGTTCTTCGATATTCTCAAGGTCGGCGCGATCTCCTGCCTCTCGCCGCTGCAATCGGTGCTGACGATTTCGATCTTCACCCACATGCTCGCGGGATTTGGCACCGCGATCCTCGCCGGCTACGGCATCGGCGCGCGGCTCGAATTCATGCTGACCTCGGTCGCGTTCGCTGTCGGCATTGCCTCGGTGCCCATGATCGGTATGGCGATCGGGGCAGAGCGGATCGCGCGGGCGCGGCGGATCGCCTGGACCGCGGGGCTGGTCTCGTTCGTCTCGGTCGGCGCAATCGCGGGCATCATCGCGATCTTTCCCGATCTCTGGGTCAATATTTTCACTGGAGACGCCAGTGTGCGTGCCGCAAGCCGGCAATATCTGTCGACGGCCGCACCCTGCTACGCGTTCCTCGGCGTGGCCATTTCGACGTATTTCTCCTCACAGGGCGCAGCGAAGGTCTTGGGCCCGGTGCTGGCGCAGAGCGGGCGGCTGGCGTTCATCGCGCTCGGCGGCTGGTATCTCATGACGCATGACGCGACGCCTGGGAATTTCTTCGCACTCGCGGCGGCCTCGATGGTGCTGCTCGGTGTGTTGTCCGCTGCCAGCGTCATCCTGACCCGGTGGGGACCGAGGCGGGATGCGCGTGTTGATGCTCGTCGGCCGACGCCGCGGGCAAGAATCGTCATTGCGAGCCAGCGGGACGCGCGAACGCGCGCTCAATGACTCCGCGCAATGACGGAGCGAATTGCGGCTATTTGTGCCGGCGGTGATGGTGGCCGCCGCCGACATTGACCATCTGCATCATCGGCCCGACCATCGACATGATGCTGCCGACCTCGAAGCCGGAGCCCGCGCCGAATCCGCCGCCGCTGAACCCGCCGGGCAAGGCGCCACCCATGCCGCCGAGGCCGCCGCCTTGCGTCATCTGGCCCATCATCGGCCCCACGGTCTTCATCAGCATCGCAAAGCGCCGCTTGCCCATCTTGGCCTTCATCATTTCGATCATCGGCGCCATCTGGGTCATCATGTCTTGGCCGCCGCCAGCAGCATCGCCGCCGCCGAACTGGGCTTTCGCCGGTGCCGCCGTCAGAGCGAACGCCAGAAGCAGCGTCGCGGCTCCGCAGATCAGCCTGTCCGCACCTGTCATGGTTCTTCTCCCTCGCGTGCGCGGCGCCGCGGGAGCGGTGCCCTTACCGACGCACGTGGCGAGGCTTACCAACAATACGGACTGTTTCTGTGAGAAAGATCACGTACCATACTTTCCCAAGGCCTTCTGCACGGCAGCTCCGCCGAGATCCATCTGCGAGCTGATATAGGGCGCGATCTCGTGCGGCAGCACATCGGTGATCCAGACCATCCGGCAGCGCGTGTCGCCATCGGCCAGGATCTGGATCGAGGCCGAGTGCTGCGTCACGCGCTCGCTGACGACCGCATAGACCAACCGCCTGCGCTCCTCGTCGCAATCGACGAACAATTCGCGCGCGACATTGCCATTGGCGAACGTCACGATGCGCGACGCGCCGTCGAGCCGGGTGTCGAGCACAAAACCGGGCGCGAGCCGTGTATGCACGGCGCCGAAATCGCGCACTGCGTCCCACACCTCATGCGCGGGCGCGTTGATGGGAATATCCTTGTGAATGGAGGCCATGATAGTCGCCTTCTGTTTGAGGTCCGTCATTGCGAGTTGCCATCTCGCAATGACGCTTTGACCGCGTTTTTAAGTACACACCGCCTCGACATTGTTGCCGTCGGGGTCGATCAGGAACGCTGCGTAATAGGTCGGGCTGTAATCGGCGCGCGGGCCTGCCGCGCCGTTGTCGCGGCCGCCCGCCTTCATGCCCTCGGCGTGGAATTTCTTGATCGCGACATGATCGGGCGCGCGAAACGCGACATGGGCGCCAGTGCCCTTGAAATACTTGTGCTGATGGAGCCACAGCGCAGGCTGGCCTTTCGGGCCAAACCCTGCGCCGTTCTCGTCCTTCGAGCAAAGAACGTAGCCGAGCGGCGCCAGTGCCGCGGTGTAGAAGCGCACGCTGGCGTCGAGATTGCCGACTTTGATTCCGATGTGATCGTACATGGTGATCTCCCATTGCGGCCGCGCGTCTCCGCGCGAGGTGGAGATCACTTACTCAGTGCAGGCCGAGCCGTTCTTGGAAAATCTTGCGCATGCCGCGCGAGGCCTGGCGGAACTTTAGCGGCGATACGCCGGCGGCGCGATGGAAGGTGCGGACGAAATTGGAGAGATCGCCAAAGCCGACGTCATAGGCGATATCGGTCACATCCCTGTCATCCTCGGCCAGAAGCCGCGCCGCATGGCGCAGCCGCGAGCGAAGCAGATATTGGTGCGGAGTGACACCGAGCACGCTCGAGAACAGCCGCAGGAAATGAAATGCGCTGACGCCGGCTTCAAGCGCCGCGTCCTCCAGGCCGATCTCCCGGTGCGAATGCGCATCCAGCCACAGCGCGGCTTCCACTGCACGGCGGCGGTCCCGCGCCGTGACCGCAGCGCGCTTGCGCCTGTCTCCACTGATCACCTCGACCACGCGGTTTGCGAGCAGATGTCCGATTTCATCGAGACCGATGTCGCTGCGTCCCCCGGCCGCTGCCTGCGCCAGTTCGCCCAGCACCATCAATTCGGGAAGCGGCGGAGCGGCGCCGATCTGCCAGGCCTGGCTTCGCGTGCCGATCGTCTCCACCAGATCCGGCGCGAGAAAGAACGACAGGCACTCGTCGCCGCAGACGTGATCATGGGTGCAGACGAATTCCGCTCCGGGAACGCCGATCAAGAGCGAGCCCGCAACCAGTTCATGCGAGCATCCGCGGCTGTGGTAGCCGAAACTGCCCTTGCGCACATAGGAGATCGAATGCGCACCATGCTGCTCCACGAAGGGCTTGTCGCCGGGCGCGGCGCTGCAGCGGAAGTCGGAGACCGTGATCGATGGGCGCGCAAGAAGCGTGGTGGAGGTCATCCCCCAGATCTAGGCGGACGGACGCGGCGGGGCAACGGGGAGCAGCGCGTCAAACAGCGTCTTACCGGCGGTCGGCCGCACGCCTTCGATCGACAGCAGATGGCGCCTGGAAATCGTGCCGCCGAAGGCCGACATCCCATTGCCATGGCTGCCGGCCGTTTCCAGCACCCGATGACACGGCACGATGATCATGAAAGGATTCTTGGCGATCGCCTGAGCCACCGAATGCACTGCGCCGGGAGCACGGAGAGCGCTTGCAACCTCGTGACAGGCGCGTGTTTCGCCGTGCGGAATGGAACGCACAAAATCGTAGACGCGACGGTTGAATGGCGAAATGCCTTCGATGTCGAGCGTCACATCGGAGAAATCGCCAGCCTGTCCACGCAACGTCGCAACGATGGCCTCGATCGCGATCCCAACCTTCGGCGGCGGCGGCAGTTCACGCGCCTCCGGATGGAGCCGGTACAGCCGCCGCCGTGTGTCGATTTCCCGCGCCTCGGGCAATTGCACGCCCACCACGCCGGCATGGCTCCACGCGATGCCGCACCGGCCGATCGCAGTATCGAATATCGCGTAACCACGCCCGATCATGACGCAACCCCACCTCGACAGGCACCATAGCACTGTCACAGTTCATAGCGCTTCATAACACTGTCACAATCGCCCGCATCCGATTTTTTTTGTTCGGTCATGGGACGAAGCGAATCGGCCGGCACGACTCGCGGCGACGGCTATAGCGCCGGGTCTGTAGATTTGCTTATCCTCCTTGCCACTCGGCACGTCACGAGATCGTGCGCCGATCCGCTCGCGGTGTGTGTCAACTCTTGATCAACGCATCGACCCGTTCGAGACGCGCGATTGGATCGAGGGTTGCGAGCAGGCTCTGCTTCTCCGCAAGCGAGAGCTTGACATGGGTGCAGATGATGTCGGCCACCCGTCCGGGATCACGAAGCTGATCGAGCAACGGCGATGCTCTGATTTCGTGCGCCTCCGCGTAAGCCTTGAAGCGGGCAACCGCGTGCTGGATGAGTTCGAACGCATTCGGGATCGGACCTTCGCTGATATCGGCGATGTCGGCGAGATAGGCCCCGGTTTCTCCGAACAGGCGGCGGATCTCGATCCGGCGATAGGCCTGCGTCAGCACCTTCACGGTTCCGCCGTCAAGCGGCACCATGTCGAGAATGCCTGCGAGCACGCCGATGCGGCACACATCGTCGATGCCGGGCTCATCGACACCGGCCTGCTTCTGAACCACAAGGACGACTTCGCGCTGGCGCTGGAAGGCATGGTCGAGCGCATGAATGGTCTTCTCGCGACCGATGAAGAGCGGGTAGGTCGCCAACGGAAATGGCACCAGGTCGCGGATCGGGATCGCCGGATAGATCCGCGCCGATTCTGCCTGCGGCGCCGTCGCCACCTCAGGCGCGCGACGGCCCGCCTAGATCAGCGCCGAGAGCGTATTCCAGTCGGCAGCCCCGAACATTTTCGAGACCAGCTCCAGACTCTCGCTATGGCTGATCGTGACGGCTTTGGAAGTGAGGGAATAGCGCAAGGTTTGCGCCATGGCCTTTGCATCGCGAAAATCGCGCATGTCTTTGTCGTCTGCATAGAGCGAACCAGGCGTGTCAGGTGGTTGCGTTGCTGACCCGGTCGCTCGGGCAAAGGAAGCCTTGAAGGCGCGATACGTTCACCGTCCCGATAAGGGTGCAACCGGCCGGCCGTATCAACCATGCCAACATGTTGAACCCCGTCCCGCCACCTGTCAACGATCAAGCCGCTTGGCGGATGGCGCAGTCTCGGCTAATCAAGGGGACATTCGCGGGCGTAGTTCAATGGTAGAACGGCAGCTTCCCAAGCTGCTTAGTAGCTCGCTCACCGTGCACCAGGCTTCGCCATAGGTGCCTGTGACAAAAGGCTTTTCTCTCGGTACGACTAGGCATCGGTTGCCACTGTAAACCACGGCAATCCGCATTTGCCGGTGCCTAGAGGTGCCTAATGAAAACCAACCTGACTGACGTAAGCCTTCGTGCTCTCAAGCCTCCACCGAAGGGTCAGCTGACGATATGGGACAAGACGAGCCCAGTTGGCGTGCGTGTCTCACAGGGCGGGTCGAAGACCTTCATCCTCATCCTTGGAAGCGGAAAACGCCGCACTATAGGACGGTTCGGCGTCATATCGCTCTCGAAAGCACGCGAAGAAGCCCGCCGCATCCTCGCGGAAAAGACCCTCGGTATCAGCACGCCCGAGGTGAAGAAGGGTGTGCTCTTCGATACCGCCGTGACCGCATTTATCGAGGAGCACTATCGCACGGCGAAGCAACGTACAAAGCGCGAAGCAAGGCGACTGCTAACCACGCGCTTCCCAGACCTTAAGCGAAAGTTCCTTTCCGAAATATCTGATGCGGACGTGAACGATCAACTCAAGAAGCTTCGCAATATTCCGAGCGAGCAGCTCCATGCGTTTCGCGTGCTTCGAGTATTCTTCAAATGGTGCATGCGACCGCCACATCGATACATGAAGCACAGCCCGCTGGAGGGTTATCCGGCGCCCAGCAAAGACAAAAAGGGTACCCGCATTTTGACTGATGAAGAGCTTGTCAGAGTATGGAACGCATGTGAGGGTTTCTTTGGAGATATGATCCGGCTCCTTATTCTCTGGGGATGCAGGAACGGAGAGGTCGGCCGTCTGCGCCGCGATTGGCGGGAAGGGTCAGTCATAATAATACCAGGGGCGTTTACAAAGAACGGTCGCGCTCACACGATACCTATCTTGCCGATGGCTCAGTCGATCCTCGACGGGCAGCCCGAAATAAACGGCTATTACTTTCCCGGTCACATCAAGGATGCTCATTTCAACGACGGCTCGTGGGGAAAGTTAAAGCAAGATCTGGACAAGCGCTCCGGCGTCACTGGTTGGCAGGTGCGGGACCTTCGCCGGACGTTCCGATCCATGCTGGCACGGTTCAAAGTGCCTCGGGTCATCGCTGAAATCACGCTTAATCACGTGACCGGTGCGGGCCGCAATGACCTTGATGAAATATACGATCGTTACGAGTATCTTGACGAAAAGAAGGAGGCACTGGCTATGCTTGAGGGCCACCTGACAACGCTTCTCGGGCAATAGCGACGCTTACCCGTATCTTTTGAGAGCGACGAGCCCCCGCTGCTGAGCTACGGGACAATTGATATTGCTACCAGCCGGCCAGAACGGACGGTGTCAGTTTGTATGTGAGGTAGCTCACGCTTTGAAGTCCCGTCCCTTCGCGGCACGCTGGCTACGCGCCAAATGAGCTCTGTTTCAAGTCCAACGAGACTTACTAGCTCGCGGTCGACCTCGATTATTTGAATCGACAGTTTGTGAAAGGTGCGACTGCCCGTTGATGCTTAGTTTTTAAATTTAAAGTTGAGGAGATAAAGTATGAAACCAACCTAGTCAAAAACGTCTTGAGCGTTACAGCAATCACTTTGACAGTTCTTTGCCAACTAACAACCGCACAAGCCACGTGGAATGGATTGCAGGATCTGGGAGGAAGCCTTGCGACGGATCCTAGCTGCACGTTCCGTAGTAACGGAGCTATCTGCGGCATTGTGGATGCTGGCGGCCAGCTGGAAGTCAATCGCTTTGACGGCACCAATTGGAGTGGATTCACGGATCATCTGGGCGGGATAGTCATCGGAAGACCTAGTTGTTCATATTTCGGCACGGGCAATGTTGGAGCATTCTGTGCCGTAGTCGGAACGGACGGCGGCAAGAACGCCCCGCGCAGCCCGGAAGTATAGGCTAAACCCTAACCATGCGAGATTCATCGGGAAGGCCTGATCCGCCAAGCCGCCAAACCTGCCCAGGAACGCCAGGAACATGCGGCAGGTCACGCGCGTTTTAAGTCCGCTTAGCTGTTGAACCTTCGCCTCAGCACCGTCCGAGACTGAGCCTTCTTTCTCAAAACAGCTTTTTGCGCATCGGTTTGTGGCGCCACTCTCTTAGCAATGACCAGCTTCGCAAACGGACAAGGAACAGGGACAACTTCGAACTCGGATCAGGGTGTCACATCCAAGCAATGCTGGGATGTAAGCAAAGATGTTGTTCGTGAAAAGGAACCGACCACCACCGGCGCGCATCCATCCTCAAAGCCCACTGAATCGACAAGGACCACTAACGCAGTTGGATCAACGACGTCCGGCGCGACGAGTTCTGGCGCTTCCGGTGGCAGCTCAACCGGGAACGCCTCGGCGCGTCCGGTGGGAATTCCAGACTGCTAATAGACGAACATGCAGAGTTGGTAGGTCGGGAAAGGTTACTGCGTCTTTGGCTTCGCTAACGCTGCTCTCATTCTGAGTTCGTAAATGAGGGAGTTGCTGGCAGTGCGGCCGGAATGGGTGGAACTGCTATGACCGGTAAGCGATTCCGGAGCAGGTGACGGCGGCGGTGCTACTTCGGCCGGTTCAAGTGACAACGGGCATACGGAAGCCATGCTGGCAATGGTTCCGGAGGAGCCGCTAAGTGTCCCGCTTCAGCGCCTGTGAGACAAATTTGGCAGCTTGAGGAACGGAGGTTTTCTGGCTCATCGTAGCCGCCAAGGAGCGAAGATGAGACAGAAAACCGTTTCCACCGCTGGTACGCCCGAGAAGCTTGTCCGCGACATCCGCCGGGCGACGCGAGTATTCGGCCGAAGAGAAGATCCGCATTGTGCTG
>Ga0210406_10002066_pt1 | contig 23472 bp, 24 predicted proteins | sample IncBWC30MmetaG_FD_155454 | JGI IMG/M metagenome (GOLD analysis project Ga0210406, IMG submission 155454) | Forest soil microbial communities from Barre Woods Harvard Forest LTER site, Petersham, Massachusetts, United States - Inc-BW-C-30-M | ecosystem: Environmental > Terrestrial > Soil >...
TGCACTGTTCGGAGATCGACGCCGGCCCACAAGCAACGCGTGGCGAATGTCGCCCGGAACTTGTGAAGCCAGAACCCATCGATCGGGAGCTGGGCACGCTCGGCGACGGCCTTTAGATCATCCAGGAAGTTCAGTTTCGGCCGGCAGCCACTGGTAGGGAATACAAGGCCGCACTTCTTATCAGACTTCGCGCGGAGTGCTTTCAGTGACGCGGCAAGCTTCGCCGGGATGGGGATTTCGCGCTCTTTATAAGCCTTCGGCGTCCAGCCGAGTTCGGGTTTATGACTCACGCGGACGGTCGCATGGGTGAAGTTCACATCAGGCCAGCAGCAGTGCATTACCTCCTGTTCGCGCATGCCGGTCATCAGGAAGAACTCAAACCAGAGTCGCTCCTCCGGATCGCACGCAGCAAACAGGGTGTCCAGCTCGGCATCTTCGTAGACTTCGGGTTCCTCTTCGGTAAAGCGGGGCCAGTCGTGCTTACCGACCAGCCCTCGGATGCCCTTGGATTTCAGGAAGGACATTACGATTTCGAACTTGTTGTAGACGCTGCGCGGGGCCTGATCTTTCTCATCTCTCAGGAAAGCAGCGAACTTGAGGAGATCCCGACGCTCGACATCCTCTAAATACTGCCGGGAACACGATTCTTTGAAATACTCCACGGCCTTCGCGTAGGCGAGATAGCTACGGGGCTTTTTCGTGAGCTTCGACTCTTCGAGGAAGTCAGTGAGCGCGGCGGCGAGAGAACGGCGGCCGTTACCCTCGGCGACGATAGCGACGCCGTGATTGCGGGCATTTAGTTCAGCGACCTTCGCGGCTTGGCGCGCCGTCGCATTTGCGGGATTCTTACCGACCGACAGTCGGCGCCGCTTCGTCCCCTCGTACCATTCAATGTAGTAGGCGCCCTCGGGATGCTGCTTTTCCTGGTCGTTTACAAGGACGCAATCAGGCTTTACGCGGCCATTGGCGGAAACGACGACGGGACAGTAGCGCCAGGCGCCTTCGAGCTGGACTCTTTTGGTGAGATTGACTTCGCGGTTCGCCATCGGTGGCCTCCAGTGTTGGTATCCACTGTAGTATCACCGGCTCGCAAGTCATAGATAACGAAGGTAATGGCGGAGAGGGTGGGATTTGAACCCACGATACCCGTTAAGGTATGTCCGCTTTCGAGGCGGATCGTTTCAACCACTCACGCACCTCTCCGCGTGGGAAACTTGAGCTGAGATCCGTGGTTGAGATCTGCAGTCTTTCGAACTTTCGCCGCCTGCTCGCTTGATCACGAGCTGTTCCGCTCAAACCATTAACCGGTTTCGGCGCTGGCTTCGCGACGGCCCCGGAAGAATGTCTGGACGATTTCTGCACATCGTCCGGCGAGCACTCCGCTGCGCACTTCCACCTGGTGATTCAACTGCGGGTGGTCGAGCAGGCTTACCACGGAGCGCACCGCCCCAGCTTTTGGGTCGTCGGCGCCATAGACCAGACGCCTAATGCGGGCATGCACCAGCGCTCCGGCACACATCGCGCACGGTTCAATTGTAGCAAACAGCTCGCAGTCTCCTAGGCGATGGTTGCCCAGAAGGGCACCGGCGGCGCGAAGAGCCACCACTTCGGCGTGTGCGGTGGGATCGTGGTCCGTGAGATTGCGGTTCCAGCCGCGGCTGATCAAGTTGCCGGCTCGCACTACGACAGCGCCCACAGGAACCTCGCCCATTTCCAATGCGCGTTGGGCGGCGGCCAGGGCTTCATGCATCCAGAGTTCGTCCGAGGAGTTGGTCAAGTTCAGTGGGTCGGCGATGGTCACAGGCTTTCGAAATTCTAGCAGGGGTTAAATGCAGTTCGAAAGCAGCAAGCAGCGCAGCCCCTAAACGGGCTTGCGTGCATGTAGTGTTACGGTATCGCTAAAGCGATACCCCGATACAAAACCGGGCGAGATGAGCAAGGCTTGGTTTGCTCCGCGGCGTTTGCAGAGACACTTCAAGTTCGGTTCTATAACAGATTCAAGACTTCGCGTACCGATTGAAGCAGCGGCGTATGCAGGAGCATGGGAATCACACTCATCAGGATCCAGTGGCCTGCCAGAAGCGCGGGGAGGACGGCCAACGCCCACCGCAGGTCCGACCGGTTTGTGAGAAAGGCTTTCATAACCGACTCGACGATAAATACGATGCGGGTCGGAAAAAGGTTCCAATGCGAAAATTCCAGAGGGTAAAGGGCTGTGAGCTCTATCACTTGGGATAAGTATTGTTTGGCAGCCCCGGAAGGCGCGCGCCCCTTGGGCCAACCGCTAGGGTCAATCCGCTTTGGTTTGTGGCGTGCAAGCCTGCACGCATTCAAATCTTCCCCAGATCACGTCTGAGATTTCTCCGCGAGCTTCTTCTCGGGCAGAAAATAGGCAAGCGGTATAGCGATGTAGATCGCATACGCGAGATAAATCGATACATACGCGAGGATCGCCGCCGACAAGTAGATCCCTGTCGCCATCACATTCTTCACTTGCACACGCGAGTGATACTCGGTCATTTCCGGATCATGTGCATGCTGGCGGACCAACTCAGTGCGCAGGATGGTGAACGCCATGCCGCACAGGCCGAGTTCCAAACCGTACAGCGCCACCGGGAAGCGGTCGCGATGAAAGCGGCCGAGGTAGTCGGTCACAAAGGGGATCAGAGACATCCAGAACAGCAGGTTGATGTTCGACCACAGCAGACGTGCGCTCACGTGACGGACGGCGTGGATCAGGTGATGGTGGTTGACCCACATGATGGCCACCACCAGAAAACTCAGGGCGTAACTTAGCAGGATGGGCGCGGCTTTCAAAAGTGCGGCTGGCGTGGGCTGCGCCGGCGTGGTGAGCTGCAGCACCATGATGGTGACGATAATGGCGATGACGCCATCGCTGAAGGCTTCGAGGCGGCCAGTTCCCATGAGAGTGCGCGGACTGCTGTGAGCGTAATCGTCAGCCGATTGCAGGCTGCTGCTGCGTCATGCAGTGTAGCGTACCGAAGCCCCAAACCAGGTCGCCTGAGTAGATCGGGATAATCTCGCGCTTGGGGAAAAGCTCGCTGAGCAGGTTGAGCGCGATGCGGTCGTTGGCGTCGTTGAAGACGGGTACGAGTACTTGCTGGTTTGCGATATAGAAGTTGGCGTAGCTCGCAGGCAAGCGGCGACCTTCGAAGATCACCGGGCGCGGCATGGGGAGTTCGATCACCGTGAACTTCTTGCCTTGCGGGTTGGTGGCCGCTTTGAGACGGCTGAGATTTTCGCGGAGCGGGACATGGTTTGGGTCGCGGCGGTTTGGTTCGATGACGGTGGCGATTGTGTTTGAGTCGACAAAGCGGGAGATATCGTCGACGTGGCCGTGGGTATCGTCGCCTGCAATGCCGTGGCCTAGCCACAGGACTTGTTGGATTCCGAGGTAAGCGGCGAAGACTCGCTCGTAGTCGGCTTTCTTGAAGCCTCGGTTGCGCTGCTGGATTTTGCTGAGAAGACACTCTTCGGTGGTGATGAGTATGCCTTCGCCGTTTACGTCGATCGAGCCGCCTTCGAGGACTACGGAACGCTGCTCGTGGGCCGCGAGCGTCCAGTCCGCCTGCGCGGCGTCGGCCATGAGCAGGCCGATCTGGTCGTCGAGTTTGTAGTTTGGATACTTTGCCCAGGCGTTGAAGCGCCATTTGATAGCGCAGAGTGAGGGCTTTGGGGGTTTGTGTTTGGCGCCGGGAGTTTGTCCGGCGACGAAGGTGCATCCGGAATCGCGAGTCCAGACGCGATCAGTGGGCCAGCGATGCAGCGCAACGTTCTTATTCCATGAATTCGCGAGTTTGAGGGCGCGCTTGGCGCGCTTTTCGGCCGCGGCATCGTTCACGATGAGATCGACGTGCTCGTGCCGGGTGAGATTCCGAATGATCTCCGCGTAGACCCATTGGATGGGTGCGAATTTGCCCGGCCAGTCGTTTTCGAAGTGCGGCCAAGCGAGCCAAGTGGAGTCGTGCGGAGTCCATTCGGCGGGCATGCGGTAGCCCGAAGCTGTCGGCAAAGAAGTTGAGATGAATGGCTTTCGGGTCACGGTTTGTCGACAGCCTCAATGAATTCTTTTGGTGGGCAATACCCGTGCGCCTGGATGTAGTGGCATAACAGAGTCAGCGCAGCGTAGACAATACCATCCTTTACCAGGAACTCTTATCTCCCCGTTGCCGACGACGAGTTTCCAGGGACCTGAAAATGCAATAGGCGGGTAAGGACAGGGGGCAGACGGCGATTGCAAGGCCCCGAAGCGGCATCGGTGATATCCCCTACACAAGTTCGTCGGCTTATTGCAAAGAACGAAGATCTTGTCCACCAGTTTTGGATCCACTAGAGCCGAGTAGGTTACCGAAGGATCAAGCCAACCAACATTCAGGAGCTTTGGATTCGGTACCGGCTGGAACGTGTGATACGCATACACGCTCAAGTCCGCGAAGTACGTCAATTGCTCTTTCTCCAGAAGGTTTCAGCCTAGCAGCCTGATCCTTTCTCGTTCTAGTCGATCATGCGACTTGTGATCGGTGCGTAGCTGTCGATGCGGCGGTCGCGGAGGAAGGGCCAGTTGCGGCGGATTTCCTCCATCTTTTTCAGGTCGACCTCGGCGGTGAGAATTTCTTCCTTGTCATGCGAGCCTTTCGCAAGGATACGGCCGAACGGGTCGGCGATGAAGGAGCCGCCCCAGAATTCGAGACCTGGGCCTTCAACTTTATTGCCTCGTACGTCACCGTGCTCAAAGCCAACCCGATTGACCACGCCGACGTAGACGCCGTTGGCGATGGCATGAGCGCGCTGCATCGTGGTCCAGGCATCGTATTGGGCTTCGCCGAACTCGGCCTTCTCGGCAGGGTGCCATCCGATCGCGGTGGGATAGAAGAGAATCACGGCGCCTTGCAATGCAGTGAGGCGGGCGCCCTCTGGATACCACTGGTCCCAGCAGACAAGGGTGCCGATTTTCCCGGGCTGCGTGTCGAAGGCGCGGAACCCCAGGTCGCCGGGCGTGAAATAAAACTTCTCGTAATAGAGCGGGTCGTCCGGGATATGCATCTTGCGGTAAATTCCGCGGAGCGTGCCATCGTTGTCGAAGATGGCCGCGGTGTTGTGATAGAGGCCAGGAGCGCGCTTCTCGAACAGGGAAGCGACCAGCACCACACGATACTGGCGGGCGGCCATCGACAAGCGCTCAGACGCTGGCCCGGGGATGGGCTCAGCCAGGTCGAAGAGGCTGTGATCCTCACGCTGGCAGAAATACTGCGTCTGGAAAAGTTCTGGCAGGCAGACGACCTGTGCGCCGCGCGCGGCTGCGTCGCCGATGCGGACGAGCGCCTTGCGCAGATTCTCTTCGGGATCAGGCCCGCAGGACATTTGAATCAGCGCAACTGCAAATCTTTGCGACGGCACGTGCGTTCCTCCGGGAAACGATCGACGATTAGCATAACAAAGCGGGAACGCGGGCGTCCGCCGGGCGTGATGCGCGGCTGACTGCAGAGTCGCGTACCGCGTGGCAGCGTTCTTACGGGTCTAGTACAGTATTTGCTGCAGACATACGAGAGCTGATGAGGGAGGACAACCGTGAAGCACGGCAATCATGACAAACACGGAAAGCACGAAAATCACGCCGGGGGGGACGGGGCGGGGGTCGACCGGAAACTGCACAACCCAATTGCCGACAAGCTGATCCCGCTCGAGCCGCTGGACCTGAACCAGGTGAAGGGCATCGATGACCTGGTGCGGGCGATGGCGAAGACCGCGTTTACGGGGCGCCAACTGGGCGAGGCGGCCGACGTTCTCGAGGCCATGGCGCGCGATGAAGAGTGCTTTGTGGTGATGACCCTGGCAGGCGCGATGACCGTCGCCAAGCAAGGGCTGATCATCTCCGAGTTGATCGACCGCGGGATCGTAAACTGCATCGTCTCTACGGGGGCGCTGATGGCGCATGGCTTGGTCGAGGCTACGGGGAGGGCGCATTTCCGCGTGAATCCCGAAGTGTCGGACGAGGAGTTGTACGAGCAAGGCTACAACCGCGTGTACGACACACTGGAGCCCGAACAGAATCTGGATGACGTGGAAGAAGTGATGTCGGAAGTACTCGAAGGCTGGGACCACAACGAGGTTCTGTGTTCGTACCGTCTGAACCACACGATTGGCGCGCATCTTGCGAAGACGGCGAAAGATCAGCGGGGGATTCTGAAGTCGGCGTTCGAGAACGGAGTTCCCGTGTTCGTGCCGGCGTTTACGGATTCTGAGTTGGGGCTGGACGTTGCGCTCAACAACCGGCTGCGCGAGTCGACCGGGCGACACAAGATCCGGTTCGATCCGTTCATGGATCTGGAACACTTTGCAGCGACGCTGCTGCGGCAAAAGCGGCTGGGGATCTTGACCATCGGCGGCGGAGTGCCGCGGAACTGGTCACAACAGTTTGGTCCGTTTCTTGAGTTGCGGCACCGGCGACTGGGCGAGAACATTCCGCTTAAGCGCTATCACTACGGTGTGCGGATTTGTCCCGAGCCGGTTTATTGGGGGGGGCTTTCGGGGAGCCCTTATAGTGAGGCGATTTCGTGGGGCAAGTTCGTGCCGCCGTCAGAGGGTGGAAAGTTTGGGGAAGTGTTCGTGGACGCAACCGTGGGGCTGCCGATTATTGTGGCGGCCGTGTTGGAGCGGCTGAACAAGGATAAGAGCTTGAAGGGACATGCCAAGAAGAAGATGGCGGCAAAGTAGGAGGGCAAGTAGCAAATTGCCCGAATCTTGTGGATGAAGCGGTTGGGTCCTGAGTCGCGTAGCGTATTGCCTTATTTCCGGAGGTTTGCGATGAAGCGAATCCTGATCGGAAGCCTGTTAGCTGTTTGCGCCATATCGATCTTAGTGCCTGCTCAGCAAAAGCCCGCTGCTTCTGATACGGAGTCCAAGGAAGTGAAAATCTCGCGCGCATTGTCAGCCGCGCCTGCAAGCATCGCAAAGGGAGCCAAGGTAGTCGATCGGGATGCTGAGGGAAATGAGACGACGCTTCGGGAAGGCAACAACGGGTTCACCTGTTTTCCAGGGCATCCTGGAGTTATTGGCGATGCGGCCCTTTGCGCAAATGCTCCGGCTATGCAATGGGAAGCAGATATGGCGCAGCACAAGCCGAAGCCCACAAACACGGAACCGGGAATTGAATACATGCTCGCCGGGGCAACGGACTGGAGTGCGACAGACCCTCACGCAACGTCCGGTACACCCATCAAAGAGCCGCACTGGATGATTATGTGGCCAGTTGACGGCACGAGTGGGCTAGCGACAACGGCCAAACAGACAGGATCTTGGATCATGTATGCGGGACGCCCTGGGCTCACCTCATGATCAACCAGCGACCTTAGCTTCACAGAACTCTTCGGATTCGCCAGACTCCTCAGCAGACCCATGACACCTTCGTCTAGTCGAAGATCAGAATTGCCGCTGCGATGACCGTGGTCCAGAGGCCGCGTTTGTCGCCCACTGCCGACTGCGTGACATTCGCGGTGCGGACGATTTTGTTGGAGAGGCGGTAGATCTGTTTTTTCTCGTCCCAGGAGCGGTCGGGATCGAAGTCAACGTTGAGAGTGGTAGCGAGCATCTCGGCGGCGAGTTCTTCCGCGTAATCTCCAGCCTGATCTTCTGATTCGCCGAATGAATGGTGTTCGCTGAGATAGCCGTACGTGGTGCGGTCGGCGGGAATCGCGACGCCGATGCTGGAGGCGAGCAGGCGGTGGGGTTCGCGAGTGCTATTTTCGGCGATCACGGCGAAGACGACTTCACCGGGGTGTAGGAATTTGAGGCCAGTCGAGCGCGGTACGAGCTTGCAGTTGGGCGGGAAGATCGAGGAGACGCGGACCAGATTTTGAGCGGCGATGCCGGCGTCGCGCAGTGCGAGTTCGAAAGAAGTGAGGCGTTCACGGTGCTTTCCGACGCCTTTGGTGAAGAAGATCCGCTTGGGGACCATGTCCTTGCTCAATTCATTTGCCTCCAGCTGCGACGGGGATATGTGAAGCGCGAATGGTGGAAAACGCAAATCTAACACACGGATTTGTAAACTTTGGGTGAAAAGAAGAACGGACTCGAGGGAGTCCGCTTTGGGAGACATAAGACGGTAACTACAGGCGATTCCCCATGAGGGGTAAGGCGCCGGTTCCGTCAGGGCCAAAGCCCGCGTCTGTAATTAGCCTCGGGTGGCACGGCCGAAGCCGTGCCCTTCCCAAGCGAATTTGTCAGACCGCCGCTGCTGTTCCCAAAACGATCTGTAAGATGGCTTCGGCCGTGCCCGTCGATTGACGAGATCGTTTTCTAGCTTCCCGCTGCGACTGATTTCACCGCGATAGAGTCGCCGTCGGCAACTCCGGTGACTTTGGCCTTCTCGCCCGCGAGCTTGTCGAGCGTATCCAGCGAGGACTTGTCAGCGGTTTCTAGCGTGTAGACTTTGTCTCCCACTACGAGCGCGTACTTCGAACCCTTTTTCACACAGCCACGAGTGCAGTCTGCGGCAGAGCCCATGTGCTTGGCGCCGCACATCGCGTCGCTCACTTGGCCCGAGAAGGTTTGGGGCTTATCGCCCGCGATTGCCACGGTAAAAAGGCCGGCTAGTAGCACGGCTGCCAGAATCGTTCCAATTCGCTGAACACGAGCTGTCATCAGTATTCTCCTCATCGAGTGAAAGTGCCCGCCGGCGGCCGTCCAAGCTTGTGCGTCGGCCCCGAGCTTGCTTCAGATTATCAGACGTTGCGAAAACGATTGTCACGGATGGGCGGACTCGCGTCAGGGCTGTTGCGGTGGAGACTGCACGCCATAGATCAGACTGACATCGACAACCTTTTCGCGGTCGTCGACGGCCTCGTGGGCACTCACCGTCCAATCGACTCGTGAGGGCAGCAGCTTCCAGGCTTCCTCGATAAAGCGCTTGGCGTAGGTGGAGTCGTAAGGCGTGCCTTGATGGATCGCCCATTTTTCGAGCATCTGCGAACTGGTCTTGGAATCCACGCCACGGATTTCCAATTCTCCCATCTTGTAGAGATCGCCTTCTTGGACTTGAAGGTCGAAGGTGACGGTGCCGTTAGCATCGTCGAAATGCGGCACAGGTTTGATCGCAGCCTTGACGTACCCCTTCGTGCCGTAGAGTTGCTCGACCTCGCGCAGAGCGGAATCGATCTGCACGGCGTTGGCTGGTTGGTTGAGGGGGAGATGAAAGAGATTTTGGAGCTGCTCGGTTGCAATCACCTTGTTGCCCGACCATTCGATTCCGGCGAGCTGGTACGCGCGCCCTTGGGCGAGGGGCAAGGCGACGTCGAGCATGGTGTCATCTTCCGTCTGCTGAGCGACCCTGGGTTCAGGTGGGCCGAAGCTCGCCTTGAGGTAGCCGCGCGAAAAATAGTAGGGAAGAAGTTCTTTATCGGCAAAGGCAGAGACGGCGGCCTGGGTGTATTCGCGGTTTTCGAGCTTGGTGAGCTTCGGCTGTAGGGCGGCGAGGTCCGCGGGTTGGGCTCCTGCAATAGTCAGTTGCTGCACGCGAAGCGTCACGTTGTCGACGGCGAAGTTCACGGCGTCGATCGGGCCGCCTTCAGGGCCGACGCGAGTGTAATCGACATGGCCGGGAAATTTGTTTTCCAGGAGCATGGCCTGGATCGCGTCGGAGACCTGGTCGGCGAGGTTGCCGGAAAGGGGCACCTGGCCGTGGAAGAGCGGGACGCGCGCACGCAGCTCCCCAAGAAGTTTGTCGTCCGAGAACCAGACGATGTTCTGGAAGTGGGTGGGAACGAGGCGCGTGTTGTCCTGGAGCTTCATCTCAACGTGTGTACCGGTGGCGTCGAAAGAGTAGGTGTAGGCCACATCGGTGAACAGGCCGGTGGAAGCGAGGTCGCGGGTGGCTCGATTGAAGTCGTCTTCGGAAGCAACGTTGCCGATGCGCAGGCCAACGGCCGCCATGACTTCGGCAGGCGTGTATCGGTCGCTGCCGACGATGTTGACGGAGGCCAACTTGTGCCCCTCGGTGCGGGAAGCGGTGGTTTTGGTGCGGGTCTGCGCGAAGGTGAGCGGTGCCAGTAAGAGATACAGGGCCAGAAGCGTGCGAGGAATCACGAGTCTGATTCTAGAGTCGCTGCTGAACGATTGCGAGTGTTGGCGGTCGAAGTGGCTCACGGCGACGTGACCGTTGCGGGCGCGGACTCGGTTGGAGCCTTCAATTTGACGGCCGTATCGATGAAGGCGAGGGCGGCGCGGCTAAGGGCTTTGTCCTTGCGGAAGATAAGCGCGAGATCGCGACGTATCTTAGCGTCGGCGATGGGAATGACTGCAAGCGTGCGCGCCCGGTAGTCTTCGCCGACATTGGAGCGAGCAATGAACCCCACGCCCACGTTGGCGGCTACGAAGCGCTTGAGCAACTCGCTCGAGTCAAGTTCCATGGAGTATTGCGGCTTCAGGCGGCGCTCGTGGAAAAGGGTTTCGAGCGCGTCACGGGTGTGCCCGATTTTCGGGACGAGGATGGGATAGCTTGCGACCTCGGCAACGGTTGCGGAGCGCAGGCGGGCGAGCGGGTGATCGGGCGGGGCGATGATCACGAGTTCGTCGCGATGGATGGGAACCACGGTGAGGCGGACGTCAGTCACGGGCAGGGAAACGACGCCGAAGTCGACCGAGTTGTCGATGACCGATTCGAGCGTTTTTGCGTAATCGGCGCGCTTGATGCTGACCGATACATCGGGGTAGTTGCGTTTGAAATCGGCGAAAACCTCGGGAAGGATGTGGAGGCAAGTGCCTTCGTTAGCGCCAACGACGATCTCGCCGCGCGGCACGCGCTCGGTCTCAGCGATGGCTGTGCAGACGGCTTTGCGGGCTTCGATGGTCTCCTCGGCGTAACGCAAGAAGAGCTTGCCAGAGGCAGTGAGCGAAACCTTGCCGCCGGAGCGATCGAGCAAGCGCGCGCCCACTTCTTCTTCGAGGGCACGAATCTGGGAGGAGACGGCGGGCTGGGTGCGGAAACGCTTCTCAGCGGCGCGAGAGAAGGAACTGAGCCGCGCGACTTCGAGAAAAGTTTCGAGCTGATCGAAGTCCATGAGGTTTGCGGGAATGCCCGCCAGTCTTGTGCTAAGCAATGCTGCCCTACGTCGGATCTGACCCGAACATCATAACCTGAGCTGGACAAACGAAAGCGCGGCCAGTCAGCTTGAGTGGCTAGCTATGTGGCAGGGAATAAGAGAGTTGCCGCGCATAAAGGCTGCTTATACGGGTATAAAAACTATGAATTTTCCGTCTGCAGCGGAACCTCCTAGACTCCAAGGTTCGGCTTGGGCGAATCGAGGGCGCTAGCGTTTCTGCCCTACAATGCCCGATCTGAACAACAGCATCAATCCATGAGGTGATCGCATGGCCGATCCGAAAGCTGTCCTGGAGTTTGCGAGGCGAAACGGCGTGCGGGTCGTCGATCTGCGCTTCACCGACCTGCCCGGTCTGAAAAACAGCATCAATCCATGAGGTGATCGCATGGCCGATCCGAAAGCTGTCCTGGAGTTTGCGAGGCGAAACGGCGTGCGGGTCGTCGATCTGCGCTTCACCGACCTGCCCGGTCTGTGGCACCACATTTCGTATCCGATGGAGAGGTTAACCGAAGCGGCATTCGAGGACGGTTTTGGAATGGATGGTTCATCGATTCGTGGCTGGGCCGCGATTCACGAGAGCGACATGCTGCTGATTCCGGATCCGAATTTTTACTTGCTGGACCCGTTCACAGAGGCCTCAACGCTGGTGATGGTGGCGGATGTGATTGACCCTGTGACCAAGCAGCGCTACGACCGGGATCCGCGGTACATCGCGCGGAAGGCAGAGACGTATCTGGCTTCAACGGGGATTGCGGACACGGCGAATTTCGGGCCGGAGGCGGAGTTCTTTATCTTCGACAACGTACGTTTTGATCAGCGTGAGCAACATGGGTTTTACTTTATTGACGCGGAAGAGGGTCGGTGGAACTCAGGGCGTGCGGAGGGGAACCTGGGATACCGGCCGCGTTACCGAGAAGGCTACTTTCCCGTACCTCCGACCGACCACTATCAGGATTTGCGGAGCGAGATGGTGGTAACTATGCAGAACGCCGGACTCACGGTGGAGTGCCACCATCATGAAGTGGCGAGCGCTGGGCAGACGGAGATCGATCTGAAGTTCGATTCGCTGGTGCGGTCGGCGGATCGCATGCTGCTGTTTAAGTACATCGTGAGAAATGTCGCAAACCAGCACAGTAAAACGGTCACGTTCATGCCGAAGCCGATTTATGGCGACAACGGCAGCGGCATGCACACGCACCAGTCGCTATGGAAGGACGGGCAGCCGCTGTTTGGCGGCGATGGATACGCGGGGCTCTCGCAGCTCGCGCTGTGGTACATCGGAGGGCTACTGAAGCATTGTCCGGCGTTGTCGGCGATCATTGCGCCGACTACGAATTCGTACAAGAGGCTGGTGCCGGGGTTTGAGGCTCCGGTGAATCTTGCTTACTCGCGGCGCAACCGGTCAGCGGCTTGCCGAATCCCGATGTATTCGAATGCGCCGGGGAGCAAGCGCGTCGAGTTCCGGCCTCCTGATCCGAGTTGCAATCCATACCTGGCGTTTGCGGCAATGTTGCTGGCTGGGTTGGACGGAATCGAGAACAAAATCGACCCAGGGCTGCCGTTGGACAAAGACATCTACGACTTGAGTCCGGAAGAATTATCCCAGGTGCCATCGATGCCGGGGTCGCTCGAAGACGCGCTGGATGCGCTGGAGCGCGATTTCGCCTTCCTGCTGAAAGGCGATGTGTTCACCGAAGAGTTGCTGCGGCACTACATCGAGTACAAGCGCGAGAAGGAAGTGGAAGCGGTGCGGTTTCGGCCGCATCCGTATGAGTTCGCGCTTTACTATGACATCTAGGCACGATTCGAGATTCCTCCACGCTGCGAATCTGTTTAGGGCCGCCGTCCTGCACGGGATACAATGAGCGGCTCTTCAGCATCCGAAAACATTCTCTAAGTGCGGCCTCTGCGGTGCACGCCCGAGGCAGTTTGCGGTCTGCTGCGTCGTTCAATTCCATCATTTGGGACACAACATGAAACGTGTGGTTCTGCTTGCTTTACTGGCGGCTGCGGTTGGGGCAGCGGCTCAACAAGAGCCTTCGAAACCGGTGGAGGGTGGTCGGCTGTTCTTCCCAAAAAACTTTATCTGGGCCTGGACACAGTTTGACGTTGCACCGCCGCATAACGAGCCCGATCCGAATCTATGCGCGGCGAATGCGGGAAATTATGGCGGGAAAGAGGCGCCCTGCAGTGCATTCGCCCGCTACATGTTGAGCGGATATGTGGAGGTTCGCCCGTTCGCGCGCACGCAACTCAAGCGCTTGATGTTTTTTGGCGCCCCGACATTCCTGTTCGGGAAGAACATTCCGCAGACTTTATATACATGGTCACCAGACGGCATCGGATGGGAACGGTCTTGGGGCGCAGGAATCGATATCGGCAAAGGGTTTGAGATGCGAGTGACGCAGCACTTCTTGTTTCAGCGGTTCGGGGTGCGCGACCGGAGTCTGGGAGCCGCCGATCTTGGTCCAAACGGGCCGTGGGGGCGGTACAGCGTGATTGGGGTGCGGAAATACTGGGGGCGGCGCGAACCTTGACCCCGCATGACCCGGCGAGTTGAGGTACTGGGTTCTCTAGCTAGATGGTGGCGGGTACTCCACGCGGACGGCGCAGGTGCTGGATGAGCCACACGAGGGCCGCGATGAGGATACCCAGGAAAATGAATGGAGAGACGAGCAGCAAAGTCAGCCACCAGCCTTTGCGGATGGGCGTGACATCGCCGGCGACCTGGGCGTCGGAAGCACGCTGGATGGTGCCGCCGACGGCGGTAAGGTCCCCAGCGATCGACGTGCCAGGTGCAACCGTGATGTCGCCGAGGATGGTCGTAACATCGCCTGCGACTTGAACCGGCCCTTCGAGAACAATCTTGCCGCCGAAAGCCGTGACATCGCCGGCAACATTTCCACGAACATAGATGGAGCAGAAGAAGCAGGTGACGTCCTGCACGCCTTGACCCGATGGGACGTGGATGTCATGACCGAAGCGAGTTAGGTCCGTGTCTCCATTCGAATCTCCGGAGGCCGAGACCAGCGTAGAAGCCAGAAAAACGAAGAGCATAAGCAGCGGACGGCGTGGAACAGACATATTCGGAACCGACTCCTCACTGGCGATTCGAGGGCGCGCAAAGCTTGCCAAAGATTCTGGGCTGGATGGAGGCGCGAAGTCAAGAACGGGTCGGTTTTGCGGGAAATTCTTCGTCTTCGCAGCGTGCTTCTCTATAATGAAAGGTTTTCTACTACTACGTGCACGAGGTGAGTAATGGCGGACTCCTACAATGGCTTGGCCGTTCCGGCGAATGGCCAGCGAATTTCCTACAACGGCGGTAAGTACACGATTCCGGATCAGCCGATCATTCCTTTTATCGAGGGCGATGGAACCGGGCGGGATATCTGGAAAGCGTCGGTGCGCGTGTTCGACGCCGCGGTGGAGAAGGCCTACAACGGAAAGCGGCGGGTGGCTTGGTTCGAGGTATTTGCCGGGGAGAAGGCCAAGGCAAAGTTCGATACGTGGTTGCCGGACGACACGGTGGCGGCTGTGCGCGAGTTTCGGGTGGCGATTAAGGGGCCGCTCACAACGCCTGTCGGTGGCGGGATCCGCTCGCTGAATGTCGCACTGCGACAGATTCTGGATTTGTATTCGTGCGTGCGTCCGGTGAAGTACTACAAGGGAGTGCCGTCGCCCGTGAAGCACCCGGAGCGCATGGATGTGGTCATCTTCCGTGAGAACACCGAGGATGTGTATGCAGGCATCGAGTGGGAGGAAGGTACCCCAGAGTGTGCGCGCCTGATTGAATTCCTGAACAAGGACATGCTCAAGGGTGGCAAGAAGCAGGTTCGCCTGGATTCGGGTGTCGGCATCAAGCCGATGTCGGTGACCGGAACGAAGCGGCTGGTGCGGATGGCGATTCAACATGCGCTCGACAACGGGCTCAAGACCGTGACTCTGGTCCACAAGGGCAACATTCAGAAATTCACCGAGGGAGCTTTCCGCAAGTGGGGCTATGAGCTTGCGACTGAGGAGTTCCGAGACAAGGTGGTCACGGAGCGTGAGAGCTGGATTCTGGATAACAAAGACAGGAATCCTGAGCTGTCGGTTGAGGACAACGCTTCGATGGTCGAGCCGGGCATGGAGTTCGCGCCACCCGAGTTCCGGCAGACGGTAAATGCCGAGGTGAAGCACGTGCTCGATTCGATATACCCGACCCACGGAAAGGGCGCGTGGAAGAGGAAGCTGATGATCAATGACCGGATCGCAGATTCGATCTTCCAGCAGGTCGTGACGCGCGCCGACGAGTATTCGGTATTGGCAACGCCCAATCTGAACGGCGACTACATTTCGGATGCCTGTGCGGCACAGGTCGGCGGACTGGGGATCGCGCCAGGGGCGAACATCGGCGATGGGTATGCGATTTTCGAGGCAACGCATGGCACTGCGCCGAAGTATGCGGATAAAGATGTGATCAATCCGGGATCGGTAATTTTGTCAGGCGTGATGCTGTTTCGATTTCTCGGATGGAACGAGGCGGCGAATTTGATCGAACGTGGTCTCGAGAGCACCATCGAGCAGAAGAAAGTCACGTATGACTTTGAGCGGCTGATGGACGGTGCGACCAAGGTGCGGACCAGCGAGTTTGCTGGGTACATCATTGAGAATATGACCGCTACAGTTGCGGCCGACTAATAAGGATACAAATGAAAAGGGCCCTGAGTTTCTTGTGGTTGAGTTTCGTCTTCGCGGCCTTTGCAACGGGTCTCACGCCGGCCGAAGCACAGTCTTTCAGCTTCAAGATCAGCCCAGTTGAGAGTGTTGTCAAGGCAGGAAATAAGGGTCGTGTCAAGATCGAACTCAAAAATATGTCCGAAGACTCTCTCAGCTTGATGGGTGTGCTCTGGGGAAAAGAGGATCATCCGGAACTCGAAGGGTTCCGGCCGATCGTGAAGAACCCGCAAGGGAAGGAGCCCCCATTAACGAAGTGGGGGAGATTGGTCTTCGGGCGACCAGAAGCCGGGGACAACCCGCCCAACTTGACGCTCAATGCGGTTGGTACTTATCCGCTGGAGCCTGGAACGGTTTACATGACCGAGGTCGTGGTGAGCGATCTTTACGACATGAGTGCCCCAGGAGTTTATACGGTCCAGATTTCTTACGGAGCTAGTTACTTTGGCGTGCGGTTGACAGAGGGCGAAGTCAACAGGCCACGAGTGACGTGAAGAAGAGCACGGTTATGATCACGATCGTTAAGTAAAGTTTTCAAGAAGAAGACAGCAGATTTATTCAATATCTTGGAAAGGATTTTATGCGGAAGAAAGTAACGATTGTTGGTTCGGGCAACGTGGGAGCGACGGCGGCGCACTGGATCGCGTCGAAGGAACTGGCGGATGTGGTGCTGATCGATATCATCGAGGGCGTGCCGCAGGGCAAAGGCCTCGACCTGCTCGAGGCGATGCCGATCGAGAAGCGGGATTCGCACATTCTCGGAACGAACGACTACAAAGACAGCGCGAATTCGGATGTGGTGGTGATTACGGCGGGCATCCCGCGCAAGCCGGGCATGAGCCGCGACGATTTGCTCAACACCAACTACGGGATTATGAAAGCCGTGGTAGGCGAGGTCGTGAAGCACTCGCCAAGCTGCATTCTGGTGATCGTTTCGAATCCGCTTGACGCGATGGCGCAGGCGGCTTACAAGCTGAGCGGTTTTCCGCGCGAGCGCGTGATTGGCATGGCCGGCGTGCTCGACTCGGCACGCTTCCGGACGTTTATTGCGGACGAACTCAAGGTTAGTGTCGAGAACGTGACAGCGTTTGTCCTGGGCGGGCACGGCGACACAATGGTTCCCCTGCCGCGTTACTCGACGGTGGCCGGGATTCCGATTACCGAATTGCTTGCTCCCGATGTCCTGGCGAAATTGGTGCAGCGAACGCGCGATGGCGGGGCAGAGATTGTGAAGTATCTGAAGACTGGGTCGGCTTACTACGCGCCCTCGGCGGCAACGACGGAGATGGTCGAGGCCATTTTGAAGGATAAGAAAAAGATTCTGCCTTGTGCCGCATACCTGCAGGGTGAGTACGGAGTGCAGGGGCTGTATGTGGGCGTTCCAGTGAAGCTGGGATCGAAGGGTATCGAGCAGATCATCCAGATCAAGCTGACTCCGGAGGAGCAGGCGGAGTTGAACAAGAGCGCGGCGGCGGTGAAAGAGTTGGTGGCGGTGTTGGGGATCTAGCCGGGGCTGCTTTCAGATTGCACGAAAAAGCCCGCCGATTCGGCGGGCTTTCTGTTTGCTGCATTAGCCCTAAACGCGCTCGATGGTCACCGATTGCAGTACCACATCTTTCTTCGGCCGATCCTGCGCGCCGCGAGGCGTGGTCGCGATCTTATCGACCACATCCATACCCTCGACGACTTCTCCGAAGATGGTGTGCTTGCCCGTCAACCATGTTGTCGGCGCGACCGTGATGAAGAATTGCGAGCCATTGGTGTTCGGACCGGCGTTGGCCATCGCAAGTTTACCCTTCACGTCGAACTTGTGCGGCGAGCCTTTGGTTTCGTCTTCGAACTGGTAGCCCGGGCCGCCCATGCCGTTGCCCGCCGGGTCGCCGCCCTGGATCATGAAGTCGGGAATGACGCGATGGAAGATGGTGCCGTCGTAAAGACGATCAGTGCCTTTCTTGCCCGTCTTGGGATGCTTCCACTCGCGCTTGCCCTCGGCAAGGTCGGTGAAGTTGGCGACGGTCTTGGGAGCGTCCTTTTCAAACAAGCGGCAGACGATCGTGCCTTCGGTGGTGGTGAAGGTCGCGTAGGTTCCGGGTTGGCGTGTCATGAGATTCCTTTCCAAGTAGCTAGTAATGGTTCGCGGATCGAGACGCGAACAGGTTTTGGCTTGTGGTTCTGCAAGATCGTTCTCTGATTCCTAAGACTGCGGCGCTGGCTTCGGCATGGCAGTTGCCGGCTTCTTGGTTGCCGGGGTTGCCGGATGCGCAGCGCCAGCAGTTGCCCCGGGCTTCACGATTGTGATGTGCGTGATCTTGATCGGACGAAACGGGAGGTCGTTGCGGGGATCGCGCGCCATGCGGGCAATCTGCTTGACGAGTTCGACCGCGGCATCGTCGCACTGGCCAAAGATCGTATAACCGCCGTTCAGGCTCTCGTAGGGAACTTCGGTGATGAAGAACTGGGAGCCGTTCGTGTCGGGTCCAGAATTCGCGTAGGCCAAGCGGCCAGGCTTGTCAAAGGTGACTTCCGAACTAGTCTCGTTCTTGAACTTGTAGCCGGGATCCCCTGTGCCATCTCCTTTGGGATCGCCGCCCTGGATCATGAAGTTCGGGATCACGCGATGGAAGATGGTTCCGTCATAGAGCGGCACACCATGCTTCTTGGCGCCGGAGGGGCTGGTCCAGTCTTTCGTGCCCTTGGCGAGGCCGATGAAGTTATCCACGCCGATCGGTGCAACTTTTGGGAAGAGCGTGCAGTGCATCTTGCCGGCAGTGGTGTCGATGATCGCTTCGGGATCGGCGGCGGGTGCCTTGGCAGCTGGCGCGGCAGCAGACGGCGTGCGCTTTGGCGGAGTCGTGGTAGCGGGCTTGTCTTGCGCGGAGGCAAACAGAGGCAAGCATGCAAGCGACATCACAAGTGCGAATACTCTTCGCATAGGAAGCTCCTTCAATCGAATCATGGTTTGGAGATAAGAATGTCTCAGAGTGGCTCTCATCCGGCTCGGCGATCACAGGTCGCCGGGGACTTGAATCATTGTACGACAGCGGCTGTGATTGGTTGGAGACTGCGGGACGTCGTTACGCGCGCAGAGCTTCGAGTGCAAGACTCGCGCAGGTTTCGAGTGGAGCGTCGGTGTCGATGACAGTCTTGGGGGGCGGGATTGGTTGGGAACGAGTTTGGACATCGAGGTAGAGATCAAAGTCGCGATTCGCGGCGGGGTGTTCAGCGGAGGTGGATTGTAGACGGTGCCGCGCCGACTCTTCGGAGCAGACGCACTCCAGAATTCGCCAAGGCTGATCGAGACTCGCGGCGAATGTTGTCACGCGCTCGATCTGGCTGTTGCGGGAGAAGGGGCGGCCGTCCAGAAAGATGGTCCGCTTCGGATCCTCCGCAAACAGATAGCCGGCTGTCTGAAGCATGATTTCCATGACGAAATCGTCCTGGCGGGTGGAGTATTCGAGATGGCGAGGCTCAAACAGAACGCTGCGGATTTCGTCTTTGTCGAGGACGGTGGCCGACAAATGTTGGGCGAGTTCGCGGGCAAGCGTGGATTTCCCGGTGCCGGGCAGACCTGTCATCAAAACAAGCATTTCTCAGAGAGCTACTGGTTGGAGGTGAGTTCGATTATAGCTGGCTGGAAGTCCCAGTGTATTACGTCCTGGGTTTCGCGCCAGGCGCCGTAACGCTCGGATACCATGATGTGGAAGACCCACTGGTGGCGTTCTTCTTCGGGCTCGACCAGGCCGAGGGCGCGCAGATAGAAAAGATATCGCTCGACGAAGTGAACCTGATCCTTCGTCATGCCACGGCGCTGCAGGTCGATCGTAAGACCAGCGAGGTGTGAAGAAGCCGTGTCTCCTTCTGCAGGTGCAGCATTGCGGTTGTGACGACGCAGTTTCTGCTGGACTTTCACGGTGCGAACTGCCGAGTTCACCTGAATCTGATCGTGGAATCTCTCATAGTAAGCCTGGCTGAGATCTTCCATGAAGTCCCGGGTCCACGGCCGGCAGAAGCGGCGGTTTGGATCGAGACGCGGATCGATGCGCAAAGTTTGACCGGTGCGAATCGGCAGGAGAGCTTGCGAAGCTTTCAGAGCGTCCAACTCGTCGTCATCCTGAATACGCGGCAGATCGAGGCGATCGATTTCTTCGTTCTGCAGCAATAGCGATTCGTGCGATGGGCGGAACATCGGATTCCACAAGAAGCGCGCCCTGCGCGAGCGACGGCTGGTCGCGACGTGTGTAGTTGCGGTGCGAGTAGTTGAGCCGTTTACTGAATTTGAATGAGTTGAGGTAGCGTGGGCCTTGCCGTGGCGTGAAACGCGGTGGGACGACGCGGGGTAGCTGTGCAGTCCGAAGGCCGGACCGACGGCCAGAATCCACAACGCGAAGTAAACGCCTAAATCTCGAACGCTTTTACGCACAATACCTCGAACCGGGGGAGAGCCACGATCTTCTGTGGCAGTGGCGCCATTGTAAACGGAACATGAACATTGCCAAGCAAAAAAGAGGACATGTCCTCATTACGAAGGAATGATTTAGTAACGGGTTACCCGATGTTACGTGGCTAAGTGATTGGTTTCCCGTGCAGCAAGCCCAATTCCCGGTATCGAAAGGGAATTGGGCGGTACGAACTTATTTGCGAAACAGGTCGGAAATCGCTTGTTTCATGACGTCGCCGCCGACCGCGGCAATGGATGTGGTGAGCGGAATTTCCTTGGGACAGACCTCGACGCAGTTCTGGGCGTAGCCGCATTCCTGGATGCCGCCGTCGCCCATGAGGGCTGTGAGGCGCTCGCGTTTCAAAGCCTTGCCGGTGGGGTGGACGTTGAACAGCCGCGCTTGCGAGATCGCTGCCGCGCCGACGAAGCCGGTGTCTTGGTTGAATTGAGGGCAGGCCTCCATGCAACAGCAGCACGAAATGCAGCGGGAGAGCGGGTACATTTCTTCTTGCTCGTCGGGGCTGATGCGTGGGCCGGAGCCGAGGTCGTAGCTGCCATCGACCGGAACCCAGGCTTTGACGGCCTTGAGATTTTCGAAGAGCACGGCGCGATCGACTGAAAGGTCGCGGATGATCGGAAATTTCGAGAACGGCTCAAGGCGGAGAGGCTGTTCGAGCTTGTCGATGAGTGCCGAGCACGCCATGCGGGCCTTGCCGTTGATGAGCATGGCGCAGGAGCCACAGATTTCCTCGAGGCAGTTCGAGTCGTAGGTGATCGGCGTGGTTTTCTTGCCGTCGCGGGTGACGGGGTTCGCGGCGATCTCCATGAGCGCAGAGGTGACGTTCATGTTGGGCTTATAGGGGATCTCGAACTCTTCCCAATGCGACTTGGAGCTTGGGTTGTCCTGACGCTTGACTTTGATGATGATCGTGTTTGGCATGAGGTCTGGCTTCTAGCTCCTAGCCTTTAGCTCTTAGCTCAAAATCGTAAGTGCACTTGCTACGTACGCGGCTCGGACGGCTCAATCGGAGGTGTGAAAGGATCCTCGTGTCGCTTCCGCCAATAGTTGTATATGCCGACGACAAAAACGATAGCCCATCCAAGCGTCTCCCAATCTGGACCACCTTTTCGTATCGCTTCGCTCACGCCACCCACAATGCCCAGAAACGCTAGCACCGACTCCTTTAGATTGGAGCGGCGCTCGGTGACACGTCGATTTGGAACTTCATCGAACATTGATTCTGCTTATGCTCGGCGTCTCAATACTTCCTCGGTCGCGGCTTGATCAGTGATGCATCTATCGGCTCGAATTCGAATCTGGGCTCGTCGGCGTCTGGAGCGAAGGTCGCTTTTGTGGTCTTCATCCAGTTGACGTCGTCGCGCTCGGGGAAGTCGGGCTTGTAGTGCGAGCCGCGGGACTCGTCGCGCATGCCCGCACCCTGCGCTACCACGCGCGAGAGTTGCAGCATGTTATAGAGCTGGCGTGTGAAGGCGACGGTGGTATTGGCCCACTGCAAGCGATCGCTCAGGTTGATGTTGCGGAAGCGTTGCAGCATTTCGACGATCTTTCCATCCGCCTGCTGGCAGTTCTTGCTGTAGCGGATGACCGTGCAGTCTTTCGTCATCAGTTCGCCCAGTTCGCGCCAGAGCAGGAACGGGTTTTCATTGCCGTCGGCATTCATCAAGCTGGTGTTGATATCTTCCTGGCGCTTGCGTTCGGCGTCGAAGAAACCGTTGGTTCCTGCGGCTTGCAAGCCCTTGGCGTACTGCACGGCATTTGGCCCGGCAACAAAGCCGCCATAGATGCACGACACCAGCGAGTTCGCGCCCAAGCGATTGGCGCCGTGGTACTGGTATTCGGCTTCACCGGCAGCGAACACGCCGGGGATGTTGGTCATCTGGTTGTAATCGACCCAGAGGCCGCCCATGGTGTAGTGCATGCCCGGGAAAATCTTCATCGGCGTATCGCGCGGGTCGTCGCCAACGAACTTTTCGTAGATTTCGAGAATGCCTTCGAGCTTCTTGTCGAGAATCTTGCGATCGATGTGGGTGAGGTCGAGGTAGACCATCGGCTTGCCATCGATGCCGAGGTTGTACTCGTAGACCACTTTGAAAATGGCACGGGTGGCGACGTCGCGTGGGACGAGGTTGCCGTACTTCGGATACCACTCTTCGAGGAAGTACCAGCGCTCGGATTCAGGGATGCGCTTCGGATCGCGCTTATCGCCGGCGGCTTTTGGAACCCAGACGCGTCCGCCTTCACCGCGAGCCGACTCCGACATCAGGCGCAGCTTGTCTTCGCCGGGAATCGACGTGGGGTGAACCTGAATGAACTCCCCGTTCGCGTAAAAGGCGCCTTGCTGATAGAGCGCGGATTGCGCGGAGCCCGTGCAGACCACGGAGTTGGTCGACTTGCCGAAGATGGCGCCGATGCCGCCGGTGGCGATGATGATTGCGTCGGCAGGGAATGTGCGAATCTCCATCGTGCGAAGATCCATGGCGCTGATGCCGCGGCACACATGCTGGTTGTCGAGGACCGCGGACAAAAACTCCCAATGCTCGTACTTCTTAACTTTGCCTTCGGCCTCGTAGCGGCGGACTTGTTCGTCGAGCGCGTACAAGAGTTGCTGGCCGGTAGTTGCGCCCGCGAACGCGGTGCGATGGTAGAGCGTGCCACCGAAGCGGCGGAAGTCGAGCAGGCCTTCGGGGGTACGATTGAACGGGACGCCCATGCGATCTAGCAGATCGATGATGGCCGGAGCCGCTTCGCACATATTCTTGACCGGAGGCTGGTTTGCAAGGAAGTCGCCGCCATAAATCGTGTCATCGAAGTGCTGCCAGGTGGAGTCGCCTTCGCCCTTGAGATTTTTTGCAGCGTTGATCCCGCCCTGCGCGCAAACTGAGTGCGAACGCTTCACAGGGACGATCGAGAAGAGATCGACCTGGCCGCCCATCTCGGCGATCTTGATCACGGCCGCAAGTCCGGCGAGGCCGCCGCCTACCACGATAATTTTTGGAGTTGCTGCCATTGCGCTTCGTAATCCAATCTTCCGGGCTCACGCCCGGCAGCTAGTGCACCAATCTCACAATCGAATCGGAAGTCGATCCCGCGTCGATCGGCTGCCTCGGGTAGTACAGGAACGAGTACATCGATGCGAGGCCGGTGACCATGAACACAACGGCCAGCGCGAAGCAAACGTA
>Ga0210406_10002067_pt1 | contig 23470 bp, 20 predicted proteins | sample IncBWC30MmetaG_FD_155454 | JGI IMG/M metagenome (GOLD analysis project Ga0210406, IMG submission 155454) | Forest soil microbial communities from Barre Woods Harvard Forest LTER site, Petersham, Massachusetts, United States - Inc-BW-C-30-M | ecosystem: Environmental > Terrestrial > Soil >...
CACCGAAAGCAGCGTTGATCGAACAATTCCGTTCTCATGTAAAGGATACGGGCTCACCGGAGGTGCAGATTGCACTGCTGAGCGAGCGGATCAACTATCTGACGTCGCACCTCAAGAGCCACGTGAAGGACCATGCATCGCGGCGGGGCTTGATCATGATGGTCAACAAGCGCAGGCGACTCTTGGACTATCTCAACCGGCGAGACCCGGATCGGTACCGCGAGATTGTGGAACGGCTCAGTCTGCGCAAGTAGCGGTTTGCTGGAAAGAACGCCGCGAGCTACGCAAGTGACAAATTCCAAGCGAAAAGTGTCTGGAATTAGACATTCGACTGGGAACAGTCGGGTTGTCTCGTAGTGTGGTTTTGGCCGACCGGCAGTAGCACCTTCCCTCAGCTCAACGACAGAGCAATTTATTAAACGAAATGATCTATCGAAAGGCAGACGGATCTGCCCGGTGCCGCCAGAGGCGGGACCAAAGGAATGAAACATGTCAGAAAACAATCACATACCGGCGCCTCATCAAGTATCGGTCGAGGTTGGCGGAAGAGCGCTGATTCTGGAAACAGGCAAGATTGCAAAGCAGGCGAATGGCGCGATTGTGGCGAGGTACGGCGACACGGTGATCCTGAACACGGCTTGCATGGCGAATAAGCCAAACGATCGAGATTTCTTGCCGTTGACTGTGGACTATCGCGAGAACACGTACTCGGCGGGAAAGATTCCTGGAGGATTTTTCAAGAGGGAAGGCCGGCCGACGGAAAAAGAGATTTTGACTTCGCGATTGATTGACCGGCCGATGCGTCCGCTGTTCCCGGAGTCCTGGCGCAACGAAACGCAAGTGAATTCGATGGTGCTGTCCGCGGATAGCGACAATGATCCCGATGTTATTGCGGTGACTGGCGCAGCGGCTGCGGCTTACTGCAGCGACCTGCCTTTTCCGACGCCGATTGCGGCGGTTCGCGTGGGACTTGTGAACGGGCAACTGGTTGCGAACCCTACGGTTGCGGAGCAGAAGTTAAGTCTCATCAACATCGTGATTGCGGGCAGCGATGAAGCCATCATGATGGTTGAGTCCGGCGCTCTGGAAGTATCCGAAGAAACCGTGGTGGAAGCGCTCGAATTTGGCCACGCGCAAGTGAAAAAGGTTGTGGCCGCGATTAAGCAACTACACGCGCAATTGAAGCCGAAGAAAGTTGAGGTTGCGCCGTGGCCGTTCGACCAGAGCATCTACGATTCGATCAAGAAGACTTACGGCGCGGAGTTGAAGGACGCGCTGGACACGGAGAAGCATCCGAAGAAGGAAAGTTATCACCTGATTGATGAATTGAAAGCCAAGATCGTTGCGACCGTTCCGGAAGAAGACGAAGAGAAGTTGACGTTGACCAAGCGCGCCTTCGATCGTTTGAAGGAAGATATTTTCCGCGACGAGATTTTGAACAATCGCCGCCGCCCGGATGGACGGGCGTTCGACAAAATCCGCAAAATTACCTGCGAAGTTGGATTGCTGCCACGCGTGCACGGGTCGGCTCTGTTTACTCGCGGCGAGACACAGGCTTTAGCTACTCTTACCTTGGGCACCAAAGAAGATCAGCAACGGTTGGATCTTCTGTTTGCGCAAGATCAGCATAAGCGCTTCATGCTGCACTACAATTTCCCCCCGTTTAGCGTTGGCGAAGTGAAACCGGTTCGCGGGCCGGGACGCCGCGAAATCGGTCACGGCGCGCTAGCAGAACGCGCTTTGGTGAGTTTGCTGCCGCCGGAGACGGAATTTCCTTACGCCATGCGTTTGGTCAGCGACATCCTTGAATCCAATGGTTCCTCTTCGATGGCCACGGTTTGTGGTGGTTCTCTCGCGATGATGGATGCCGGCGTGCCACTGAAGTCTCCTTGCGCTGGTATCGCGATGGGACTAGTCGTTGGAGACAACGGCAAGTACGCGGTCATGACGGACATTGCGGGCGCTGAAGATCACTACGGCGATATGGACTTCAAAGTCGCCGGGACGCGCAGCGGAATTACGGCGCTGCAGATGGACATCAAAGTCGGTGGCATTAGCATCCCGATGATGCGTGAAGCATTGGCTCAGGCGAAGAAAGCCCGGTTGGAGATTCTAGACATCATGGACGCGACGCTCAGCGAAGCGCGCACCACTATTTCCGCTTACGCTCCGCGCCTGTTCAAGTTGTCGATTCCCACCGACAAGATCCGCGACCTGATTGGGCCGGGCGGCAAGAAGATCAAGTCCATCATCGAAGCAACCGGCGTGAAGATTGACGTGCACGAAGATGGCACTGTGCATATTTTCGCGACTAGCGGATCCGGCGGCGACGCGGCATTGCAGATGGTGCGCGATGTCACGGCCAGCGCGGAAATCGGCAAGACCTACCTGGGCAAAGTCGTTCGGCTCGCGGAATTCGGCGCGTTCGTCGAGCTGTTCCCGGGTACCGATGGCTTGCTGCACATCAGCGAAATTTCCGAACAGCGCATTCGCGATGTACGCGATGAACTGAAACTGGGCGACCAGGTGCTGGTAAAAGTACTTTCGATCGAAGGCAACAAGGTTCGCCTGTCCCGCAAAGCCCTGATCAAGGAAGCTCGCGAAAAGGCGCAGAAAAAGGAAGCGACGGCTGGTGGCGGCGCGACTACAACCACGACTGAGTGAATTTCGCCCACTTATCTAGAAATGGCAAGGGTCTCCGGGAAACCGGAGGCCTTTTGTTTTGCCGAGCGTTCTCCTGGTTCGGCTCGGGAGAAATGCGTTCAACTAGTTATTGCAGCAGGAACCGCAGTGAACGGCGTCCAGCGCGCCCCACAACGCATTCAATGCGTTACGCGTAGAGGCGAGGATCTGCTCTTCGTCGCCGCCGGCGTTTTCGATCAGCCAGTTGCGCCAGGCAGCGCGATGCGCCTTGTCGGCTTCTTCATGCACCGAAAAATATGCGGTGCCCTTGGCGTCGTTAATTCCGTAGTGGCGATTCAGTCCAGCAATCTTGGTGATGGCGATTTCCGGAACTTGCGATTCATAGGCGTAAAGTGCCGCAACGGCTTCTGCCACGGAACGGTTCGCGCATATATCGCGAAAAGTGTGAACAACGTGTTGCGTGCCGGGAAGCGACGGAGCGGATGTGACATATTCTTCGCTGACGCCGAGAGCGGCGGCGAAGTCGAGCCACAATTGCGGGTGCGGAGCGTCCGGATTTTCCTCTTCAGCGAGGTTTTCGAGCACGACTGGCTTGAGCGAAGCGTCCGCGCGGACCGCCAGGACGCGCAAGTGTTGCGGGAAGGCCTGCACGTGGCGGTAATACTGCGCGGCGTATAGCTGCAACGATTCGCGGGAGAGCTTGCCCGCTTGCCAATCCTGGTAAAAGGGATGATTTAGCAGACTTTTTTGGGCGATGGCCGCGTCAATCTTGTCGAGAAGCTGAGTGTTGGACATGTTGGCATCCTTCTTGCTTAGAATTTAGCCGTTTCGAAGCGTCGCTCTGTGGCAAGTGGACAGGAACGGCGGTGCCGTAAATTGTAGCAAAGCTTTACGAGCACGCAAGATCAGCAAACGAATTAATTAGACTTTGGCTGAGCCGCGTCCTTCTTGGCCTGTTCAGCCCCGCTCGCACAAGCTTGTTGGACGTTACTCTTTATCGCGGAGCATTTTGCAAATGCCGCCAGCGCTTTGTCAGAGTGGCCGGCGTTTTGGTTAGCGACTCCGAGCAAGTAATAGTTGGTAGGATCCTGATTCGAGCCGGCACTGACGGCTTGCTCCAGTTCGGGAATTGCCGCTTCGAATTCATTCTTGTGGACCTCGACTAGCCCGAGGCTGCCGTGCGCCATCGCCAAAGTCTGGCTCTTCAAATCCGCAAAAGTAGCGTCGGACATCCCTTCCGGTTTGGCCAGAGTGGCAATGCCTTGTATCGCGGTACCAAGACATAGTATCCCTCGCGCGATTTTTTTACACCCCGGGAGGTGATCTCGCAAGAACCGCTTTAGTCTGGGTGGGTAGAGTTAGAACGGGCGCCGCGTTAAGACCTAATTGCTGGATCCGTGGACCCGGGCGATGTTCGCCCCAACCGCGCTGAGCTTTTCGACGATGCGCTCGTAGCCGCGATCGATGTGGTAAACGCGCTCAATGGTGGTTTCGCCATTGGCCACCAGGGCCGCGAGGACCAGGCTGGCACTGGCGCGCAAGTCTGAAGCCTGCACCGTCGTGCCGCTAAGTTGCGATGGGCCGTGCACGACGGCACGGCGGCCATCAATGGAAATACGCGCACCCATGCGCATCATCTCGCTGGCATGCAGATAACGATTCTCGAAAATCGTCTCGGTGATGGTAGATGCGCCTTCAGACTGCGTAGCCAGCGCCATATACTGCGCTTGCATGTCGGTAGCGAAGCCCGGATATTCCTCGGTAGTCACGTCGGCGGCGACAAGTTTCTTCACCCCGCGCACGCGCAAGCTGCCCGGCCCGGCTTCTTCGATGGACGCTCCGGCATCGCGCAACTTGCTGATGATCGCGCCCAGGTGCCGCGGCTCGCATTTGCTAAGCGTGAGGTCGCCATTGGTGATGGCTCCGGCGACCAAAAACGTGCCGGCTTCAATACGGTCCGCGATAACCGAGTGCTCCGCGCCACCCAGTGAAGCGACCCCCTCAATACGGAGAGCCGCGGTTCCATCGCCGCATATTTTCGCTCCCATTTTTCGCAGCAGCACGATCAGGTCGGTCACTTCCGGCTCGCGTGCGCAATTCTCCAGAATTGTTTCGCCTTCGGCGAGTGCGGCGGCCATCAAAATATTTTCCGTCCCGGTTACGGTAATTTTCTCGAAGACGATGTGCGCGCCCCTGAGCCTGCCGCCGCGCGGCGCCCTAGCCTCGATGTAACCGTGGGAGGTCGTGATTTCCGCGCCCATTTTTTCCAGAGCCGCCAAATGCAAATCCACAGGACGCGCGCCGATAGCGCAGCCGCCGGGAAGGGAAACGCGCGCCATTCCAGTGCGTACGAGCGTGGGGCCGAGAGTCAGAATCGACGCTCGCATGGTCTTGACGAGTTCGTAGGGCGCTTCAGCGTCACTGATGGTGTGTGCCTGAAACGCGTAGTCCGCGGCGGGGAATTCGCTGGTGGCCACGGAGACGCCCATGTACGCAAGAAGCTTGCCCATGGTGATAATGTCGCGAACCTTTGCGACGTTATGGAGCGCAACGCGGTCAGACGTTAACAGGGAAGCGGCCATTGCGGGCAGAGCGGCGTTTTTCGCGCCGCTGATCTCCACGGTGCCGTGTAACGGAATACCGCCGGTGATAAGAAATTTATCCATGGCCTTTTGCTAGCGAATCGTAATTCGCCAATGCGTCGTCGGCTACGACTCTCCCAAAGCGCAGCGCAAGTTGCCGCCGGCGGATTTTAAAGATTGCTTGGCCTCTAGGACATTCACATTTTTCTTCAGCATCACCAGCGCCAGCGGCAAATTGTGTCCGGATTTCCGCAGCGCGTGTCTCGCCGCGGACACACTTCTGCCGCTGGCCTCCACAAGAATTCTCAGCGAACGGTCGGAAAGTTTCCGATTGGTACTGAGCAAATCAATCATCAGGTTTTCATACGCGTGTCCCAGGCGCACCATGGCAGCGGTTGAGAGCATGTTGAGCACCATTTTTTGCGCGGTGCCGGCTTTCAGCCGCGTCGATCCGGTCAGAACTTCAGGGCCGACCTCGGGCGCAATCAAAATGTCTGCCACACGCGCTACCGGTATGCTCCGATTCGCGGTTACGGCCACTGTTGTAGCCTTGCGCCTTCGCGCTTGTTTCAGGGCTCCAATGACGTAGGGGGTCGTGCCGCTCGCTGCGATGCCTACGACCACGTCATTCCTAGTAAGCTGCTTGGCGGTCAGATCGCGTTCGCCATTTTTCCTGGAGTCCTCCGCCCCTTCAACTGCGTTGGTCACGGCGCGGTTCCCTCCGGCAATCAGCGCCTGCACCAATTTGCGCGAGGTGCCAAAGGTCGGCGCGCATTCCGCGGCGTCCAGCACGCCGAGCCGCCCGCTCGATCCGGCGCCCACGTAGAAAAGCCGTCCGCCATTTTGCATTCCGCGCACAATCGCATCCGCCGCGCGGGTGATGGCGGGAATTTCCCGCGCCACCGCCGCCGCGATTTTGCGGTCCTCTTCGTTCATCAAGCGAATAATCTCTTCGGTTGAGAGCCGATCCAAATTCATCGAAAGAGGATTGCGCTGTTCGGTAAGGCGTTCTTCGGCGGGCGGGAGGTTTCTTTGGCCAGGATTCACGACTGCATTATATACGTTCGGCCAAGTCGTTCGAAATTTCCTGCTCTCGAAGAAGACTGCTGCAGCGAGAGCGTTACTATAAAAACGAACCTAAGTTCGAGCTGCCGGATTGGGACTAATTCGATGGACACCAACGCGCTTGACCTATCGTGTCGTGCGACCTAATCGGCTATTCTAGAAAGGCCAAGCATCCAGCCGCCACGCAAATACGGCATCATTGGAACTGAATTCATGGATTTGCTAAGAAAACTTTTCGAGCAGCATTTTCATTCGCCGCCGGACCGCGTGCTGCCGCTGCAGGGCGAATTGGGCGGCTCGGGACGCAAGATCATCCGACTGGCGAACGACAAAGCCAGCGCAATCGGCATACTTTACGGCGTACGCGAAGAAAACGCCGCGTTCCTTTCCTTTTCCAAACACTTTCGCAAGCACGGCCTGCCGGTTCCGGAAATTTATGGCCAAGACCTGGATCAGGGTGCGTATCTTGAAGAAGATCTGGGCGACACAACGCTGTTTGAATTTCTCTCCGGAAATCGCACCAACGAGCAAATTGCGCAGCAGGTCGTGAGTGCCTACGAAAATGTCGTGGCCACGTTGCCGCGTTTTCAGGTGGAAGCCGGACGTGACCTCGATTACGGCTTATGCTATCCCTGCGGCAGCTTCGACCGGCAATCGATCAGCTGGGATCTCAACTATTTCAAATATTATTTTCTCCGGCTGGCCGGGATTCCTTTCAGCGAGTCCGCGCTCGAAAATGATTTTGGAAAATTGACCGACTTTCTGCTCAGCGCCAATTGCGATTATTTTCTGTACCGCGACTTTCAGTCCCGCAACGTCATGCTGCGCCGCGGAAATCCTTATTTTGTGGATTATCAGGGCGGACGCAAAGGCGCTTTGCAATATGACATCGCCTCCATGCTTTTCGACGCCAAAGCCGATTTACCGCCCGAACTGCGCCAGCATCTTCTTGAGCACTATCTCAGAGCGCTCAGCGGCTACAGCAAAATAGGGCGCGACGAATTTCTGCATCACTACTACGCCTACGTTTACGTGCGGATTATGCAAGCGCTCGGAGCATACGGTTTCCGCGGGTTTTACGAGCGAAAAGCGCACTTTCTGCAAAGCGTTCCGTTTGCGCTGAAAAATCTTCGTTGGCTGGCGCACAATGTGGAGCTTCCTGTCCAACTGCCGACGCTGATGGATGCATTCAAGAACATGCTGGCTTCGGACAAACTGCTCGGATTGGCAGGCGAAGCAGACGCGCTGACCGTCCGCATTTTCAGTTTCTCGTTTCACAAAGGGCTGCCGAAAGACGAGTCGGGGAACGGCGGCGGATTTGTTTTCGACGGACGCAGCTTACCCAATCCTGGGCGGGAAGAGCGCTTCAAGACGTTGAGCGGCAAGGATCAACCGGTAATCGATTACCTCAATCAGCAGGAAAGCGTGCATCAGTTTCTTGCCAGTGTGCTGTCGCTGGTGGATGCAAGTGTGAACACTTACCAGGAGCGTGGGTTTAAGAATCTAATGGTGTCGTTTGGTTGCACTGGCGGCCAGCATCGTTCGGTCTTTCTCGCAGAGCAGCTGGCCAAGCGCCTGCGCACGCGCAAAGGAGTGCAGGTAATCGTCCGCCATCTCGGCCTGGAAGCGCTTGAGAACGAAGCGGTCCTGGCGAAGTCTTCAAGGTGAATTCGCAGTGAGTTTGCTACACATGGGTTTGCCGAAAACCGATTCTAGCCGTTTCCTGTCCACACTCGTCATTCCGAGAGTAGCGAGGAATCGCTCCCGGGATTTCTGCCGCGCCACCGCTAACCTTGCGTGTGTACGCATATGAAAGCGATGGTGTTGGCGGCGGGTCTGGGTACGCGCCTGCGTCCGTTGACCGACGATCGTCCAAAACCCCTGGTGGAAGTTGCCGGACGCGCCCTGCTTGAGATTGCGCTCACTCGCTTGAAATCGTTCGGCGTGACTGAAGCCATCATCAACGTGCATCACTTTGCCGAAATGGTGATCGACTATCTCAAAGCCAATAATAATTTCGGAATGCGCGTGGAAATCTCGCGGGAAGACGACCTGCTGCTCGATACGGGCGGCGGGCTAAAGAAAGCGGCTTGGTTTTTTCAGGAAAATTCTGGAAATGACGGCGAACCTTTTTTTCTGTACAACGTCGATGTACTGTCCTCCATTGACCTGACACGGATGGTACAGACCCACAGGGAAAACCGGTCTCTTGTTACGGTCGCTGTGCAAAAGCGCGATAGTTCGCGACAACTTCTGTTTGACGAACAGGGCCAGCTCTGCGGCCGGGTTGCTGGGCGCAACCGTGAAGCGGAAATTGTCCGTCCGGTGCAGCCATTTGAGCCGCTGGCATTTTCCGGCATCCACGTAGTTTCTCCGCGTCTGCTCCCGCTAATGACCGAGCACGGCGTGTTCTCCGTCATTGACACGTATCTGCGCCTCTCGGGCCAAGGCGAGAAGATCAGCGCATTTCGCGCCGACCGATACTATTGGCGCGATCTCGGTAAGCCGGAGAGCGTCAGACTAGCAGCGGAAGATCTGGCCCAAAATATCGTCTGGCGTTAATCACACTTGTTGTTTGCAATTGCAAGGCTTCCTACTTGATCGCAGCCGCTGGCAGTGCCAATCCCAAGGATTGCATTATCGCGTCGTGCAATGCCGGACGCACCTTTGCCAGTTTCTGATTTTCTCGCGTCGGATGCACGCGGTTCGTTAGGAACACCACAAAAAGCTGGCGATCAGGATCGATCCAAATCGATGTGCCTGTAAAACCGGTGTGGCCGAACGTACGTGGCCCCATAAAATGGCCGCTCGAACCGCCTTCGGTCGGAACCGCCCACCCCAAGGTTCGCGTGCCCCCGGAGAGCTGCTGCGGTTCCGTAAATTCCGCAATTGTTGCGCGGCGCAAAATTCGCCGATGGGCGTATATGCCACCGTTCAACAGCATCTGGCAGAACGCAGCCAGGTCCGGCGCCGTGCTGAATACGCCGGCGTGGCCCGAAACTCCGCCAATGGCCGCCGCATTTTCATCGTGAACTTCGCCTTGAATCAAGCGATGCCGGTACTGATTGTCGATTTCGGTCGGTGCAATGCTTGGGCAGAGTTTCTTTGGCGGGTTGAACATGGTATTCGACATTGCCAAAGGGAAAAAAACATATTCGCGCGCAAGCGTATCGAGCTTTTGTCCCGTCAAGCGTTCGATAATTTCCGCCATCAAGATAATTCCCAAGTCGGAATAAACTTCCTTGGTACCCGGCTCGTAATCGAGCGGTTCTGCGAAAATCATGGCCAGCGTTTCGTTCTTTGATTTCGATGTACGCCAATACTCCTTGAACGGCGGCAGCCCCGAAGTGTGCGTAAGCAAGTGGCGAATGGTCACGCGATGACGCCACTCAGGTTGCGGGCCGCTGGTCCACTCAGGGAGATAACGCTCCACAGTGGCGTCAAGGTCCAGGCGAACAGGGAAGTCGCCTTCGGCAAGTTTCGCGACGAGAGTTGTAGTTGCCACAACTTTTGTCAGCGAAGCAATGTCATACATCGTGTCGATCGCAATGTTGGGAGACTTGGCGTCGTAGGTTTGTTTGCCGAAAGCGTGCAGCGAAACCTTGCCGCGGTATCCGACGGCTAGCGTTGCGCCCGGAAACGCTTGGTCCTTGATCGCAGCCTCAATTACATCGAACGCCGGTTGCAGTTGCGCTTCAGTACGTACGTCCGGCGGCCGCAGTTTCATGGCGTCCGCGGCCACTTCGATTCCGAAACCCGCTTTCAACTGCACGCCCGGAATGGTCACCGGCAAGTGTCCACGCACGGGAATCTCACCGAACAGGGCTCGAGCCATGGAAATTTGCGCTACGTCGCTGATACCGAACGCCCCGAGCCATGTTTCTGCTTGTGGAAAGCTTTCGATTAAATACGGACTGCCGAATGCCAGCGTGATGACCGGTTTTCCGGATTTATAAACCTGGTTGGCAAGCGCAGCCTGTTGTGCGGGTACATCCACGTTCCCTTTGCGATCGCTCACGCGCACGAACAACGCCAAGATTGCGACATCATAAGAATCAGGCGAAGGCAGTTTGATATTCGCTGCGTCGCGAAATCTGGTATCCGCACGAATTGTAGTCACCGAATCGAACCGGCACCGCAGTTCGCGCTCCAAGTCTTCGCCGGGAGTGGGTTCAGGATCGGCGTAAAACGCCAGCAGCAGCGCCCCCGACGGCTTTGTTCCATCCAGTGGTAACCGATGCGGCGTATCGCGAAGCAGAGTGATTCCACGATCAGAAATTTCCTGCGCCTGTTTCTGCCAAGCCGTCTCCGCGAAGTGCGCATTCAATCCATTTACATCCACCAACCGACTCTTGTTCAGGCCCAGTCGCGCTTTCGCTTCCAATATGCGGCGCACGGACCCATCCAGCCGCTGGCGCGAAATTCGGCCAGATTTGACCGCCTGCTGCAGCCCTTCGACCGCGGCGTCGGGAACCGGCGGCATCAGCAAACAATCCGCGCCTGCCAGCACGGCGCGCACGGCGGCTTCTCCGGGGGCGTAGCGCACCGTGATGCCGCCCATGTCCATCGCGTCAGTAACCACCAGGCCTTGAAACCCAAGTTCTTTGCGCAGGACACCAGTCAGAATGTTCGACGACAAAGTTGCAGGTGTGTTCGGGTCAGGCTCGAGCGCCGGAACGTTAAGATGTCCGGTCATCACGCTGCCTGCACCGGCAGCAATCGCCGCGCGGAAGGGAACCAATTCCAAAGAATCCAAACGTTGACGGTCCGCGAGAATTACCGGGAGATCGATATGCGAATCGGCGGCAGTGTCGCCATGGCCAGGGAAATGTTTCGCAGTCGCGAGCCCGCCGTTTTCTTCCACTCCACGCACGTATGCAGAAACAAATTCAGAGACGCGGGCGGCATCCTCCCCGAACGATCGAGTATTGATGATGGGATTTCCGGGATTGTTATTTACATCGGCCACCGGAGCGTAAATCCAATGCACACCGGCCTGGCGCGCTTCGAGCGCCGTGATTTTTCCCATGGTGTACGCATCGCGCGGATCTCCGCCCGCCGCGATTGCCATCTGGGTTGGGAACGACGTGCCTTCATCCAGCCGCATCGCCGATCCGCGTTCAAAATCCGCGCCAATTAACAACGGCAATTTCGATTTGGACTGCAGTTGATTGTTCAAAACCGCAGTCGGATACGCCTGGCTTTTTTCAATTCCCAGCTGAGTGATGCGCGTAATCAGAATAAATCCGCCGGTGTGAAGATCGCGCACGTCGTGCATCATTTGCTGGTATGTGGGCGAGTCGGTTGCAGTAAATGTTCCGTGATACGTAGTGAAAAGCAGCTGGCCAACCTTTTCGTCAACCGTCATCTTCCGCAACGTATCATCCACCCATTGCTGCTGCGCAGTGGACAATGCGCGCAGCGCACCAGTGGGTTTGCGATTCGGCGCAGGCTTTGCTTGTTTTGCCGCAGCGGCGCGGCTTTGACTTCGTAATTTTGTTGCCATAAGGAGCGCGAACGGCAGTAGAAACAGGCACATCACAGCGCGGCGTTTCAGCGGCATCGATTCTCCAATTGCCCGGAATCTCGCAGAATCACGCCCTGCTGCTTCTTCTGTTGATAACACACGCAACTTGGTGCGACAACGCGATTCACCGCAGGGCGTTCCAGAATATCATTGCAATCGAAGCGAACCGGGAGGAAATCTTGCCGAACCGCGCGTCAACAAAATTGTGTCTATTGAGCTGTATGTTCGGTACGCTTTTCTGCTTCTTGCTACAACCCTGCTTAGCTGCAACAAATTCCACAACCTCCAAAAATAAACCACACGCGCGCGGCGGGCGTGTGCAAACCGGCCTGGATGTTCTCGAATCACAAAGGTTCGCACCGTTGCGCGGCAAGCATATCGGAATCATCACCAATCATACCGGCCTCGATTGGCAGGGAAAATCCACTATCGAATTGCTTGCGCACGCTCCGGGCGTGCAAGTCGTGGCAATTTTCACTCCCGAGCACGGCTTGGGCGGCCAACTGGATGAACGGCTCTCCTCCAGCAAAGATCCTTCCACGGGTTTGCACGTTTTTTCGCTCTACGGCGAAACTCTGCGGCCCACCGATGAAATGCTGCAAGGAGTGGACACGCTGGTCTTCGATATTCAGGACGCTGGCGTCCGCTTTTACACCTACACCGTAACCATGGCTTACGCCATGGAAGAAGCCGCCAAGCGCAATATCGCGTTTTACGTTTTGGATCGTCCCAATCCTCTCGGAGGAGAAATCATCGAAGGCCCGATGCTCGATGCCGACAAAACAAATTTCGTCGCCTATTTTCCAATTCCCGTGCGTTATGCGATGACCATCGGCGAGCTCGCGCAATTCTTCAACTCTGAGAATCACCTCAACGCGGATCTGCACGTAATCGCCATGAAGAATTGGCATCGCAATCTTTTTTTCGAAAACACCGGCGTCCGGTGGATTCCGCCTTCGCCAAACTTGCGGACCTTGAAAGGCTCCATCGTGTATCCCGGCCTGGAAATCCTGCAAAGCGCCGGGGTTTCCGTCGGCCGCGGGACAGAGGCGCCGTTCGAGGAGTTTGGCGCTCCGTGGATGGACGGCGAAAAAGTAGCCTCGGCTTTGAACGCGGCGCATTTGCCTGGGCTGAAGTTCGTCACACAACCGTTTATTCCCGTTACTGGTTTGCACGCAGGAAAGCGCTGCAATGGCGTTGGTATTCGCATCGGAGATCGCGCTGCGGTGCGTTCCATGCGAATGGGCCTCGAAATCGCCGCGCTGCTCGAGAAAGTGTATCCGCAAGATTTCGACGTCTCGAAAACCGTGACGCTGCTCGGCAACGCAGAAGCGGTGCAAAAACTGTTAGACGGCGCTTTGCCGGCGGACATCGTTGCCAGTTGGCAGCCCAATCTTTCCGACTACGACAAGAAGCGCCGTCGCTATCTCCTCTATAAATAGTTCAAAATAGCTCGCTGCAATTGGTTGTGATAGAGTCCGCAAATGGCCCCCCTGCGCATTGTTTCGCTGCTCCCGTCCGCCACGGAGATTCTCTTCGCTCTCGGACTGGACCGGCAAATCTTTGGCGTCAGTCACGAGTGTGATTTTCCGCCCGCCGCGCGCTCGAAAACCGTTGTCATTCATTCCCGCATTCCGAAAGGCGCTGCACCTGCCGAGATCGACCGCCTGGTGCGCGAATTCAGCGCGCGCGGCGAGAGCGTTTATTCTGTCGACGCCGAAGTTTTGCGCAGCTTGTCGCCCGACCTCATCGTCACCCAGGATTTGTGCCATGTCTGTGCGGCTTCGCCCGAAGACCTCGCCGCGGTTCTTGCAACTTTCGAAGTCAAGCCGGAAGTACTGTCGCTTAATCCGCTCGATCTCGGCGATGTCTGGCGCGACATTCTCCTGGTCGGCGAACAAACCTTCCGCCCACATGCCGCCGAGAAGCTGATTGAATCCATCGGCGAAAAACTCGGCGCGCTCGAGCGGGAGATTAATTCCGCGGTCCAAGACCACTCACTTAGTGATCTCCCGGCCGTCGCCTTCCTCGAATGGCTCCAGCCAATCTACGTCGGCGGTCACTGGATTCCGGAAATGATTAAGTTTGCCGGAGGCCGCGACGTCTTTGGCGAGCCCGGCCGCCCTTCTTTCCGGGTGACGCTCGATGATGTGGTCGCCGCGCAGCCAGACTTCCTGATCGCCGCGCCGTGCGGATACAGTGCAACGCAAGCCCGTGAAGAGTATCGCTCCATCGCTTTTCCATCCGGCTGGCAAGAGATTCCTGCGGTTCGAAACGGCCGCGCTTATGCGCTCGATGCCAACAGCTACTTCTCGCGGCCCGGTCCTCGTCTGGTCACCGGCCTCGAAATTCTCGCCAAGTTGCTGCATCCGGCAATCGAAGTGAGCAGGGAAGCGGAAGCCGCAATTGTGCCTATTCCCGCCGCAAGACACGCAACCTCGGTGTAACGCAAAGACTTCCCGCGGAAGTGCGGCGTCGCGCACCTGTACCAAAGTCCAGTTGACACTGTCATTCCAATATATAAGACTCTTACACATAAGGGAGCGACTGATGATCGCTACAGGCGTTAAGAAAGGCACCGCGGAACTAGCCATCCTGAGCGTCCTGGAGGCCGGCCCGCTGCACGGCTACGAGTTGTCCCGTCGCATCGAAGCGCAAACCAAAGGCTCATTAAGCTTCAGCCTCGCCGCTCTCTATCCCATGCTTTATCGCATGGAGCAGCGCCGATGGATTCGCGGCACGTGGGAAACAAGTTCCAACGGCCGCCGTCGCCGTTGCTACCGGCTCACACCGCAGGGGAAGAAAAAACTTCAGCCGCTTCGTGCCGAATGGCTGGAACTGTTCAGCGCCTTGCGCCGCTTGACGAAGGTTTCCAATGCATGACTGGCGCCTGCTGGTGCAGCAACGCCTTGCTGGCCTTCTCATCGAAGATGGCGAGGCCGCTCAGGTGGTTGAAGAGCTTGCGGGCCATCTCGAAGAGAACTACCAGTCTTTGCTCCGCGATGGCGTTGCGGAAGAAATTGCCGCGCGGCGTGCTCTCGAAAGGGTAAACGACTGGCAAGATTTGAAACGAAAGCTCGAATCCTCGCGAAATAAGGAGGCGATCGTGAACAAACGCGTTACTCAATTCTGGTTCCCCGCATTCCTGACACTTGCGCTCTCGATGGTTCTTCTCGCGGTGATCCAGATCTTCGGTCCGGACCCCTGGGTTGACAACCCGTTGCAGGGCGGCCGGCTTCGCATGACTCCAGTCGCGGTCGTCTACGTTTCCTGGTTGATTTTCTTGCCGCTTATCGGAGCGCTCGGAGCATACCTCTCCCATCGTGCGGGCGGAAGGAAGCTCACCGTATTCTCTTCGATCGTCTTTCCCGTTTTCCCGTACATGGTCTTTTTTGCGGTTGGCCTTCCTATCGCAATCATGTTTGACGACCGCGTTTCCCATAACATCACCATTCCTGCGTTTTTCGCTGGCCTCGCGGGGTGGGTCATTTTCCCGGCAGCGGCACTCCTGGCCGGCGGGCTGGCCTGCTCGGCCTTTCGTTTCTCGGTAGCTAAACGTTAGCGGATTCGAAGGCAGTTGATTTCGATCGGCTCCAGAATCGATAGAACGGCAAACCTGCCGCGATCAACAGTAATCCGATGAGAGACCTGCCGGGTCGCTGCAACAAAATATTGATGGTCAGCGCGAGCGCGCCTGCAACAAAAATTCCCGGCACCCATGGATAACCCCAGCAACGATATGGCCGCGGCATTTCGGGCTCGTTCTTGCGCAGGCGAAAGAGCGCCACCACTGCCATCCCATAAAAAATCCATGCGGCAAAAATAAATAAGTTTGTCAGCTCTTCGAATGTTCCGGTAAGCGCCATCAGGCCCGCAAGGACTCCCTGAAAAATCAATGCCCGCGCCGGCGTCAGAAATTTAGGGTGAATGCCGTCGGCGATTTTGAAAAATATTCCATCGCGCGCCATAGCATACGGAACTCTGGCCCCACTCAACACTGAAGAATTGAGCGAACCAATTGCCGAAATCACCATTGCCAGCGTCATCCAATAAGCCGCGCCGTGCCCCGCCACGCGCTCCACAACGTCTGACGCAATATGCGAAGAATTCGCAACCGCGCCGAATGGCAGCACCCGCAAGCACGCCGCGCTGAACAGCAGGTAAATCGCCGCGACCAATGCCACTCCGCCCAGCAGTGCCCGCGGGAAATTCTTCTGCGGATCCTCAACTTCAGATCCCACCAGGTTCAAATCTTCCCAGCCGTCATACGCCCACAGAGCCGCCGCCAACGCAGCCAAAAACGCGGTCAGAATTCCGCCTGTCAACGCAGTCGGCCACACTGGATCGGCCGGATGCGGCGAAGCGGCTCCGGAAAAAAATGCCGCTCCAATCACCAGCAGCACGGAAACAATTTTGACCAGCGTCAAAACCACTTGCACTGCTCCGCCCAATCGCACTCCCAAATAATTCACAATGGTCATGATCGCAAGCCACAAGACCGCCACAGGCTGCGCCCAGGTAAACACAAAATCATATGGCTTCAGTCCGGCGAATGCCGGAAGGTGCAACGTAAAAATCGGCGCCGCCACGCCCGGAATCAGAAAACTCGCGAATCGCGCAATCCCCGCTGCGATCGACGCCATCGAGGACGGCCGTCCGACTATGGAGTGCATCCAGCCAAATAGAAAACCCCATTTCGGCCCGAATCCGCGCCGCAGATACGCATATTCCCCTCCCGCTTCAGGAATCGCCGCGCCTAACTCCGCAAACGACAGGGCGCCAAACATCGAAAGAATTGCGCCAACAATCCACGCAGCGAATACGATCGAAACGAACCGGCCCTCGCGCGCCATCTCGGCTGGCTTCAGGAAAATGCCTGTTCCGATCATCGTGCCTACGACGATTGCGGCGGAAGCCCAAGGGCCAAGCCCGCGAACCAGCTCCAACCGCTTGCCGTGTGTTTCAGGGCTCATCGAATCTCCTGCTGTAGCTCGGTATGCCCGGACGCTTCGAATTGCACGGATCGGTTTCTGCCGCCGGCCACACGGCTCACCAACGCTCCCACCAGAAAAGTCACGCAGGCGCCGACAAGAACGTACCAAGTGTACGCGACGCTGGAAAATTTCCATACGGTAACAATAGCCACGAGCCCGCAGAACATCCCCACCAGCGCTCCGGCCGAATTTGCGCGACGGTCAATCGTCCCCAGCAAAAACAATCCCAGCAAACTCCCCAATGGAAATGACGCCACCGTCAAACCGGTTTCAAGCAATGAGCCCCAAGGAACAAATCCGAAGGCCATCAACACTACACCCCACACCAGCGTCATCCGCCGTGACAGCCGCAGAAATTTCGCCGGGTCCTGCCGGTGTCCGGCAGCCGCGGAAAAATCCAATATGCTCGAAGCCGCCAACGAATTCAGCGAGCCGCTGGCATTCGACATCGCCACTGCGATAATCGATGCGAGCATCAATCCCGCCAAGCCCGCCGGCATTTCGCGTACCAAAAACAGCGGAAGGATGCGGTCGGCACGCTCGCCTGCCGCGAGCAAGGGCGTGTGTTGGGAAAAAACATACAGCAATGCTCCGACTATCAGGAACAAAGCAAACTGAAGCAATATCACGGCGCCGCTGGCCAGCAGCGCCTTGCGGCTGTCTTTTTCGTTCCGAGCCGCCAGCAGGCGCTGCACGATCGTCTGGTCGGTTCCGTGGCTCGCCATAGTAAGAAACGCGCCGCCAATCACGCCAGACCAAAACGTGTACTTCGTCGCAAGATGCATCGAGAAATCAAGGAATTGCAGTTTATTGCCGGAAGCCGCCGCGACCTGTCTGACTTCATTCCAGCCGCCGGGGATCGAATGGAACAGAAAACCCAGCGTGATAGCGCTGCCCGTTAGGTACAGCAGCAATTGCGCGACGTCGGTCCAGATCACCGCCTTCATTCCGCCTTCGAAGGTATAAAGAATCGTCAACGCCATCACGATGACAACCGCAAGTTGTTCTGAAGTTCCCAAAACTACGCTGATCACCAATGCAATCGCCGAAATACGCACACCCTCGGCAATCGCCCGTGTCAGGAGAAACGTGGTGGCCGCGACCGCGCGCATCCTGGTCCCGAATCTCTTTTCGATCAGCGCATACGCCGTGAATATCTCTCCGCGAAAGTATCCCGGCAAAAACAACAGCACGATCAGAACTCTGCCTACCAGATATCCGAACACCAATTGAATGAATGTCAGATTGGTCGTATACGAAATTGCCGGCGTTCCTATGATCGTCAGCGTTGACGTTTCCGTGGCGACGATTGAAAGTGCCAGTGCCCACCACGGCGCGCTTCGCCCTCCTAAGAAATAGTCGCGCACATTGCGCTGCCCACGCCGGAACCACAGTCCCAGCGCCGTCACGCCCAGCAAATAGAGCACTACGATCGTGAGATCAACAGGATGTATGCGCATTCCCGCTTGCCATTGCAATCCAGCTTCGTTGCAAAAGAACGTCGAGAATAGAGGTCGCTTCTCTCGGCGTCAAGAAAGTTAGTTAGCGCCCAGCATCCATATCGTGGTGCGCGCGAATCCAGAATTCGCAATGCGCTCCGCGTTTTCGAAACTTCGCAGGTCCCGCCATTCCACCAGCCGCATTTTCGCGTAAGCTTTTCCTATGAAATGCGTCTTGGGATTGGACGGCGGCGGCACAAAAACCGAGTGCGTCGTGCTAAACGAAGCTGGAGCCATCCTTGCCCGCGCAACCGGACCGCCTTCGAATCCCACCCGCATCGGATTTACGGCTGCCTTCGCTGCAATTCAGGAAACGTGTGCGTTGGCAATCAACTCCACGCGCATCACGCTTGATGTTCTGGCGCTGTGCGCGGGACTTGCGGGCACCGGGCTTAGGGAAAATCACGATCAGATGAAGCAATTCCTGGCACAACGATTTCCGAGCGCGCTCATCGACGTTCGCATGGACATCGAACTGCCTCTGGCCGCAGTGCCACCGGGTCCCGCGATCGTTTTGATCGCTGGCACAGGCTCGGCCGCGATCGGCAGGAACATCGCCGGCTCGATGCAACGCGAAGGCGGTTTCGGACCGGCTAGCAGCGACGAAGGCAGCGCCTTTGACATCGGCCGCTCGGCAGTTGCGGCGGCTCGCGCGGTGCTTTCAAATGCGGAGTCAGACCAGCTGACCCAGCAAATCTTCCAACATCTCGCCATATCAAGTTGGCACGAATTGGATGCCAAGTCCACCGCCAGTCCAGATTCTGTTTATCCGCCGATTTTCCCAGTCGTCGCAGCAGCCGCCGATGCGGGGAATGCCGTCGCTCAGTCAGTTCTGAGCGACGCAGCGAAAAAGCTCGCCGCAATTTCCCAGCGTCTCGCCGAATCCCTGAACCTGCTCGAACAGCCGTTCCACCTGGCCAAAACAGGCGGCACCATCGGACGCTCGCGTTTCTTCGACCGAGCCATTGACAGGGAATTGCGCAGCAAACTTCCCAACGCCATCATGAACCCTCTGCAGGTCCAGCCCGCGGAAATCGCCGCCTGGCTTGCTCTACAGCTCCTCACAAATGGGGCAGGAGCCGCTCCGTGAGTGCCGCTGACGCTCCAAAATTACAAGCCGCCACCGGTGACGAACTCGTTCGCCTGATCCACGAAGTTCCACCGGAGCAGTTGTTCCCGATCCTCGACAATCCCGCGCTAGATGAAACGTCTCTCGCGTTGCTGTTGCGCCGCAAGGATCTTCCAGCCGATTTCCTAAGCGAAGTTCTCAAGCGTCGCCACTTTCTAAAGAACTATCTGGTCAGGAGGCTGCTCGCTTTTCATCCCCATACTCCACGGAATGACACTCTCCGCTTGATACGCGAACTTTATTTAATGGATCTCATTCAGTTTGCGATTTCTCCCGGAGTTCTTCCTGACCTGAAGCGCAAAGCGGAAGACCAAGTCATCGCGAAAATGCCGCAACTCCCGCTTGGCCAGAAAATCTCATTGGCCAGGCGTTCGCCAGCTCGTATCGCCGGCGCACTTCTGGCAGAGGGTCAACCGATGGTGGTCAAAGCCGCACTTTCCAATGCGAATCTCACCGAAGCGCAAGTGCTGCGCGTACTGGCGAAAGATAAGTTGGCCCCGATCGTTACACAATCCATCTCTCAGCATGACAAGTGGAGCCACATGTACAATGTGCGCCTCGCGCTTCTTCGCCAGCCTTCCGCCACTCTCGCCACGGTGCTGGCGTTTCTTCCCGAGCTTACGGTCGCCGATCTGCGGGCGCTGGCCGCTCCCGGGATCCTGCCGGAAAATCTCCGCCACTACCTGCAAGCGGAAATTCACCGCCGCCTACAAAAGTCCGAATCACCATCGGACGACTGCACGATCGACGATCCCGACACGAACGCCCCTAAGTAGTACGTTCTGTTAGCACATCGGTCACTATTGGGAACAAAACATGTTTCGCCGGTGCCGTATTCTCGTGCTTGTAGTAAGAGTATTCTTAGCAGGTACAATCGGCGCGAACGCCGGTGCGCCGAAGCTTGCGAACCCTGGCAGGGGGTTTCACCGCCTTCATGGGCATTGCAGACACATCTGCTCGCCGGCTCGAACGCCGCTGGGCGCCGCGTTACGACTTCCGCGCCACTCTCGATATCGAATGGGGCTCAGCGGTGCTGCGCGCCAGCACTCGCGACATCAGTTCGAACGGCATGTTCATCGAATCCGTCGATCCCCTCTGGGTCGGCGCCGGTTTTACCGCCAATCTACAGTTAGACCGCACCGTCAAGGTCGTTTGTTCCGTGAAACGCGTCGAACCGGGCCGGGGCATGGGCGTTTCCGTCGCTTTCCCCGAGCAACAACAGGAACCTTATCTCCAGCTCATTTCGAGGCTTTCAGGGACGCAACCTTAGGCCTGACGGTATACTCAACCGCATGACCCGCTGCCTCGACTGTGGTTCAGCGCGCATTTCGGATCAGTGCCCCTCCTGCGGACTTACTTCGGCGGCCGCCGAATTACTCTTTCGCAAAAGACTTATCAAGCAAACCACTTTCTTCCTCGCCGGCTCACTGCTTTTTCCTTATCTCACACAAATCTATCCACCATTGGATCTGGATTTAATGCTGGTCTTCTTCGGAGTGCTGTTCTTCATTGCGCTGGGCATCGCAGTGGTTCTCGACCGTCGCGCCCGCAAGCATCAGGAAATCGAAATCCTCAAAAGAATTTACGCCGGGTTCATCCCGCTGCCCTGGATTCTCGCCTTTGCGATTTTCCTGAATGGCAGACTCGATTCGGCCAACCGACCGGTCTATGTTCCAGAGCGCGTCGAAGGAAAATTTATAATGAAGGGTCTGGTGCGCGGTACACGCCGCTTGGTCGTGCAATCCTGGCGGCCCGGTCAGAAAGTCGAACGGATCCCCGTCGATCCTGACGACTTCGACCGCTTTCACGTCGGAGACCAAATTGAAGTAGCCGTCGAGCCCGGTGTTCTGGGAATTCCCTGGGTCTACGGCGTCTATCGCCAAGGAAAGCCCGTTCAATAAGCCGGCCGCCCGTTCGGCAGCACCGGAATTTGCAGCTCCATAAAATTTCCCGTCTTACCGAAGCGAAATCGGTGTCTTAAAACCGGTCCTGCGTTCTTGGTTCTCCATTCCGAGGTTTCCAGCGGATCTGCCGGAATGTCCTGCGCGGCCAGCTCCGCATTCTCGCCTTGTACTTTTACCTTTTCCGGATCAATCTCAAAGACGTCCTGCGAATCCGTGTCCACCAGCAGGTAGCGCTTCCACAAACGCACCAGGTAGATTCCCTTGCGCTCGCCGCGATAAACGTTCCACGACTTCGGCGCGTCGTCGTTATATCGCACAATGGCGAACGGCAATGTTTTCCATTGTTGTTTGCCCGATTGCTGCGCCATCAACGCTTGCGTCGCGCAAAATATCGCAAACCAAGTCAAAACCGCCATCCACTTTTGTGAGGGCAAATCGAGTCGCAGCGTCGGTCTCCGGGGCCGCATTCTGTCCTCGGCCCCCGCGGTGATCCGAAATATTTGAGAATTTTCCATGTTAGTCCGCCTTGAGTTTACGATGTGCACCTGCACCCGGCAAGGCGACTACTGCGCCTTGAGCGGCTCTTTGTTTATACTGGTCGCACATGATTTCAGCAGCTTTGCTCTCTAAGCGTGTCCTGCGGATTTTGGCTCGCGTTTTTCCTCGTTGTGGCATGATCTCGCAAGCCATCGCATTTAATCTTTTTCTGGCTTTTTTCCCGACTCTGCTGCTTACCGTTGCCATCGCCACCAGCCGCTGGGGCAGCCACACCGACCTCCTCGACCTCATCACCAATTTCACCAAATATCTTCCACCCGGCAGCCGCCAGATTGTCTCCGAGTTCCTGATCAAGCGCGGTCCGCAAGCCTGGAAATGGGCGCTCATAGGCTGGGCGGGAACTATCATCGCCGGCTCCCAGGTGATGAAGCTCATCATGGAAGGCGTTCACATCGTCTACGACGATTCAGAAAAGCCCGGCTTCCTCCATCGCCAGCTGCGGGCGCTGCTGCTGCTCTTCGCAACCATTGCCCCTCTTCTGATCGCTGCAATCCTCGGCGTGTTCGGTCGTCCCTTGCGGCATTGGATCGCCGATTGGCTCGGCCAATCCCATCCTTTCCACGGATTGTGGACCCTGTTTTTCCCTGTGGCGGCCTTTGTCCTTTCGCTCTCCGCCCTGATCATGATCTATCGTGTCGCGCGCCCTCAGGAAACCAGTCTTCGCGACGTCATCCCGGGCGCCGTCATCGCCACGCTCCTGTGGTGGCTCGCCGATGTTCTTTTCGGATTTTACGTCAAGCGTGTACCCTACAGCATCGTGTACGGCGGTCTGGCCGCGGTCATCGGTCTTCTCATCTGGATGAACTTGTCTGCCATCATCATTTTCCTCGGCGCCGCCTGGAACGCCGAAGCCGCTTCCGTCCGCGCCAACCGTGCCGAACCCAGTCGCGCCTCGCATTGACAGCCTTTTTACCCGCGGCGTATAGTCACCTTGTAGCAACTGACCTCAGGAATCCGTCGTTCCTTTACACTGAACCGCGTCGGGGCCGTTCTGCCAGAGCTTTTAGAAAGGATCATGCGCCAAACGCCTCGTTCTCTCGTGCGAACTCCTTTTACGTCCCGCCTCACTCACCTCCCGCTGCTGGCGTTGTTGACTTTGCTTTTCACCCGATCTCTTCTCGCGCAAGCGCCTGCCGCGCCGGACAATCCACCGGCGCAGCCAGCCAAGCCTTCCGACACGCCACCGCAGTCGTCCTCGAGCGCGGAAGTCGTCACTCGCGATTCCGCCGCCACCTTCAAAGTCCGCGTGAACGTAGTGCTGGTTCGCGTGGTTGTCCGCGACCAAAACGGCAAAGTCGTGGACAATTTGAAAAAGGAAGATTTTCAACTCTTCGACAACCGCAAGCCGCAAGTCATTTCCACTTTCAGCCTGGAAACGCCTGCCTCCCACGTCGTTCCTGTCGTTACCGTCTCCGATCATCCGGAGTCCGACGCTGTCGAGAAAGCCCCGCCGGCTGCCGCATTGCCGCAGCGATTCGTGTCCTTGCTATTTGACGACCTGCATCTTTCCATGGAAGACGCTATCTACGATCGTACTGCCGCTACGAAAATCTTCGAGGCCATGGCGCC
>Ga0210406_10002068_pt1 | contig 23454 bp, 17 predicted proteins | sample IncBWC30MmetaG_FD_155454 | JGI IMG/M metagenome (GOLD analysis project Ga0210406, IMG submission 155454) | Forest soil microbial communities from Barre Woods Harvard Forest LTER site, Petersham, Massachusetts, United States - Inc-BW-C-30-M | ecosystem: Environmental > Terrestrial > Soil >...
GCTCGCACAGGGCCCCAGGATCTTGTCGACCGGCACCGCGCGCAGGCAGGCGGCGGTCTGCGCGTCGGCCTGGTTGGGATCGGCGCATCCTTCCGCGATAGCGAATTCGGTGCCCTTCTTTTCCGAGTCGGCCTGGGTCGGTTGCCGCATCTGATAGCCGCCGCTCTCGATGATGGCGCGATGGAACAGTCCACTGGCCAGCGGCGACACCATGTTGACGAGCGTGCTCGATCCCCCGGCCGACTCGCCGAAGATCGTCACCTTGTTCGGATCGCCCCCGAACGCCGCGATGTTGCGCTTGACCCATTGCATCGCGAATTGCTGGTCCAAAATCCCGTAGTTGCCCGAGATCTTGTCCGGCGATTCGGCGGTGAATGCCGGATGCGCCATGAAACCCAAGGCGCCGAGGCGATAGTTGATGGTGACGACGACGACACCCTGTTGCACCAGCTGCGATGCATTGTATTCGTCGCTTTCACCCAAGAACAACGCCCCGCCATGGATCCAGAACATGACCGCGTGGTCCTGGCTGTTGTCGTTGGGCGCGAATACGTTGAGGAACAGGCAATCCTCGTTCAAGGTGCCGTTGCCGAACTGCGTCAGCGGTTGGGCACAGTGGCCGCCGAACCGGGTCGCATCGACGGTCCCCGACGGGCTTTGGGGAGCCTGCGGCGGCCGCCAGCGCAGGGCGCCGACCGGAGGGGCGGCGTACCGAATACCAAGAAACTGGCGCATGGTGCGGGTCGAATTCAGCGCACCCTGAAACGTGCCGTCGGCGGCCGTCACCAGCGTTGGACCGCTGGCCTGGGCAACCGGGCTCGTCGCCAGCGCGCAGAGCGCCGCAATTCCGGCCAAGGCTCCACGCGCTCGAGAGAGTGCGGCACGATATGCGGGCGGACGTATCTTTCGTTCGCTTGTCATCGGGTTTCCTCCGGCAATTTGGAACGGACAATCACGCTCGACCTCGACGGGCCTCAGCCAAAAACCTGACCGGAACGCCGAGAACCGGGAATGGTTCCCACGGGGCGTGCTGCATGCAGCGGAATCGATCGACGCGCTGCGATTGATTCATCGATGAAAAATCTCGTCGTGTCGCCATCGCGGATCATGTGCTCTTCGCTCACCGCCAAAATACAAAATGGCCGCAATCGTATGGAACTCTGGCGCGGGTAAGGCGTTGCTCCGCGTAAGCAGGGCGTTGCCGCCATGGCATCGCGCCCTCGTGGGGGTGCAGGTCACGGTTATCACCGACCGCGGGTTGCGGTCATCTGCAGGGGTGCGGGCGTTGAGTTACCAGGCCGAAATCAGCCGGACGTCGCCGACGGCGATCCTGATGGTGATGGATCAGTCGACGTCGATGAATCATCGCTTGAACAGCGGACAGAGCAAGGCCGCCTTCCTGGCGGATGTGCTCAACAAGACCCTCTATACCATCATCACCAATTGCTCCAAGTCCGACGGCGTGCGCGACTACTTTCACGTCGGCGTGGTCGCCTACGGCAAAGAGGAGGCCGGCAACGGCTTTCAAGGCGCATTGGGCGATGAGCCGTTGCATGTCATCTCCCGCCTCGCGGAAGCGCCGCTCCGGGTCGAGACCCGCACCAAAAAGGTCGCCGGGCCTAACGGCGATGTCCTGGAGCAGTCGGTGCGATTTCCCATTTGGTTCGAGCCGCAAAGTCAGGGCAAGACAACGATGTGCGCGGGTCTCAACGCGGCGGTCAAGATTCTCGACCAGTGGTGCGCCGAGCATCCGTCGGCATTTCCGCCAACGGTCCTGCACGTGACCGACGGCCACCCCTCCGACGGCAATCCGGAGCCTGCGGCTGACCGGCTCAAGAGTCTTGCGACCAGCGACGGTGGCTGTCTGTTGTTCAACCTGCACGTCGACGCGGGCGAGGGCGAGCCGCTGATTTTTCCGAATGACGAGCGAGCCATCAAGGATCGCTTCGGCAAGGCGTTGTTCCGCATGTCGAGCCTGCTCCCGCCGCATGCCTTGGAGGCGGCGGCGCGCAAGGGCTATGACGTTCGCCCCGGCGCGCGCGGATTTGTCTTCAACGCCGGGATCGAAACAATCGCCGATTTTTTTGATATCGGCACGCGTCCGGCCATCTCGGCCGATCGCTGACCAACCAGATCGAGGGGAAAAGCAATGGCGTACGAGGCCGAGATCAGTCGGGAGAATCCCACCTGCATTTTATTCGTCATCGATCAATCAGGATCCATGGACGAGATTACCGAGGCGGGCCGCTCGAAGGCCGCCTTCGTCGCCGACGTGCTGAACAAGACGCTCTACACGCTGATCACGACCTGCTCGAAGTCCGATGGTGTGCGCAACTATTTTGACGTAGGCGTGATCGCCTACGCCGGATCGCAGGTCGGAAGCGGGTTCGGCGGCGCCTTATCCGGGGAAATCGTGCATCCGATCCACGCGATCAGCGAGAATACGCTGCGCGTCGAGGAGCGCAAAAAGAAGGTCGACGACGGCGCCGGCGGCATCGTCGAGCTGAAAACCAAGTTTCCAGTCTGGTTCGACCCGAAAAGCCAGGGCGGCACGCCGATGCGCGCAGCCCTCCGCAAAACCATGGAGACGATGTTCGGCTGGTGCGAACAGCACCCCGGCTCTTATCCGCCGACCATTCTCCACGTCACCGATGGTCAATCGACCGATGGCACGCCGGAGGAAATGGCTGACGGGCTGAGGCAGATTTCGACGAAAGATGGCCCGGCGCTGCTGTTCAACCTGCACGTCAATACCGCTGCCGGGCAGGAGATCGTGTTCCCGACCTCTGAGTCCGACCTCAACGACGACTATTCGCGGATGCTGTTTCGCATGTCCAGTCCGCTGCCAGAGCATCTCGCGAAGTTTGCCGGCGACAAGGGTTACACGATCGCAGATGGATCGCGCGGCTTCATCTTCAACGGCGATCCCCAATGCGTCGTCGACTTTTTCGAGATCGGCACCCGACCCAGGCTGGTCGCCGACCGGTGAGGCCCAGGGACTTACATTCGAAATCGCGCCTGCCCTTGGCGTTCAGCGTCCCCAAGCGCGAGGATCAGCACAACGAGGACAGCTTTCGCCGCTCGGCCAAGGGCGTCTACGCGCTGAGCGACGGTGCGTCGGTGTCCTTTGACTCGGCGTCGTGGGCGCGCATTCTGGTGCGCCGCTACACGCGCGATCCGGAGTTCACGCGCGAGTGGCTGTCGGCGGCGATCGCCGAGTTTCGCCAGCTGTACGACCGCGACAGCCTGCCGTGGATGCAGCAGGCATCCTTCGACAAAGGCAGCTTCGCCTCGCTGCTCGGCGTTCGGATGGCCGACCGAGGCAGGGCGATCCAGGTCCTATCGGTCGGCGACAGTCTGGCGGTGCTCTGCGACGGCGATCGCATCAAGGCGACTTTTCCTCTCTCCACCGCAGCGGAGTTCACCAAGTCGCCGCAGCTGATCTGCACCAACCCGACGCATAATGCGTTCCTGGATAAAATGGACTTCGCCTACGACCTTGTCGCCGACTGGAGCTTCCGCGGGCTGGAGCAGCCGGCGCTGCTGTGCATGACCGACGCGCTCGGTCATTGGCTCTTGTCGCAGCGCGATCGCGATTCGTCCCCGATCAGTGTTCTGCGCCGGTTGAGGACGCCCGGCGCATTCGCCCGGTTCGTGCTGGAGGAGCGCGCGGCCGGTCGCATGAAGCGCGACGACACCACCTTGATCGCGTTGTGGTAGGTGGAAAATGTCATATCCGCAGATCGTCGAATATCATGAAGCGGTGCAACATCCCTCGCAAGCATTCACCGACCCGGAATTGAAGCAGGGCGCCGTTGCCGAAAACAATCTGGGCCTGCCGCTCGTGATGTCGGGAGGGTTTGCGCTGACCTACGCGGTCACCACCCCGCGCAGAAAGTGCGCGGTGCGTTGCTTTCACCGGGAGATTCCGGCGATCCAGCAGAAGTACGACGCGATTTCCAAGAACTTGCGCTCGCTCACCAACGGCTGTTTCGTCTATTTCGATTTCCAGCAGTCCGGGATCAGTGTCCGCCAGCAGACCTTTCCGATCGTGCGCATGGACTGGGTCGAGGGTGATACGCTGGGCATCTGGTTGGACAAGCACTTCGACGATCCACGCGCGCTCGAAAAGGCGCGCACCGATTTTGCCGCCATTGCGCGCTTTCTCGAGCTTAAGGGTATCGCCCACGGCGACATTCAGAACGGCAACGTGATGGTCGCCAATGGCGACATCAAGCTGATCGATTACGACGGCATGTTTGTCCCCGGCATGCGCCCGGGCAACGGCAGCGAGACCGGGCACAAGCATTTTCAGCATCCGGATCGGCGGGTTTCCGATTTCGGTCCCAGGATGGACCGTTTCAGCTTCATTGCGCTCGATCTCAGCCTGAAGGCCGTGATCGAGGACAAATCGCTATATTCGAAGTTCCGCGAGGGCGGCGAGACGATCATCTTCAAGGCGAACGATTTCGCCGATCCCGCGAACAGCGAGATCTTCCAGCGCCTGCTGGCGATGCCGAAGCTGAAGGAGCAGGCGCGCCGCTTTGCGGCGATCTGCGAGGCACCGCTGGCCGCAGTCCCGACGCTCGACGAATACCTCGCCGGGCGCAACATTCCGGCGGCGAAGACGCAGCTCAAGACACAGCCTTCGCCAACCGCAAGGCCACAGGCCGCCAACTACATCTCCGCCTACCCGGTCGTCGATGCGCTCAATTTCTCCGCCGCGATGCAGCGGGTCGGTGACCGGGTCGAACTGATCGGACGGATCGTCGAAGTCGAGCCGGGGTCGAGGAAGAGTGGAAAAGGCCCGCCCAAGCGCTATGTCTTTATCAATTTTGGCTCGGGGCGAGGCAACATCGTCAAGATCTCGATCTGGTCCGAAGGGCTTGCCAAGCTGAAGGAGCAGCCGTCGACGGCTTGGATCGGACGCTGGGTGAGCGTCACCGGCTTGATCGATGTGCCGTATGAAAACAAGCGCTACGGACACAAGCACCTGAGCATCACCGTGCAGGACGACGGCCAGATTCAACAGCTCAGCGAAACGGAAGCCGGTTTGCGAATGGCAAGCATGTCGACCGCACCAACGCCCCGCGGTGTGACGCAGGGCGTTGTATCGGCGACTCCGGCGCCGGCCGCCGCCGCGGCGAAGCCCAAGAATCTGAAGCCCAAGAATCTGAAGCCCAAGAGCTCCCGGTCGCGCGGCGCCAGCACCGCTCGCAGCCACAAGCCCGCTGGCCGGAGCACGCCAGCTCCCGCCGCCACCACCGTTCAGCAAGGGACCCAACCGTCAACGGGCCTGTTGGCCTGGATTCGGCGGTGGATATGGTAATCGGGGCGGCCGGGCCTATCCTGGCGCAGCATGGCGCTCCCGGCTCCCTTTCCGCGCATCGCCCGCGCCGAATGCATCGATTTCACTTCGCCGTGATGGTCCGACAGCCGCATCCGTGCTTTTCACCTAGCCGTCAATTCACCAAGGCGGCGATTCTGAACGGGCGCCATCCGAGTTGACCAATGGCGCGAGTCTCAGTTGGTCCCCGTTCATCAAGGCTACTGACCTTTTGATCCGGATCATTGCACTCAGCAAGGATCGCTTGTTGATTAGAAACAAAGAGAAGGAGGGTATCATGGAAGAGCGAAACGCAGTCCCTGCTGTCTATGCGGAAAGTTTGGTGTTTGAATCAAACTTTGGTTCAGCGGAAGGTCTAACAATCGATTCTATGAACGAATCAAATGAGCAATTCAGCAGGTTGCTAGGTGGAGCTGCTCTCACTCTCTGGCCAGGCCTGCCAAGAGAGGTTCAGGAGCAACTATTCGAGATGGCAGTTCCTACCGACGATATTGTTCGCAACAGCTTGGCAGTGTTCCTTCATCAACATCATCCGCGAACTGCGCATCCCCCCAAACCGACAATGCTAGCTTGAGAAGACCGGCCGTCAGGGTACGGGCCGAATCGTACTTCTGCTCGTCAGGCCATTGTGGGGCGGCTGAATACGAACCCGAACCACCTCAGCGCTCGGAAGCACTGCCGTCGAGCATCGCCGCGCCACCGAGCACCGCTCGCAGCCACAAGCCCGCTGGCCTGCCAATGCCAGCTCTCGCCGCGACCACCGTTCAGCAAGGGACCCAATCGAGGCGCCTGTTGGCCTGGATTCGGCGGTGGATATGGTAATCGAGGCGCCTGAGCCTATTCCTTACACATGCACCGCGCTGCGGACGCGGCCGGCGTTGCCGAACACGCGCAGATAACGCTCCGCTTCGGACGGGCTGCCGGTGGCTTTTTCCGGATTGTCCGAGAGTTTGACGGCGGGCCGGCCGTCGACCGACGTCACCTTGCAGACGATCGAGATCGGATCGAGGTTGCTCGAACCATCCGGCGCGCAACCGACAAAATCATTGGTCAGGTTGGTGCCCCAGCCAAAACTGATCCGCACCCGGCCGGCAAAATGCCCGTAGGTCTCCTCGATCGATCCGACGTCCATGCCGTCGGAAAACACCAGCAGTTTTTCCTTGGGCTCCCGGCCCTTGTCCTTCCACCATCTGATGATTTCTTCGCCGGCCGCGATCGGCGGCGCGCTGTCGGGGCGAAAGCCGGTCCAGTCCGCCACCCATTCCGGGGCGTCGCGCAGGAACGATTTGGTGCCGAAGGCGTCGGGAAGCGCGATCAGAAGATTTCCGCCGTAGGTGTGGCGCCATTGATCGAGGATGCGATACGGCGCCCAGCGTAATTCATCATCGTCATTGGCGAGCGCAGCCGCCACCATCGGCAATTCATGGGCGTTGGTGCCGATCGCCTCCAGATCATTGTCCATTGCGAGCAAGACGTTGGAGGTGCCTGTGAAGGACGCGCCTAAGCCTTCCTTGACGGCTTCCACGCACCAGCGCTGCCACAAAAAGCCGTGACGCCGACGCGTTCCGAAATCGGAGAGACGCAAGTCTTCCAATTTGCGCAAGCGCTCGACCTTGGCCCACAGCTTGGCTTTGGCGCGGGCGTAGAGCACGTCGAGGACAAACCGGCCCTGCCCCTTCATCACCTGGCGCGAGCGCAGCTCATTGAGAATCGCGAGCGCCGGAATCTCCCACATCGTGGTGTGGGTCCATGGCCCATGAAAATGCAGTTCATACTGGCCGTCGACCTTGCGAAGCTCGTATTCAGGAAGGCGGAAGGTGGCGAGCCAGTTGATGAAGTCAGGCGAGAACATCTGGGTCTTGCCGTAGAACGTATTGCCGGCGAGCCAGATCAGCTCTTTCTTGGAAAAGCGGATGGTGCGGGCGTGATCAAGCTGAGCGCGCAGCTCGCCCTCGTCGATCACTTCGGCAAGACGCACGTGCCGGCTGCGATTGATGACCGAGAAGGTGACGCGCTGGTCCGGATAAAATTCCCGGATCATTTGCATCATCAAGAGCTTGTAGAAGTCTGTATCAAGCAGGCTGCGCACGATCGGGTCGAGCCGAAAGCCATGATTGTAAGTGCGGTTTGCGATGTCCGTGACGGTCATGCGCGAAGCCTATCCCGAGGCAGGCCACCCAACCAGTGGGTTTCGACGGTCGCAGGAGGCAGGATTGGGGCATTCTCAAGGTCGACAAGCAGCCGGCAAGCGCCAGCATCCGACCGAGAATAGCAGGGCGCACGAACGGTTGATGCAGATAGAATTGCGGTCGCCGCGGCAGGCCATCAACTCCATTCCCGTTCAAAGAGCGTTGACCATGATTTCATTTGCCGCGCGAGCTCGCTTTCTCACGGTGCTTTAAGGAGAAATTTACCTTGCTTTCTAACGGCGTGCTCAGCGCCGACAGTCAATGCTCCCTCAAGATCGTTCCTGAGGGGCAAAGCGGTGGCGAATCCAATCACAGAAGCTCGGATGTTCGCGGCGTTGAGCGCGACCAACGAAGCTATTCTGCGCACCGAGGACGAGTCGGAACTGTTCCAGCGCGTCTGCGACGCCGCCGTCAAGGAAGGTGGCTTCAGGAGTGCCGGCGCCCTGCTCCCGGCAGACGACGGCTGGCTCCGCGTCGCCGCGGTCAGCGGTTACGACGGCAAGCCATCGCTCAGCGAGCTGAAGATCTCCGTCGACCCCGATTCGGATCGCGGCCGCGGCCTCGCCGGCACCGCATTCCGCACCGGCCGCTCCTGCATTTCGAATGATTATCAAAATGATCCGCGCTTCCTTCCCTGGCGAAGCGACGGATCGACCGAGGGGATCGGCGCCCTGGCTGCCGTTCCTATCCTCAAAGACGACGTGAGCATCGGCCTCTTCCTGTTCCTCCTGACGGACGCCGACACACTCAATGACGAGATCGTTGGCCTTTTGGAACGCATGGTCCGAAACGTCTCGTTCGCGCTGGCGAATTTCGAACGCGAAAACCAGCGCAAACAGACACAGCGCGCAAACCGCCGCATCTCCGACATGTTCGCGGCGCTGAGCGCGGTCAATTCGGCGATCCTGCAAGCCCGCAGCGTGGATGAGATGTTTCGCGAGGTCTGTGAATCCGTGACCAAGGGGCGAAGATCCCTCGGCGCCAGCGCGATCTTCCTGAAGGAACAAAACTCGCCGCTGCTGAGGCCGGTAGCGTCCGCCGGCGAAGTAGCGGAGCAAATCGAAAAGATGCGCCTGTCGATCGACCCGGCGGACCCCGATGGACAAGGCCTGCACGGGCCCGCCTTTCGCGACCAGACGCTGGAGATCAGCTATCACACGGCCGTCGATCCGCGGACCCGGCGGTGGGTCGATCCGGCTTCCATACCTCACGGCTGCTCCGCCCTGCCGCTGACCTGCAACGGCCAATCGGTCGGCATCCTGTTCTTCTTCTGGGGCGGCATCGCCGGACGGGAAGATGAAGGCATCAATCAATTGATGCGCGATATCGCGAAGAACATCTCCTTCGGGCTCGAGATGTTCGACCGCGAAGAACAGAAAGAACGCGTCTCGCACATGTTAGCCGCGCTGAGCGCGACCAATGAAGCGATCATGCGCGCCACCAGCCGCGACCAGCTCTACGAGATGGTCTGCGAGGCCGCCGTCAACGGCGCAAAGTTCACGTCGACGACGATATTGCTGGCCGAGCCGGAGGCGAAATTTTTCAAGATCGCGGCCACGGCTGGACCAAATGCCGATATCATGAAGTCCCTAAAGTATTCGCCGCACAGCGGCATGCAAGGCGACGGATTGGCCGGGGCCGCCTATCGCAGCGGCGAGCCCACGATCAGCAATGACCTTGCCAGCGACAACTTCGCCAATTGGGATGCCACCAACCCACGCCGTTCGAAATCGGCCGCGGCGCTTCCACTGTTCAGCGGAGAACGTGTCGTAGGCGTTCTGCTGTTCCTGGCGGCCGAAAAGGGAACCTTCACGCCAGATCTCGTTGAGCTTCTGCGGCGGCTTTCGCAAAACGTCTCGTTTGGCCTTGAGAACCTCGATCGCGCGGAGGAGAAGGCCAGCACTGAAGCCCAAAAGGAGCGTCTCACCCGGATGTTCGCGGCGCTCAGCGCGACCAACGAAGCGATCATGCGGGCCAAGAGCCGGAACGAGCTGTTTCAGCTGGTTTGCAAGGCGGTGGTCGACGGCGCGAAATTCACATCGACCACGATCGCGCTGGCCCGGCCCGATGACGAGTTTCTCGAGATCGCGGCAACGACGGGTCCGATGGCGGATTATATCAGGACGCTGCGATTTTCGATCTCGGCCGACAGGCCGGAGGGTCGGGGCCTGACCGGCACTGCCTATCGTTCGGGTCAACCCTCGGTCAGCAACGACTTTCAAGCCGATACCCGCACCGACCACTGGCACGGCAAGACTGAAACAAGATCGGGCGCGGGATTACCGCTCTTGATCGGCGGCAAACCAGTCGGCGTGTTTCTGTTTCTCTCCAGTGAATGCGGCAGCTTTACGCCGGAGTTTGTCGAACTCTTGAGGCGGCTTGCGGAAAACGTCTCGTTCGCGCTCGACAATTTCGATCGCGTCGACGAAAAAAAGCAGGCCGACGAGCGCATTCAATATCTTGCCACCCATGACGGATTGACCGGCTTGCCGAACCGGGCGATGTTCGGTGAGCTCTTGAAGACATCGATCACCGCCGCCGAGCACCAAAAGCGGCGATTTGCCGTGCTCTTCATCGACCTCGATCGGTTCAAGGTCATCAACGACTCGCTCGGGCATGTCTCTGGCGATAAGTTGCTTGCCGAGGCCGGCAACCGGCTGCGCTCGACGTTGCGCGCCAGCGACGTGGTCGCGCGGCTAGGCGGCGATGAATTCGTCGTCATCCTCAATGAGATCAAGGAGGTTCGTCAGGTCGCGACCGTCGCGCGCAGCTTGCTGGCGGCCTTGAGCCGGCCGCTGGTTCTGTCCGGTCATGAGTGCCGAACGACAGCCAGTATCGGGATCGCCATGTTCCCGGAAGACGGCATCGACGAACATACCCTGACGAAGAACGCCGACATGGCGATGTATCTTGCCAAGGAGGATGGCAAGAACGACTTCCGCTTCTTCACCAAGGAGACCAGAACTCAATCGGTCGAGCGGCTCACGCTTGAAACACAGCTGCGCAAGGCCCTCGAACTCGATCAGTTCAAGGTTCACTACCAGCCCAAGGTCGATGTCGTGACCGGACACGTCACCGGTGTCGAGGCCCTGTTGCGTTGGTTCCACCCCGAGCTCGGCTCGCTTGCGCCGATGAAATTCATCCCGCTCGCGGAAGAGATCGGCTTGATCGTGCCGATCGGCCGCTGGATCCTGCAGACGGCGTGCGCTCAAAACATGGCCTGGCAGCGCCAGAGCCTCCCGCCAATCTCCATGGCGGTCAATCTGTCCCCGCGCCAGTTTTCCGACGAGCACCTGCTGCGTGATATCGACGATGCGCTTGCGGCGAGCGGCATGCCGGCGAAGCTTCTGCAACTCGAAATCACCGAGAGTTTGGTGATGTCGAATGTCGATCGGGCGATGAGGCTTCTTGGCGCGATCCAGCGCCGCGGCATCCGACTTGCCATCGATGACTTCGGAACCGGCTACTCGTCGATGTCTCTCATGAAGCAATTCCCGATCGATACCATCAAGATCGATCGCTCTTTCGTTCGCAACCTGCCGAATGATTTTCAGGACAAGGCCATTGCGCAGGCCATCATCAGCATGGGTAAGGCGCTAGGCCTGACTGTCGTCGCCGAAGGCGTCGAAACTGCCGAGCAAGATCAATTCCTGCGGGATCAGGCGTGCGACGAAATCCAGGGCTTCCTGTTCAGCAAACCTGTGCCGCCAGAAAACATCCCTTCGCTGCTGCTGCCATCGACGTCCTCGCCGCCGGTCCAACCCAGAAGTTCGCCGCCTCTGGCGATCGTCGACAAGACACGGCGGCAGCCGGTTCGGTAGCAGAAGCGCGGTCCGCCTTCGATCTTGCCGTGTGATCGCGCAGCATCGCTATGGCGCTGACGGAACGCGCCGCTCTAGCGGAGCAAAAGCACATCAGCGCGAGGCGACTTCACTCGCATGAAGCCGACCGGCCGCGGGGGAGCGTTGGCCCTCGCGGCCGATTCTCCCAAGCTCAGCGATTGCTTGCTTCCCTATCGTCCCTATCGTCGTCATGATCTGGCTTCACGCACGCAAAGCTTGCGGCGCTGGTCGTGCTGCCAGTCCCCTTGTATTTCGCAAATTGTGGGAACGGACAAAGCGGTCGCTGGAACGCGATGCCCTGCTTCGGATCGTCATTCACGTATTTGGTGGCGACGATTTTATCGGGCGCATCGTGTTTTTCGACCCATTCATCGAGGGCCGTGAGAATGTCGTCCGCGGCATCGGCGGGGTTCGGCCCGTTGACCCCTTGACCGAACGCATTTGGACCGGGTCCGCCACCGCAGTGAGCCATACCCGGGACCATGAAGAGACGATAGAAGTCCCCGGTGTCTTCGTGGCCGCCGATTTCTCGGGTCACGGCGTTAAAGTAATTGATGTCGTTCTCAGGTGAGATGGCGGTGTCACCCCAGCCTACATATTGGATCAACTTGCCGCCATGCGATTTGAAGGGACGAAGATTGGGATCGGTGGAATTCAAGATCGCTGCGGTCCTGACGTCCGCCTGGTGAGCGTTTTCAGCGATGCTAAAAGTGTCCGGGGTCCATCCAGAGTTCGGAAAGACGATGAACTGGAAAAAGTTGTTCCCGAACAATCCCTGCAACGCATTGGCCGGATTGCCGGTATCCGTCAGCCATGCCGGCCAGTTGGCCGGGTTACTCGCTTCGTCGCCTCCCACACGATAGCCCGGGAAGATCCCAGGAGGCCCTGAAAAGATCTTCTTGACAGCCTCGACCTTGTCTTGTGCCAGCGACAGCTTTTCCGGGTTAAAGCGGCAGGCCGGCGGATTGTTCAGGAATTGATCCGTGCTCAGCCCACCGTCATGTCCGGCGCACTGTGCCAGCATGGCATTGCTTACGACGCCAAGGTCGGCTGGCGAAAGATCACCGCTGGAGGTTGCGGCAAGCGCTTTCTGGTTCCAGACGAACCCGGTAAACAGGTGGGTCCAATAATTCGCTGGAGATCCGGCCACGATCCCATCGAAGTCCTGCGGGAAGCGCTGCGCCTCCATCAAGGCTTCGCGGCCGCCATCGGAACACCCCATGAAGTAGGAGCGACGAGGGCCACTCGATTCGAATGCCATGATAATATCTTTGGCAACGTCGGTAGTCTCCTTGAGCGATCGATATCCGAAATCGACCACCTTCTGAGGATGGCCTACCGCCCAAGACGCGTCGACGCCACTGGCCTGATGGCCATCGTCGGTCGCCGCCGCGGCATAACCTCTGCGAAGCGGCTCGGCCATGCTGCCGTAGGAGATCGACCCGCAGAAACCACCGCAGCCCAGCTGAAGATACTTCAGGTTCCAGCCCGATTCCGGCACCCACACTTCGAAATTGATGTGCGAGTCGCTGGTTGGCGTCGTAAACCCCGCCACCCGGCAGAATTGCGGTAAACCCGCAATTGATTGGCCGGTCGGGGTGACAAACGTTCCAGCCGGAACAGTCTGCGCCGTCGTGATGGTCGTGTTCGGCCGATGGAAGCTAGTGCCCAGTTGAGAGCACGTTAAGGCGGCGGCCGGTGATGCCGCAAACCCAATCGCTGCGGCTGCGGCCGCGGCCAGCAAATATCTTGAGGCTTTTCGCCTGGCTCGTTCCTTAGTCTTCATCATACTACCTCCCTGTTGCCGAAGTTTTAGTACCCCGGTCATCGCAACCTTATGATGCAGCTGGAATTTCCTCCGTCACGCGGGCAGCGCCGCATTGTGTTTGCTTCGGGCGCTTGGCCCCCGTTTCGCCATAGGATAAATCATTAATCCGTCAAAGACTGTCGCCGTTCGAACAATTGAATGCACGCGATGCGGTCGCTCGACGATTTACTGGCTGCGGGCAAATGGGCCGGCGCGCTTTCAGCCGAACAATTGCAGCGTGCGCGCACCGCGATCTTCGTCCGCGAACTTCAGCCCGGCAATTATGTGTGCCGCAAGGGCGATCCGTCCAACGTCTGGGTCGGCGTGATTGACGGACTGGTCAAGGCCGAAAACCTGTCCGACACCGGAAAGTCCGTGACCTTTGCGACCTTCCCCGCCAATTCCTGGTTCGGCGAAGGCTCGATACTCAAACGGGAGGCGCGCAAATACGATGTCATTGCGGTGCGTGACTCACGCGTCGCGTTGATGCCGGCGGTCGCATTTTTCCGGCTGTTGGACACAAGCATCCCTTTCAACCGCTTCATCCTGACCCAGCTCAACGAACGCCTCGGGCAATTCATCGGCGCGTTCGAGCATGACCGCCTGGACGAGCCGGAAGCGCGCGTCGCCCACACCATCGCGGACATGCTGCATCCAGAACTCTATCCGAACCGGGAACGCCGTATCGAAATCTCCAACGAAGAGCTTGGTCATCTCGTCGGTGCATCGCGGCAGAGTGTCAATCGGGCCTTGCACGCACTGGAGAAATCCGGGCTGATCAAGATAGCCTATCGGGTGATCACGGTGCTCGATATCGAGGGCCTGCGAGGGCTGGGCGGCTAGCGCATTTTCCAGTTCGGTGGCTTCATCCTTCGAGACGGCGCGGAGTTTATCATCGGGCGCGCATTCGCGCGACCCGTTGGCGCCTCTGCCTTAGTAGCTTTCTTGCCCCGCAGCCGATGATTTTCGCCAAGGAGGAGCCTCACGATGACCATCACCATTACCGCCTTTGAACGGTCACCCGATGGCGGCAAGGGACTGGCGCGTGATACGCGCGTTCGCTGGGCGCTTGAAGAAGTGGGCCAACCCTACGAGGTTCGTCTTGTTTCGTTCGGTACGATGAAGGAACCGGCGCATCGGGCGCTTCATCCTTTCGGCCAAATTCCGACCTATGAGGAAGGCGATCTCGCCCTGTTCGAGACAGGGGCGATCGTGTTCCATATCGCCGAACGCCATGCGGGCCTGCTGCCGGACGATGCCAATGCCCGGGCACGCGCGATCACATGGATGTTTGCCGCCCTCAACACGGTGGAGCCGCCGATCCTTGAACGCGAAACCGCCAGGCTCCTGGAGGGCGACAAGACCTGGTATGAGGAGCGCCTGCCCCTGGTCGAGGATCGCGTCCGCGACCGGCTGGACCAACTTTCCGGCCGCCTGGGCGATGCCGACTGGCTCGATGGTGCGTTCAGCGCGGGCGACCTGATGATGGTGTCGGTGCTGCTCAGGTTGAAATCATCAGGCATTCTGGACGAATATCCGAACCTGGCAGCCTATGTCGCCCGCGGCGGAGCGCGGCCCGCCTACAAGCGGGCTTTCGACGCTCAATTGGCGGTTTACAACGGCAAGCCACCGACCGGCTGATTGAGATCCGTCCTGGGCTCGAAGTCGTCATCCGAGTTTTCGTCCAGTTTATCGGTCCTGACCCTAGACCCTCATGGTGAGGAGCGCGGCATGCAGGCAAGTGTACGCAGCCTGCGTAAACTTGGCTGCGCGCGTCTCGAACCACGAGGCCGCAATGAGCGGCGAACATGATTCGATCTAACTGGAAGGCGCCCTAGCACATAGCGCAGCACTGTTTTCACCGGTACACGTTTCCAAGCGCCATTTCGTTCCGCATATTATTGCGCCGCGCGAAGTGACAGGCGATCACCTCGGGCATCGTGCTGACTGCCTTCTCAAACTTCGGGGCGCATAGATTCGCACGACCGTCGGTCTTTACGCCAATGAAGACCGAGAAGCCGAGGCCAACACTGTCTCGCCGCAACACGGCTCGGTAGCCCTCTATGTAGCCTTCACGTTCGAGGCGCTTGACCCTCCGTAGGCACGGCGACGGCGATAAGCCCACCTTCTCGGCGAGGTCCACATTAGTTAGGCGAGCGTCGGCCTGCAGTCGATGGCATCTAACACCCTTCTTGGCATGGCCAAACTTTTTTGGCCCTTGGAGAGGCGATTTATTGCGATACGACCGGAAAAAATAGCACAATTCGCAATGACATGCCTACCTCTCACGGAGCATGGTTACCGATAGTTGGCATCTTCGCTGGAGCCTCGCCATGACGGACGATCGAACTGTAACCTTTACCAATCCGCCGGCGCTGGCACCTCCGCCCGGTTACTCTCACGTTGTCGAAATTCGAGGTGGTACGCTCGTCTACATCGCGGGCCAGACAGCGCTGGGCACGAATGGCGAGCTCGTCGGCGGAAACGACCTCGAGGCTCAGGCAGATCAGGTTTTCCGCAACCTTTCTGTTGCCTTGGCATCAGTCGGCTGCACGGCACGCAACCTCGTCAAGCTCACTGTATTTATGCGCGATATGAGCTCGTTGGCGAGTTACCGGAAGGCCCGCGACCGGTTTTTCAATTCCACCACACCACCCGCCGCTCCTGCGATCACATTAGTTGAAGTATCAAAGCTGTTCGCCGACGAGTTTTTGATCGAGATAGAGGCTGTCGCGGCCAGATAGGGCTCTATTTGGTCGCGTCGCCATTTGGGGGCACGGTTGCAACAACTCATGGAACGGACGGATGAATATTCTGATCAAGGGCGCAGTCGGTATGTTGTTCGCCGCCCTGGTGCTGGCGTGGATCGCGACTTTCGCGAAGTTCATCGTAGTGCAGCCGACCCAGGCACGGATCAAGGACTACGGCGCGCTGATCAGGGCACACATTGATCTTCTTCTGATGTCGTTACTGTGCCTGGCACTATACGCCGTCCGGAAACCGTTGCCGACAGCGGCCTGCTGGCTGGTTGTAATCGGCGGCTTCACAAATCCGAGCCTGTTCCTGTTGCAGGCACTCGGTCCTGAGGCCCCCAGCACTTGGATCCGCAGAACTTTCTTGTTAGCGAGTTTCACCACTACGACAGTTGGCTACGGCTGGATTGGCTACTCGTTTCTCCAGGCAGTGTCATGAGACGAAAGACCTGATCTCGTACCTCACGGCCGTCCACGGCGTTGATGATCCGATTTGCTGCACATCACCATGACGGCGAACGCTGGCGAGTCGAACGAGAATTCGAAACCAAGAAACTTTATTGTGCTCTTACCCGGCGATCTGTGCGGACGGATAATCCACACCAAAAATCCCAGCAAAAAACTATCAGGCCAACATAGAACGCGACTTCACACACGTACGTCGTCCTAGTCCGACGGGAGCCGCGAGAATCGGAAATTGCAGTGGTTCGCGCCGCCAGCCAACGTTTGTGTCCTTTCCAGGTGGATGCCTCGCGTTGCATAGGCGTCGAAATCAAGCCCACAAATGTTCGGCAAAATTTCTTTATCTCCATGGCGAGCCGCGAATTTGCAAAAGCCGCAAGCTTCGTAGTTGATGCCGAATTCAAAGTTGTCACCCGGGCCCGGCTCGACGAAATCGTAGACGAAATCTTCCGGAAACTCTTTCTGATGGCTTTTTGTAGCGCTTTTTGTAGCCTGCTCGCGCAGCAAAGTCTGATTCTCTGACGACATGAATTGACGCCCCGAGGCGAGACGTTCCGCTTCGGGCACGGTGAGCAATTGCGCCTTGTAGGTTTCTCGCTCGATTTCGCCGATCAAAGACAGCGACACGCCGTGTCGCCGGAGCACTCGGCTGATGGCCATAAAGCCCATGAGACGCATGAAGAAATCGCTCATACGACTTGCCGCGCCTCCGACATAGGGCATTTGGGTGAGCAAGATTTCGAATTCGTCCGTCACCTCCTGCCTAATCCCATCAATATTGGATAGATGCGCGCGCTCGCACAACATCGCTTCGGCAAGGTCGAGGCGATGGCGCATGGCGGCCTCCATTGCACCGCGATGCGACTCGTAAAAGGGATGGATGACCTCAGCCATTGGACACCTCTCTAACACAATTAGCCTATTGCAAACATACTCGACGATCCACCGCTACAGCTCCGCTTCTGGGGCACCTTTCGGACCTAGCGATGTCCGGTTTGAGTCTGCAATTCGCCGGATAGCGGACTTGGGTCAAGCCGCGCTCACGAACTTCGATTTATGAATACACGCCCTATTGCAGGCGCGCGCGAGCCGCATGGGCCAAGGCGAAGTCGGAGTCCGCCGCGATGGCGGCGTCGAAAGCTTCCGCTGCACCTGGCTAGGCTGAGAGCATCAGGTCGATGCCGTCGCGAGAGGCTGCGGCGGCTTCGGATGACGTTGATAGTGCCAAGCCATAGCGATCTTGAAACAACGCTGGGCCTCCCGGGTCATGAACTCGACGAGCCCATTCCGCTTGAACGCTCAACCTCCATAAAACCGATGGCGGTACCGAACCCTCTTGATGGCGACACGACGTACCGGCCTCCGACCTTTGGAAGATCGAGCGCCGCCAAGTAGGCAAGACTGCGGCATCCGATCGTAAAGCCGGCAAGCTGCGGGCCGTCCTCGGGATGAGGCACCGGTACGCCAAAAGCCGCCTCGAACGCGTTCGGGCGCGCCAGCACGATGGCGCCGGTTCGCGTCTGTAGGACAGTCCGATCGCCATCCTCCCTGACGCTGCTGGCCCCAGTGACCTTGCTCAGGAAGTCGGCGAGGTCTTGCGCCGCCTCGCCCGCAATCCACACATCTTGAACCGTTAAAGCTCCGTTGGAGTGGTTCTGGTATTGCGGCTGAGCGTAGAACTGCCGCCGCTTGTATTCGCAGGCAAATAGCCCAAACCACGGTGCTGCCGGATGGGTCACAAATGCCAGGGAGAAGCCGAGCGTTACGTTCTCTCCGTCGGGCATCTTGGAAGATTTTGAGAAATCAAAGGGCTCGTAGACCTGGAGTCCGGCCTCGCGCCAGGACAGGATGTCGGCGCGAGCGTCTGTCGTGTCGAGCACCAGCATCGAAAATCCTTCGTGGCGTCGAAGATAATCGCGATTGAATGCACCGAAAGAGAAATGTCCGGGGCTATGCTCCGGAACATCACCTGTAACGGACAGGATTTCGAGATAGTTGTCCTGAAGCGGAATGACCGAGTTGCTGATTCCGAAAGGGAGACCACCCCGAGGCATCATCGAAAATCCGAGCGCCTGACAGGCAGAGCGCAGAGCCTCCAAGTCGTGGCCGGCGAGCACTAAGTGGTCTATGCCCTTCATCGTCGCAGCCCCTTTAACCAGATAAGTGGCTCCAACAGTGCAGTCTCTGATCGACCATGCGGTCACCTGGGGTGGCGAGACAATGCTTTCCGTGAAGCGCAAGCAGCGTATGTCCATGCCGCGCCGGCTTGCAAACCAGAAAAGCTATTGCAACTACCCGCCCGCCAATCGCCGTCAGCGGTCGCTCTTTTTGTGTTTGTCACTCCCCTTACGCGCAGTGGCGCAGCGCCGTCGGTGATTTGCCCCGACGTTGGGCAAATCAGTTTGATCAAATCGCACCGATCTATCCTGCTCATCCGGCCCTTAACGGCGCCAAATCGCTTGCGCCTAAAAGCCAATTTCGTGAGCAGATTCAACCTGATCGGGGTTGTAAGTGCCGGCCAAAAAATATTTCTTTCCGGAAACCAGAAAATAGCGCTTTACGAAAATCGGAAAATATGCATACTGTCCCGCTATCCCGCCTCGACAAGAGGGGCGTACGCGTCGTCACGAACGTGGGGCGGGATGCAATGGACGCTGATTGCGCTAGCGACGAACGGCGCGAGAGGCGGACGGCTAAAGCGTGTGGTCCTGACTTCGTGACGCTGGAGTCAAGTCTGCGATAAGAAGCGCAGGCGACGGTGGCAAAAGAGCCCGTTCACCGGGGAGAGCGCGCTATACGCGTTAAAACCATTGCGCAGGGAAGGCCGGACCAGTTCGGCGTACCTGTGGTGATTACGCTCGTGTGCTTTTTTACTCTGCACGCGAGGCTGCGGGTGCATTGAGCACCCGGTCTTCCCTGCGCCCTCTGTATTTCCGAGGGACATTTTCTGGCACAGCTCGGGCGCACTTCGCGTCGCGGGATTGCGGACGTGTCTCTCGTCATTGCGAGCGATAGCGCAGCAATCCATTCCTTCTTTACGCCGCGACATGGATTGCTTCGCTATCGCTCGCAATGACGATCCGAGAGACCGCGGCGAACTCGATACCCGCTTTGGCGGATACGACGACCGCAATTGGGCGATGGATCACCCGGCGTGGTAAGCCACCCCTCAGGAATAGGAGGTTGACTTGGCTGCCACCAGCAATCAGAAAAGGTGAAGATAGATGGTCGGAGTGGCAGGATTTGAACCTGCGACCCCTGCGTCCCGAACGCAGTGAATATTTCCTAAGTTATTGATTTTTCTTGTCGTAGCAGGTGTTTCCACCACGTTTTGTTCACGGTCGTTTCACCCAATTCGTTGCGATTTCGTTGCGGCGTTTTCAGAGAGAACAGTGCTCGCTGCGGCGAAGGTTTCCTTTAGAAGCTAGCATCTTGGGATGCGTGGTGACCGGTGATGGTCACAGGTCCTTTTCGGCGAGTTTGCGAAACTCGTCGGGAACGGAACGAGAAATTCCCAGCGCGATCGAGCCGTATCCGATAGCATCCCATCCGAAGCGATCGCGGATCTTATCGACGGCACAGTCGGCCGCCCAACGCGCCATGCCTATTTTGGTGCCAGGGCGGCGCGCTTCATCTTTGAGTCCAAGCGGAAGTTCCAGCTCCAGATCCCAGCGCTCCTCAAGAAGCGACACAGAGATCGCCAAGAGCGAGATGGTTTTCTCGTCCGGGTGATCTGCGAGGACCGCGCGTACCAGTTCCTCGGCGAGCTCGGCGAGAATCACGGTTGCGGAGATTGGTGCATCGAGCGTCACCGAGCGAGTGACTGAGTTCAGATCGGCGAAGCGAACTCGGACCGTCACGGTTCGGCCAGGTCTGGACTTAGCCCGGAGCCGGGTGCCGATGCGGTCTGCAAGATGGAGCAAGGTTGGTCGAATAACTCGCTCTTCGGCAGGCTTCCTGCCGATCGGGCCCGGCGGTGAGCCTTGATCTCTCGCGGGTCGCGATTCTACGCCAGCGCTGCGAGTTTCTCTCCTGCCGCAGGACCGAGCAGGCGCTCCAGCGACCATCCCGGTGTCTTTGCGAGCTCTCCGATCGTCAGCACGCCGATCTCGGCCAGCCGCGGCTTTGTGGCCGGCCCCACTCCCCACGTCACGAACATCACGAAGCACAGCGCTCCGATGGTGAGCGTGGTGAGACTCAAAACGTCTTTGTATCAGGTCCTATCCATTTTCCATTTCGCGCCGAACCGGGCATCAACAGCCGGTTCTGTTGCAAATTCTGATGCCGCCGGATTTTCGTGACCGCCACCTGCACGATCGGAATGAGCGCTCGTCGCCGGGCGCGCTGGATTGTCATAGCTCGCCAAAAACCGGCGTTTGTGCGCGATCCCTGCCCGCTCTGGAAACCCTATTTGGGCAAACTCAAATCCCGGGCTCGCAACACCGAATTTCGCGATTGGTTGAACGGGAAATCCATAGCCAGTTCCGTGACTCGATCGTGCCGCGAGCTTGTTGTCCGTCCAAGTAGACGATGGGAACCGGTACCAACACCAACATCGGAAGGGCGGCTGATCAGCGGCCCCTCTTTGCTTGGATGTTGCGGACCCGACTCAGCGCTGCATCTGCATGATCTGCTCCATCGGCATCATGTTGTGATTGAGGTTCGCCATGATCCACAGCGACCCTGCGATCACCAGAAAGACGATCAGAAGCCCGAAAGCGAGCGCCATCACGTTGTTGGTATTGTCAGGACCGGTCGTGATGTGAAGGAAGAACACCAGATGCACGCCCATCTGCGCGATCGCCAGCACAACGATCGCAACGGGGATACTGGGCTGCCAGACAAGATCGGTGCCCGCGACAAAGAACGACGTCGCGGTGAGCAGGACGGCAAGCCCGAGACCGACGAGATAGCCGAGCAGGCGAACCTTGACGCTGACAACCTCTTCGTCGCCGGGCGCCAGATCAGCTTGATGAGGCAATCCATGAATATCGCTCATGCCGCACTCCCCAGTAGATAGACGACCGAGAATATCGCGACCCATATGATGTCGAGTGCGTGCCAGAACAGGGCAAAGCACAGAAAGCGCCGCAGGATATCGGCGCGAAAGCCCTTGGCGAACACCTGCGCCATCATGGTCAAGAGCCAGAGGGTGCCGGCCGAAACGTGCAAGCCGTGGCATCCGACCAGCGCGAAAAACGCCGACAGGAATGCGCTGCCCGAGGGACCCGCACCGCGCGCGATAAGATCGGCAAATTCGCGAAACTCGATGATCAGGAAACCAATTCCGAGCAGGCAGGTCACGGCCATCCCGATCTGGAACCAGAGATGGCTGCGCACCTCGGCCGCGATGCTCGCCATGCCGCAGGCGAAGCTCGACAACAGCAAGAAAGCGGTCTCGATCGCGACGTTCCTCAGGTTGAACAGCTCGGCACCGCTCGGACCACCCGCCGTCTGCCCCGACTGCACGGCGTAGGCGGCGAAGAAGCACGAGAACATCACGATGTCGCTGAGCAGGAAGATCCAGAAGCCGAAGCCGGTGATGATCCGTTTCGAAGCGGGCCCTTCGTGGCCCGCGTCTTCGAGGCCGATCACACGCACACTATGTCCGTCTGCCACCGCTGCCATAGACATCACGCACCCCCCGCAGCAGTGACGAGGGTGCGGCGCGCGGCAATGTTGGCACGGTCCAGCCGCGCGACCTCCTCGGCCGGAATCTCGTACTCATCATGGTCGCGCCAGGCGAACACCACAAAGGTCGCATAAGCGCCGATGAAAGCGGCGATCACCATCCACCAGATGTGCCAGATCAACGCAAAGCCCATCACTGTCGCAAAGAAGGCGCAGACGAAGCCGGTCGGCGAATTGCGCGGCATCTCGATCGGCTGATAATCCACCTCTTTCGTGCCTTCTGTGCGCGCGCGACGTTTCATCTCCCAGTAGGCGTCCCCACCGGTCACGTCGGGCATAAGGGCGAAATTGAACGCCGGCGGCGGCGAGGCGGTGGCCCATTCCAGCGAACGGCCGTCCCAGGGATCGCCGGTCAGGTCGCGCAGTTCCTCGCGACGGCGGATGCTGACGACGAGTTGGGTGACCTGGCAGATGATGCCAACCAGAACCAGGCCTGCGCCCACGCTCGCGATGTGCAGCCAGGGTGTCCACGCCGCTACGTCGTAATGCTGCATACGCCGGGTCATACCGAGGAAGCCGACCGCATAAAGCGGAAAGAAGGCGACATAGAAGCCGACCAGCCAGAACCAGAACGCTGCAATGCCCCAGCCTTCCTGCAGACGGAAGCCGAAGGCCTTCGGAAACCAGTAGGTATAGCCGGCGAATGCGCCGAACAGCACGCCGCCGATGATGACATTGTGGAAATGCGCGACCAGGAACAGGCTGTTGTGCAGCAGGAAGTCGGCCGGCGGCACGGCGACCAGAACGCCGGTGAGACCGCCGATGATAAAGGTGACCATGAAGCCGATCGACCACATCATCGGCGTCGTGAAGCGGATGCGCCCGCCGAACATCGTGAACAGCCAGTTGTAGATCTTCACCCCTGTCGGCACGGCGATGATCATGCTGGCGATGCCGAAGATGGCGTTGACGTTCGGGCCCGCGCCCATGGTGAAGAAGTGATGCAGCCATACGGTGAACGAGATGACGCAGATCGCCATGGTGGCGAGCACCATCGAGCGATAGCCGAACAACGGCTTGCCCGAGAACGTCGAGACCACCTCGGAATAGACGCCGAACGCCGGCAGCACCAGGATGTAGACCTCGGGGTGCCCCCAGGCCCAGATCAGGTTCATGAACATCATCACGTTGCCGCCGCCCTCGTTGGTGAAGAAATGAAAGCTGAGGTAGCGGTCGAGGATCAGCATCGCCAGCGTCGCGGTGAGGATCGGGAACGCGGAGATGATCAGCAGGTTCGAGGCTAGCGTGGTCCAGCAGAATATCGGCATGCGCATGTAGCTCATGCCCTTGGTGCGGATCTTTAGCACCGTCGTGACGAGGTTGATGCCGGCGACCAGCGTCCCGACACCCGAGATCTCCAGCG
>Ga0210406_10002069_pt1 | contig 23452 bp, 28 predicted proteins | sample IncBWC30MmetaG_FD_155454 | JGI IMG/M metagenome (GOLD analysis project Ga0210406, IMG submission 155454) | Forest soil microbial communities from Barre Woods Harvard Forest LTER site, Petersham, Massachusetts, United States - Inc-BW-C-30-M | ecosystem: Environmental > Terrestrial > Soil >...
GCCCAGTTTCATTTGAGATGCCCGAAAAATTCGACAAGCTGTGCATGATCGTACCGATCGCGCGATTTGAAAGCGTGTTGTACAACGCCGAGACCTACGAGGGCTTGCGCTTGCCTGGCGGCAGTAACCTGGCCACGCTTCTGTGTTCCTACTTGTCGACATTGACCGATAGCGTGATGACGCGGAATGACAACACGCCTTTTGACGCCATCGACGTGACGCTGGAACTGCTGGGAGCCGCATTTCGGGCACAGCGGCGATCGTCAACAATAACGCCGCGCGATCAGCTATTTGCGCGCATCAACGACGATATCGAAGCCCGCCTTAATGACGTCACTCTATCGCCGAAGAAGATTGCCGAAGCTAATCGCATCTCGATTCGATATCTTTATGCGCTGTTCAGCGAACACGGCGAGACCGTATCAGGGTGGGTCCGAAGACGACGTCTCTTGCGTTGCCGAGCCGAATTAGACGGAGCGGATACCGAGGCCTCCATAACTGAGATCGCCTATAGGTGGGGTTTCAATGATTCCGCCCATTTCAGCCGATTGTTCAGAGCCTCTTTCGGAATGTCGCCGACACAATATCGGTCTTCTCGGCGGCTGGGCGCATTCGACAAGTAATTGCGTTCCCTGCGGTTTTGTCAGCCCAAACTCGCTGGCAAACTCAGGTGCGAGTTCTTTTTCTAACGGAAATCGTTCTCTGGAAGTATCGTGCCCAACTCCCCGGTTTTGAACTGTCGACGGCACTGGTGACCGAACAGCGGCAGTTCGGCGAGAGCTTCGTGGTAACGTTGGAGCGGATGACCGGCCGGCTTGAAAGACGATCATCCAAGTCGCCAAGCCTGGAGGATTCGGTGGCGCACCACGAGGGGAATGCTGATTCTTATCTGATAGCACCAGAACCGACACTCTTCAATCGGGATTCGGTACTGCCGTCCTTGCGGCGTAGAATTCAGAACCTGATAACCTCACTGACATAAGAGATCTAGCTAAAACGCGCTTTGCGAATAGCTGGCTTCTATTTTTGTACGACTGACAACGGTTTTCCAAACCGTCGCCGACCCGAATGGCTCTCGCGGATCAAGTCTCAGGGCGACCAACTCTTAGCTGCGTTACATTGTGTCGTGACAGCACCACACCAAACAACCAAGATGGAGCCGACCAAGAGTCAGCACTTTCGGCTTTCAACCGAGGGGTTTGGCGATGATCGCAACCCTCCGCGGGCCATAGCAACGGGTTCCAAGAGCGTTGGATGTGATGGCGGAATCAGGGGCACATGCTTCAAAAGTAGACTCACGTGTGCTGGTGAAATTATGGGTCGCCGCTAGAGTCGCGGGCGTTCGATGCAAGATCTACCGCGTAGAAAGGTCATCCGCTACTATTATGCCTGCACCATTTTCCATCATTTTCCAATTATGGCCTAATTCGTTGCCACTAAGTGCCGCCAGTTCAGCGTGTTAGGGTTGACTAGAGGAAGCTTGGGAAGCTTCTATACTGCCATTGTACGACGCCTGCTCACTCTCCAGCTTTTTGATTATACACCACTAAGCGACTCGCGCTCATCGGGCCCTATTTTCCAAAATTGGGCAAAACGCTTTCTTTTGGAAAATATTGACTTTCTGCCGGTCGGAGGCAATTTCATAAGCTCTTTGCAGCCAGAGACTTAGAGCGGGTGCTGGAGGATTCGATTGCTGGTCTTGGTCGAGAACAGAAGCTCGCGAGGCTTCGGATGTACGGTGGTTAAGATCTTCGATTGTAAGCTCCGCATGGTGCGGTATGATGGAGCCATCATGATGGCCAAGACTCAGATCACCCTTGAAACTGAGATGCAGCGCCGTGCGCGTCAACGTGCCAATGATCTCGGGGTGTCTCTAGCAGAGTATTTTCGCCGTCTACTCGCACGTGATCTTGCTCGTCCCGAGACGGCGGCTCACGTGGATCGTATTTTTGATCTCGGGACCTCGGGAGGCTCAGACATTGCGAGCCACAAGGATTCCATGATCGCCGAGGCCTTCCGATCTACGCGCAGGAAACCGCGCCGGCGCTAGCGCTCTCGCCATATGAGCTTATTTGTCGACACCTCCATTTGGTATGCCGCGGCAGACTCTTCCGACCGCAGCAATGCTCGATCAAAAGCGATTCTCAAATCCGGTGAAACACTAGTGACGTCGGATCACGTTTTGGTCGAAACATGGACGTTGCTTCACCACAAACTTGACCGCAAAGCTGCGGAGCGATTTTGGGAAGGCTTGCGGAGCGGGATAGCGGTGATCGAGGCGGTTACTTTGGCGGACCTTGAGGTCGCGTGGGACCTTGGCGTTTCCTGGCGTGACCAGGATTTTTCCATTGTGGATCGCACGAGTTTCGCTGTGATGCGACGTCTGGGTATCGACCAGGTCGCGTCCCTTGATGCTCATTTTGCCGTATTTCGCTTTGGTCCAAAACGGCGCCAATCCTTTCGTGTTCTTAGATAACGTCAGGCCGCTCCTCTCGAACGCCTGCCTTGGACGCACAGCCCTCGACTCCAACAACTACTTCTAACGACTAACGTTTCCAACAAATCGGGGAAATCTGCTTTCGCTCAAAAACTAACCCCAGTCTCACAGTCTGTGCACAGTAGCGCGCCTGCCTTTTTTCGAAATATGAACGTCTGCCTGACAGCCAGGCGCGCTACGTCATGACTGCTGTTCGCGTGGTGAGCCTCGGTCGAGGTCGTCGAGATTGGCCGCGTCGCCGCGCACGCCGGTCACGTTCCGGCCAATCAGCTTGACGGCCTCATCGAGCGCCTCCTGCCTCCTGCCCGTGATGAAGACGTAGGCGCCTTCTTCAACGAACCGCTTGGCGCTCGCCAGCGCCATGCCGCTCGATCCACCCGTGATGACTGCAACCTTACCCTCAAGCTTTCCCATAATTGCTCCCTTCGTGAATTAAAATTGCTCGACAGCGGAGCACGGTAACGACGAAGGGCGGCGCTCTACCGAGGAGAAATCCCTCGGGACCAAGTCCGCGATAAATGGTATGGAAAACGGGCTGCGGCGTAAGCCCTTGAGTGCCTTCGAGTAGCATGTCGGAATCGAACTAACATCTGAACCCGCCGGGGTTCAGTAGCAATTCATAACGATGTTCGCTAGAAAATCTAAGATGATGGACTCTCGGGACTTTGCAAATTCTCACCGTTGCATTTAAAACGCTACCATACGCTCGTCAGTAAGCACATTTCCACACGTAAAGACATTAAAATGACTGGAAAATGAAAGCCCGCTTGTAAATAGGGTAAGGGCTGCCGTTTTCTGGGAAGCCCCACTACTCTCGCTTCCTAATCCCCGTAACGTCTCAGGTACTCTCCGGGAGGCAAAACAAGAATGCCCTCAACCCTCTTGCCGAAGTAGGATCCAAAGTGCCGAAGATCCCCGGTCAAGAGATGTGTAGCACGAGCTTCGATGGCTGCCAATAGGATCGGTAGGTCCTTCTCTGGCAACGAGACCCCTTCCGGAAGTTCGTGCTTACCCGCATCGAAGAGCTGAACCTTTCCGGCCAGCCTCACTAGCCGGGTTCGTTGAACTTCATGATTAAGATTAATTCTCGCTTCTTCCAGCGCATAGCGAGAGCTACACAAGACCACCTCTCTAAGTTTCCAGAGTTTAAGAAGTCCGTTATCGGACCGGTATGCCGCCGAAAATAGAACATTAGCATCGAGAAACAAGCGGGCCATTTTAAGCGGGGCGTCGATGGGTAATCGAATCCGGGTCTATACCGAGCTTCTGGACTTCTGTTCGCGCTTTGCGGTAATCCGCAGCATTGGTCGCATTGGAGAGAAGAAACTCCGCTTTGCGCTCGGGGGTGTACTTTTCAATCGGGACCACAACAGCAGGGCGAATCAGAATACCGTCTTCTCGTTCCTCCGCGGTGACGATAGTACCCTCTTCAATGCCGAAACGCCTTCGCAATTTGGCGGGGACCACGATCGCGCCTCTCTTCCCCACTTTCGCCGACTCCATCTTTTGCCTCCGATCCCAATGGTGCCTGAATGTCAGTATGTCCGATAGTCAGGCACAAATCAATCCGTTTGTCCCGGATGGGGAGAGATGTAGCTGAAAGCTCGACAATTGAACGAAGGTATCGACAATACCTTTGTATCGAGTCGCAGATGCGGCTGCGAAAGAACGCATCCTTTGTCCTTCGCGGCTATCCAATTGACGACGAAATAGGTGGTGCGCAGCCAGGAGCCATCAAGGAGGGGAGCTATGATCCGCTTCGACCAACCATAGGAAGGGATAAACGCATTCCATTCTCGGTCGTGTGGACCGACGCCGACCGACTGAGCTCCTCGACACCGACGCGCAATGTTGGCTCAGTTTGTCATTCGGCTGTTGGAGAACTCAAACTTATCGGCATCCAATTGGCAGCGGGATGCATTTGTTTTCTGGGGGCGATTAGGCTTGCCTTATGAGCAGCCCCCAAGCTGTGGCTCTTCGAACTATAGCGTTTGATAGCAAAAGTTAGATGGCCACTCCGTCCGTTGAGCTTCCCGCAGCAGGGGACCTCGTAGTTGGTATATATAATTCACATCATCTTTCAGCTTGAAATAGGAACAGCAGCTATTCTTCATGACGTTCTCAAACCTTGGTTTTTCGGCTCTGGCGTAAACTCTCTGGGAATCGGTTTAGGGGAAGGCTCGTCCGTCGCCCCGATTCTGGATTGGGTACGTGATGCGATGACCTTGTACGTGTGCAAAAGACTTCAGCGAATGAACCTGCGAACGTTTCTTGCTCAGAATGTCCTCGACTTGAACTCCGCGCACCGTCAGCGCATCGGCAATAAGCGAACGGTGACAACGCCATGGAACCGCTTCCGCGCACATAATCGCGCTCCGTTTCTGCCGGGCCAGTTTCATCAATCGCTGTAACCCCGCATCGAAGTCGGGGGTCTGCATATAATCAGCAAAGCCACGAAATGAAGCATTGCGCCAGCCCATGTTCGGCGAATCGCGTCGTGGATGACGCAAGCCCCCGAGCTTTCGCAAATGCACGTAGCCAATCTTCGCGGTCCGTAACTTTTTCGCGAGGATCGTCCGGTTGAACTGAGGATTGTGTCTAGATTTGGGGATGCTGCGTACATCGATAACGCGCTTGACGCGGTGCGCCCGCAGCAACTCCAGGAACGCTTCCCATGTGCGGGTCGAATGGCCAATAGTCAAGACGACACGCGGTTCTTGCTCTCGCATATAATTCAAGCCTTCCGGTCCGCCTCGCTCACGAGTGAAACGGTCTCATGCAGTTGCAGACTTACGACTGTTATAGGCTTCGACCGCAGCTTTGGTGACTTTCACGTCGTTGTCTACACTGCTGCCACTGACGCCGACAGCGCCAATCACCGTTCGGTCTGTATCTTTGAGGGGTATTCCGCCGCCAAAAGTGATCAGACCGCCGTTGCTGTGTTCGACCCCGTAAAGAGGCTGGCCCGGTTGTGACATCTTCCCGATTTCGGCTGTCTCCATATCAAAATAACGGGCCGTTCGAGCTTTTCGAATGGCGATGTCAATACTGCCAAGCCAGGCCCCATCCATACAAACGAACGCCTTGAGATTTCCGCTCGCGTCCACAACCGCGATATCTTCCAAGGATTTTCAATTCCTCGGCTTTGCTTTTCGCGGCGTGGATCATTTTCTCGGCGACTTCCAGAGTGATTTCATGGTTCATGTCAGTCTCCTTACTTTCTTGTGTCGTGCGGGGAATTCCGTTCGCGCATTCGATTCACTACACTTGTCGCAAGTAAGCGCGCAGTACGTTAGGGTCCGGGTCGATTCCCAGGCCTGGGCGCTGTGGCACCGGGATCCGACCGCCTTTCGCGGAAATCGCGCCGCCATGGAGTTGTGCTTCGAGGTCGAAGAAGCGCCACTCAATCATTGCGCCAACTGTCCCGAGCGCCGCGGTCACATGAATGGCTGCGAGCAAACCGGGGCCGTCATAGAAACAGTGCGGCATCACGGTGACGTTGCGTACCGCCGCGGTGGGAAAGATTTTGCACAACTCGCTGATACCTCCCATTTTTGCAACGCTCGGCTGGACGAAGTCCACAGCTTCAGCCGCGAGCAACCGTTCGAAATCCATAACAGTCGAAGCTGGAAGTTCAGGCGCGCCAGTATACGTCACCGTATTGCGATGTGGTCCGAGCGAAGATTGGGAAAGGGATAAATGGGCGCAAACTTGAAAGAGAAAACGGTAACGCGCGAAGTTTCCCGGCCAGCCAGCGCAGAGCAACGATTGCAGGAATCAAGCTTCCGGCGCCGATCAAAAAGCTGTTGAGGATCGCGATGTACTCCGAACGCGCGGACACGGATCAGCGTCTCATCGCGAGTTTCGAGTTGTGAGACCGTCGAATCGTTGCCCACGTACTTCACCTTGATCTACATTTCCGGCATTCAAACTGCGTGTGCTGTGCGCTGTCCAGTGCAGCGGCGCTCAGCAACGGATGACCGCTGACCGCTACGACCGACTCAATACTTCCATCGTGTCGTATAGAGAGCCAAATCCACGTCGCCTGCAATACGCGCTGCTCGCGCAACCGGAGGATACGTCGGCGTAACAAGTTTGACCACGACAACCCCGGTTTGAGAGCTACTCAAGTCAGCAAGATTCTTGGCCTGGGTTCGACCGCAGCACAAGGTAAACGTGTTAGGGCAAGTGAAAAAATCAAAGTGTTAAGAAAGCCGCTCATTGGAAACAGTTCACCAGCCGTTTAATTGGGCATTCGCGCTTTCTGCCATTTCCTCTGCCTCATGCTTTGACAAAAAGTCAGCGACCGTTAGCCATTTATTGTCAGCAGTGCGTATTCGGACTTCGTATGCCAGAGTATTATCACTATCGCAGAGCGCGATTTCGAACTTTGACCCGAATGGAAGGGATTTGACCGACCGCCGCTTTCGTAAAGGCGCAGCTTCCTCCAGTACAAGTTCGCGACTTCTTGGCCTAATTGTTGTGACGCGTACTGGACGGAATAGAAATTCCCGAATGGTAAGAACGGTACATAAAATGAACATTCCAACCACTAACCACCAAACGACGCGCTGCGCTGGCGGTTCAACCATAGCCTTGTAAAGCAAAAAGGCCGACACCATCCATACGCCAACGGTAACAACGCGAACACTCGTCTTGGGCCGATCCACAAGCGACGGGAGATCGCCACAAGTGGGTTTAGACGGGGTTGAGCTTGTTTCCATTCCGAAGGGGGTACTCTATCATTTCCCGATAGCAGCAAATCTCGCAACGATGGAAGTTTAAGCACTTCCGCCCTTGCCCCTGAACATTCCACATGGGACAAACAATGACCTGGCTCTACAGTGGGGATATACCGCTCCAAGACCTAGCGTCCGCATTTTCCAAGACGTTTGGCAATAAAATTGATGTTTTGGAAACTATGGAAACTGAAGCTGCTGTGTAACTGCTTGATTTTAATGGAGCGGCCTATCGGAATCGAACCGACACCTGAACCTTGGCAAGGTTCCGTACTACCACTATACTAAGGCCGCTCAGACTTAGGTTATTTATAACACGCCATCGCGGAATCCAACAAGTCAGCCTGTTCACACTGTTCCGTGCGTTTACAATGCAAAAATTCTAGGAGACTTGCGAGACGCGTACCGACTTCACCACCGGCGACCGGCGCTGGCGGTCAGCGAATCGCGTGGCTTTTTCCTTGTCCGTATAGACGCGACCGAACTTTTCGCCGTCGGCGTAGTACACGGTCACCAAAAAATGATGATGGCGCCTGCGCTTATCCTTGTTGAACGGCGCCTTACCCCTTTTGGCAGTTTTGATTGTTTTGGCCACGTTCCCACGCTCCGCTTTGAAAAATCGTTGTCCTGCACTATCGCTTGGAGAAGGCCTATAAGGCAAGTACTTCTTCCGTATGACAACATTTGCCAGCGATGGTTGCTCGGGTCCGAAATATGGATGGAATTCTTTGCTAATAAAATACCCTGTTTCCACCAGAAAAGCTTGAAACATTTCGCCTCCGTCAACGTCTTTACCTATGTGAGGAGATACGCTGGCCGGCGGAAAGAAACCATGATTATGAACTTGTCAAAACAACCGCCCATTTTGGAAGACCTGAGGAACCACTCTTCGGAGGAAGTCTCCGAATTGCGTACACTTTTGAGCGTCGGCGCAGACATGCGTCCCGACCCACGCCGCCCAGGCTTCTTCGAAGTCACCGGAATCGACCGCGTCTATTACATCTTCAAATATCCCAATGGCAGCAAGATTTTGCTATTGGGCGTGTGGGACCGCGATCCGGCCGCGGAGATGGCCGCTATGTCCTGTACCACGGCGGCCTGACCCGGTCGCGACCAATTCGCCACCAGCCATTCAATCTTTGTCCAGATTTAACGCCACGGAATTGATGCAGTAGCGCAAGCCGGTTGGCTGTGGCCCATCCTCAAAAACGTGGCCCAGGTGTGCATCGCATTTACTGCACTTCACCTCGGTTCGCCGCATTCCGTGGGTGCGATCCTCTTCTTCTTCCACCGGTTCGCCCTTTGCGGGTGCGTAAAAGCTCGGCCACCCACAACCGGAATCAAACTTCGTTTCCGAGCGAAATAGCGGCTGTCCGCAACACACACATTTATAGGTTCCCGCTGTGTCAGTTCCTTCGTATTCTCCGGTGAACGGCGGCTCGGTGCCCTTCTGCCGTGTCACATAGTATTGATTCTCCGTGAGTTGTTTCTTCCACTCGCCGTCCGGTTTTCTGATCTTTTCTTCCGCCATTGGCCGCTCCTCGCATTGCGTAAGTCGCAGCAATCCCTGTTATCTGATTCGCAGCGTACCATTGACGTTACAGAGCCGCTACCCGCAAAGTGAGTTGAATGGATGATTCGGGTTCCAATTCTGGCAGTTCGCCGTCGGTTGCGCCCGCCGTTTCGGAGCTTCGCCGCGGTCGTCGCGCAAAACTTGCCCGGCCCATGCGCGTTCGCCCCTCCGAACCGCGTGATGATCATTTTGTCGACCTGCCAAACAGCGTTAACGCCTCGAAGCATGGAATCTACTTCGTCACCAAGCGCTCGACTTACTACAAGGGAATGCGCGTCTTCGTCACTTTTCCTTATTCTCCAAACGATCCCATGAGCTCAGATTATCTCGCAGAAGTCGTTCGCATGGACACTCTCCCCAACAACAAATTCGGTATTGCCGTCGATTTGAAGATGACGGTTAACATGTCCGGCAACAGTCGTCCCGGTCCCCGCGCCTAGCAAATTTGCTCCTTTCTCCGGAGCGCAGAGTCTTACCGCCGGGGCCCATTTCATGGCTCGTTCTTTCTCGTTCTTTCTTGACACGCCCGGCTGCGTCCCCTATTCTTTCCCTTCATGATTCTCGTTCATCGCGCTCCTCGCCATCATCATCACGGCCACTCGCCGCGGGCACTGGGGTGTCGTTAGCAAGTCGCTAAACAAACACTTTTAGCCCGCTGGCGCAGCAAGCCCCAGCGGGTTTTTTGTTTTTACGGCAGATTTTTTATGACCGGATCTTCACCAACAAAGGAGCTACCGTGGAAATTGCGTTCGAGAAATCAGGCGGTCTGGTGCCCGCCATTATCCAGGACGAAGCGAGCGGCGAAGTCTTGATGCTGGGCTTCATGAATGCCGAATCGTTTGCGCTCACGCAACGCACCGGCGAAGTGGTTTTCTTTTCCCGCTCGCGCAATCGCCTTTGGAAAAAGGGTGAGTCCAGCGGTCATGTTCTGAAAGTCGCGGACCTTCGTATCGATTGCGACGCCGACGCTATTCTCATCCGCGTAAATCCCGTCGGACCCGGCGTTTGCCACGAAGGCTATCGCAGTTGCTTTTTCCGCAGCCTGAATCCTGAGGGAGCGCCTCGCGTGATTGCCGAACGCAGCTTTGCTCCGGAAGCCGTCTATGCTCCGGCAAGATCTGGGTCTGCGAACAAGGCCGAGTGACTATGACATCGCCTCGACTGAAACTGGGCATTCCCAAAGGCAGCCTGCAGGAAGCCACCATCGATCTTTTCTCCCGCGCTGGCTGGAAAATCTCGCTTGGCTCACGCAGTTACGTGCCCGCGATCGATGATCCGGAAATTGCGTGTCTGCTGGTGCGGGCGCAGGAAATGGCTCGCTACGTTCAATCCGGTGCGCTGGATGCGGGAATCACCGGGCACGACTGGGTGGTCGAAACTTCGGCAGACGTAATGGAGTTGGCCGAATTGGTGTACGCGAAACAGCGACTGGCGCGGGTACGCTGGGTTCTTGCCGTGCCGGAGGATTCGCCCATCCGTGAGCCGCGTGATCTTGAAGGAAAAGTCATCGCCACGGAAGTGGTGCATCTCACGGAGGAATATCTTCAGGGATTCGGCGTTAATGCTCGTGTCGAGTTTTCCTGGGGCGCAACCGAAGTAAAAGTGCCGCAACTTGCCGATGCCATCGTTGAAGTCACCGAAACCGGCTCCTCGCTCCGTGCCAACCGCTTGCGCATCGTGGACACGGTCCTCGAGTCCGCTACCGTTTTCATTATGAATCGCGCCGCTGCTGCCGACGTGCAGAAGCGCGAAAAGGCCGAAAATCTTATCCTGATGTTGAAAGGCGCCATCGATGCCGCCAGCAAGGTAGGCTTGCTTCTCAACGTTCGCCGTGAGGACTTGTCCGGAGTTCTCGCCGTTCTTCCCGCGTTGAAAAAGCCCACTATCTCCGATCTCAGCGATCCTGACTGGGTTGCCGTCAACACCATCATCGAAGAAGCCGTCGTACGCCAGCTGCTTCCCAAACTGAAGGCCGCCAAAGCCCAGGGCATCGTCGAATATCCTCTCAACAAGATTATCCTCTGATGCGCATCCATAGACTCACTCCCGCTGTTGAAAACAGATTGCTCGCTGCACGTGTCGCGCATGATGCGGAAGCGCGGTCTGTCGCGGCACGCATCGTTGCGGATGTTCGCAAGCGGGGCGACACCGCAGTTCTCGCATGGACCAAGGAACTCGACCAGGCCGATCTGCGCGCAAGAGATTTGTGGATCTCACAAAAAGAAATTCGTTCCGCCGCGAGCAAGGTAAGCCAGGATTTTCTTCGCGCCGTTCGTCAAGCGGCGCGCAACGTCCGTCGCGTCGCCGAAAAGCAACTTCCCCGCCCCTGGTTCGCTGAAGTCGAACCTGGCGTGCGAATCAGCCAGCGCGTCCTGCCCGTCGAATCCATCGGCGCCTACATCCCGGGCGGCCGCGCTTCACTCGTCTCGACCCTCTTGATGACCGCAATTCCGGCTCAAGTCGCCGGTGTTCAGCGTATCGTTGCCGTTTGCCCCAGGCCCAACAACGAACTTCTGGCCGCCGCAAATGTTCTCGGCATAGCCGAAATTGTACGCATTGGCGGAGCGCAAGCCATCGCGGCCCTGGCCTACGGCACAAAATCCATTCCGCGAGTGGAAAAAATCTTCGGCCCCGGCAACAAATACGTCACTGCCGCAAAGCAACTTGTCTCCGCCGACTGCGCCATCGATCTGCCCGCCGGCCCCACCGAAGCTATCGTACTTGCCGAACGCGGCAATGCCCGCTGGATTGCCGCCGACCTTCTCGCGCAAGCCGAACACGCCCCCGATGCCGCCAGTTTTTTCCTCACTACTTCGCGCGTGTTCGCACAACAAGTCGCTACTGAAATAGCGGCCCAAGCCGCGACGCTAGCTCCAGACAATCCTGCTCGCCATTCCATTGAAAACGCTGGCGCCATCCTTCTTGCGCTTTCGCCTGGCGCCGCCTGCGAATTCGTCAATCGCTTTGCGCCGGAGCATTTGAGCCTGACCGCGAACTCCACAACCCTTCTCGAACAAATTCGGTCGTCAGGTACAATTTTCCTCGGTCCGTGGGCCGCTCAACCCCTGGGCGATTACGTGTCCGGAAGCAATCACGTCTTGCCTACCGCGGGATGGGCGCGCCGACGCGGCGGTCTTTCCTCCGCCGATTTTGTAAAATGCGTCATTGTGCAAAAGATCTCGCGGAAGGGTTTTCTCCGCCTCGCCAACTCGGCTGAAGCCTTGGCCGAAGCCGAAGGCCTGCTCGCGCACCGCAATGCCGTAAGGATCCGCCGATGAAGCCTCGTTTGCCAGTTCGCGCCGCCATCCTCAAACGCAAAACCTATGAAGCCCCCGCGGAAGGCCGCGCTGGAAAAATTCGGCTCGACTTCAACGAAAACACGGCCGGCTGCGGAGCCGCAGTCCTTCGCGCTCTCGCAAAACTGACTCCGCAGCAGCTCGCGATGTACCCCGAATACCAAGAACCGACTGCGCGCATCGCCCGCCACCTCGGGGTTCGAACCGAAGAGCTTCTTCTGACCAACGGCGGCGACGACGCACTACGCGTTTTCTTCGACACGTTCGTCGAGCCGCGCTCTCACATCCTCATCTGCGAACCGACATTTCCCATGTATCGCTATTACGCGGAAATCGCAGGCGCGCGCAGCGAAGTCTGCCGGTACGACGCACAACAGCGTTTTCCGCTCAACGACGTCCTTGCCGCGCTCGGCAAAAAGCCCCGCGTTTTTTTCCTGGCCAATCCCAACAATCCCACCGGAACTCTTGTCGAACCCGCTGCTCTCCGGAAAATCTTGCACGCCGCTTCCAACACCGTCGTTGTTTTCGACGAAGCCTACGCCGAGTTTTCCGGCTTCTCCACCGTCCCGTGGATTCGGCGCTACCCAAATCTGTTCATCGCCCGCACGTTTTCGAAAGCCGCAGGCCTGGCTGCTCTTCGCCTCGGCGCGGTGATCGCGGCAAAAGATTCCCTCGCATTTGTGCGCCGCGCGATGCCGCCCTTCCCTGTCAACATTGCGGCACTGGTCTCGGCCCAAGCCGCCCTACACGACGGAGAAACCGTCCGCGCTTACGTCCGCAAGATCCAGCGCACCAGACAATCCTTCGCCACCGCACTGCAAAAACTCGGCGCCATCGTCTTTCCCAGTGCGGGAAATTTCCTCCTGGCCGATTTCGGCTCGAACGGCCCCGCTCTCTTCGCGAAACTCGAAGGCAAGGGCATTCTCCTCCGCGATCGATCAGGTGACATGGGCCCCGGGTTCGTCCGCATCACCATCGGCACACGCGCCGAAATGAAAACACTCCTCGGCGAAATTCGACGCACCTGGAAGAAGGACGCATGAGCCGCTCCGCCACGATCCATCGCAAAACCGCCGAGACCGACATCCGCCTCCGCTTGTCTCTGGACGGCCGCGGCAAATCCAAAATCGCCACCGGCATCCGCTTCTTCGATCACATGCTCGATATCGTCGCCCGTCACGGCGCCTTTGAACTAACTATCGCCGCAAAGGGCGACCTCGACGTCGACCAGCACCATACTGTCGAAGACGTCGGCATCGCCCTCGGCGAAGCGGTGCAGAAATCCCTCGGCTCAAAAAAAGGCATTCTCCGCGCTGGATATTTCTTGATGCCGATGGATGAGACTCTTGCCGCTGCCGCGATTGACCTCAGTGGCCGCCCGTACTGCGTCGTTCACGCAAAAATCAAGGCGCAAAAGGTCGGCGATTTCACCGTCGAACTTCTCGAAGATTTTTTCCAGGGCTTCGCGCAGTCCGCCAAGGCCAACGTTCACCTGCGCTGCCTCTATGGCCGCTCTTCGCATCATCAAGTCGAAGCGATTTTCAAAGCTTTCGCTCGCGCGCTGCGTTTTGCCGTAAGCCGCGATCGCCGCCTAAAAAATATTCTGCCCAGCACCAAGGAACTGCTGTGACTTCCACTTCAACCGTCGCGCTCATCGACTACGGCGCCGGCAACGTCCCATCGGTCGAGCGCGCCCTGCAAAAACTGGGCGTCACCTCAAAACGCGTCACGCGACCCGGCGAGTTAGCTGGCGTTCGCGCCATTATCTTGCCTGGCGTCGGGCACTACGCCGCAATCATCCGCGGGCTCGATGCGCACAACCTTCGCGCGGCGCTCCTCGACGCAATCAAGCGGGGCGTCCCATTTCTCGGCATCTGCCTCGGCTTGCAGGCTCTTTATTCCTGCAGCGAAGAAGCATCCAGTCTCTCTGGCCTCAATTTATTTTCAGGCTCGGTCCGCTCGCTTCCCGCTACGGCAAAGCTTCCTCACATGGGATGGAACCGCCTTCACATCCTGCGGACATCGCAGCTACTCGCGGGAGTCTCAGAATCCGATTATTTTTATTTTGCGCACAGCTACGCAGCAGCGCCCTCCCCCGGTTCGAACGAAGTCGTCGCTACCTGCAGCCACGGCGCAAATTTCGCCGCCGTCCTCGAACAAGAAAATGTCTTCGCTACACAATTCCACCCGGAAAAGAGCGGCGCAGCCGGCGCGCGCCTCTTGCAAAATTTCCTTAGCCTTGCCGCTCGCATGAGTGAGGCCGCGTGACCCTCGCCCGCCGCATCATCCCGTGCTTGGACACTGACGGCGCCCGCGTCGTCAAAGGCGTCAACTTCGCCGGTCTTCGCGATGCGGGCGATCCTGCCGAGCTCGCCGCGCGCTACAACGCCGAAGGCGCCGACGAACTCGTCGTTCTCGACATCGCCGCATCGCGCGATCGCCGTCCCACTTTTCTGGAAACCATTCGCCGCGTTGCCGCCGAACTGGCCATCCCACTCACCGCGGGAGGCGGCATTCGTTCGCTCGACGGCGCCCGCGCGGTCATCCGTGCCGGTGCCGACAAAATTACCGTCAACACCGCTTCGGTCGAGCGCCCCGCCCTGATCACCGAACTTTCCCGGGAATTCGGCGCCCAAGCCGTTGTCCTCGCTATCGACGCCAAACTAGACTCCATCAGCACAGCCGGTCCTGGCAGCGCAGCGCCGCACTGGGACGTGCGCATTCGCGGCGGCCGCGACTCGGCCGGCCTGGACGCTATCGCCTGGGCACAGCACGGCGTGGAACTCGGCGCCGGAGAAATCCTCCTCACCAGCATGGATCGCGACGGCACTCAATCCGGCTTCGACATCGCCCTCACGCACGCGATCTCCAGCTGCGTCTCCGTTCCGTTGATCGCAAGCGGTGGCGCAAAAACTCCGCAACATTTCAGCGAAGTTTTCAGCGCCGGCGCAGCCGACGCCGCACTGGCCGCCTCCATCTTCCACGACGATACCCAATCCATCCGCGCCCTGAAACAATTCCTCGCCTCGCAAAACATCGAGGTGCGCCTCCCATGCTGATCCCCTGCATCGATCTGCAGTCCGGCCAGGCTGTGCAACTCGTACAAGGCCGCCGCCGCGAACTCGCTGTTTCTGACGTAGTCGCACAACTTCACAAGTTCCGCCGCTACAAATGGCTGCACATCATCGATCTCGACGCCGCCATGAACAAAAGTCACAACAACGGCCTTGTCGCATCCCTTTGCAAACGCGCTCGTCGCAAATACAAAATGAATGTCCGCGTAGGCGGAGGCGTCCGCAGCATCGCGCGGGCCAAACAATTAACCAGGCTCGGCGCGACGCAAGTCATTATCGGCAGTGCCGCATTCGCCAAAGGCAAGCTCAACCTGCGTTTTCTTCGCGCTCTTGCCGGCGCTATCCCGCGAAACAAAATCGTCATCGCGCTCGACACCTACAAGGGAAAGATCGCCACACAGGGTTGGCGCAAATACATCTCTCTTCGTCCTGAACAGATCATGTCGGCGCTGGAACCGTTCTGCTGCGCCTTTCTCTGCACTGACGTCGATCGCGAAGGCACGCTCTCCGGGGCTAATTTGAAGCACTTCGCGTCACTGCGCGCCGCCACTGCACACCCGATCATCGCCGCTGGGGGCATCAGAACCCGCCGCGAAATCGCCTCTCTCGCTAAATCAAAAATGGATGCCGCTGTCGGCATGGCGCTTTACAAGAACCTGTTGCGTTAATTGCGAAGGGACCCGCGCGGCGAAATGTGCGAAACGAATATCGTGAACGCCCCTTTTGCGATTCACGAACTGACGCTCAGTTGTTTGCGGTCAGCCGGGTTCTCGAGGCAAGTTTTTTCGCCAAGTTTCGGACAGCTTGCAGCTCACTTTTGTTGGGATCATTCGGACGAAGTTTTAGATAAGTATCTAGGTCGCGCGCCTGGTCCCGGTAATTTCCCCTTTTGCCATGCAGGTCGGAAAGCACCAAGTAGCCCTTTGCGGAATTCGGCGCATTCAGATCGAGAGCTTGCCGCGCGTTCTGCTCCGCCTCATCCGGTCGCTCCAACTGCAGCAGCACAAATCCCAGCACCACGTGGCCATCCGGCTCGTTGGGGTCCGATTCGAGGCCGTGCCGAACCACGCGCTCCGCTTCTTCCGTCTTTCCTTCCCTCAGCAGCGTTAGTCCGTATCCAAATTCTGCGCGCGCATATTTTCCTTCACTTAGATCAATGGATTTTTGAAAGTATCGCTCGGCGTCTTCGTTATTGCGCAACTGCAAGGCAGCGATTCCTTCGTGGTAGTACACTTCGTAATACTCCGGAAATACACGAATCGCCGCGTCAAAATGCCGCAAGCTTCCCACCGGATCCCGCTTTTCCAGCCGCCGCAATCCGCGCTCAAATTCACCGCGCGCCTTTGGCGGGATCTGCAACTCTCGTAGCGATACTTTCGCATCCTTTCTCAGCGAGGACGCTGAAAAGCACGAACCTTGCGCTTGTGCTGTTGACGTCCATCCAGCCGCAACAACCGAACTTATAAGCAGTACCGCCTGCCTGAACCTGCAAATCTTGGTATTTCCCTTATTTTCTTTCATGTGCGCACCCGCCCTTCCGTGCACCCGGAAGGGCATTCACGTCAGCGCTCTCGGAACTTGGTTATTTCCGAAAATGTGACGACTTAGCAGAATTTGTTAGTTCGGGCCGGGCTTTGCGATTTACGTGGGGGCCAGGTCGAAGCTAGTTATCTGAACAGAGCAGGTTGGGACGGAGGTTCGGCGGGTCTGAACTGTACTCCTTCTCTCCTCACCGTTGCAGGGCACTTCAACTTCCAACCCTGAGATGCGCGGCAAACTCAAATCATTGCAAAGTAAAGACCAAAACTTTCGTCACTAAATTATCTCCCGACTGCAGCATCCAGTGCGTGCTTCGTCCAGGCTTTTCTGGCGCCGTGTAATATTTCCCGCGCCTCGGTGCATTCTTCCTTTTGTCTACGTCGTAAAGCCATGGCCTCAGAAGCATGCGCGCAGAGTGGCCCCGTGCCGCAAACTAAATGATTTACGGTAGCTCTGCGGATATTTGCGACCCTACGCCTCGCCTTGGCATCCTAAAGCTCAAGGTCGCTTTTCGTATTTAGCCGCCCGTTGCACCCGCAGCAGCGCCCGTTGTACTCTGCTCACGCCGATTTCGTTCCCATGCCTGTCTTTATCTCTATGCTCCGTGCCGTCAACGTCGGCGGCCACAGCAAAATCAAGATGGACGCTCTCCGCGCCCTTTACGCTTCGCTCAAATTCGAAAATCCGCAGACCTACCTGCAGAGCGGAAACGTCGTCTTCAAAACCAGCGAACGCAAACTCGATGTAGTAGCCAAGCGCATCCAATCCGGCATCGAAAAGAAATTCGCCTGTCGCACCGACATCATTCTGCGCACCACCGCCGAACTTCGCGGTATCGTCGCCAGGAATCCCTTCGCAAGCCGCTCCAACATCGAGCCAAGCAAACTTCTCGTCGCCTTTCTGGCCCGCGATCCCGGCGACGCTGCACGCAAAACCCTCCAATCGCAAAAATTTGCACCCGAAGAGCTGCACGTCTCCGGTTGCGAACTCTACATTTACTTCCCGGACGGTATGGGCAAGTCCAAACTTCCCTGGCCGCGCATATACAAAATCCTGAACACACCCGGCACCGGTCGCAACTGGAACTCCGTCAGCAAGATGCTCGAAATGGCGGAAAAACTGGAATCATTGTCATAACCCGATACCGGGTTTTTCATAGCTTTTTCTCGCTTTTCGGCGCGTAATGCCGCGCTTCAGCCCGGCTCTTTGTTTGTGGCGCCCGCTTTCCGAAGCGGGCGCTTTCGGGGCGCACCAGCCCAGCTGCCGCTTTTGTTACACGCACTGCGATTTCCCACCCCTCTCTTCCATCCTTCCCTTTCCGTCTTTATCTTCCGAGCTTCCCAGCAAATTCCCGCCCACCTGTCCCTGCCTGTCCTTTCGTACAACTCAATACTGGCCCTCGAGAAACGCAACATCTTCGCCACAAAGGTGTTTACTTGGAAGCAGCAGCAATGGCCGTAGAACGATACGAAATGGTTCTGGCTGCTTTGCCTTCGATGTCGCGTGGGCAGCGGGTTTCGGGGTTGTACCTGCAAAACCCGAGTTGACCCAAATGGAAAAGAACCTACTTGGGAGGATCCATCATGCGTAAGTTTTTGTCGTTGCGAATTTTGTTTCTGGCCGCGCTTGCTTTTGCCGTGCCCGCGGCTTCGCGGGCGCAAGTTGCGCTGGGTGTTTCGATTCGAGTAGGGCCGCCGGCTCTGCCCGTTTATGAGCAGCCGCCTTGTCCAGTCGAAGGCTACATGTGGACGCCGGGCTATTGGGCTTACGGCGACGCTGGATATTATTGGGTGCCCGGAGTCTGGCTCGCCCCGCCACGCGTTGGCGTGCTCTGGACGCCAGGTTATTGGGGCTGGAATGAAGGTGTCTACGTTTTCCATGCCGGCTATTGGGGCCCGCACATCGGCTTCTACGGCGGCGTGAATTATGGGTTCGGATACGGCGGCGTCGGCTTTGTGGGCGGAGAATGGCGCGGCGGACACTTCGCGTACAACACCGCGGTGGTGAACGTGAATCGCACGGTCATCCACAATACTTACATCAACAAAACGGTCATCGTAAATAATCGCGAAGTGAATCGCACCAGCTTCAGCGGCGGTCCGGGCGGCATCAATGCCCGTCCGTCACGCGAAGAAATCTCAGCCAGCCACGAATCACACATTCAGGCCACCCGCATGCAGACTTCGCACGAGCATCTGGCTGCCTCCAATCGCGCCAACTTCGCCTCCGAAAATCACGGCCGTCCCGCGACCCCTGCCATGAGCCGCGTCAACAGCCGCGAAGCCAACCAGCAGGGCCGCATTGCCAATGGCGTGAAGTCCGGGCAACTGACTCCGCGTGAAACCGGCCACCTGGAAAATCGCGAAGCAAACATCAATCGCGAAGTGCGCAACGACCGCGCAGCCAACGGCGGCAGGCTTACGTCGCAGGAGCGCGCGCAGGTCAATCACCAGCAGAACAATACCAGTAAGCAAATCTATAACGACAAAAACAACGCCAAAACCGATCGCCCGGTGCAACAACACAACGCCGAACACGCACATAAGTAAACGCCAGCAGTTTAAACCGCCGGCCCGTTGCATCGGGCCGGCGGTTTATTTTCCGCGTGCAGCAGCCCTGCTGCCGCTTTTTCTGACCAAGTAACTGTTGTTCTTGATATTTATATCCATCCATCTGATCATGCATTTTGTTTTACGGCCAGCTTGACCGGTGCACATAGCTGTTTTGAGAATTCAATTGACTCAGGTCCATCCCGCCAAGTCCGGTATTCATGGCTCCCGCAACTCCTTTAGAATCTGCAGTTACAGAAAAAAAGGAGGGGGAGAAGCACCCCGCCCCGCTATGAATTGCTAAATTTTAGGCCGATCCGCTGCTAGCCCATTCCGGCTCTCTCGCGCTACTATGCAGACCTGATGCGCACTCTTACCCTGTCGCTCATTCTTGTTTGCAGCAGTTGCACTACACTCGCGCAAACGGCGCCGGCTCCCAAGCCCGACGCCGCTCTTCCCTTCGCGCTCAAGCCTTTGGGCCACGGCATTTATGCCGCCATTGATAACGCAAAAGGCGAGTCAGGCGCCAACGCCGGCTTCGTTGTCGGTGACGACGGCATCGCGGTGATTGACACGTTTGAAAACGAACCCGCCGCGCAAGCTCTCCTCGGCGAAATCCGCATGGTCTCCAAGCTTCCCATCAAGTTCGTAATCAACACTCACTATCATCTCGATCACGTTGCGGGAAATGGCGTATTCGCCAAAGAAGGCGCGGTCATCGTCGCTCACCGCAATGTTCCGGCCTGGATTCACACGGAAAATCTGAAATTCTTCGGCAAGGACATTACTGCCGAACAAAAATCTATGGTCGAAAATCTCGCCGCTCCAACCATGCTTTATGATTCCGAAAGCGAGCTTCGCCTGGGCACTTTGGCTCTCCACGTCCAGTATTTTCCCGGCCACACCGGCGGCGACTCCATCGTCATCGTGCAGCAGGAAAAGTCCGCAGTCATCTTCTGCGGCGACCTCTTCTGGAATCACACTCTTCCCAATCTCATCGACGCGTCCACTCTTCCCTGGATCGAAACTCTGTCCACGTTCAGCAAGTTCGCCGCTGTCTCTCCCATCCAGTTCATTCCCGGGCACGGCGATCCGGGCAACTCCTCCGACGTCGTAGGGTTCCGCGGTTATTTATCCGATTTGCGTGAATGGGTTTCCGTTGCAAAAAAGGACGGCGGCGCCGGGGCATCTCTCGTCGACGCCGTCTTGCCCCAAATGAAGAAAAAATACGGTTCCTGGCACTTATTCGACTATTTCTCGAAGCGCAATATCGCCGATGTCGAAGCCGAGCTCAACAACACCAAACGGGTCCCCTCGATCCAGAAATAACTGACACGCTTTGCTGCATCCACCGTTAACGCCCGCTTTCTGCCCGAATTCTTCCCAATTAGCGTCTTATTCGGCTTCCTAATTCATTCAAGCGGTGGCAGGCCAACTCGCGCGACCATCTCGCGAAACGACGGCTCATCGTGCAACACGAGAAAGTTCTGGTCTATGCGCATGGCGACATCGTGCTGTTCATGATTGGTGACCGCAATTTCCAGCAGGTTGAGCGCTTGCTGCTTGTTCCCCAACAAGGCGTAAGTCGAAGCCAGTTCGTAGGCGTCAAAGTTGCCTTTGCCGTAGAGTTCCTTTTGCACATTCAGGATGGCTCGCAGCATCCCGTCTCCTCCGGAAGCGCTGAACCCTTTCTCGCCCGCGGTCACGATCCTGAGCCGGTTTTGATCTGCGAGCAGCAGCGCAGTTTTCTTGGCTTCCGGCAGATAGTCCTTATAATTCCTCATTTCAAGATCGACTGTGGCCAGATAAGCGTGCGGAGAGAGAAACGCTGGATCCGTGGTTTCGATCTGCTTCAGGAGCCTAACCGCCTGCCCCGCTTGGCCTGTAGCGAACAGAATCAGTCCCTTGTCCGCGAGTATCGAGGAGGATTGCGGATCCAGTTTCCGGGCTTTCTCGATTTCAGCCAGCGCCTCTTGCGATCGGCCCAGGACCATCAGAAAGGTCGCGTACCAATGGTGCGCCACCACTGAGCCCATGGTGATTACCAAACCGAGGAGCTAGGCAAGGCGGCAAAGAACGGCTGCGATTGCCTCCCGTAGAGATTTTGCTGCTCGCCGGTCGCTCGGCGCACGCCTCAACGAATGTAAGCGTCGGTAATGTACTGCTGCACCATGCGCTGGGTATTGAAAAACGATCCGTTGATCGCAATGGCGTGCTGCATGATGCTCAAGTACTTGTGCCGCTCGTTGTAAAACATCGGCAAAATCACGTGCTCCAGTTTGTCGTACAGCGATTCCGCGTCCGCGGTGTTGTCCAGGCTTTCATCGCCACTGTGTCGCAATTCCCCGATGGCCCAGCCGGTGACTCCTTCGATGTGCCCCTCGACCCACCAGCCATCCAGAATGCTCAGGCTCGGCACTCCGTTCAACGCGGCTTTCATTCCGCTGGTTCCGCTCGCCTCCAGCGGAAACTGGGGCGTGTTCAGCCACAAATCCACGCCGGAGGTAATTTTCCCGCCTACGTCCATGTTGTAGTTGTCCAGAAAAACCACTTGCACCGCTTTTTTCAGCGCCTTTTTCGCGCGGAAAATTTTCCGGATCAATTCTTTTCCGCCGCCGTCGTTCGGGTGCGCCTTTCCCGCAAATACAATCTGAAATTTGCCCACGTTCTTGGCGATTTCGCGCAGCCGGTCCAGATCAGACAAAATCAAATCGGCGCGCTTGTATCCGGTAGCGCGGCGCGCAAATCCGATCGTAAAAACATCCATATCGAGCTGCCGGCCGGTCTTCTTGTGGACCTCTTCAAAGAGTTCATGCTTGGCGAGCAGGTGCGACGACCACACCTCTTCCTGCGGCAATCCCAGCGCACTGCGCAAACTGTAATTGTCCTCGCGCCAAGTTGGAATGTAGCGATCCAGGGTCGCCTGAAACGACGGAGCGGTCCAGGTCGCCGCGTGCACGCCGTTGGTGATGGCTTCGATCGGCACTTGCGGAAACATTCGCCGCGACACTTCTCCATGCATCTTGGCAACGCCATTCACGTACATGCTCATGTTCAGAGCCAGGTGCGTCATGTTCACCGAAGCGCCGCGCTTCGCCGCCTCCTCTAAACCCGGAAAATTGGTTTCCGCCTGCAACACGCGTCGCAATAATTCCGCCGACGATCCGTCCCGCAAATCCAGGAAATCCTGTTGTTCGGGAAATGCGCGGGTCAGAAATTCCATCGGGAAGCGGTCGTGCCCCGCGGGCACGGGAGTGTGCGTGGTGAACACGCACTTGCTGCGCACTTTTTCGATATCCTCTCCGCGAATGGATTCGCGTCCGTTTTTTTCTGCCTCTTCGCCCAGCAATTCCAGCGTCAACAGCGCCGCGTGTCCTTCGTTCATGTGGTAGCGCGCCAGCTCCGTGTGGCCCAGGGCGCGCAGCATGCGCACGCCACCAATTCCCAGCAACACTTCCTGACACAACCGGTAGTAGGGATCTCCGCCATACAAACTGCCGGTCAGATTACGATCGCGCTCGGCGTTGGACGGCAAATCCGCGTCTAGAAAATAAACCGGCACCTCAAATCCGCGCACGCCTTTGGCGTCGTACCGCCACGCGCGCAATTCCACACGGCGATTTTCCAGCGGCACGGTAACGCGTGCCGGCTCTTCGGTCAGAAAATCTTCAGCTTCCCACTCCACCGGTTCTTCGCTCTGCGAGCCGTCGTCCGCCAGCACTTGCGTGAAGTATCCCTTGCGATACAGCAGGCTCACCGCAACCATCGGCAGCCGAATATCGGCTGCCGCGCGGATGGTGTCTCCAGCGAGGACACCCAGGCCGCCCGAATAGCTCGGCATGTCGTTCTCCAGTGCAATTTCCATTGTGAAATAGGCAACCAGACGTTTTTGCGGCGTCAACTCTTACCTCATCGGTGGAAGGCGCGCTTCGCTGCGCGCTTAAGCTTCATTTGCATCCGAGTTAGAATCACTATTCTGAGGGTTTCTGGCTATTCAGGCAAGAACATCAAATCCGTAAAACGCAAAGTGTTTCCAAAAGCCAGGCAACAGCAAACGAAACCGGAACTAACCGCTTTTTTTCGCCGCAATTTTTTTGCGTACTGGGTTTCGACGTCTGTTCAAACCAGTCCGCTCTGAAAATGATGGAGATCCTAGAACGAAAGCCGGGCGCCCAGCTGGATTTC
>Ga0210406_10002072_pt1 | contig 23444 bp, 21 predicted proteins | sample IncBWC30MmetaG_FD_155454 | JGI IMG/M metagenome (GOLD analysis project Ga0210406, IMG submission 155454) | Forest soil microbial communities from Barre Woods Harvard Forest LTER site, Petersham, Massachusetts, United States - Inc-BW-C-30-M | ecosystem: Environmental > Terrestrial > Soil >...
GTTGCCTCGCTCCCTGGACCGACTACTACAACCATGACCGTCCTCATGGTAGCCTTCACTACCAGCCGCCCATCAGCCGCTCCGAAACGGGTACAACCTCTTGATCATCTACACTCACCCTCCCTCTTGCATGGGGAATTCTCAAAGCGGGTCGCCGTCTGGGGCACTGGCGGCTGCCTCCCGGCTGTCTCAGAAGCCCACGAACACCGGCTCCGGCTCCAGCCGGATTCCCCAAATGTCTTCCACCCGCTCCTGAACCTGTTCTTTGAAAGCCACAACCTCAGCCGCCGTCGCCTCGCCCCGGTTCACAATCGCCAACGAGTGTTTGCGAGAAATTCCGACCCGCCCAAAACCAAATCCCTTGCTGAACCCCGAATGCTCCACCAGCCAGGCCGCCGAGACTTTCTTCTGCGCATCCAGCGCCGGATAACTAGGTATCTGCAAATTCTTAGCTGCAGCCCGCTCCGTCAAATCTTCAAACTGCGCCACCGAGAGCACTGGGTTCTTGAAAAAAGACCCGGCGCTACGGCAATCCTCATCTCCTAGTGTGATGAGCATTCCCTTGCCGGCGCGAATCCGGCGCACCGCGTCGCGCGCCTCCGCCAGCGTCACCCGGCTCCGCCCCGCAAAATATTTCTTGAGATCAGCGTAGTGCACCCGCGGGGGGCCTCCCGGCTCAAGTGCATAGGTCACTCGCAAAATGATGTAGCGCCCGCGCTCGCTGGTATTGAAGATACTAGTGCGATAGCTGAAACCACAGGCTTCAGTACAGAGTTCGCGAAGTTGGCCATGCTTAGTATCGAAGGCGAGCACCGACTCGATGGTTTCCGCGACTTCCTGCCCATACGCGCCTACATTCTGCACCGGCGTTCCACCGATGCTTCCGGGGATGCCGCTGAGACACTCGATCCCCGCACAATTCCGCCCGACCGCGCGAGCCACGAACTTGTCCCACTCCACCCCTGCGCCCACTTCAAACAACACCTTGCCATCCTGGCTGCGTTCATCCATCCCTGTGATCGCAACCTTCAGCACCACGCCCGGCCAGCCGGCGTCGGAGATTACCAGATTGCTGCCGCCGCCCAGCACGAACAGCGCCAAGCCCTGTGTGCGCGAGAATTGCACCGCCTCAACCACGTCTGCGTTGGTTGCCGCTTCCACCAGATAGCGTGCCGGACCTCCGACTTTAAACGTTGTCAGTGGCGCCAGCGGGACATTTTCCTGAACATTCATGGGATCAAACCAATATATACGAGCAGTCCCGCCGTAACGCGATTCCTGAGTTAGGATGGAAAAGAGCAAGGAATCTTGCGAGGAGCCCTGACATGTATCCAGACATTATGGTGATTCCCATGCGTGAGGAACTGACGCGCGTAGGGGTGCAAGAGCTGCGTACTCCGGAAGAGGTCGACCGGGCAATCGCCAATCAACCCGGAACTACGATGGTCGTGGTCAACTCAATTTGCGGATGCGCTGCCGGGCGGATGCGGCCAGCGGTGCGCATGGCGCTACAGCACACTCCGCGCCCCCAGAGACTGTTCAGCGTGTTCGCCGGCCAGGATCTTGCCGCAACCGAGCGTGCCCGCGGCTACTTCACAGGATATCCGCCGTCTTCGCCTTCCATCGCCATTTTGCGCGATGGCAAGTTGGTCCACATGCTGCAGCGCAGCGACATTGAACATCGCGACGCAGCCGACATCGCTTCTGAGCTCAAGCAGTCTTTCGACAGGCTCTGCGGAGAGTCCGTCCCTTCGGCGCGTTGACATTGAATGGAAACAAGGCCCGATAAATCAGGCTAGCCATGTTCTTCTCCTACGAATGTGCGAATCGCCTGCTGATCGTGTTCGCTGACGCTGGTGAACCGGACTCCTTGCCGGGTCGGGTTGACCCAGGCAATTGCTCCCACCACCTCGATTGCGACCTCGGAAACCGGCATCCGGAATGAAAGCCGCACGGTCTCCCCGGCCTGCAAGCCTTCGATTTCAATTTGCATGCCGCCATGGCTAAGGTTCCAGGTTCGCCCGTGCAAGCTCCGGGATCCGACGACGCAAACGATCTCAGTGTGGAGCGGAACTCGCAGGTGCCGGCGCCGGCTTTCCAACAGACCTCCGCGTACCACCCGGAACAAGGCGGTAAGTTTTTGCCGGTCCACGGGTTTCTGAAGAAAAAAGGTTGCTCCTGCGGCAAAAGCCTGTTGCATGGTTTGTCTGTCCTCACGGCCGGTGACAATGACAATCGGCGTGGCCTTGTTCCACGAGGATGTACGGATCAAACGAGCCAGTTCTAGCCCGTGCAACCCAGGCATTTCCAGATCCAGGAAAATCCCGTCAAACTTTTTCTGGTTAACCAGGCCGGCGGCTTGTTTGCTTTCGCTCACCATGCGCACCTCCGCATGCAATGACCTAAACACCTCGGCGATCAACTCCAGGCTGGCAAGGTCGTCCTCCACCACCAGAAGCTGGAGTTCGGTCAACTGCTCGTTGCTCTTCAAGAGACGCTCCGAGTTTCTCGTACTCTCCGAATTCTAACCGAGGCGGCTGTGCTTGCAGTCGTGGCCGAGGTAAAACTGACGGCCATGGCTAGAAATGTCTCGCCAGGTCCGAGAAACTCTCCACCACCAGTAATCGGCACGGGGGCCGAGCTTCAGCAAGTTCATCGTGTTCCAGGACCCAGGTGTTGCCGTGCGGCACGAAGACCGCGTTGAGTCCCGCCGCCAGAGCTGGATTGATGTCAGATTTCGGACTATTGCCCACCATCCAGGTTGAGTCGGGCGCGAGCCCGTACTTGGAAACGACAGCGCGATAGGCTGGCACATCTTTTTCTGCTACCACCTCCACCGCAGCGAAATAGTCCTTCAGCCCGGATCGCTCGACTTTCCCCGATTGCTCAACGGGTGCACCCTTGGTCATCAGGATCACGTGATGCCGCCCCGACAGATATCGCAGGGTTTCCGGCACCCCTCGCAAAACCTCTATGGGATGTCCGGCAATAGTGTGAGCAAATCCGTTGATGGTTTGGTGTAACGCGGGAGTCAGCGGTTCCACAGCTAGACGCTCGAAAGTCTGTACCAGGGCGTGGGCGAAGCTATGCAGCCCGTAGCCGTGGCTAACGATGCACTCCCGCTCCACATCGTTCAAGACCTCGCGCACCTGTTCGGGGGAGTACTCGTGATGGTTGAGAAATGAGATGAAGTTTGCAATCGCCCGTTCAAAGTAGATGTTGTTTTCCCAAAGGGTGTCGTCGGCATCGATCAGCAGCGTTTGCGGCTCATGAGAGTTGGTCGGCGTACCCATTTCGTAACATCATAACGGTGTTATTGTTGGTCCGCGAGCGAAGGAAAATTTATCCAGTAATTTCTTCTGCTAGAATCACCATCGAAATGACATTGGGCCCCTGGGTTTTCCTGCTGCTTGCTTCTACCCTGTTGTCTTCGGTTGGAACTCAGAAAGAAAATAAACCAAAGAGCCGTTCTATGACGGGATCTGCTGCCAATGGCGCCGTATCCGCGAACCTGCAAGTTGTTCCTGATCTTGACCTGCGCGTAGCGAAGCTTGTCCGGGTTGAGATGCCCTTTCACTCCGCCGGCCTGACGGCTCGCGAGGTGAAACTGGTTGAGAAGTTGGTGGAGGCCTCGCGCTACCTGGAGGACATCTTTTGGCGGCAGATGGACCCCGATGGCCTTACGCTGTACCAGTCGCTTGCGGTAAGCAAGGATCCCCGTGACTTAAAGCTCCGGCGCTATCTTGGTATCAACGCGTCCCGCTTTGACCTGCTCGACGAGAACAAGCCTTTTGTCGGAACCGCTCCCATGCCCCCCGGCCGTGGCTTTTATCCGTTGGACCTCACGCGAGACAAGATTGAGCAGTACGTGAAGGCTCATCCCGAAAAGAAAGACGCCATCTACAGTTCCACTACTATGGTGCGCTGGCATGACGGTGAATTGGAGGCATTGCCCTATCGCATCGTTTTCCGGTCGTTCCTGGAGCCGGCCGCGCTCCGCCTGCGTGAAGCGGCCTCGCTCAGCGATGACCCTGCTTTCACCAGATTTCTGCAACTCCGGGCCGATGCCTTGCTGAGCGATGATTACTACAAGAGCGACCTGGCCTGGATGGATTTGGATCGCCCGAAAGTGGATGTGATCTTTGCCCCCTATGAGACCTACGACGATGGACTGCTGGGGGTAAAGGCAACCTATGGCGCCGCGGTGCTGGTGCGGAATGCCGCGGAAAGCCGCAAGCTCGAAATGTTCCAGAAGTACGTCGCGGACATCCAGGATGCGATTCCGTTGCCGGCCGAGGACCGGCCGTCGAAACGCGGCCTCCAAACCCCGATGGAAGTTATGGATGCTCCCTTCCGGGCTGGCGATTTGACCCACGGCTACCAGGCCGTGGCTGACAACCTGCCAAACGATCCCCGTGTCCACGAACAGAAGGGCAGCAAGAAGATTTTCTTTAAGAATTTTATGGATGCGCGGGTGAACTACGTCATCATTCCGGTGGCTCGGCATGTGATGGAGCCCGCGCAGGCGGAGAAAGTCACCGGCGAAGGTTACGTTCTGGGTGTGATCATGCACGAGATTGCCCATGGACTCGGGCCCGCGTATGCGCGCACCCCGGCCGGGAAGGTGGATATTCGCGAAGCCATCGGGCCCGCGTTCAGCGGGCTGGAGGAGGCCAAGGCCGATGTCGTCGGCCTCTTCGGCCTGAACTGGCTGGTGGAACACGGATACCTACCCAAGAGTCGGATGGAAGAGTGTTACGCCTCATTCGTTGGGGGTATGTTTCGCACGGTCCGCTTCGGCGTTGCCGAGGCCCACTCGAAGGCAGAAATGATGGAGTTGAACTATCTGGTTGAGCGTGGCGCGGTCACGCGGCAATCGTCAGGGCGGTACGCTATTGACTATGCGAAAATGCCGGCAAGCTTAAGCGATCTGGCGAAGGAACTTCTGACAATCGAGGCGACCGGGGATCGCGGACGCGCCGAGAACTGGTTCAAGAAATACGACGTCATGACGGATGACCTGAGAACGACTTTGAAATCAGCCGCCAGCGTCCCAGTGGATATTGAGCCCGTCTTCTCGTTCAAAGAGGTTGTGAAATAAGAAGTGAGGGCCGCGTCTCAGGATTGACGGCTACGCGGCGAACTCCACCTTGGCGGCCTGTGGAATGATTCCAGCGGTATGGCCCATGTCGAGCAACCGGCGGACAGCCTCTCGCCCGTCGGGCCCGTAATCGAGGGTGCGTTCGTTCACATACATGCCGACGAACTTGTCCGCCATTTGCGGGTCCAGATCGCGTGCAAACTGCATGGCGTAGGCTAGAGCCTGTTCGCGATGGTCGAGGGCGTACTGAATGCTTTCCCGCAAGGCCGCCGCAACCTTCGACATGAGTTCCCGCCCCAGGCTACGGCGAATCGCGTTTCCTCCCAGAGGCAAGGGCAAGCCGGTGACTTTCTGCCACCATTTGCCCAGATCGACGATGCGATGCAGCCCGGACTTGTCATAAGTGAGCTGCCCTTCGTGGATGATCAGTCCGGCCTCGTGTTTGCCTTCCAGTAGCTGCGGGATGATCTGGTCGAAGGGAACAACTTCGGTCTCAATGCCAGGCGCAAAGAGCTTGAGAACCAGATAGGCGGTGGTCATGGTTCCCGGCACCGCGATGCGTTTTCCTTTGATATCCTGAAGCGAAAACGCGCGCTGGGCCACGATCATCGGACCGTAGCCGTCGCCAACGCTGCCGCCGCTTGGCAGCAGAGCATAGTGTTCCTGAACGTAGGGATAGGCGTGAAAGGAAATCGCAGTCACGTCGTATGCGCCCTCCATCGCCTTCCGGTTCAGGGTCTCGATGTCGCACAGAGTGTGGGCAAAATGCAGGCCGGGCACCCGCACCTTGTTGGTGGCTAGTCCGTAAAACATGAAGGCGTCGTCGGAATCAGGACTGTGCGCCACCGTAATGGTGCGGATCAGCGAGGGGTGATTACTCTCCCCAGCGGATTTCTCGGAAGTGTCGGTCGGGCTCATTGCCGGACTCCACGGATGCGGTTCCATGTTCCGGCCAGCGCAGACGCCATCATGATCTTGATTACCTCAGCGAAAACAAACCAGTAAAGCCCCCAGCGCACTGCTTGAGAAACGGAATGAGTGAGGATAGCCAGCCAGGAAAGGCCGCTGGCAAACAAGGCGATTTCCGCGAATATGCTCGAAATGGCGGCACGCGCGAATGTTTTGCGACCATTCTCCATGATCCAACCGGCGATGCCGGCAACGATGGGGTAAGCCAGCAGAAAACCTCCGGTCGGGCCGACCAGTTGAGCCAGACCGCCCGGGCCGGTTGGACTGAACACGGGCATCACAGCCATACCTTCCGCGAGATAAAGCGCCAGCGCAGCAAATCCGCGGCGGCTTCCCAAGGTTAACCCGACCAGTAGAACGCCGAAATTCTGCATGGTCAATGGCACTGGAGTAAACGGCAGCGGCAGGGTAACGCGTGCGCACAACGCGACGAAAAGGCTGGCTCCCAACACTAGCGCCGCTTGCCTTGCGCCATCAAAAACGCGATCGTTCCTGTGCAGGACCGGGTCAGGGGATGTGATCGATTTCAGCATTAAACTCCCTCACTATGCATATTCACAGCTTGCCTACTTCCCGCTCATGCCGCTCTTCTGCGGGCAGTTCCTGAGGCGCTGATACCCTCATGTGGCGGCGCACGCGAAGATAGGCCCCAATGCCCGCCCATAGCGCCGCCCCGGCGCCACCGGCAAAAATAAGAAACCACCACATCATGCGCACGATGCCTAGGATATCACTGTCACACCTACTTCCCGGCCATTATGCGCTCCACCTCATCCGCTTTCGAAGGCAGACTAGCACTCAATTTGATCAGTTTGCCGCTGGCATCCACGTAATACATATCTTCGATGCGGACTCCGAGCTTCTCTTCAGGAATGTATATCCCCGGCTCGATGGTGAACACCGATCCCGGCGCCAGCGGCACATCATAATCATTCGCATCGTGGACATACAGACCCACGTAGTGGCCCAACCCGTGAATGAAGTACTTGCCCAAAGGTTCGCCGTGGGAATCCTTACCGTGAGTGTTGATGTAGTCCGACGCCACCGTCTGCAATGAATTCGGGCCGGGTCTCAACGTCGATTTTCCAGACTGAAAGGCATCCATCGCCGCCTGTTGGGCACCCAGAACAATATTGTAGATTTCGCGCTGGCGCGGGGTGAATTTTCCCGAAATCGGCAACGTGCGAGTAATGTCCGACGCGTACATCGAATACTCTCCCGCGGCGTCAATCACCACCACATCTCCCGCCTGCATGACGGCCGAGTCCTCCGAATAGTGCAGCACCGTGGAATTCAATCCCGATCCCACAATCGGAGAATATGCTGGCCGGCTACAGCCTCGCTTGGCCCACTCATACTGCATCAGGGCGGAAATCTCGCTTTCCTTCGTGCCGGGCTTTACGGCGTGCATCGCTGCCAGTTGTGCTGCCACGGACGCGTCGGTAGCTTTGCGAATGCGCTCGACTTCTCCGGCATCCTTCACGGTGCGTAGCGATTGCACCAGCGGTCTCACGTCTTGATAACGGCCGCCCCGTGGAAACGCATTGGCCCGCTCCAGCCATTGCAATGAGTTCTCTGAATTGGAAGTTTCTCCCGCGGCCGGAACGTCGGTGTAAATCGAAGCCCGGTGCGCTGCAAGCAGGTCGTAAATGACGCCTCGCAGGCCTTCGAGCGTTTTAACTTGATCAAACCCAGTGACGCGGGGGGCGTCAGTGTCCTCAGCGCCGAGCTTTGGGCCGGTCCATTTCTCCTGTACGGGATTGCGCGCCGGAAGGAACAATATCTCGGTATAGGGGCGTGCCGGCGAGTCGTCCTTGGCCTCGACTGCGGGCGCGATCAACAAGGCCGCTCCGGGCTCGGTCCAACCCGAGAGATAGAAAAAGTTATTCTCCTGCCGGTAGGTAAACAGATCGTTGGGCCCGTCGCTCTCGGGTGGCGAAAACAAGAGCACCAGGCCGCCATTCGGTGTCTTGCCGGCCAGGGCTACCCGCCGGGCACGGAAATCCGCGTTGGGCTGGCGATCCAGAGCCCAACCTGTTTGCACAATCAATAGGACTACAAGCAAGAACCTGCGCATCGTTTTTATCCTCGACCGCGAGATTTCATACTCCAACCGGAAACGGCTTGCTATGTGTCTCTGCACTCAGGGACAGCCCGGAGAACCGTCCCTGCAGCAGCGACATAAGACCGGTGTACCAATACCCGACGACAAACAAAATCAGAAACGGGACCGTGATGTAGTTTTCGTTGTCGATCGCGTAATAAACCGTGAGGGCGAAATAACAACCGATCAGCAACTCAACCCATGGTACCCATCCCAGGCGCCGGCGATAGGTATTGGCGCGCACTTTGTCTTTTCGCGTCTCAACGTGATATTTCGGGGTGCGCGCGAAAGCGGTCTTTTTCCCCACCAGGGCTTCCAATACCGCCCGCGTATTGGTCACGGTCAGGCCGATCCCCAGCGCCATCAGAAATGGAAGATACAACAAGGCGCGAAACCATTTTCCGGGAAATAACTCACGCTGCGATACCAGATAAAAACTCGAAATCGAGAACGTCGAGGCGAGGAACAGCGGCAAGTCGATGTACATCATCTGAAACCAGCCCTGATAGAAGCGAATGATCATGGCCGGCATCAAAAGCACCGAAAGCACCACCATCAGCGGGTAGCTGAGGTTCGCCGTCAGATGATACCAGGCTTCCACTTTGACATGAAAACGCTGATCGCTCCTGAGTACCTGCGGCAATATTTTCTTGCTGGTCTGGATCAAGCCCTTCGCCCAGCGGGCTTGTTGCGTTTTGAAGGCGGTCATCTCGACCGGCAATTCGGCGGGACACTCGACGTCTTGCAGATAAATAAACTTCCAGCCCTTGAGTTGGGCCCGATAAGAAAGGTCGGTGTCTTCGGTCAAGGTGTCGTGCTGCCAGCCGCCAGCGTCCTCAATCGCCTGTCTGCGCCACAGTCCGGCGGTCCCGTTGAAATTGAAGAATACACCGCTGCGCGCCCGGCCAGAATGTTCCAGCACGAAGTGGCCATCGAGCAGAATAGCTTCGACTTCGGTAAGAAACGAATAATTGCGATTGATATGGGTCCAGCGCGTCTGCACCATGCCGATTTTGGGATCGGTAAAGTGATGGATGGTACGCAGCAGGAAATCTTCCGGGGGGACGAAATCAGCATCAAAAATGGCGATGAAGTCACCCTTCGCGGTCTTCATCCCTTCGGCCAGGGCGCCAGCTTTGAATCCCTCGCGGTTGTCGCGATGGTGGTAAGTGACCGGATACCCTTGCGCCGCGTAGTGATTCACCAGCCCACGCGCTACAGCTTCGGTCTCGTCAGTCGAATCATCCAGTACCTGAATGTCGAGCTTTTCCTGCGGATAGCTCAGGTGGCAAACCGCTTCCAACAGCCGCTCCACCACAAACTGCTCGTTGAAGATCGGCAACTGCACCGTGAGTCGTGGCAGTTCAGGAAAGTGTGAAGCCGGTTCGGTAGTCCGGTTTTTCTTGTGCTTGTAGTAGAGGTAAACCAGCACGTAGCGGTGCGCCCCATAGGACGCCAGCAGAATCAGAACGATGAAGTAGGGAATCAGCAGCGCAAGATCGAAGGCATTGGCGTGATAAAGACCCTGAAAAGTCTTATCAAGAAAATGCTGGCGGATGTACTGGCCTACGCCTTTGGGGGCGAGGGCCGCCGCTAACAGTTGGAAAGAGAGGAACATGCGAACGAGTGGGAGCCCCTCAGTGGCTCACAGCCAGTCTATCCAAAACGTCTATTCTACCTGAAGGGTCGTGCCGGAACGGAAATGCGGCGGTTGATGAGTTGACGGATAAACATGCTTTCCGACAGGTTTGCCAATAGGTTGATACTGCGGTTTTGCCAAAATGGTACTGATTGAGACGGGGCGGGCTGTTTCCTGCTGAAGTAACTTGATTTGGGCATCACACAGGGAAGCCGTTTTCATTTCTTGCTAGTTCAGGAAGTACGTCCGATACAAGGTATCCCGCTGCGCCGGCCTGAACCCGGCATCGCGAATGATTCGCCGCAGTTCTTCTTCCGTGGTGCAGTTGGTCACACCGGCGGCTCGCACGACGTTTTCTTCCAGCATCACCGATCCCACATCGTTGCCACCGAACCGCAATCCGAGTTGGCACACTTTCAATCCCTGCGTCACCCAACTGGATTGGACATTGAGGAAGTTGGAAAGGTAGAGCCGCGATATAGCAAGCGTCTTCAAGTATTCGACAGAGGTGGCTTCATCCCAATGCCGTCCGCCCAGCGCAGTGTTCGCTGGCTGAAATGTCCAGGGAATGAACGCCGTGAATCCGCCAGTCTCCTCCTGCAATTCATAAAGCCGCTGGAAGTGATTGACCCGGTTCTCGTAGTTCTCACCCACACCAAACATCATTGTGGCAGTAGTCCGCATGCCGAGTTGGTGGGCGGTGCGATGCACGTTGAGCCAGTCTTCGGTCAGGCACTTCAGGCGGGCAATCTTATATCGAACTTCGTCATCCAGGATCTCGGCTCCGCCGCCGGGAATCGAATCCAACCCAGCATCTCTAAGCCGCGCAATCGTGTCACGAATGCTCAGGCCGCTGTATTCGGCGATGGCGATGATTTCCGAAGCTGAATAACAGTGCAGATGAACTTGAGGAAAGCGTTGCTTGATGCCACGCATCATCTGCTCATGCCAATCGATTTTCAGATCGGGATGCAGCCCTCCCTGCATCAGCACGCCTGTCCCGCCTAGTTCAACGGTCTCGCGAATCTTGTCGTAGATGGTGTCAAAATCGAGAATGTAACCCTCTTTGGCCTTCGGCCCCTTCAAAGGTCGATAAAACGCGCAGAAGGTGCAGTACTCAGTGCAGTAGTTCGTGTAGTTGATGTTGCGGTCGATGATGTAAGTGACCACGCCCTCGGGATGCAGCCGGCGGCGCACCGCATTGGCTTCCATGCCGATGCCGACCAGGTCATCGGAGCGAAAAAGATCGACAGCCTGTTGTTTGGTGAGGGACATATTGCCTGTACTGATTCTATCGGACGCCGGACGTGCAGCCAACTGAGACAGCTCTTTGCAACGGCTTTGCGCTCTTTGCGGTTTAAGGCTCGAACCGCAAAGGACGCAAAGGACTTCGCAAAGCGCGCAAAGGCTGATCAACTGGCTGCGGCTCTGGCAACTTCCAAGAACTGCAACGGCGTGGCTTCCGGCAACGCGCCGCACTCCTGCGCGTACTGGTAGAACAGCCGAAGACCAGCCAGGCACTCCGTATCGAGAAAATAGTGGATGTTCCGGGTTAGGTAATTCTTTATCATCGCTTTACTCAACCCCAGCCGAGGAGCCCACTCATGGGCGATGTGGTCCACATTTGCCGATTCCAGCCCGTGGTCGCGCGATTGCTGGAATAGGGCCGCCACGTCAGTATCGCTTGAGGCATCCGGCAACGCAGCCTGACGCACCGCCCAGAAGGCAAAAACAAAGGGCTTGCCGGTGAAGCGAATCCAGTCTTCCGCAAGATCGTAAGTGTTGTATCGTGAACGATCGATTTGCAGCGCGGGATCGCCAATTAACAGCCCGGCATCGTGCCGCTCAAGCATTTGTCCCAGGTCCGGAGCCATCGCCGAGAAAGTTGGCTCTCCGCCCCACCACCTGGCAAACAACACCTTGGTCAGCGCAACCGAGGTCATCGAGGAGGTATCCAGCGCGACGGTCCGAATATCGGATAACGGCAACTTGCTGACCAACAAGATGGACCGCACCGCCCTCAGCGACGCAATGGCGACGCCGGGGATGATTGCGAGGCCTGGGATGCTGCAATATGCCGCGGCGGGGATAATCCCCATGTCCGCCGACCCATCGCCCAGACCGGCAGCACACTGCGCCGGAAGTGTGTAAGAAATATCGAAATAGGCGCCGGCCCCCCCGTGTTCGAAGTCCCACATAAGAGGTGCGGTGTTCAAGTAAGAAATGGCGGATACGCGCAAGCGTTTCATTTGGGGACTGATTTGTTCCCGGTAAATACCAATTCTAACAAACCGGCATGTTCATCTAACCTTGACTCCACTCTACGGGCGTGTATAGATGCGCCAGAAGCTTGATGGAGGTCAACTGTGTCCGCAATCCTCGCCGCATCTGACAGAACTGTCGAAACCGTTACTCGTCAATGGCTTGCTCTTGCTTTGACGCCCGGCCTGGGACCAACCCGTGGTCGCCGCTTGGCGGAGTTCTTTGGTAGTGTGAGCGCGGTTTTTCAGGCATCACTGACCGAGTTAGAGGCCACTGGCGTCCGCGCGCAGTCCGCTCAGTCACTGGGCACGGGCCGATCCTTGGAACTTGCAGAGGACGAATTGGCACGCGCGTCGGCGACGAACGTGAAAATCATTTCTCTGGATGACTCCGGCTATCCCTCCCAGTTGAAACAGATCTACGACCCACCGCTCATCCTTTATGTGCGCGGCGATGAAGCCGTGATTTCGCAGCCAGGAATTGCATTAGTGGGCACACGTCATCCAACTCCCTACGGCCTGGGAATGGCCGAGCGACTGTCCTGCGATTTGGCCTCTCGTGGTTTGGTCATCTTCAGCGGCCTGGCTCGCGGCGTGGACACGGCAGGTCACCGCGGGGCCCTCGCTGGAAAAGGAAAAACGGTTGCAGTCTTTGGTACTGGCGTGGATGTGACATATCCCAAAGAAAATACAAGGTTGATGGATCAACTACTCGCCGCGGGAGGGGCCGTGATGTCCGAGTTTCCCATGGGGACTTTTGCGGCTCCCCAGAATTTTCCGATTCGTAACCGGATCATCAGCGGAATCTCTCTCGGCGTCCTGGTGGTCGAGGCAGCGGAGTATAGCGGCACGCGCATCACCGCGCGCTGTGCCCTGGAGCAGAGTCGTGATGTATACGCGGTGCCCGGCAACGTTACCAACAAGAACTCGTGGGGCCCGAACACTCTTATTAAACAGGGCGCCAAGCTGGTGGCCACCTGGGACGACGTCTGGGAGGAACTCCCAACGGATGTGCGACTTAGGTTGCAGCCTCTGGGGGCCGATGAATCGCCGGCTGGACAAACCGCATCTCTATTCCAGGAAAACGAACTGCCGCCTCACGAAAAAAAGATCTTTGCCCTGCTGAAAGCCGACGAAGCCACCCACATTGATGAGATCGTCGAGCGGTTGGAGCCGGGATTGTCCTCCTCCGAGATTTTCGCCGCGCTCTTCGAGCTGGAGCTGGCCGGCAAAGTGAAACAATTGCCGGGGAAGAATTTTGTGAAAAGCTTTTAGCTGTCAGCTATCAGCTCTCAGTTATTGGCTAAGGCGATTGGGATAGGAGGCGAACATGCAATGCTTTAGGAACCTTAAAGTCTGGGGCAAGGCCCACGTTCTGACGTTGGATGTGTATCGGTCCAGCAAGCTGTTTCCTCGAGATGAGATATACGGATTAACTAGTCAGATGCGACGGGCGTCAGCTTCCATTGGGGCGAACATCGCCGAATGAACGTCGAACAGGGGACTGTGAGTTCGGCCGGTTTCTACAGATTGCCATTGGAGTCTGCCAGTGAACTCGAGTATCACCTGCTGTTGGCGCATGATCTGGAGCTATTAAAATCGCTCGATTATCAGCGTCCTTCTGAGCAGGTGGTCGAGGTAAAGCGGGTGTTTGCATCCTTGATCCACAAGCTGAGAGCCGATAGCTGAAAGCTGAGAGCTGACGGCCGTACCTTGTTGCCGCCGCCACATTCGTGCTAGCTTCGAAAGCAATCGTCCATAGAGAGGTACATTGAGCAAAGGTTTAGTCATCGTCGAATCGCCGGCCAAGGCGAAAACCATCCAGAAGTATCTGGGGGCGGGTTTCACGGTCGAGGCTTCTCTCGGTCATGTGAAGGATCTGCCCAAGAGCACGCTGGGTGTGGATACCGATAACGACTTCGAGACCGAATACATCGTGATCCCGGGCAAGGAGAAAGTTCTCGCCAAACTGAAAAAGCTGGCCTTGTCCGCCGACAACATCTATCTGGCGCCTGACCCGGACCGCGAAGGTGAGGCCATCGCTGCACATCTGGCCGAAGAATTAGGCGACGGTGCCAAGGCCAAGAAGAAAAAAAAGAAGGCCAAAGGTGAAGATCAAAACGGCGGCGAACGCATCCGCCGCGTCACCTTCAACGAAATTACTCAGCGCGCGGTCCGCGCGGCGTTCGAGCATCCTCGCGACATTGATCAACATCTGGTGGACGCGCAGCAGGCCCGCCGCGTCCTGGATCGTCTCGTCGGATATCAAGTTTCGCCTCTGTTGTGGGACAAAGTTCGCCGCGGCCTGTCCGCCGGCCGGGTGCAGACCGTCGCCCTGCGCCTGATCGTTGAGCGTGAGCGCGAGATCAAGGCGTTCGAGAAGAAGGAATACTGGACCATCGATGCTCATCTCGCCGGCCCCAAACCTCCCGCGTTTGACGCTCGCTTTGTGGGTAAGGGAGAAGAAAAGGTCGAAGTCCACAACGGTGAGGAAGCCGAAAGCATTCGTGCTGCCCTGGAAAAAGCAGACTGGCTGGTTCGTTCCGTTGATCGCAAGGAGCGCCGCCGCAATGCAACTCCACCGTTTACGACCAGCAAGCTGCAACAGGATTCGTCTCGCAAACTGCGCTTCAGCGTGAAGCGCACCATGATGATCGCCCAACGGCTGTATGAGGGCGTGGAGTTGGGCGAAGAGGGACTGGTCGGCCTCATCACCTACATGCGTACAGATTCGACGCGTGTGTCGAACGAGGCCCTGACCGAGGTACGGGAGTACATCAAGACCCAGTACGGCGACCAGTATCTGCCGCAGGCGCCCAACACATATAAAGAGAAGAAAGAAGCTCAGGCTGCGCACGAAGCCATTCGGCCCAGCTCGGCGTCGCGCCATCCTGACCAGATCAAGCAATACTTAAAAGAAGACGAGTACAAAGTCTACAAATTGATTTGGCAGCGTTTTGTGGCTTCGCAAATCACGCCGGCGGTATTCGATCAAACCACGGTTGATATCGATGCCAAGTCCGGCGCTGATACTTTCTGGTTCCGCGTCACCGGATCGGTGATGAAGTTTGACGGCTTCCTCAAAGTGTACGAAGAGTCCAAAGAGAGCAAAGACGAAGAAGACGAGGAACTGAAGCATAAACTCCCGGCGCTCGAAGCCGGGCAGAAATTGACGCTCAAGGAACTGAAGCCGGAGCAGCACTTCACCGAACCCCCTCCGCGCTACAACGAAGCGTCGCTGGTAAAAGAACTCGAGGAGCGCGGCATCGGCCGCCCGTCTACCTATTCAGCCATTCTGAGCACCATTCAGGAACGGCAGTACGTGCAGAAGCTGGGCGGAAAGTTTACGCCTACGGAAATCGGACTCGTGGTAACCGATCTTCTGGTGGCGAATTTTCCCGACATCTTCGACATTCAATACACCGCCCGCCTGGAGGAGGAACTCGACGGAATCGAAGAAGGCAAAGAGAAGTGGACCGACGCGCTCGCCGACTTCTACAAGAAGTTCGAGAAAGATCTCAAGTACGCTGCCAAGCACATGGAGAACATCAAGCGGATGGAGAAGCCCACGGACGAGAAGTGCGAGCGCTGTGGCTCACCGCTGGTGATCAAGTGGGGCAAGCACGGTTCCTTCTACGCTTGCAGTTCGTACGATAAGGAAGATCCTAACAGCTGCACGTTTACGAAAGAGAATCCGATCAATTTGCCCGACCTCGATTCCGCCGATGTGCAGGAAACGACGCAGGAGGAATACTGCGAAAATTGCGGCCGGGTGATGGTTCTGAAACGTGGCCGCTTCGGACAGTTCATGGCGTGCACGGGATATCCTGATTGCAAGACCACGCGCCGTCTGGATCAAGGCAAGAAGGTCCCGGATATTCCGCTGGACGAGCTCTGCCCCAAGTGCGGACGGAACATGATGATCCGCCACGGGCGGTACGGGGAATTTACTGCTTGCAGCGGTTACCCCGAGTGCAAATACGTGAAGCAGAACTTCATCGGGGTAAAGTGTCCGCTTTGCAAAGACGGCGACCTGGTGGAAAAGCGCGCTCGCAAAGGCAACACTTTCTACGGATGTTCCAATTATCCCAAGTGCAAATTCACTTCGGCCAACAAGCCGATTGCGGAGAAGTGTCCCAGCTGCGGCCATGAGTATTTGGTGGAGAAGTTTGTCAAGTCAGTGCCGGTGATTGCCTGTCCTAATAAGGAATGCGACTACGAGCGCTCTGCACCCCTGGAAGCCGCGACCGCGACGTCTTAGCTACGGGAATACACTTATTTTGAATCCCGGCGGCTGGTTGCTCATCCATAAGCTCGTCTGCCTTAAGCTGAGTTCCACTTAACCCCATAACATTCAATAGGAGAGAATTGCATGTCCAATACACCGACGACTGCCGATGCTGAACTGATTCTCAAGCTCTATGATCTGCGGCGCGAAGCCGAGCTTCGCAAAGCACGAAACTGGTGGTTGGGCTTCTGGCCCGAATCTGCCGACGACATCATGAAGGTCGCTACTGCCATGGGATCTCAGGAGAACGCCTGGATGCGTCAGGTGGGCGGATACTGGGAGATGGCCTCCTCTTTTGTGCTGCATGGCACCCTCAACCGGGAGCTTTTTCTCGAAGGTAGTTTCTCCGGAGAGATGTTCTTTATCTTCGCCAAGATCGAGCCGTTCTTGAAGGAACTGCGTGAAAAAATGCAGAACCCAAAGATTTTCGGCAACGTGGAGAAGGTAATTATGACTTCGCAGGGAGGACCGGAACGATTGAAACAGACGCAGCAATCCCAGGCTGCCATGCGCAAAGCTGTCAAGGCAGCTGCATAAAACAGCGTTGACAAGTGGCGGCGGCGTTCTACGCGGCCGCCTCTTTTTTTTCCTAGGAAATGTATTCGCGGATGTACTCGTCGCGGCATGCAGCCAATTCGTGCACGTCGCCGTCGAAGATGATCTTGCCGTCTCTTAGAATCAGGAACCCCATCGGGACTTCTCCGCGCATGCCCGCCGGCAACGGTTGCATCTGATTGGTCTTGCGGTCGAAGTAGCTTGCCGCCATGGTGAAGGCGTCTTGCAGTCGATGGGTGACCAGCAGCGAACTGGTCTTATACACGTCCCTCTGTTTTACGATTAATTGAACAATCGTCGTGGAGGTGACCGGATCCAATCCTCCAGTCGGAGAATCGTAAAGAATGATCTCCGGATGAGTGATAATGGCTCGGGCAATTGCCACTCGCCGCCGCATGCCGCCCGACAACTCGGAGGGAAACATATCCACTGTCTTTTCCAGTTCCACGAAACTCAATGACTCGCGGACCGGCTTTTCCACCTCTTCTTCCGTGACATCGCCCTCCTCAAGCAATCGGAAGGCAACGTTTTCTCGAACGGTGAGCGAATCGAATAGGGCGCTCTCCTGAAAAACCATCCCGATTTTCCGCCGCAGATCGAACAGATCTTCTTCCCGCATCTGGGTGACATCCTCGCCCAGCATGCGGATATGTCCGGCATCGGGCTTCATCAGTCCCAGGGCGAGCTTGAGAATTGTGCTCTTCCCGGAACCAGCAACGCCGAATATCGCTTTGGTCTCTCCCTTGGAGAGCTGAAATGAAATTCGATCGAGAACTGTACGACCCTCGAACGCGATCGAGACGCCGTCAAAGACGATGACCGGAGACTGGGAGGTTTCGGTTGAGCCCTGGCGTTCGTCGAACGTGATGGGAGGGGCGGCCATGGCTCAGCGATATGAAAAAATCGCCATCAGGAACTTGGTGGTCAGCAGGTCCACCAGAAGGATCAGAACCGACGACGCCACAACCGCTTGTGTGGTTGCCCGGCCCACGCCCTGGGTTCCACCCCGTGCCGAAACTCCGTAGTAGCACCCTACGGTGGCAATGATGAATCCGAAGAGAACAGGTTTCAACAGGCCCATGATTACATCCTGAAACATCAGGATCTGGTAGGCGCTGTTCCAATACTGCCGCCAGTCGACTCGAAACAAAAAAGTGGAAATCAGCGATCCGCCAAACAAGCCCAGCAGGTCGGAGATGATGGTCAAGAAGAACAGCATGAACACGGTGGAAACCACCCGGGGTGTCACCAACTTCTTCATCGGATCGGTGCCCAGAGCGCGCATGGCATCGATCTGTTCGGTCACCACCATCGATCCCAGTTCGCTCGCCATCCCGGAGGAGTTTCTGCCCGCGACCATCAGGCCGGTGATGATCGGGCCCAGCTCGCGCACCATGCCCACAGATACAAGCTGTCCGATCAACGAGAGTGACCCAAACCGCTGCAAAGTATTTGCGCTGTTCAGCGCCAACTCCGCCCCAATCGACAGCCCGGTCAGCACAACGATGGGCAGCGAGCCAACTCCGATCAAGTCAGCTTGCTGCATCATGTCGGCAAAGTAGCGCGGATAGCGGAAGAGGTTGGCCACCGACCGGCCAGCCAACACGGAAAAGTCCTGCACTGCTTCAATTTTTTCTTTGGCGAATTCTGTGGGCGAGATCAGTTCCATTGCGTTGTCTCAGCAGCGCGCATGCTCACGGAACTATAGCAGAGAAACCGACCCGGTTTCAGCCCCAGTTGTTGATGGTCGTTTCGTGGCGGAACTTGGCGACCTTTGCGAAACTTCGCGTTCGTTGCGGTAAAGCCTTAACCGCAAAGTGCGCAAAGAGATCGCAAAGTGCGCTGAGAAAATCTCTGGGGCTATTCCCTGGTCTTACGTTTGATTTCGATATTGAGCCGCTTGATTTTCTGGTTAAGGGTTGAGAGCGGTACGTGAAATCGCTCGGCGGCTTCGGTCTGGTTCCAATCGCACCTTTCCAGCATGTCGACGATGACCCGCCGTTGCACATCTTCCATGATGTCGAACAAGGAAGCGTCCGGGAGGTGTTGCAGAACAGGGATTGATGCATTCCGGCCGACGATAGAGTCAGGCAGAAGTTCTGGGCCGATGTCTTCCTCGGTGGAAAGCACTACGGCCCGTTCAATCGCATTCTCCAGTTCGCGTACGTTGCCCGGCCAGGAATGGGCCATCAACGCACGAAGCGTCTCGGTGGTAATGCGCCGTTGCGCGAGGGCATTCTCTTTCGAGTAGCGGTCGAGGAAGAAGCTGGCCAGCAGCGGGATGTCCTCGCGGCGCTGCCGCAACGGCGGCAGATCAATGGTGATTACGTTCAGGCGGTAAAACAAGTCTTCCCGAAACTTTCCGTCCCGCACCTGCTGTTGTAAATCGACGTTCGTGGCTGCAATGATACGAACGTCCACCTGGATCTCGTGAACGCCGCCCAGATGCATAAACTTCCGATCCTGAAGCACACGCAGAATCTTGCTCTGCATGTCGAGGTTCATGGTTCCGATTTCGTCCAGGAACAACGTGCCCCGGTCGGCCATCTCAAACAGGCCTTTCTTGGAAGCAATGGCGCTGGTAAATGCCCCCTTCACATGCCCGAACAGCGTGGACTCCAACAGGTCCGGCGGCACCGATCCGGTATTGACAGGAACGAACGAATGGTCCCGGCGGGGAGAATTCAAATGGACAGCCTTGGCGATAAGCTCTTTGCCGGTGCCGCTCTCGCCCTGTAAAAGCACGGTTGAACGGCTGGCAGCCACCTGGCCTACCAGATCAAAAATCTTCAACATGGGCTCGCTCTTGCCCACTATGTTTTCAAAGTTGTAGCGCTGCTTGAGGGCGCGCTTGAGCTGAACGTTTTCTTCCTCCGCCCGGTGGCGTGCGATGGCGGCGTGGACATCGGCCAGCAACTTCTCGTTGTCCCAGGGTTTTTGGATGAAATTTGCCGCGCCCACCTGCATTGCCTTGACCGCGTTCTCCACCGTGCCGTAGGCGGTAATCATGATGACGGAAAGCTGCGGATCCTGAGTATGAATTTCCGCCAGCAGGTCCATCCCATTGCGGTCGGGCAGCGCCAGATCGAGCAGCACAAGATCGAAGTTCTGTTCTCCGATTCGGGCCAATCCTTGTTCGCCACTGTCCGCTGACTCGACGGCGTAGCCTTCCATTGCCAGCAGCGTCTCTAACGATTCGCGGATGGCGGCCTCGTCATCGATGATCAGAACCGAACCCATCGACGACTGAGTGGAGTTTCCCGGTCGCGAGATGACGGCTGCCTCAGACATTGACTGCCTTCCTGGTCAGCGGGAAATCGAGGTAGAAGCGAGTGCCTTCGCCGGGGCGGCTCTCCACTCGAATCTTCCCCGCGTGTTCCTGGATGATGCCGTAACTTACCGACAAGCCCAACCCCGTGCCCCGCGGCTGGCCTTCGCGCGATGCCTTGGTAGTGAAGAACGGGTCGTAGATGCGGTGAATGTGTTCCTGTGCGATCCCCGACCCAGTGTCCGATACCACCACGCTGACGCCCTCGCCGTTAGAGGTTGCGATGCGCAGCGTGCCGCCGTTTGCCATCGCATCCTTCGCATTCAGGAACAGGTTCAAGAAGACTTGTTGCAGCCGTCCGGCATTGCCAATAATGGGAGGGAGAAGCTCTGCTGTTTCATCCTGCACCTGAATCTTCGAGGTCTTGAACTGATGCTCCAGCAAGGCCAGTGTGTCGTGAATAATCCGGTTCACATCCACCTCTGTGAACTCCGTACCGCTGGTACGCGAGAAGTTCAGCAGGTTGTTGACGATCTCCGAAGCCCGGAAGGTCTGCCGCGTGATTTTTTCCAGCAGCGCGCCGCGTTGCGGATCGCCCTGCAACTGCTTCGATAGCATCTGGGCATAAGAGGAGATGACCGCCAGCGGTGTATTGACTTCATGAGCTACACCGGCGGCGAGCAGCCCGATGGACGAAAGTTTGTCCGCCTGTGAGAGCTGGGCCTCGAGTTCGATCCGCTCGGTAATGTCATCCATGATGATCAGCCGGCCGATCACGTTGAACTTCCGCGTGACCAGCGGAGCAATCGCCACATTCACGATCCGGCACTCGCCCGTCGGAGTATTCAGCCGGAACTTGTAAAGGTTATGGATGCCCTGGTTCTGCCTCACCCGGTAGAACTCTTCGACGAAAGCTGCCGGCAGTATCTCGCTAAGCGGGCGCGCGAGTACCTGCCACCGCGGCAGGGCATACATCACTTCCATTTGCGAGTTCCAGGATTCGATGCGGTCGGCCAAATCTACCGCCAGTACGCCGACGTTGATCGATTCGACGATGTTCTCGTTGAAGTCTTTGAGGCGCTCGTATTCGGCGACTTTCTGCTCCAGTGACGCATACAGGCGGGCATTTTGAATGGCGATCCCCAGATATCCGGCCAAGGTCTCGAGGAGTTCCACGTCTTCGCTGGAGAGGAAGTCGCCTTCCACGGTTTTTCCCAGGCCTAGTACTGCTACGGTCTGCTTCTGCGCGCGGCAGGGGATGTAGTAGTTCAAGTCCAGCCGTGCGATGGTCTGTTGCGCACTCGGAGTTTCACGCGGCACCTGGTGAGTGTTGTCGAAAAAGATGTGTCCAGCGCCGATTTCCGGCCGCGGAGCCGACAGAAAACTCAAGTCCAGCCCGCTGGTCTGGGTCATGCCAAACGACTTCGAGAGCAGGAACCGAACCGGACCGTCTCCGCCGGAGAGGAAGACCGCCATGCGATCCACCAACAGTGTGCGCGAGAGACGATCCACCACCGAACTCAACATTTCATCGAGATCGGTTTCGGCGCTGAGTTCGCGGCCGAATTCAATCAGCGTCTTGCGGTAATCGTAGCGGGTGCGGTAAAAAAACTGGTCAATGCGTTCCTGTATCCATTTGCGCACCGGATCGAAGACCAGCGCGGTGATGACAATAGCCAGCACCAGACCAATCGGGCCTGAACTCGGGACGCGTGCGTGCACCACCTCTGCCACCGCTGCCACCACTGCGAAATACGTGCCGATGATGGCCGCAGCCGACAACGTGTACACCATGCCACGCTTGAAGATCAGGTCCACGTCCATCAACCGGTAGCGGAAAATGGCGTACCCGAAGGTCAAGGGAAGGAGTCCGAGTGACAACACGGAAACCTTCATCGTGTTTTCCGGCAGCGTGCCGGCGAGATAAGGGATCACGTAGAACAACGTAAACGGCGTGATTGCCAGAATGGTTCCACGTGTAATCCACTTCAGTTGCTGGCGGAGTATAGGAGTCCCGGCCCAGCGGTAGGTGTTGACCAGTACGGCCGCGGCGGCGATGAAGAACACCGCCAGATAGGCCATCTGCAGCCGATCCAGATTCCAGCGCAAAACCTCGCTGGCGCGCAGCAGTTGGAATGCCGCGACATGCACACCCAACAACACCGCCCCTGGCAGATAAATCGCAGGAATCACCCAGCGATGTTCACGCACGAATTGGCGGCGTTCAGGAAAGGTCAGGACGAAATGCAAGAACAGGGCAGGTTGCAGCATCCAGGCAACAACGTTTCCCCAATAAATCGTCCAGTCGAAGCCATTGAGCTTCCCGGTGTAATGGAAGCTGTAGAAAATAAACGAAACCAGGCAGAAAATATAGAAGTGGGTCGATCCCGGCGCAGTCCAACGCCGCAATAGCACGTAGAGTCCGACTCCCAAATAGATGAGGCCGATCAGTCTCAGCCAGTCGTATTGGGAGCGCTCGGAGGGAACTGGAATCAACACCACATCCACTGGAACCGTCTGCCGCACCAGCGAATACGTTGTTTTGGACCAGGCGCCGACGCGAAACAACTGATGACTTAGGGCTGCGGTAGTAGTCGCGGCATGTTGGTCGATCGCCGTCAGTTGATCGCCGACTTTGATTCCCGCACGGGTCCCGGGCCCGCCTTCATCCACGCGGGCAGCTACCAGACTTCCGCCCTGCTCTACCCACCAGACGCCGTCGGTAGGCAACTGGAACGAGCGTTCCGCCTGGAAGTTGTACCCGGCATAAACGATGGCTGCCGTGGTCAGCAGGGCCAGCAGGATCACTGTGGAGCGGACTTGGAAGTCCTTGTTCATGGACGGCGACGGCGCCAGCCGCGGGCTGGATGGCTCCCGCCCTATCTTATGCACGTTCGCTGCCATGACCACACCCATAGGATAGCCAGTAAGTGGCTTGGAAACATCTAGTTCCAATATTATAGAACCAAATTCATAGCAAGGATATGTTTTTTGGAAGCCGTGTTGTGATATTTGGTAACTGTTTGATTCAAGTGTTCCTTAGCTCTCTCGTTTCCCACATCTCCCCAGCGACGCGATTCCAGTAGAATCGTATCTTCCTTCTTATGAGCCCCAACGAAAACCAAGATGCAGTCATGCTGCGGGAGCGACAATTCTTGCTCCAGACCTACAACCGCTATCCGATCGTAATTGCGCGCGGCAAAGGCGTGTTCCTTTTCGACCTCGACGGCAAACGATATTTGGATTTCGTCGCGGGGCT
>Ga0210406_10002073_pt1 | contig 23441 bp, 24 predicted proteins | sample IncBWC30MmetaG_FD_155454 | JGI IMG/M metagenome (GOLD analysis project Ga0210406, IMG submission 155454) | Forest soil microbial communities from Barre Woods Harvard Forest LTER site, Petersham, Massachusetts, United States - Inc-BW-C-30-M | ecosystem: Environmental > Terrestrial > Soil >...
AAATTTGAAAATGGCGAGGCCGTTTCTGGTAACGAAATGGTTTCATATAGCGTTGGTACTGGTTCTACTGTTTCCAGCGCTAAGCGCCTATGGACAGTTTGAATCGGCCACAGTGCTTGGATACGCCAGAGACACCTCGGAGGCTGCAATCCCAAAAACGACCGTAACTCTGACGAATACCGCGACCGGAATCGTACAAAAGGCGGTCACGGATGCAGAGGGTCGATTCGAATTTGCGAGTATACCGATCGGCACCTACACCATTGTTGCTGAGGCGCAAGGTTTCGAAAAAGCGCAGACACCGCCATTCAAGTTGACCACCGATTCTCGGCAGAGAGTGGACTTGTCCATGAAACCCGGATCCGTCAGCGAAACTGTAACGGTGTCCTCAGCGCCAACAGTGCTGGAGACAGAGACGAGTTCTCGCGGGCAAGTTATCGGGACACAGCAGATCGAGAACCTTCCTCTGAACGGACGATCGTATGCCGACCTGGCGCTGCTGGCTCCGGGCGTGCGCAAGTCATTTTTGGAGAACCAGTCGACCACGAGCCGCGAGGCATCGTTCAATGTGAATGGGCAGCGCAGTGCATTCAACAACTTCCTGCTGAATGGTCTGGACAACAACTCGTACGGCACGTCGAACCAGGGATTTGCCAACGAAAATATCCCCCCTTCGCCAGACGCAGTATCAGAGTTCCGAATCGAGACGGACAACTACAGCGCTGAATATGGCCGCGCCTCTGGTGCGGTGGTCAACGCCTCGATCCGTCGAGGGACAAACCAGTTTCATGGTCGAGCCTGGGACTACATTCGCAACACGGACCTGAACGCGATTGGACCCTTCGCGCCTGCCGGCGGGCTAAAACCCACCTTCATCCGCAATCAGTTCGGAGGGACCTTCGGAGGCCCGATCTGGAAGGACCACACCTTCTTCTTCATGGACTATGAAGGACTACGCCAGATCTTCAAAAGCTTTGCCACGGCTACCCTTCCCACGGCAGAGCAACGCACAGGTACTTTCCTTCTGCATCGCGTTGATGGCACTACGGCCCCGATCCCGTTACAGAACCCAATTACCGGCGCGGTCTATGCTAACGGCGTTATCCCTGCCGCAGCACAAACTGCCTTTGCGAAGTCAGTCCTTGCCGCTCTTCCGGTAACGAACACTAGTGCTCTGCCCGGTACGCCGAACTCTTTTGCAAACAACTTCACCAACTTCCCTCGCGGCACGATTCAGGACGACAAGGGCGACGTCCGTGTCGATCACACCTTCAACGCCAAGATCAGCGTGTTTGGTATCTATAGCGAGCACCAGACGACCATCTTCGATCCGCCGCCTTTCGCCGGACCAGCGGGTGGCAATGCCAATACCAATGTTCATATCTACAATCGGCAGATCGCGTTCGGCACGACGTACATCATTACGCCAACCTCTTTGATCGATTTTCGAATGGGGATTGGTACCAACCAGGGAGCGAAGGCCCCCTACGGTGTAGGCACTCCCGGGTTGTTGGCTGCTGCTGGAATCACCGATGGCCTGCCGACCGACCCGCTTATCGTTCGTAGTTTGAATGCACAGGCTGTCACTGGGTTCTCCCAGTTCGGCACTCAACCTGCGAGTCCACAGTTCCAGAACCCTTCGGTCATCAACCCGAAGGTGAACTACACCATGGTTCATGGTATCCATTCCATAAAACTCGGCTATGAGTACCAGGCGATCAACACGCAAATCAACGACTACAATCCGAGCTTTGGCCAGAGTAACTACGGTGGCGTGTATTCCACGACTACTGGAACTCCGTCGGATACGGGTCCAGGTAATAACTCATCCGCCCAGATTTCGCAGGCCCGCAATCTGGCGGACTTCCTGTTCGGAAACCAGAATTCCTACTCGTTGACAAACTTCTTCATCGCCAGTGTGCGTCAGCGGATGAATTTTATGTATGTTCAGGACGATATCAAATTGAGGTCGAACCTGACGCTTAACGCCGGTCTGCGCTACGAGTTGGCCACACCGCAGTATGAGGCCAACAATAAGCTCGCCAACTTCAACCCGGCGAATAACACCCTGACCCAGGCGTCAAGCGGATCGATTTATAACCGCGCTCTTGTCAATATGCCTCTTAACAACCTTGCGCCACGGTTTGGCTTTGCCTATAGCTACACGCCCAATACGGTTATTCGCTCCGGGTACGGTATCAGCTATACGCAATATAACCGTGCGGGTGGAGAGAACAACCTGACTTATAACGGTCCGAACGTCGTCAATGCGACCATCAACAATCCGACCCCCACGACAGCAAATGTGTGTGCTAACGACACGCAAAATCAGTTGACGTGCTTCCGCCAGACGCAGCAGGGTTTCGCGGCAAGCCTTGTCTCACCCGCCGCATTCAATCCCGCATTGGTCACGTCGCGTTACATCCCTGCTCATACCCCGACGGGTTACATCCAGAGCTACTTCTTCGGCATTCAACAGCAGCTTCCGGCTGGCTTCGTGATGGATGTGGCTTACGTCGGCAACAAAGGCACCCATCTTCAGATCCTCGCCGACTACAACCAGGCAGCAATCTGCACCACGGCTCTAGCCGTCAACTGCCCGGGCGGTACCCTTGCAGCACGCCGTCCTGTCCGAAACTTTGGCGACATTGAGATTGCGTACGGTGGCGGACCCTCGAACTTCAACTCGTTCCAACTGAAGGTGGAGAAACGCTACGGAAACGGTATCTATTTTCTCAACTCGTTCACTTGGGGACGCGCTTTTGACGAGTCATCGGGGCATCTTGAGACCAGCAATGGTGATAACTCCCGCGTGAACTTCGCCAACCCCAGAGGCGACTACGGCAGATCAGGGTATGATCAGCCACTGAACAATACAACGTCCATCCTCTACGACCTTCCTTTTGGTACAGGCCGCCGTTTTGGTGCCACTGCCCCGTACATCGTCAAGTTCTTCCTCGGCGGCTGGCAGTTCAATACCATCAACTACATGTCCAGTGGTTTGCCCGTAAACCTCAATTACAACAATGCAACATCAAATGGCACTAACGTGACCGATCTTTACACCTACCGTCCAAGTGTCTTAGGGAATCCCGTGGCTCCGGCCTCGAATCGGGTCAAGACATCCAGCGCTCTTACTGGATATCTCAGTAAGGCCAACGTTTTTGTCCCGCTTACTGGTAGCCCTTTCGGCAACGCTCAACGCAATATGGTCGTTTCCTATGCTTTCTTCCAAACGGACCTTGGCCTTCATAAGGCCTTCCCGTTGTGGAACGATTCATCGAGCTTCGACTTCCGCGCTGAGGCGTTCAACGCTCTCAACAAGGTGAACTACCAGGCGCCGGATGGGAATGTCAGCAATTCCACGTTCGGCTCCATTACATCCGCTTATCCGGCACGGCAGTATCAGTTTGCAGCGAAGTTAATCTTCTAACCATCCCGTGAAACACCATCGCCCACCTGATCCACTTGTCCGGCGCCATCGCTGTGCGGGATGACGCGAGGATACGGCATACCAACTCCAAAGTCGTCCTGACGCTTCCTGATGTCCCCTGGGTTGATTCCCGAGGTGGCGATGCGAATGCGAAGTTCACCCGGGCCCGGAGCCGGATCCGGCATTTCGCCAACGGTGAGAACCTCTCGCGCGGGGCCCTGTTTTTCGTACCAGGCTGCTTTCATGAAGTCCTCCATCTCACAAAATTAACAACAGCACATGGTAATTCAACAGGCGGATGTGATTTCTTATGGTCTTCCCTTTCTCCAAGTCCTCTGACCGTTTAATGAGCGCGGAGGCTCCCCGACTATCGGAGGACCCCGCGAGGATGAGCTCTCAACTGCCAAGAATCACACCGGCAATATCTGGCTGAAAGAGTTAAGTGTAGGAGACAGTACCTTCGACCTCACGATCGCTGTAGCCACTTATGGTGCCGGCGCAAAGCTGGATTGGCATGTTCATCCAGGAGGTCAGGTTCTGCTCATCACCGAGGGCACGGGTTATTACCAGGAAAGGGGAAAGCCCATACAGATAGTTCATAAGGGAGATGTAATCAAATGCCCCCTGGGTGTAGAGCACTGGCATGGCGCAGCGCCAACGAGCAGCTTTGCCTATATCGCTGTCACTCCGACTCAAAAGGGAAAGACAATCTGGTTAGAGCCTGTCAGCGATAAAGACGATAACAGCGTGAAATAAAAAGACTGCCGGGCTAACTGAGACCAAAGCGTGAATCCAGACCTGGAACAGTGGTAGTGTCCGGCGATCTGTCTAGGCGTGATCCTCGATTGACGCCAACAGGGTAAGTCAAGCATTGAGCACAGCGAGTGATCCGAGATTGGTCACGAGTAGAGCGTGCTGAATTGCCCGCTCAGGGTTCATTTGGATTTCGAGCCGAGCAGAATCGGATCAGTATCGAGAAGCGTGAGTGACTTCACCATTTGCTGTGTCTGCTCTTTGTATTTCTTGAAGTGGGGAGACTGTAGATGCGATTGATAGGAAGCAGCATCGCGATATATCTCGAAAAGTCGAATCTGTTCGGGATGACCTTTTACGGAGATGGCATACAAAGTCAGCACACCCGGTTCGGTTCGGATTGACGCGGCGATCTCTTCCTTCAGGGCCGCCTTGTACGCGTCGAGGTGGTCAGGATAGATTTCTAGCTCTGCGATTCTCACGATGCGGTCGTCTACCGGTTCCGAAAATCCTCTTTGGAGTGTCAGGAAGAGACAGGAGGTGATCACGATAGCCCCTAGGACTAAGACTTGTTTCGTTTTCATGCTCACCTCGCAGCGACCGTTCGACGGTGTTCAAGCAATATGTTTTGCCAGATTCCTTCGCCTTGTTGGCTCGGAACACCAGACACTTTCAAGCGACACTGACCAAAGCCGTGTTGCTGTTCTTCAACGCCTTGACATCTCGGATTGGTGGCAGTCCGAAGAATCTGTTGTACTCTCGGCTGAACTGGCTAATGCTCTCGTAACCCACTTCATATGCAGCAGTCGTAGCGTCGAGTCCGTCCATCAACATTCGCTGGCGCGCGGTTTGTAGCCGCAGTTGCTTTTGATACTGCAGCGGACTCATCCCTGTGAGAGCCCGGAATTGATGATGAAGGGTTGAAACGCCCATTCTCGCTGTAGAAGCGAGCTCTTCCATACGTAGAGGCTTTGCATAGTTCTCTCTCAGCCACGAGATCGCTCGTCCTGTTCGTTGCACCAAGTCACCGCTTGTTGCAATGGCACGCAGTCTGCCTGCCTGAGGTGTCCGAAGAATGCGATACAGGATCTCGCGGTGAGCCAACGGAGCGAGAAACGGTATGTCCTCCGGCGTGTCGACAAGCTCAAGCATGCGCATCACGCAGAAATGCGAACTTTGCTCGGTCATATGTATACTTCGGGACTTCTGCCACAAGACTGCTTTAAAGAAGCATTCTTGCATTTTAGTATCGCGGCCAATCAAGGCAATGCGGAAGCACAAAGCGCGCTAGCGAATATGTATCACGACGGCGAGGGTGTGGATCGTGACGATCAGCGGGCCTTTTTCTGGATGGAAAAAGCAGCGAGGCAGGGACATCCCTGCGACCAACGGCAGCTAGGCCAGATGTATGAGCACGGCGTCGGCGTTGAGCAGGATCACCAGGCGGCAGCCTTGTGGTGCCGAAAGGCGGCTGATCAGGGAGGTTATTTTGAGAGATCAAAACCGTTCGTTCCTTGAAGCGGGGGCTAGCAGCGAAACGGGAGAGACTATTGTCGAAGGTTACGAACTTCTTTTACCGTAAGGCATTCTGGCTTCAATGTCATTGCTTGGTGCGGGAAGGCACGCGCCTCCCGCCCATTGACCATCTTCGTCCTGCAACGCCAGCAGTCTGGCACCCCAGCCCTCGGTGGCGACGCGTGCTCGCTCGGCCAGCGATTCAGCTCAGCACGATCACTCAGTCGATGCAGGAGCTTCAGGGGGCAATAGGCCGGCTTCGCGTAAGACTCTGTCCATCATTGCATCCGATACAGTGTTCTCACGCATTTGGTCGATGACTTGCGCACGCGACTTCTCGAACCGTCTCTTCGCCCACTCCACCTTGCTTTCTTGAAACCTTTGAAATTCCCAATGGCGACGCTCTTCATTGTCATAAGCGGGATGTCCGGGGTTTCTTCCATATTCGTCCATGCCCCAGGCACTTCCATCCTTATTCCCAACGAAAATCCCCGTTGTGAAACCGACCTTCCAGAGGTTAGGTAAGAGAAACCAATCTTTGTCGAGCTTGGTCCAGTGAATGTCTCCAACGTGCTTCTCTGGATAAAGCCCCTCTTTATCCGAAGCGGCGATAAACTTGGTTGCGCTCCTCTTCAGGATGTGATTGATGCGTAGCACTTCATTTTCTTCTAGTTCGCGTCCGAACTGGATGTCCGTCAGCTTCGCCATTGTGGGTTGAAAGGCCCTCGCATTCTCCCGATCTTCCACTGGATTATTCCAAGGGTTTCGTACGAGTTGAAGATGGGTGATGATGAGGCAGGACTCCATACTCAACGGAAAAATTGTTCGAGTTCCAACCTTAGGAAAATCGTGCCCCCCTGGATATGAGGCTCCACCAGAAACGATGCTACGGTTGAAGAAAGTCACCGGATCATCGCTAATGATGAATTTCGTTGAGGAGTTCCTCGCATGCACGATTTCCCATACACCCTCCATCCACATTGTCCCAGAAGCCTGAAATAGCGCCTGCATCGCAAGTAGAGTTTGAGTGTGGTCTCGCAGATGGACCATCTTCTTAATCCAGTCCAACCCATGCGGGGTCCTAAATCTCTGAGCACCGATGTACGCGACGAGGTCCCGATAAGCTTCATGAGTCCCCTCCCGGAAATCATCATAGGTACTGAAGAAATCGGCCGCTACAGCTCCTTTATTGTCCACCAAACCGAAAAGTCGCTTCTCTAACTCGTCTGTTGTGTGGTTGCCAAATCTCATCGAATAGAGATCATCCGCACAGAAGCAGCGCGCGGGCTCCCAATACCACAACGCCCTCCTTCTATAACGGATGTCGCCCTCTATAACCATCTCTGGCTTTAAATCGAGATACCAAAGCGTTTCTTGTCCGGCGGGAAGAAATCGCTTTTGATACCAACGGGGAACGTAATGGTGGAGTCTGGACCGGGGCGCGGGCATTTATAAGTGTTAACCGTTAGATCATCCTAGATGATGTCGAGGATTACGGCTTGAGTTCGGGACGGGTGGCCCACATCTAAGTTCGGGCGGGGACGGGTGGCCCATATCTAAATTCTTGAGTGAAGCTGGACACAGCCAGGAAGAGATTCATTGTCTGATCTGGCCCCGATAAGCGTGCTTATTTCTACGTCTAGACCTGAGATAGGTAATTTCAACTCATGCAGCAATCGTCCTGTGGCTGTCTTCAGTTACGCGCGTGCTCCGCTTTCAGACCGGTTGAGCTCTTCAGGATACGACGTACCTGTACCGCAGACCAGGCGCCACCTCGAGCTGCAGTGATGCCGCGCTCGTTGAGGCTGTCCGCGATCTTCTGTGGGGTGGAGATACCGGCGGCCCGAATGTCCTCAATGACCGGAAGGAGATCTTCGTTGCGCTTGGCGCTGGCGGCGCAGCGCACGATGGCACTGGCGGCGTTTCCCTTCCTTGCCATGCGTCCCATGCGGTCCAGACTTCCCCGCTGCCCGCCCAACCTCACACCGCGGGCCTTCGCAGCCGCAAGGGCGGCTTTAGTGCGGGCGGAAATCATGGAGGCCTCGTGCTCAGCGACAGCGGGCAGGATGTGGACCGTGAGGCGATTCGCTAGTGAGATGGCGATGCAGACTCCGTCATCTTATTCGAGGACAGTTCAATTTCCGTAAGTTTCGCCGAGTTTACCTGGGCACGGCAGCCTACCCTTCCCCATATATCGCAAGTCCAGGTGTCAGGAAAAGCAGCGTCCCACTCGATCAGGCTACTCAGCGTGCTTAAATGTCGCCGCAAAGCAAATTCAGGGAGGAATCAGAATGGCACCGAGAAAGAGCAAAGGTATCCTTGGCGACGACACGGATCCAGATAAAGACGCAGATGTAATCATGACTGCTGCCATTGTTGGTTATGCCGCCAGGCGATTGAATGCTCAGAAGAATTGTGCATTTGCCGCTGAGGTAGAACAGAATCCCCTTGTTTTTCCACAGCCACTAAGCCTCAATCCATCGATCGTCAACTATACAAAGTGGTCTAAGGAAGAGTGCGAACCTAAAGAACAACAATACTTGGCGCAAGTTGAGCAATTCCAGAAAGATGTGATTGACATAAAGAGACTGCACAATATTGCGAAAGAAGATATTGCTTTCACGAAAGGATGGATCCTCCTGGACAACGCAATTGAGCGCATCAACTGCGCCTTGCAAATTCCCCCGCAAAAAGAGGTACCAAGGGTGGTAGTGGATGCCTCGCCAAACTTCGGGGACGCTGGTGTTATCTGGATCGTGGGGGGGACCGGAGATTTATCGCTCTTTAACGAAAACCGTTACATAAATAGTCCGATTCGTAGCAATAATTGCGCACGAAAGATCTACTACATCAAAAGTGATAAATTTGCTGGCTACAAGGGACCTGGTGCATACTCCGGAATGTCAGCGCGCCAAGAGGGCGAGTCACATATCTACAGTACGTTTCGCGGGCATCCTGTTACGGATTTTGGCGATAGGTGGCTTCCAAGCGATCCATCTATCTTAAAAATGGCGATTAAGAACGGCAACTCTCCCGACAAAAACGTGAGGTATGTAAGCATCTGGGGAATCATTTACGACAATGCGCTCGCAGATAAGACAGAATGCGATTATCAGATGGTATATCTAGATCCGAATCAGAATGGGCCTCAATATGAACAATACGTCGTTGGGTATAACCATGGCATGATCCAGGCGGTTTATGATGTCAAGCAGGCAGAAAGGAATCAAGAAGATAGAAACGAGCTCTATTCGGGTACACCCTACGAGATTGGGCTGAAAGGCAGGACGGATAAAGGTCCTTCTACTACAAAAATGGCTTCATGCTTCTACTGCGGTTTGTTTATGGAAGCGAACGATAAGCCGGCATCATCGATTCATCTAGGATTTGGAGAAAGCTGGGCGCCGGCTTATTCGAGTAAAGATGTAATTGAAGCAAACAAGCGAATCAACGAAGATGACAAGACTTATGCAGGATTGGATTTACAAACTTCTATAGACTCTTGTAATCGAAAGTGGGCGGCCCTTTGCTCCGACGTCTTAAAGACTGGCTGCGACATCATCCAGCCGAAGATGCTCGCGGATGATGATCACGTCGCCAGCTTCACCGCATTGCAGGAGTTCCTCCGCAGGAACGTTGATGTTCGATACGCTGCTGCTAACCTGATCCTTGATAGCGCTACAGTCCATCAAAAGATATGCGTGCGCGTTGTGAGCACGCTCAAGCCTCCCGATGTCAAAAAGTAAGTCGATTGGTCTGCCCGAAGGGACCGCTTCCAAAGCTTAAGCCATAAGACGGGAGAACAGGGCCTGGCGTGGGCTGACCCCATCCTCCGTCCAATTCTGTACCTGAGATCATAGCGTGGTTTCTTGTCTTGCTTCGCCTTTCTGGAAGGGCGTTTGCTGAGCGATATGAGTATGAATATGCGGATTCAGCGCGAAACTATTATCGGCAAGCGACAAATGACCCAAGTTTTGGTCACGACCACGTGCGAGCCATTCCGGCCGATGTCGAAACGTTGGCCGGAGGGTCCGCATCGGCCGCGCCACGCAATACGCCTGGTAGCCGAGGGCGCTGAACGCCTGGCTAGAACCCCGGAAAGAGCCGCTTCAGAGTATCGAGCTGCGCCGACAGCGCGGTGCGCACAACATAGTCCTCGATCAGCGCCGCCGCCGCCTTGCGTTGCTCGCCCATGTCCACCACCGACCCATGGCGGATGGTTGGATCCAGAGACTTGTGGCGAAACGGCCCTTCCACCAGCGGAGCATCGGTCACTGTAATGCAGGCCTTGGCAGAATCATCGCAAAAGAGTACAAGAGTCTGTTCCTGACTGATCCCGCTATGCCGGATTGTGCTGTGACTGAGCCGCTGCACCACCAGCTTCTCGGCGTTCACCAGCGCCAGCAGTTCCTCCAGCGCGTCGTCGTCTAGTCTCTGAGCTGCCGTCAACAGCTGATGCCTGTAATTCGGCAATTGCAGCAGTTGGTCTTCGAGCCTCGAGGCGACCCCGTCGAGGTCCTGATGTTCGATGAGCCGCAGAATGACGGCAATATAGATTTCGGAAGACTTCAGCTTGGACTGGTCGATGTAGCCGTTGTCGTCCAGCGTGGAACGCAGTGCCACGTCGTCGGTGTATGCGGCTTCCAAAAAAAAGTGATCGTTCCAGCCCAGAACGTCGACGAGAAGGCGCAACACCTGGCGGCCGGCCAGGTATCGGTGCCTCTGGAAGGCTAGCGGCCGGTTGGCCACGGCGTACATCAGTTGACGCGCGAACAGGATTCCTGGCAGGTTGTAGGCAGCCGTGGCCGGACCGTAGGTTGGGGCATGCAGAACGATGGTCGCATCTACCGTGGGATCGACAGGGACCCCCGCTAGAATGGGCCTGCCGGCCATTCGGCCGAGCATGTCCTGGATGTCAAGGTGCGGAATCACCAGCGAATTCCAAATCTGGTCGAAGCGGTCCAGCCGTTTCGTGAGTTTGTCCGTGTGGTGAGAGCTGCCGTCCGCCACCTCGCAAAGCATGACCGCGATCTCGCGCAGGTGATATGGCAGGGTGGGCAGGGGCAGCTTATACAGACGACGTTGGGTCCCCTCGAGCACCCCTACGCTTTGCGGCAAGACAACCAGTTCGCCGATCTCAAATTGCCGCCATACCGCGATTGCTTCCACGGTGTTGCGGCGCGGCAGCGTCACGTCTATGAGTTCCATCAGCACGGGCCGCTCGATCACAGGGCCTTGCCGGTACAAGGGGTCTGGCGGCACGGGCGCAACTAGGGACACTTTCGCGTGCCACGTATAACCCATTCGGAAGAGCTGAAACGGGTTGACCCCGTCGTTGAAGATGATCCCCGGAAGAAATTCGGACGGGACATCCTCGTCACTGAGTGGCATGCGTCCATTCATCCACATCCCCAGCCGTTCATAGTCGAACACCTGGCGAAAGGTCTGAGGGTCGTCACATGTGAGGTCGTAATAACAGTGCCATTGGTGCTGATCCGGCGCCCACAAGAGAGCAGGATTTTGCGGAAATCCCAAATTCGACGCCAAACGCCCGATCTCCATCCCGGTCTTCACCATCTGGTCCCTGATGATGTCCTCGATCAGGGAGTAGAGATAGGTTTGGACGGGCAATGGCGCCCACGGGTTGATAATCACCTGGGTATCCCAGTCTGAGTCTCCGCCGCCCTGGTCTTGCACCGCGACGCCCCCCGGCTGATATACGCACTTGTAGGCGTTCCCGCCCTTCATGTAGAAGCGGATCAGAGGCTTGCTGGCAACCATGTGGTATTTGTCGTACACAAACGACTCCAGTTCGGTCAGCCGCTCATTCAACTCTTCGAGCGCCTCCAACACCTTGAGCCGGATTTCGGGATAGGTGGTCGAGGTGTTGATCATGCCCGTGAGCTTGCCACTCAGCGCGCGCCGCAAATCTCGGACTTCAGAGTTTTCCAAGGGTACCTCCGCCGCAAGCCAGACCCTGATCCAAACTAGGGTGCTGGCTGCCGCGAAACGCGGACAGATTGACGATGTTTGCAGCTTTTTCCGTGAATCAGTGGCGCAGCCCCACGTCGCTGCTGCGAACTATTTCCCGCTCCTGGCAAAGGTGGGCGGAGCTTCCCGATCCGCGATGGCATGGAGTGCACGCTCCTGCGCGACGCGGGAGGCGATCTGCTGACGCCGGTACTCGCGCGGATTAGTGCCGACAAGCCGTTTGAATGTTCGCTCGAAGTGGCTCAGGTCGCCAAATCCCACTTCCAGAGAAATATACGTAATGCTGTTCGGATTGGGCTCGCCCAGCAATTGCTTCGCGCGTTCGATGCGGACGGCCGCGAGGAGGGACTTGAACGGCACCCCGATCGAACGCTTGAGCAGAAAAGAAAGATGCGACGAACTCATGAAGCTTTCACGCGCCAGCCGGCCAAGCGAAATGTCCTCTGTGTAGTTTGTTCCCACATAGCGGAGGGCGCGCTGGATGCCGATTGCCATGCCGTCGAGATTGGAAAAATTGCCCGCAACCAGACGCATAGGCAAGTCCCCAAGCATGCCCACTTCCTCGATCTCCTGTTCGGCTGCCGCTTCGGCCACGTTATAGGCTCCGCGTTCGATCGCCAGAGGATCAGCTTCGGCGTAGAGCCACTGCGTATAATCCGTCGCATCCTCGTCACTTGGAGAGTGCCTCTCCGGTTCCATGATGAAGTCCAGGGCCGGTTCATCGAGAGGGTACTCTTCTGATCCGGTTTCGAGAGGTGGACCGATCTCCGCGACTCCCGGTCCGTCGGCAACCCACGAGACGGTATTGCGGAGCTGCTGAAGACCGACCAGGGAATCCTCAGTCATGACCACCAGCCGTGTTGCCGTCCGTTCGAGTTCCGACTCATTTTCCGGCCAGTCGTACCGCCGGCAAGCAGCCGCGGCAGCCTCGCTCAGGCGCTTGGGAGCGCCGACAGGAGATCGCGCGCAGAACAGCTCCTCCAGCAACAGCGGGATGTCCTCGCGCCGGTCGCGCAGCGGAGGAAGCCGCACGCGCAAGTAGTCCAGCTCTGTCTTTAGCAGTCGGCAAAAGCTGCCTTCCCCAGCCAGAGACTCCAGCGCCCTATGCGTGGAGACGATTGGCCGCACCGCCTGGCGCTGCGAAAGCACGCCCCTCCCTTGCCGTAACAGGCACAGTAGGTCGCGCTGCGGTCCAAGTTCCAGCAGGTCCACGCCGCACAGAAAGAGCGTTCCCCCCGCCGCCATCCGGTGCGCGGTTTCGATCTCTTCGGAAAAGTGTCCCCGGTTCCGGTAGGCGCAGTCGAGCGCGATAAAGGGGCGGTCTTCGCGATGGCTGGCCAGGTGAATCGCAGCTGCGATTGCCACCGGGTCTGAGCCGAACTCTCCCTCGAGAACCACCGGGTAGAGCACTGCACTGACCTTTTCTATCTGGGTCTCGACATTTCGCAACGCGGCACTGGTGCCGGCGAGGATGACATCGAGATCCAGTGTGCGGCGGGCACGACCGCGAAAATCGTGCCGCGCTACCTGCAGAGCTACCTCGCGTGCGAGCGCCTCACTCTCCGGCTCGAACTCGCGCAGGCAGCTCATTTGCCCAAACGTCAGTACCAGTGAGCCGATCGACCCGCGGCCATAAGGCAGCACGAGCGTATGCTCGATCGGTACGCTCTGGAGGCGGGGCGCGACGCTGAGCATCCGGCCCGCGCCTTCCGCCCCATACACGCAGATGTTCCGCTCTTCCCTGAACGCCTCGGCGCTAACGCACTGACCCAGTGCATGGAGTTCCGCCCGAGTTGCCTTGGCGCGGCTCATGATTGGCCGCAGCATGGCGAGCAAAAGTTCGCGAAGTCTCTCCGTCGTCGCCAGCGCTGTGCCGGCTTCGAGCGGTATCCGCTCCGCCATGTTTTCCGAGATACGGGCAGTGCCCAGAATTGTCTGTTCGTTGTGTCGTGAGCTCAAGTTGGACAACACGCGGTTTGGACCATCCTTATGCTTGCGGGTGGGCAAACTGCGGCTCCTCCCGGCGCATAGGGGGGTACCGGCAGCTTGCTTAGACCGGTTGCTTAATTGCTCGACCGTGGAGGAGTGGAGGAGTGGAGGGTGCCGGCGGAGAGACTGTCTTGCGGCCAACTCCCCAGGGGTTGGTCCGAACTCTCGGTCTGGCGGGAACTACACTTTTTCGAATGAAAGTCTGTGGGAGGGCAGTCTGATGCTACTCGTCGGCGGCGTCGGATCACTTCATGGAATTGAGCTTCCTTACGCTCTTGGGCTTCCGACGCTTCTCGAATCGGTGTTCGGGCCCGCATGTTCTCCTGCGCTGCAATGGTTGCTTCGATGTCATTCGACCGCGGTGAAGTCTGCGTCCTCCTCCGCCCAGACGAGTGACACATCATCCGGTGCCATCTCAAATACTTCCATGCCCTCTTCGACCATCAATGCGGATTCGTCTGCCTGCATTGCGAGGTCCGCTTCGAGCATGGCTGCTTCAACTTCCTCCTCAGCTGAGTATCCGGAGAGAAGATTAAAAGAAGATGTGTCCATATCGAGATATTCCTCCCAAATAGGGTCTTCAGTGGATTGGTTCTGATCCAGTGCATCTTTGCTGTCTGGGTCTCTGTCAGGCTTCACGACGAAACCCGAAGAGCGACTAACGGAAATGTGCTGAAGCGCAGGAAGCCGCACGGGCGGTTCGGGGGGCCCCACCCTGTCTGGAGGGTCGGCCCAAACCTCCGGTCCAGAATCCTTCGGAGTGCCATCCTTCTTCGCTGCTGTAAGCACCTCGCCGTGCGCGGGCGTTCGTCGCGCCGAATCAACCGGCAACGCGTTCTGCCTCCTGGACTCGCCGCCCGCCTCGGCAGATTTTTCCGGTTTGTCTTTGCGACCCTTCCGACCCTTCATAGACACTCCGCTTTCATACTGGGTTCAAGAGCGTTCCGGTTCCCCTTCACCCTTTTCCACCTGCCGCGGAAAGGCATGACGATCCGGCCGATGCGGACCGATCGTCAGGTTGCCTTCCTCCGACAGCCGAAGGACAATGTGCCCTCTGTGCTGCCGGTAGCCGTATTCCACTTCGCCGCCGTCCTGCGTGTAGTGGACGAAGTCGGGAACCCGCTCCAGCCACAGCGCCTGTAGGCGGTCCATGTAACGGTGGATGATCTCCCTGGCGTTGCGCCCCGCTTCGCCGTTCAACCGGGCGTACATGGCCATGTGCGCCACCGCCGCCGAGATCCTCGGAAAGCCGACCTTGTTGGACTGTGCCGACCATTGCGTGAGAAGGGCGGGCAGATCCTGCGCGCGCGGCGGCGTTGGAAAGCTGGGGCAGCAGAGGAAGGGGAGCAGCGGCTCTACCAGCGCTTCGAGAGCAGATTCGGGCGACCGGCCCTGGCGACCCCCATTCTGCGGATCGGGTCCGATATACGCCATGTAAAAGCGGTAGTAGTCGACGAACTCCAGAGTGCTCTGGGCAAAGCGTACGGCAAACTGGGCGGCGTTCCGCTGTTGGTTCAAATCGAAGTGCGCCGGAGTCGCAGCCCCATCCACGAGGTCGAAGATAGCGATACGGTCGGCCAGACTGGCGGAGGCAAAGATCGGTTCGTTCTGGACGTTGGTGCTCTTTAGAAAATCCTCAACGATGAGGAGATCTTTCTCGGTGCGCAGTTCGAGCCGGCTGAGCGCTCTCCGCGCCCTGTTCAGGGCTACCTTGTTTTCATCGCCCCTGTGCTCATAGTCGTAGATCGCTTCGAGTTCTTCTAGGTCGAGGGACTCGAGAACCAGCGGACTAACCGTGAGCGACAGCCGCCGAAACGTTAACATGCGTGTTCCATGAAGACCCTCCTGCACGCCGGAGAGCAGTTCGAACTCGTTATTGAAGATGTAGGGCTGTGCAGACGAATCGACCGCGCGAAGCCAGTGATGACTGAATTCGATGAGCTCGAAGATCATCCGCGCCTTCTCGGTAAGGTCATACCGGTGGTGAATCAGGCGATCACCCGACTGCACGAAGCATTGGATCACGGGTTCGAGCGGAAGGGTGTAGGGGTTCTCGCGCAGACTCTGCTGCAGCCGCGGGAAGTCGCGGCCCAGGGCGTCCGCCTCTGCCTCCAGCAGCGGATCGGCATTGTGACGTGGCCCCTTCGATGGCACCACGCGGCCCTGCCTCTGCTGCAGCACATGCGTCAACTCATGGCCCAGCAACTCCATCGAGCGCGGAGACCCGAAGAAGTCGTCGCGAAGGTCCAGATAAACGTGGTTTCCCTCGGCGGCTCCAAGAGCTTCCATCGCATCCGGATGCGGGTGGCGGTGCAGTTCCACCCCTTGCATTGCGGTCGCGAGTTGGGAACGTTCACGCTGGGTCATCGCCTTGTCTCGCGTCTCCGGGGCCGGGAAATTGTGTCCTGATGTGGAGATCCAATAGCTACTCGTTCGCAGTGGGCTTGCCCGGCGCGGGAGCAGGACACGGCGGGAACTGTCTCATCACACCAGCCGCCGTGGTCCCGATTTTCTCGAAGTCTTCCGCGCTGCTCTTGACAAGCCCCTGCGCCAGCTTGATGACGTCCGACCAGGTCGCGGTGTCGCCGCTGCTCATCAGCTGGGTCATGGCCACGCCGATCGCTGTTGTGCTCATGGTGCTCACATTGCGCAGGTTATCGGTAGCGTCCTGAATCGCCATGGCCGTGGCTTGCGCAACAAAGTTGAATGCTTTTCCCGAACCGGTCTCCCAAACCGCGTCGGGAGAGGAAACGGAGGTGCGAACCTTTTGGATAGCATCGATCACCTGGTGGTTCACTGGGAATTCAGCCATGGTATTTCTCCTTCAGTACAAGAGACTGGGGCCTACTGCTGCTGACCGGGACACTTGCAGGGGTTTTCTGGCGAGGCCGACTCGGTTCCGCCGCTGTTGGGAGTGATATCCCCGCTGGGCCGGGTGTCGGCGCCCTCGGAGCTTTGGTAGACCGTCGCAACACTCATCATCGCCACGGCCTTGTTGAATAGCCTGGTCGTGGTCTGGTTCGAAGGATTGATAAAGGTGACTCGGTAAGGTCCGGCGGAAGCGTCGTTGGGGACGAAGATCTTGACCAGATCCGGCCGAATCTCGCTGATCGAGGCGCCCAGCACCTTATTGCCTTCGGCATCCTCAAAAGTGGCGGTCATCTGGGGATGGAAGCAGTTTCCCGAAACGTGGTAAGTCTCAGGACCGGCGGGGATGATATTTTTCACCTGCGGCGCCACGCTCGCGACCGTCACCTCAAAGGGCGCGCTCGGCATTGAGCTGACGCTCCCCAAGGGTGGATTCTGAATACGGAGACGGTACTTGCCTGCCGTTGTAAAGACACCGGTTTGAAACGCGAAGGTAGAGGAATCTGGAACGTAGGTCAACTGCGTCGTCCCGGACAAGGTTGCCAGTAGCGCGTCCTCTTCAGTGAGGATGCTGACGCTGAACCCATTCTGGAGCCCATTTGCGACGACCGTGATCACCTGCGTCGGAGTGCTCAGCGGAATTGGCGTGGGCGTGACAGTGAGAATGGCAGGCGGGGTGATGGGGATCGCGGGACTTACGGCGATCGGCGCCTTCAACATCCGCGCGCAGGCCGCGATTACAGTCGCATTGCTGACCATTTGCGCGTTGTGCTGGTTGGTCACCGCGTTGTACATCGCCATACCGATGGTTTCGGCCATCAGCGTGTCCAGCATGCTTTTCGTTTCGGAGGGCGAATTCCCGACGACATGCGTCATGGTCTGGGTAAACGAGTCGGTGATCTGATCATTCACGGTTCCGTCCTGTTCATACAGCATGGTCCACCTCGTCGAAGAACGAAGATCTTATTAGAGCGAGTGAGGTCAATTTATCCGCCGGCAGCGGTGGCCATCTTGGCAAGTACAAACCCGAGCGCTGCGATCTCGATCTGCTGTACGGCCTGCTGGGCTTCCGCAGCGTTGTACATGATGAGTCCGATGGAGTGGGCGCCGGCTGCTTCGGCAAACCCCATCGTCAGAGCCGAGCTCTGCGAAAGACGCATCACCGGAACCGTGCCGGGCGTTGAGTTCGATGCAGGCATCTCGGATCCTTAGCGGAAAGTAGGGAGGCCGCTCCGGCGGTTGCGGGCCGGAGCGGAGTTCTTGCCAAACCAAGGCGCGCTAAGAGCTCAGTATCTTGGCGGTCGCGTCGCCCGTAGAGGCCGTATCGATCGAGTACAGCGTGGCGACTCCCATCACCGTCGCGGCCTGCGCGGTGATGTTGTTCTGCTGCTGCGCGGTCGTTGCGTTGTGGGCAGCATTCGCGAGCGCCTGCGCAGTCGCCTGGTAAAGGTTCGCCATTGCCATCGCGGGTGCATCAGCCAGCACCTTTACGTTGGCCTGCGTAACCGAATCGGTGATCTGGTTGTTTACGGAAGTAGGAAATGCCATGTTGTTCTCCTCAAGGATGAAATCTGTGGTGAATTTTGCTGCGTGCTTGAAACTGTCTCAGCCGCTTGTTGCTTGCCGAGGTGAAAGGTGGCGGACCTGCTATCTCGAAAAAATCTTTGCCGTCGCTTCACCGGTCGTCGCGGTGTCGATGGAGTACAGCGTAGTGACCCCCATTACTGTAGCCGCCTGCGCGGTGATGCTGTTTTGCTGCTGGGAGCTGGTGCTGTTGTGAGCGGAGTTGGCCAATGCCTGTGCCGTCGCCTGATAAAGATTCGCCAAAGCCATTGCCGGCGAAGATCCAAGAACTTCCAAGTTCGCCTGAGTCACCGAGTCGGTGATCTGGTTGTTGACTGACGTAGGAAAGGCCATTCCGTTCTCCTAAAGGTTTTCTCGAGCCAGGTTTCGGGCCGGTGAGCCAAGGCTAAGTGGTTGGCGTCCAGGGAACTAGGACGGGATTACGATGTTCGAAAAAAAGACTTCACGAAACTCGGATAGTAGATTTCCCCGTATTTCACGGCTTGCTGCCTGATATTGCCGACGCCTTTGGTTTCTGCGCCAGGATGATGGCGCACGCCGTGGCCGAGATCGCCATGGTTACGTTGCTGCCCTGCAACTGCAGCATGGTGGCATTGTTGGCCGCGTTGCCCATCGCCTGGGCCACAGCCTGATAAAGCAGCGTAGCCGCCATCGCGGGCGAGGAGGCAAGCGTCATCACACCGGCCTGCGACACCGAATCGGTAATCAGGTTATTGACCGCGGTAGGGTATGCCATCAGCTGGCGCTCGCGGAGGTGAAGCTCTTAGGAAAGCTGGAAGCAACCTTCACTGCGGCGCCAGTGGCAGCGGTAAATTGAGTCACGCCGTTTTTGGCAATCTTCGCCGCCTCGTCAATGACATCCTTCCCCTTGGCATTGCCGGCGATCACCATGGCGATTCCGATTCCGGCCGCGGTGGAGCTGATGGTGTTCATACTGCGGAGAAAGTCGGTGGCGTCCTGGATCGCGATTGCCGCCGACTGCGCAACCGACTGGTAGGCGCGGCCGGCAGCGGCAAGCTGAATATTGGCTGCCCTCATGCCTGGGTCGCGGGCGGCGAAACGACCGCGTCAGCGGAAGCCACTGGCGATCCCTGCTGCTGCTTTTGCCGTTGCGCTTCGTAAAGCGCCGCAGCCGTCGCTATCTCCGCGATCTCCTCGGTGCGCTGCACCCCCGAGACCGCCAGGTCGGCGATGCGATGCGCGGCGGCAACAATCTGTTCCATCCCTTGATGGCTGGCGAAAAGCTGGCTGGTTTCTTCGCGCAACAGGTCGCGGGCCTCGCTGACCGACTCACGCACCTGGCGGCCGGCCTGCGCCATGCGAACCCCGGAAACTCCCGAACGGCCGGCACGCGGCGGCGAAATGACCTCCCCCACCGGCGGCCGCGCCGGGGCCGCGGTCTGCTCCGGCTGGGCAACGGGTGGAGCGGGTTGGGTTGGCGCTGCCGCGGCCGGGGCCGTCACCCCCTGGCTATGTTGAATCAACTCATGAAAGCGTTTCAGGTTCGCCTTCATGAGGTCGCCCCGGTGCACCCCGGAACGCGCACTCCTATGGGAACCCGTCCTCAGCGTCGGCTTACGTCGGATCGACATCGGCAGTTTCCTCCAAACTGATCCAGGCGGTGATTCCAATTACATGCCCAGGGGCAGGACGTTCAGGCCAACGACCTTGTCGATTTTGGTCGTGCCGCTGCCGGTCGTGCCGGTTGACAGACTGTACAGTGTCGACACGCCCTGAACGTTAGCCGCCTGCGACGTCGTGACGTTCTGCTGCTGGAGAGTCGTCGCATTGTGTGCGGCGTTGGCAAGAGCCTGCGATGTGGCGACAAACAGGCTGCCCATACTCATGGCGGGCGCATCGCCCAGCACTTTCAAGTTAGCCTGCGAGACGGAATCAGTAATCTGGTTATTGACGGATGTGGGAAACATGAAGCTCCTTTCGGGTTGTCTTATCGACTAATGGGTTGGGGTTAAGGGTGCGCTTCAGAGCCCGCGTACTGGCGGCGGACTCAGGATCGCTTCCGTGGCCATGGCCGTTGAAGCCGTATCCAGCGAGTACAGAGTTGTCACACCCATGGTGGTTGAGGCCTGGGCCGTCACATTGTTCTGCTGCTGCGACGTGGTCGCGTTATGGGCCGAGTTGGCAAGCGCCTGCGCGGTAGCCTGGAACAAGCTCGCCAACGCCATCGCGGGTGCGTCCCCCAGAACCTTAACGTTTGCTTGCGTGACGGAATCGGTAATCTGATCGTTGACGGACGTTGGAAACGCCATGCTGTTCTCCTTTTGAAAGAGATCGTAGACCGGTCGGCCTGCGAATCCCATCTGTGTGTGAACCGTAATCCAAACCGCTTCGGCGACACTTGGACAAACCTACGTTCTTCGTTTCCACGATTCCACCGCATTTCTCGCGGCAGGCGTGGGACGTCCAGAGGTCCGCTGGCCGGCGCGAACGGAGCCGGTCCGCGGCGAACCGCTCAGTCCCGTTATCGGTGGGACAACGGGGGCTCCCCTACCTGGTAAAGCACCCCTCCGGTAACGCCGGTTGGCATCGAGCGCAGCCGCCGTTCCGGCCAGTGCATCATCCAGCAAATCGGTGGTGATGTGTTCTTCTTCCCAGTCGATCAAGTGTCCTTTGCTTCCGGAGCTAGCGGGACTGGGCTGGCATTGCGGGCCTGCCGCGGGATGGCCAGACACCCAGTGCGAAGCGGCCCTGGCGGTCCGAGTTCCCAAAGCGGAATGCCGGCGCGGCGACCTTATCAACACAGCGACTCTCTTCTTTTTACGTCGAATGGCCATGCTTCACTCCGTTGCGAAACGCCGCGGCGCTTGATGGATCAGGCGCTCGACCATGTACGTCCACGCGTCGATTTCTTCATTGGGAATCGCCGCCGCCATCCTCTCGGGCCTTCCTTCCCACGCCGGAACGGCAGCAGGATCGACCACCGGCAATTCAGCACGCTGTTGCGGTGATCCATATTCCCGCGCAGCCAGCTCGGGGCATCGCTCTCGCCACTGCGCAAACGTCTCCAGCTCCTCGGCGATCGCCCGTTCGACTCTAGCGATCTGAATCACGAGCGGCTTCCATCTATGCTCGCGCAGGTCGTCCCAGGTTCCCTTGCGATCGGCGAACAAGCCGTCCCACCGCGGATCCTCCAGCATCATCAACTGCCGCTTCATCGTCCTGTGCCAGACCGAAATCTCGACGTCGTTGCGCAGTTCAAAGGCGACTGCCCGGCAGAAGCCTGGCGTAAACTTCTCGCATCCCATCACCTCCTGCAAAGCTGCTCGGAAGCACGATCCCGTCAGGTCCATCAGCGACTCATGGTACTCCGCCCACTCGGGGCTGTAGATATAGCCCTCGCGAGGCATATCCTTGCACTCATCGCCGGCCAGGTCGTCTCCGACTCGTGCATCTTTCGGCCGATGCCGCCACACGCTCCGCTGCTGTCTGGCGTGTGCGAGGTCGCTCAGCGCGGCCAGCGCACCACGCAGCGCCTTGTTCGCGATGAGGTACAGAAACGCCACCGCCCGCAGGTTGTTGTAGCTCATTCCGCTTGGGTCGATATCGCGAATATCCGCTGCGATGCCCCGCTCCGCCAGCGTCTCGGCGCCAAAAACCCGCAACATATAGTTGTTGCACGCACTCGCGACCAGGGAATTCCAAAACCAATCCGTCACCAGCTGCTCCGGGCTCGCGTTTCCGTCGTGCTCCTCCAGCGCTGCATCCTCGAGGCCCTTATCGGTCCGCGGCAAACGTACCTTGGCCATGTAGAGAAAGTAACCGGCCAGAGTCATGGGCATATTCACCTGGGTCATGTAGCGCCCATCCCAATCTCGCTGACCCCGGCCGACGATGGTCGCCCCGACATACTGTTCCCAATCCCTATCGTTGTTGAGATACCGATGCAGCGCCGCGATCAAGTTCATGCCCTTGTCGGCGTTTTTTCCCGTCAGCTGTCTCCCCACCTCCAGCCACGAGGCAAATTGCGGAGCGACCGCGCTCTGAGGACAAAGCGACCGTACCTCCACCGTGAACGGGTCTAGCGGGTCACACCACCGGCTGCGCATCAGTTCCAGAGTGATGCCGTCGAAGGTGGGCGACGCAGTTCCTTCCATTGAGAGCGCCAGAGCCTGCGCAAGCTGGTGTTCCGCGGCAAAGGCCTGGTCAATCGTCGCGAATGACATCGGACCTGTCACCAGCTTCAGCACCATGCCGGAGTCGCTCGCAACCCTCCATACCGGTGCTGCCTCCGTCCCGGGATTAATCTTTAGTACATCGACGTTGGTGAAGGCAAAGACGGAGCAATCGTGCGTGCAAAACCCGATGTCAAACGTGTAAACGTTGCCGCGAATATCTTCGCCGTCGTCAGTCAGGAAGATCGCTACGGGCGGCGAGTCATTTGTCGCAAAAGTGTTTCCCACGTAGCCATGTCCTCGGGACACAGTGCTTCAGACCGCATTCTCCGGCCATACCTCCGCCGCCCATGAGTGTCTGATCCACAGAATTGGTCAGCGGAACCAGCCTGCGTCCGGTTCCGCCGCCGCCCCCACCGCCGCCCGTCAGCTCGCCGGCAAAAGTTCGGCGATGCAGGCCAGTTGCACGGTCTTCTTCGCGAGGTCCGGCGTAATCACGAAGGAATCGGTTGGATGCTCAAACTTCCAGCCCAGCCCGGTGAGGACCAGCGTGACCCGAAGCTTATGCGAGACGATGATGATGTTAATTCGGTCGCCAAGATCGTACTGGTTCTCTTCCACGCGCGAGCTGTAGGGCGGGAGTTCGAAGTAATTGCCCCCGTCCAGAAAACTCCACTGCTGAATCTGACCCGAGGTGTTAGCCCAGGTAAACCAGAAGTTGTTCATAGGTGATCCTTTCCTTGGTGAAAACATGAGAAATGGTATCGAAAGCGAGACACCAGACGGGCCGACCGCGATTTCCCGTAGCATAGGTTAGGGCGGGTCACCCTACTTGGACTAAATTACGATTCCCGCAAAATATCGCGCACTCGACCGTCACTGGCTTATCTTCAAACCTTCCTCTTGGGTCTTTTCGCACGCTGCCATCGCCTCCAGCCTGCATAGGTTCAAGTAGTGCCTGCACACATTATCGGCAAGTTCGACCGTTCAGGCGTTTTCGGGTCCACTGGACGTGGTCGGAGTCAGGCGCTGGAGAGTAAGGTGCGGTTTGCCGACGTCCATGTAAGTCATCTGTCAAGCGGAGGCATGGGTGTCCCGGGCACGCTCGGGAGAGCGTGCAAGTCATCACTTCCAGGATGCTCAACGCGCAACGTATGCCTCCCGGCATCGGTTCC
>Ga0210406_10002075_pt1 | contig 23430 bp, 18 predicted proteins | sample IncBWC30MmetaG_FD_155454 | JGI IMG/M metagenome (GOLD analysis project Ga0210406, IMG submission 155454) | Forest soil microbial communities from Barre Woods Harvard Forest LTER site, Petersham, Massachusetts, United States - Inc-BW-C-30-M | ecosystem: Environmental > Terrestrial > Soil >...
GAAGGACGCGGCGCGCCATGTCTCCATGCAATTGGGCTATCGCGCTCCGCACCGCCGAGTTGGTGTATAAACAGTTTCCGCGCAAGAATTCCGCATGAGCAGCAACGACTCCATCCCGGAAATTGTTCGACACTACGCGGACATAGACGAATCTTCCCGTCTGCGACTGGTTGGTTTCAACTCGAACACGCTCGAACCCAGGAACTGATTCTCCGTCATCTCCCGCCAGCTCCCGGCCACAATCATTGACGCCGGCGGAGGCGCAGGAGCCTATGCCTGCTGCCGAGCCTCGAGCGGTTATCAAGTGCATTTTCTGGATCCTGTTCCGAAGCGCCTTGAGCAGGCGCGGGCATCATCTGTTCGGCAGGCCGAACAATCCTCTCGCGTCTGCGGAAGTTGGCGACGCGCGCCACCTGCCCACGGCGATGCCACTGCCGATGCAGTTCTGCTTCTCGGTCCGCTCTACCCTCTCGTCGAAAGGGAAGACCGGCTCGCCTGTTTGCGGGAAATTCAGCGCGTTCTGCGCCCAGGAGGTTGAGTGTGGGGCGCCGCCATCAGTCGTTTCGCGTCGTTGTTCGACTCACTGTCGAGCGCATTCTTCGATGAACCCGTGTTTCGCACCGATCCTGGCACGTGATTTGGACGACGGTCAGCATCGCAACCCTACCAACAATCCCGTCTACTTCACCGACGCGTTCTTTCATCGTCCAGAAGAACTATCGCAGGAGTTTCGCAGCGCCGGTTTTCGAGCGCCAGGGTTGTTAGCCATCGAAGGCCCCGGTGGGTTGGCGCGCGACTTCGACCGCTTGTGGAGCAATCCGAAACAGCGTGAGCGCCTGTTGGACGCAGTACGCAAAGTCGAAAGTGAGCAGGTTGCGCTGCGTGCGAGTTCGCACATCATGGCGATCGCAAGAAAGTAGACGCAGCAAGTCTGGCCCCTTTCCGTTTTTCCAAGTTCTAATACTTCACGATCGCCGCGAACGACTTCGGATCCAACGACGCGCCGCCGACCAGCGCACCATCAATTTCCTCTTGCGACATGAGCGCCGCGGCGTTTTCCGGTTTCACGGACCCTCCGTACAGGATGCGCAGCTTCCCGGCGAACTCTTCGCCGAAGATCTCAGTCGCCTCGCCGCGGATCACCGCGTGTGCCTCGGCCGCGAGTTCGGGCGTGGACGTCTTGCCCGTACCGATCGCCCACACGGGCTCATAGGCAACGATCATCTTTGCTGCTTTCTTTGCGGACACAGCATGGAACGCGCGCACGCACTGGCGCCGCAACACATCGTCCGTGAGCCCGGCCTCACGCTCTTGCAGCACTTCGCCCACGCAGCAAATCGGGATGAGTCCCGCTTCCAGCGCGGTCTTCAAGCGAAGATTCACCGTGTCATCGGTCTCGCCAAAATACTGTCGCCGCTCCGAGTGGCCGATGATCACGTGCGTCACCCCCACCGCAAGCAACTGCGGCGCGGAGGTCTCGCCCGTGAACGCCCCCTCTTCCTTCCAGTGGACATTCTGTCCGCCGATCGCGACATTCGATCCGGTCGCCTTCTCAATGGCTGCCGGCAGGTCCAGAAACGGCGGGCACACTACGATTTCGTCACGCGTGTGATCGGCAACCAGCGGCAAAAAGTCGCGGAAGAACTCGTGAGTCTGATCGGGAGTCTTGTACATCTTCCAGTTAGCGGCCATTACTTTGGTTCTCATGGGTGAGCCTTTTCAATCCTGAATGGGAAAGTATTATTCGAGAGATGGAGCTTTTCAGCGGCGCGCTGGTACGCACGCACCGTCGAGATGTCAAAGAGAACAAAGCGGCAAAGCGTCACCTGCTTCGCGGATGCGAGCGCCTGCACCGTCGCAGAAATCGCAATCGGCGCTGCCTCCGTCACCGGATACCCATAGGCGCCTGTGGAGATCGCAGGAAATGCCACCGAAGCGAGAACATGCTCATCGGCAACACGAATCGACTCGCGGTGACAGCTTCCCAGCGCTTCGGCTTCGCCACGTTCGCCTCCGCGGTAGATGGGCCCGACCGTGTGGATTACGTGCCTGGCCGTGAGCCGTCCGCCCGAAGTGATAACCGCTTCGCCTGCGGGCAGGGTTCCAATCTTGCTCACGATCTGACGGCATTCGGCGAGGATGGCAGGACCTCCAGCATCATGAATCGCACCGTCCACGCCGCCTCCACCCAGCAGTGACGAATTCGCGGCATTTACGATTGCATCGGTACTCTCTTCCGTGATATCGCCTGGGCCGTGGATCTCAATCGCCTTGCCACCATCGAAGACGAGCCGAATTGTGAAGCGTCTTATGCCGGTGTCGGGCATCACTGGTCAGTCCGTCCGTTCAACGCCGAGGGCGAGATGCCCTCGGGACAGCCGGCGGGACGCCGGCGCTACTCAACAAGTCACTTCTTGTCCGACAACGCCTCGACTCCCGGCAACTTCTTTCCTTCCAGGAATTCGAGCGACGCACCGCCGCCGGTGGAAATATGCGTTATCTTGTCGGCAACATTGGCTGCGTGCACCGCGGCAACCGAATCGCCGCCGCCCACAATTGAAATGGCGCCGCCATTGTCGGCCACAGCGTGCGCGATTTTGAATGTCCCCCGCGAGAATCCCGGAACCTCAAATACCCCCATCGGCCCGTTCCACACAATCGTCCGGGCCGTCGAAATTTCCTCCGAAAACAATTCAATCGTCTTAGGACCGATATCGAGCGCCATCTTGCCGGCCGGAATCGGCTGTCCTTCGCCAATCTGCTGTACCACCGCATTGGCCTCCGGTTTGATCGCGACGACATGATCGATCGGCAACAGGAATTTAAGATTCCGCTTCTTTGCCTCCGCCAGCAACTGCTTCGCCAGTTCCACTTTGTCGGCTTCGAGCAAAGACGTTCCGATCTCGTGTCCCTGCGCCTTCAGGAATGTGTAGGCCATCCCTCCGCCGATAATCAGCGAGTCCACCTTGTCCATCAGATTCCTAATCACTCCAATCTTGTCGCCAACCTTGGCGCCGCCGAGAATGGCAACAAACGGCTGCTCCGGATGCCCCAAGGCCTTGCCCAGGTACTTCAATTCTTTTTCCATCAGCAACCCGGCAGCACATTGCTTCATGAATTTGGTCATGCCCACGGTGGATGCGTGCGCCCGATGCGCGGCGCCGAACGCGTCGTTGACGTAGTATTCCGCCAGATTGGCGAGCTGCCGGGAGAACTTCTCGTCGTTCGCCTCCTCTTGGACGTGGAAGCGTAAGTTTTCCAGCAGAAGCGTCTGTCCCTTCTCCAGTTGAGTTGCGACTTCCTCAGCTTCGGGCCCAACACACTCAGGACAGAATCCCACGTTCTCTCCGCGCGCCAACTCCTTGTCAAGCAGCATACGCAGCCGCTCGGCCACTGGCTTCAGGCTCATCTTCGGATTGGGCTTGCCTTTGGGACGGCCCAAGTGCGACGCCAGGATCAAGCGCGCTCCATGGCGCAGAGCATATTCGATGGTCGGCAGTGTTTCGCGGATCCGGGTGTCGTCCATGACGCGCCCATCCTCCAGTGGCACGTTGAAGTCGACGCGTACAAATATTCGGTTGCCATTGAGCGGAAGATCACGAATGGAAAGCTTGGCCATGGCTGGTCGTCCTTCGTACAGGGTTTTGGGAAATAGCGGGTGCCCCAACCCAACCGCGCCTTTTGCGGCTAGGTTGGGTTCGGAACTCGTTACAGGCCCTTGCTGGCAATGTAGTTGATCAGGTCGCGCACGCGGCAGGAGTATCCCCACTCGTTGTCGTACCAGGAGATCACCTTCACGCAATTGCCGCCGACCACGAGGGTCATAGGCGCATCGACGATCGAAGAGAAAGAGTTGCCTTTGAAGTCGGAGGAAACCAGTTCCTGCTCTTCGTACGCGAGATAGCCCTTCAGCGGCCCGGACTCAGTTGCCTTCTTCAGCGCCGCGTTCACCTCTTCCTTCGTCGTTTTCTTCTCGACCCAAACGACCAAGTCAACTACGGAAACGTTCGGTGTCGGCACGCGCATGGAGAAGCCATCGATCTTGCCACCCAGTTCCGGAAGCACGAGCTTCAGCGCCTTGGCAGCGCCAGTGGTCGTCGGAATCATCGACAACGCCGCCGCTCGAGCCCGCCGCAGATCCTTGTGCGGGAAGTCGAGGATGACCTGATCGTTGGTGTAGGAGTGAATCGTCGTCATCGTGCCGCTGACGATCTTGAACTGATCTTGCAGAACTTTCGCGACGGGCGCGAGGCAGTTCGTCGTGCAGGAAGCGTTCGAAATAATGTGATGCTTGGCTCCATCGTATTTCTCGTGATTCACACCCAGCACCAGCGTGATGTCTTCATTTTTTGCGGGAGCCGAGATGATCACTTTCTTCACCGACCCGCGCAGATGCTTCTTGGCGTCGTTCGCATCGGTAAAGCGGCCGGTCGACTCGATCACGACCTGCGCCCCGACGGATTCCCACGGCAGGGCCGCCGGGTCCTTTTCTTTGAAGACCTTGATGGTCTTGCCGTCGACCGTGATGCTGTCAGAACCAGCCGAAACTTGATTGGGAAGGTTGCCGAGAACCGAGTCGTACTTCAGAAGATGGGCTAGCGTTTTTGGATCCGTCAGGTCATTGACCGCGACGAAATCCAGGTTTGAATCTTTCAGCGAAGCCCGCAGGACGTTGCGGCCAATTCTTCCGAAGCCATTGATGCCAACTTTAATTGCCATGTTTCCTCCGTAATTTTAGGAAGACGAAATAAGATTTGGTTGACGTTGAGTTGTAAACAGATGATGTTAGCAGGGAATTGGAAGAGGCGTAAACGTGCACGACATTACTTTGGACGGTTTCGATTCTCGATCACGAACTCCCGTGCGCCGCGTCACTGACATGGACCATGAATATTCGGTTCGAGTAGCCCCGGCATCCTGCCGGCTCTAGTGCGGGCGTCTCGCCCGCACACCCGAAAAGCGCCCATCAGTTCGCTGGTTCCAGTGATGAGCTTCGATCAGCGAATACCGGGTAACCCTTCACTCCACGCTCACGATCAATTGTGACCCAAATTGTGACCCAAATCACATCCCATTCAGCCGCACGGGCTTATACCCAGAAGTATGGATCTGTCTCTAGCGCCCGAGACCTCCGCCGCGAGCAGGCAATGCCACGCCGACCATTCCCCAGGTGGTCAGGCATTCGCTGAAAAAGATTTTGTTTCCCACCGATTTTTGCCCGGCTTCTAGCGTCGCCTTGGCCTTAGCCCTGGCGCTGGCGAGAACCTATGGCTCGACTCTTCTACTCGCGCATACCATATCTCCGGAGCCGCATCGCCAGTTGATAGCCGATCGATTATCAGCGCCGGATGATCGTTTGCGGGAAGATGCTCGTCACAAACTCAGCAACTTCACAGGCAGCCTGGGCGCTACTTCATTTAAAGGTTTGCTCGAGCCGGGCGATCTAGAAGCTGTGCTTCCGACGAATCATTCACGAGCACGACGCCGATCTGGTAGTTCGGGGCACGCGTGGCCGTCGTGGCGTCAGCAAATTGATGCCGGGCTCCGATGCCGAAGGAATCGATCGCTCCGCCTCTCGCTCCAGTGCTCACGGTAGGTTCGGGGGTCCACTCGAGCGTAGACTGGAAGTTGAACCGCATCCTGTGTCCGGTCGAGGTTGCTGAAGACCCGGAACCTGTGCTGCATTGCGCGCTCGCCCGGGCAGAGGGGAGAGCCAGGCGGAACTCGTCGGCCTGCAAGCCATCCCACTTGTTCGGTGGCAACACCGTGCCGTCGTGCAAGAGCGCTCGAGCCGCGCCCTCGAATCATTGATGGCAGCCGACGCGCAAGACTGGTGTAAGCCTGAGTACTTGGTCCGCTGGGAGCATCCGGTCGAAGTGATCCGGCAAACGTCCGAGCAGGGCGAGCCCGACCTGATCGTCATGAGCGTTCATAAAGCGCGCGTATCGGCACGGGTGTTGCACCCACCGTGGCCGGTCGCTTCCGAAGTGTGTCAGTCGGGCCGGGCGTCCGGTGTTGACAGTACCGGTTTGATGTTGCAACGAGTTTGAGTTCGAAACGCCGCAACCTGCCGTGTGAGAGTCATGCAGTGGCTGGCGTCAACCAGCATGGAGGAAATCATGTCGGTCAGCAGGCAGCAGGCGCTCGACTATCACAACGGGTCTCGTCCGGGGAAAATCGAAGTCACACCGACCAAGCCCTGCCGCACGCAGCGCGATCTTAGTCTGGCCTACACGCCGGGTGTGGCCGTGCCTTGTCTCGAAATCCAGAAGAATCCGCAGGATGCTTTCAAATACACCGGCCGCGGAAATCTGGTCGCCGTCCTGAGCAACGGAACCGCGGTGCTCGGCCTGGGCGATATCGGCGCTCTCGCTAGCAAGCCGGTCATGGAAGGCAAAGCTGTTCTCTTCAAGCGCTTTGCCGATGTCGATGTCTTCGACATCGAAGTCAACAGCCACGATCCCGAACAGATCATCAAACTCTGCCAACTGCTCGAGCCCACATTCGGGGGCATCAACCTCGAAGACATCAAAGCCCCCGACTGCTTTCAGATCGAAGAGGCTCTTCGCAAAACCATGAGGATTCCTGTATTCCACGACGACCAGCACGGCACTGCGATCATCTCCGGAGCGGCCTTGCTCAATGCTCTCGAAGTAGTTGGCAAGGACATTCACACGGTCCGTGTCGTCTTCAACGGTGCTGGAGCTGCCGGCATCGCCTGCGCCGAGCATTATGTACGCCTCGGAGTAAAGCGCGAAAACATCATCCTCTGCGACACCAAGGGCGTCGTCTACCGGGACCGCAAGGATGGCATGAACAAATACAAAGAACGCTTCGCACAGGATACGAAGCTGCGCACGCTATCAGAAGCCATGGCCGGTGCTGACGTTTTCGCCGGGCTCTCGGTAAAAGACGCAATCAATCAAGACATGGTTCGCTCCATGGCCGGCGATCCGATCGTATTTGCCCTGGCGAATCCCTATCCCGAGATCAGCTACGAAGATGCCAAGGCTGCCCGCAACGATGTCATCATCGCCACCGGACGCTCCGACTATCCCAACCAGGTCAACAACGTGCTCGGATTTCCCTTCATTTTCCGCGGAGCGCTCGACGTCCGCGCCACGGCCATCAACGAGGCAATGAAGCTGGCCGCCACCCACGCGCTGGCCGATCTTGCCAAGGAGGATGTTCCCGATTCCGTTTGCCGAGCGTACGGCGTGGCGCGCCTGCAATTTGGCCGCGAGTATCTCATTCCCAAGCCGTTCGATCCGCGCGTTTTGATGTGGGAAGCGTCCGCCGTAGCCGAAGCCGCCATGGTCAGCGGAGTCGCCCAAGAGCTGGTCGATCTCAAGACCTATCGTTCTCAACTTGAGCGTCGATTGGGAAAGGCCTACGAAGTTTCGCGCACCATGATCCACAAGGCGCAGGCCAATCCCAAGCAAGTAGTCTTTCCCGAAGGCGATAACGAAAAAATCCTGCGTGCCTGCCACGTGTTGGTCGAAGAAAAGATCGGGCATCCGATCCTGCTCGGCGATCCGGCCAAGATCCGGGCTCGGGCCCAGGAATACGGTGTGGATCTCGACGGGATGCAGATTGTCGATCCGGCGACCTCTGACCACCGCGTAAACTACATTCCCGAGCTATTCCGTCTACGCCAGCGCCGCGGAGTCACGCTCCAGGAAGCCGAAACGCTGATCAATAACCGCAACGTTTTTGGCTCCATGATGGTGCGCATGGGCGATGCCGACGCGCTCGTCTCCGGCGTGACCCAGCATTTTCCCGATACGATCCGGCCCGCGCTGCAAATTGTTCGCATGCGTGAGGGCCTGCATCGCGTCTCCGGCTGCTACTGCGTCATCACCCGTAAAGGAGAAGTATTCTTTCTCGCCGATGCCAGCGTGAACATCGAGCCTACCGCCGAAGACCTGGTCGAGATTGCGCTTTGCACCGCTCACATGGCGCGACGCTTCGATCTCATTCCCCGCGTTGCGATGCTGTCGTTCTCCAGCTTCGGCGGAGTTGATCATCCCATCTGCACCAAAGTGCGCAAGGCAGTAGAAATGATCAAAGTTGCCGACCCCACGCTGATCGTCGATGGAGAAATTATGGCTGACGAAGCACTTTCTCCAGAGATTATCGAAGAGCAGTATCCCTTTAGCTCCTTGAAGGGCGGCGCTAACGTACTCATTTTCCCTGACCTTGCTTCGGCCAACATTGCAACTAAACTGGTGGCGAAGATCGGTGGCGGCGAACTCATCGGCCCGATTCTCATGGGAATGAGTCGTCCGGTCCACGTGCTGCAACGTTCCGCCACGGTCGAAGTGGTCGTAAACGTAGCGGCGATCGCGGTCGTCGATGTGCAGGAGAGCGATACCTACACGCATCCTCAAGTGCATGTCTCAGCCGAACCCGACCTAGTAGGCGAAGACTAAAGTTGAGAGAAGATTGATAAGCTGAAAGAGTAGCGCCGGCGCCCCGCCGGCTGTCCCGTGGTCGTCTCGACTGCGGGATGTCGCCGGGGCAGCCGCGTCAGGAGGGAATTCGCGCATGTCGACGCTTTGGAAGTCGCGTTACGCGCAGCGTACTCTCGGAGTCAAGAGCTCCGCCATCCGTGAACTTCTCAAAGTCACGGAGAAGCCGGAGGTCATCTCTTTCGGCGGAGGCCTTCCCGCTCCCGACGTGTTCCCGGTGAAGTGCTTCGAAGAGGCTTGCCACAAAGTTCTCACCGAACATGGCCCAGAGGCCCTGCAGTACGGCACCACCGAAGGCTATCAACCGCTGCGCGAAATGATTGCGCGCAACCTCGCCGGCTACGGCATCGTCGCCAGCGCGGAGAACGTCCTCATCACTTCCGGTTCGCAACAGGCGCTCGACCTGATCGGCAAACTTTTGATCAATCGCGGCGACCGCATACTCGTCGAAGCTCCTACATACCTCGGCGCCCTGCAGGCCTTCAACGTGTACGGTGCGCAATACGTGTCCGTCCCCGTCGACGACGACGGCCTGCTCACTGATCAACTCGATTCCAGTCTTCGCGCCGGCCCCAAGTTCATGTACGTCGTGCCGAACTTTCAGAATCCAGCGGGCGTGACGTTGTCGGAAGGCCGCCGGCACCAATTGATTCTTCTCGCCGACAAATACGGCATTCCCATCGTTGAAGACGATCCCTATGGCCAGTTGCGTTACGAAGGCGACCACATCGCGCCGCTGGTCGTGCTCGATCGAGAGAATCTTCACCGCGACAACGGCTTCACTCTCGGCAACGTCATCTACCTCAGCACATTCTCAAAAACCTTGGCGCCAGGCATCCGACTGGCCTGGATCGTTGCTCCCGAGGACGTGATCGTCAAACTGGTGCAACTGAAGCAGGCCGCCGACCTTCACACCTCCACTTTCAATCAATACGTTGCCTACGAAGTCGCGCGCGACGGCTTCCTCGACCAGCACGTCAAGCTGATTCGCCAGGTCTATCGCGAGCGCAGGGACGCCATGCTTCACGCTTTACACGAGCACTTCCCGCCGGAAGTGACCTGGACTCATCCCAAAGGAGGCCTCTTTCTTTGGGTCACGATGCCCGAGGGAACCGACAGCCAGTCTGTGTTCCGGGCAGCGTTGGCGAAGAATGTCGCCTTCGTGCCCGGCGAAAGCTTCTATGCCGAGGATAACGTCCACGAAGGCGGCCGCCACATGCGCTTGAATTTCTCGCACTCACAGCCGGACCAGATCCACGAAGGCATCCGTCGTCTCTCAGTCGCCGTAAAGATGCAACTGCGCGGAAGCCATCACCCCGCAGTCGCCGGATCAAAATAACGTAGCGCCGCCGTCCCGGCGGCTGTAGCGGCGTCGTGCCGCCCGCGCATCCACGCGGGTGGCTGGAACTGCCATCTAACGGAAATGTTCCGCCGCCGGTATCCCGAGCTCGTAACGGACCGCGCCCCGGAGGCGAGGCGGATCGTGTAGCCGCGCAGTCTCCCCCGAGATTCGCCGCGAATGGGAAGGATCCGACTTCAGTCGGGGATTAGTTCCGCGCAATCTGCGCCGGCTTCAGCCGCTGAAGCTCGCTTTACACTGATCGCCGCGAAAAAACCTGGCTTGGGGTGGCACAGGGCTTCAGCGCTGCGATCAAGCAGGTCCATTGAGGAAGGCTTCAGCCCCTGGGTACTTCGTTAAGGCGTTGTCGTAGTCGCAGCCCGCCCCGGGCCAACCCTTCGGAACGTCCCGGACTCGCCTTCATTCTCACCACCAGACTATCGTCTTGCCGCTTGGTCGCCAAATCCAGCGCTCGACGTGCCGTGCTCACAGCCTCTGGAATCGCGTCCGGTGTCGGAATTAAGTAGCCGCAAGCATCTCCAGAATTGCAGGTTCCCGCACTCCAAAGCCTCGCTGCTTCCTCGAACTGAACAACCGCGCGCGGACGGCTGTCGTTCGCGGCCAGCACGCATGCGAAGTTATACCGGTAGTCGACCGCCTGCGGCGCCAGGACAACCGCCTTGTCCATCTGCACCACGGCATCCTCCAGTCGGACCGCCCGGGCCAGCGCGACTCCAAGCCCGTTCTGCGCGCTCGCCGATTCGGGTTGCAGTTCAATGCCTTGATTCAAATGTTGAATGGCTTCCTCCAGGTGCCCGCCCGTGGCGGCCAGCGCATTCCCCAGATTCGCCCCAGCGGCGTCGCTGGGGACTGAGCTCAACCGACTCTTCGAACTCCGGCAACGCTTCATCGACCCTCCCCGCCACGGCGAGTGTGTCCAGGTTGTTGTGTCCCCTCGGATCTCCCGGAGCTAACACGAGCGCGTTATTCCACGCTAGCACTGCAGCGTCAAACTGCTTCTTATCAGCTAATTGCGCGGATATGTCAAAAAGACGGTAGAACTCGGTCGCAGGCGCGTCGATCTTCTCCAACCCGTCCGGCACGTCGATCGAAGTCACTACGAACTTTCCATCCGGCGAAACCTGCGACATAAAGCCAAACCGCTTCTGTGCAAAATTTTCGCTGAACGCCCTCCAGTGGATGATGCAGTCGTTACTGGTTGAACTCACTTTGTGAATAGGAATCAGCCCGTACAACCCTTTGTCGTTCTGCGGTCCGTCGACATCAATTCCCATCGTCTTCGCGTCGCGCGCCATCGAAAGACAATTCGCGCACCTCGGCAGCCCCTCCATCGCTACCTTGTTCTCCGTTCGCGACACAAAGCGCAGCCACTCCAGTCAGGCTGGTGTCGAGTTCCCAGCTTCATCTTCTCGCCCTGCGACCACAACCGGGTGCCGCGCCTGTGGGTCCGAGAACCTAACCTCAATCCGCCATGTCGTCGCACTCCGTCCGGATCGCGCCGCTGGAACGTCGGGGCAACGATATCCGAAGGGAAGAGCGATCCCTCTGACGGATAGTCGACACTGATGAAGCTCACCGACGATGTTGGTCCGGGGGCACGAAGTGCACCCGCCGGCAGAACGGCTGCAACCGCGACCAGCATCCTCTTCATCGGTACTTCTATCGAACAATTCATCGACAAGATCAGGGATGGAGTGATGACCACGCTATGATCTCAATCACAGGACCAGATTTCACAGGGACATCAGGTTGGGAGGATGTCAGGCTGGCGCGAGGCACGCGCAGACGGGCGCGGCAATCGTTGTCGTGATAAGTTGGGCATGGAGGAAGATACCGAGGCTAACGTCGAGCTTCGATCATGCATCAGACTTCGTAGGCCGGGTTCAGATGGAGATGACGACATACTCCCATCGGCAACGAAGGTCGTCAATGTAAAGATTTCTATTGCGGCGCAGAGAGTTCAAGTTTCGGATCATCTTTAGTCATTTGGACAAGAAGTCCAGAAGAGGATAAGTTAAGTTTATTCATGCCCCTCCACCTCAGGTTTGGACTCATCTTTTTTGCGTTTGCCACCCTGAGTTGGACGTCGTCCGGCTTCGCACAGCTTTCTCAGCAAACACCCCCGCCTAGTCCTGAACGGCAAGGAACGGCCTCGGTTTCAGGGCAAGCGCTTGAACAACCGTCCGGAAGCATCAGCGGAACGATCGTTGATCAAAGCGGCGCCGTCATCGTCGGAGCTCATGTCGTGCTCACTCGTGACGATCAGTCCCCGACCGAGGAGTCTCTATCCGACAACGCCGGGCAATTCTCCTTTGCCAACATCGCCCCCGGCCCTTTCCGTCTGACCATAACGTCTGCTGGCTTCGCGACGCAAACTTCCTCTGGAATCCTGCATGCAGGCGAGATCGCCGCGCTGCCGCAGTTCGCGTTGGCGGTTGATAAGAATGTTACCGAGGTAGACGTCCGACTCACACAGGTTGAAGTCGCAGAGGAGCAAATCAAGGTTGAAGAAAAGCAGCGCGTGCTTGGTGCCATTCCAAATTTTTACGTTAGCTACATTTCCGATGCAGTTCCCCTCACCTCGAAACAAAAGTTCAAGCTTGCCTGGAAGACGGTACAGGATCCATTTACGTTCGTGGTTGTGGGAGGTGCTGCGGGAGTGCAGCAAGCGCAAAATCACTTCCGCGGATACGGGCAGGGCGCAGAAGGATATGCCAAGCGCTTCAGCGCCGGCTATGCCGACACGGTGTCTGGCACGTTCATCGGGGGCGCCATATTGCCATCGCTACTGAAGCAAGATCCGCGGTATTTCTACAAGGGGACCGGGAGCACGGGCTCACGGTTTCAGTATGCGATTGCCAATGCCGTAATCTGCAAGGGCGACAATGGACACTGGCAGCCAAATTACTCGAATATCATCGGAAGCCTGGCCGCGGGCGGTATTTCGAACCTCTACTATCCGGCCCAGGATCGCGACGGCTTGGGATTAACTTTCGATAACGCCGCGATCGGGATTGGCGAAACTGCCATCACCAATCTGTTGCAAGAATTTCTGATCCGGAAGCTGACGCCGAAAAGTCATAGCCACGATCCGGCCAAGCCGTGAGACAACGATTCAAGAACGTATTGTCTTGGCAGAACGTCTTCAGGGGCGTAGGTTTCCAGCGGGGATATCACAAATGGCAATCCTCAGCGCCCGCTAAGGATTGACAGTGTCAACCTGTGGCTGTCTGGCCTTCTTCGAGATCTTGCGGTGAATGTCGGGCCAGAATTCCTTCACTACGATCGTAACCGTGTCTAGCGAGATCTGCGTTGCCCACACGTCAGCTGCGTTCACTAAAGTCCGATCGGACCCAATAAACATGTGCGGGTTCGTCGGGGTGCTGATAAATGTACTCCGAGGATGGTAAGTGAATGTGGAGATCGCGGCCCCGGTAGCGCTGCCAAAGATCTCAGAGTAGTTGAACTGCGAATGGCCCGAATCGGTTCGGGTCACAAGAATACGAGTGACGGCATACCAAGCGCGGCTTCCGAATCCGCCCTGGCTTTTCTGGAAGAACCGTGGATCCTGGTGCAGAACCGACGGAAAAACAGCTCCAACCATGAAATTCTCGACGAGGCTATCGCCAGCCGTGGTCCCGTATCGCTTTCCAAAAGCGCCCCAGCCCTGGCCGTATGCCGGCTCGCTGTTATCCGCCTGGTCGATTGCGGAAAGGATTCCCCACCAGGGAAACTCCACGGGATCGAACGTCGCACGAGCCACCACTGCAAATTTTTGCTTCGTGGTCAGCGGCGGAACCTGGGCCGTATTTTCGACGCTCAAGAAATTTGGCAGGGTATAGAAGAGCCGGTCATTCGAGGTGCCGGCAATTTTGCCTTGGTTGTTGTCGTTCGTGCCCTTCGTACCCTTCTCCTTGTCGGCCGGTGCCTGCTGGTCTTTGGGCGCTGCCGGGTCCGGCGACGGAGCCTGCGGCGGACTCGGTGTCGCTGAATCAGGCTTGGATGGCGGTGTGGTCTGTTGTGCGCCACCGAACACGGGTAAAAGGCTCACAACCGCAAACAGAGCCGCAAATCTTACCGCGAATTGAATAGACAATGATTCCCCCGCACCAGAACGTGTAATTCGATCGAAAGGGTCCTTTTATTCTATCAATGCAAAGGTGATAGCTTGGCGCGGAACGATGCTTTTTACACTGATTTACAAATCCCTTGGGGCGAACTTAAAAAGGGCGGCCCGCCAGAGCCGCCCTTTCCGTTCCGTTCCCGCTTAAAAGTGGAATCCCACCTCCGCGGTCAGAGTGCGCGGTGTAACGTAATGCGTTCCGCTAAAGGTAGAAAGGAAGTTATAAAGCGCATATTTGTTAGTGATGTTGATGGCGGTCAACCGCAGGCTCACCTTGTATTTATCACCTTTAAATACGTTGTCGTGACCGATGGCCACATCGAAAAGACTGCGGGACGCGATCCGCGGAGGATTCTTGTCATCATTCTCGGTGTTTGGAGCCGGCAATTGCAACAATGTCGACCCGAACTGCGACACCGGGCACGGATTCGGCAGGCCTTGCGTCGGAGTGGCGTGCTGCGATCCGCAGAACAGCCCCGCTTCGAATTGCTCGTCTGGACTCAGGGGAGCTCCAAACGAATCCGTCAAAGCAATCGCCGGTTGTCCCGTCGAAGTCGTTGTGGTCTGCGCGCAATTCCCGCCAAAGCAGGGAGCCTGGCCCGCGACCAGTCCACTGTCATAGCGCCAGTTGAATCCGAACCAGGGCCCCATCTTCCACGGCTGATACTGCAAATGTGTGGTCAGATTGAATTTCTCATCGTGATCAATCCGGAACGGAAGCGATCCTCCCGCCAGCACAGCCGAAGGAACCGCGCCCGCTCCACCAATCTGAGGCGTGAAGAACCGCGCCGCCACGCTCGAGAACACCGCGAGCGCCGAAAATCCGTGAAAATTCGGCACGCTCACCCGTCCGGCGTATCCCGGGATCTTCGACCGTTCCCATTCCACCGGAAACGTAATGGGAGTGTTGCCTAGAATGCTGAAGTCATATCCATTGTGCGTGTACTTCCAAATGTACTCGCCGGAGAAAACCACATAGTGACCGAAAGCTTGTTGTATCCCGGCATGGAATTCGTTCCGCCATCCTGGACTCAACGGCGTCACCTGGCCTTGTGCAAAGCATCCCAGAAGCGGGTTTAGAACCCCGTTGTTGCACCCGTCGCTGGCCAGCACAAGGTTCTCGTTGAAAGGTGTCTCCAGCACGCGCGCGTAGGAAACACGCAGCACGGTGCTGGTCTTCTTGATGTTGTACGCCACGCCGAGTCGAGGTTCTGCTTCCCGGTGCGTGCTCAGTCCGTTGTAGAAGTCGCCACGCAATCCCAGGTTCAACGACCAGTTCCCCTTGGTGATATTGTCGCGAATATACAGCGCGAGTTCCTTCACGTCCGTATGGCCGTTGAACGTGTAAAGACTACCGCCGCCCGGCTGGGTCAAGTCAAAGGGCAACAGATTGGTGCATGGCGCCGCAATAGCCTGATGCGTCGCCGCATGGTAGCAGGGAACACCATTCACGTCCGTCAGCGAGGGGAGCAGGGTCGGATCCACAATCCCCAGTTGGTCCCTCTCATCCAGGAACGTCTGCTGATAAACCGCTCCCGCTTTCAGGTTGTGAATTCCTTTGACGTACGACAGATCGGAATGCACTCCGGCGTTCAGGAGCTCGCGATTTTGTCCCACGGTTTCGCGCTGCAGATTCGTCGGCCCCAGGTCGGCGAACGGATTGCCGCTGGGATAGTAGTTGAACTGATCGCGCCGCACGAAAGCGCCCAGCGTGAACACAGCGGTCGAACTGATCAGGCGCGTCCACGAAGGTGCAATGTTGAACGTGTTGATTTGCGATCGCTGGTCTGCCGGGCCCACCGTTTTTCCTTGAGGATCAAGCCCTCGATCGTTCACCACAACTCCATTCCATGCAGTCGCGTTCTGCGAATCAAACGTGTTCGGCGTCTGGAACCAGGAGCGCGTGTACCCGAGATTTAGATGAATTGAATCTGCATTCGACAGCTGATAGTCCACTCGGTCAAATAGATTTTCTTCGTTTCCCTTGTCATGGATCACGGCGAACTCCGGAGGATCGAGAAACCGTCCGCTATTCAAGCCGCTGGCAGACACAAAGTTGCCCCATTTCTTGCCGCCGTACGCGAGATTGAAGTCAACGTTGCTGGTTCCAAACGATCCATACGATGTGGTCAGACTGCCGTGGGGTGTGGTAACTCCTTGCCCCGACTGAGTTGTGACATTAATGACCACACTGGTCTTGTCGCCGTATTCCGCCGGCGGCGCTCCCGCGATCACTTCCATCGACTGGATCGCATCCAGAGGAATCTGATTGGAGAAAATCTTGCTCTGCTGATCGGTAATGGGCTGGCCATCCACCGAAAACGAGTTCTCCGCATGATCCCCCAATCCGTGAAACAGTCCATTGGAGTCGGCACTAATTCCCGGCGTCGATAGCGTTACCAGCGAACTCACCGACGATGACTGGCTTTCCAACGGCAACTTGTCGAACAGATTCTTGTCCACGTCGGTGTGGAACGTCGGATCGTTCTCCACCAGGTCCCCGCCTTGCGCTTCCACCGTGACCGCTTCAGTCGAGCCGGCAATTTGCAGCTTGACCGAAACGTTGAGCGGCACCGAAGAGCGCGGTTCCACATCCTGCGCGTAGTTCATGAACCCGGGCGCCGTCACGATGAGGTGGTACGGATTGAAAGGAATGTTCGTAAAAGCAAACTTCCCGGCGTCATCGGTGGTTGTGGAACGATCAAATCCACTGACCGGGTTGCGGACTTCGACTTTGGCTCTCGCGACGACTGCTCCGGTTTGGTCGAGCACGGTGCCGTTAAGGGACCCAGAGTTGCCAACCGACTGCGCGCTCGCAAAGCTGGCTGCAAAAACTGCGATCGCAGCCCATCTAACAGCAGACGATCTGACATAGGAACCACGATAAGAATGAGAACAATGAAAAGTAGGCATGAGCCCCTCCTGAGATAAATAGGGAATCGGCCGGCTCCCGACGACCGAACGTCAGGCCGGAACTTCGAATTTGTGAGGATCCCTACAGGGCAGGAGGACCGCGGATGCCCGTTTCCGAGAAATCAAACCGGGCTTTCGCGATGCTGTCTTCTACTTTTAGCAGACCGATCGCGGCAAAAACGGGAACCGCGCGGCTGGTATTTTGACTGGGGCTGGCGCTGTGCGCCACCACGCAAATCGAGCAGGAAGCGGATTCCGTCCGGGTCGGATGATTATGGGTAGTCTCCGCCGCCGCTGTCCACAGCATCAGCGACAGGCAAAGCCAAGCCGACCATCTCACCCACAAGCGCATGAGTTATCCGAGTTGTCTTCCCGCTTCGGGATTAGACTCATTAAAGCTTATAACGGTTAGCCAACCTAATACAACCCGGGCACGTTACTATAGAACTGAATCGGCTTCCAGCTCGAAGATCGCTGGCGACTGATCGAACCGACGAATCACAATTACAGTTGGTCTCGAGCCGCGAAGCGGCGATAGAATACAGCCCACAGCGCGAGCCGTGGATGGCAGCGAGCAACATGGCGAAAGAGCCACGCCTAATCGCAAAAACGCACTTAATAGTCTAACGCGAGGAAATCATGGCAGAACCAACCTACGAAGAACTGAAAGCAAAACTGTCTCAACTTGAAAAAGAAGTCGAAACCAAAAAGCGCAGCGGCGACCTGATCTTCAAAGTGGGCGAAAAAGGCGGCGTCAGCGTTTACGGCCTCGGCCGTTTCCCGGTGACTCTCTACTATGAGCAATGGAACCGTCTGCTAGGCGCAGCTAGCGATATCAAAGCCTTCCTGGAAGAAAACAAATCAAAGCTAAAGCTTAAAGACCAAGGGTAAAAACGCAAAAAGTCTCAGAGGACGCACTGAGGGTGCCCCCTCGAACGTCGGCGCCCTTTGCAACGTCAGGGTGGGGATCTTGTGTCTCTATCTTTTGGCGAGTGCGCAGGCGCCGAGGGAGAAGGGCGACGAAGTCCAAGCGCTAGCTCCAGGTGCTGGTGAGACTTTACCTCTAACCAATTGGCGCTCAATGTGTTGCATGGAATCCTCGAGAAGCCAAGTCAGTGAACCCCCTTGGTCAGTGAAACCCTCAGACGGAGTGGGGAGGGGAACAATCAAAGGCGGGGTTTCCCGAAAGTGAAACGCACTCCCGCCAAGCCGCGCAGCTTTCCGTGCAAAGATCATTCTCAAGCGGAAACCCACAGCTGCCGAAGGCAGAAATACCGCCGATTCAACCATCGCTTCACGAGTGTGCCGCGGGCGCCTCGCCGGCTATCCCGTCGGCATCTCGCCCGCGGAGTCTATTCTGCCTTCAACTGGAACGCACAGCACCGCCCAAAGGTACCCAACTCAGAACTGAAGAACAGGGAACTGAGAACTGCTTTTCGGGTCTATAATAAAAACACTGTGCCCAAATATTCCATCGTCGTCCCTCTACACAACGAGCAGGAGAACGTCACCGACCTCTACGACCGCCTGAAAGCGGTCATGGAGGCGCACGGCGAGAGCTTCGAAATCGTTCTCGTGGACGACGGCTCTAAGGACCACACATTCGCCATGCTGCGCGAGATCGCCGCGGTCGATAGCCGCGTCACCGTGGTCAAGTTGCGCCGCAACTTCGGCCAGACCGCTGGACTGGCAGCCGGTTTCGATCACGCGCGCGGCGAGTACATCATCGCCATGGATGGCGATCTGCAGCACGACCCCAACGACATCCCGTTGTTCCTGGAAAAGATTGCCGCGGGCTACGACATTGTCAGCGGATGGCGCAAAGTGCGTGTCGATAATTTCTGGATGCGCCGCATCCCATCGCGCATCGCCAACTGGATGATGGCCAAGATCAGCGGCGTCGACATCCACGACTTCGGCACTACTTTTAAGGCTTATCGCCGCGACATCCTCGAGCAGGTGCCGCTCTACGGCGAATTGCACCGCTTCATTCCCGCCCTGGCATCGTGGCATGGCGCATCGATCTGCGAAGTGCCCATTCACAACGTGAACCGCGAACGCGGTGTTTCGCATTACGGCATTACGCGCACCTTCCGCGTATTTTTCGACCTCCTGACTATCCGTTTTTTGCTGCGCTATCTTTCCCGCCCACTGCACTTCTTCGGCAGCATCGGGATGATGAGTATCTTCGGTGGCAGCGGCATCGTGCTCTGGCTCGGCCTGGAGAAATTCCTGCGCCACGTCCCGGTAATGGGCGAACACGGCCCGCTGATGATGGCTGCTCTCGGCCTCCTGCTCGGTGGCTTGAACTTGCTCGCCATCGGCCTGCTTGGAGAGATGCAAGTCCGTCACTACCACGAACCCAGTCGCCGCGCCCCGTACTCCGTGGACCGCGTCCTGCGCGCCCAAAACGAAGAGCACAGCGTCTCCGAATAGGTCAAACTTCGATTCGTTCAGTCTCCCACTTCGCCGCCGGTTGCCCTTGCTGCAACCACACGATGAAATCCGTCATCGGTGGAACCCCGCCCAATTCGCGAAGCCGGGTCGCATTTTGTCCGCGATGATAGTGACTGTGCATTGCAGCCTGCGTCAGCGCCTGACGCACGCTGATCTTTAGCGGCGGACTGAACCATGGAATCTCGATCACTTCTTCGAGCCGATATGGACTCGCGTTCCGCAATCGCTCATCCAGTTCCGCCAACCCTTGCCGCCCATACTTCTTTACGTCTCCCATCGTCGTGAAGTCTTCTAGTTTCTTGAACTCGAACGGCGATGTCCGCGGACCGGTTACATAAAGAAAGGCGTGCTGCACCAGATGAATGTGAAACACTCGTTCGCGGATCGGCTGATCGTGCAGCGGCGCGGGAAAAGCCTCGAACGCCCGCCAGTGTTCGGCGTCCGCCCACTTCTGGTGCGCGTACAACTCGTCGAGATAGGACATCACTGGATCCCCCGTTTCAACCAGCGAGTGTACGCCCTTGCCAGGAGCCATGTCCCATTCGGGGCCGGCGGTATAATGTCCTGTTTGCCGTTTTTGAGGAGTTGCGCCCCGATGGAGAGAGCCACCCAGCATGAATTGCAGTTAGCCAGTCGCATGTCGCGCCTCGGCACCGAGACTGCCTTTGAAGTTCTGAATAAAGCGCGCGCGCTGGAGCGTCAGGGCAAGAGCATCATCCATCTCGAAATCGGTGAGCCGGACTTCGACACCCCTGCAAACGTGGTCGATGCAGGCGTAGACGCCCTGCGCAAAGGCTGGACACACTACGGCCCCTCCGCTGGCCTCCCCGACCTGCGGCAGGCACTCGCCGAATACGTGAGCCGCACCCGAGGCGTGAAAGTCACCAGCGACGAAGTCGTAGTGGTCCCTGGCGGAAAGCCCATTATCTTCTTCACGATCCTCGCGCTGATTGATGACGGGGATGAAGTCATCTATCCCAACCCGGGTTTCCCCATCTACGAGTCGATGATCAACTACGTCGGTGGACGCGCCGTGCCGATCCAGTTGCGGGAGGAGCGCGACTTCTCGCTCGATGTTGATGAACTAGGCTCGCTCATCAATGACCACACGAAGCTGATTATTTTGAATTCACCGCAGAATCCCACGGGCGGAGTCTTAGAGCGGCGCGACATCGAGCAAATCGCGAAGATCATTGGCGACCGCAATGTGATGATCCTGTCTGACGAAATCTACAGCCGTTTGCTCTTCGACGGCGGGCTGCATTTTTCCATCATGTCGGTGCCGGGAATGCAGGAGCGCACCATTTTGCTCGACGGCTTCTCGAAAACCTACGCCATGACGGGATGGCGCATGGGATATGGCGTGATGCGTCCCGACCTCGCCGCGCACATGACGCGCCTAATGACGAACTCCAACTCCTGCACGGCGAGCTTTACGCAGGTCGCTGGCATCGAAGCGATCCGCGGTGATCAGAGTTCCGTCGACCATATGCGTGACGAATTCCAGCGCCGCCGCGATGCGTTTGTCGCAGGTTTGAATAGTATCAAAGGCTTGTCGTGCCGCATGCCCAAGGGCGCGTTCTATGTCTTTCCCAACATCAAGAATACGGGATGGAAATCGAAGCCGCTGGCCGACTCTCTGCTCGAACGAGCCGGCGTCGCGGCACTCTCAGGGACCGCGTTCGGCGCATTCGGGGAAGGTTATCTGCGCTTCAGCGTCGCAAATTCTCTGGACAACCTGCAGCAAGCCCTGGACCGCATCGACCAGTGGACGAAGAAAAACCTTTAGTTGACTTTACTCACGATTTAAGCCGAGATTCTTCATGCCGACGATGAAAAAAGCAGCTCCACTCCCTAAGCCCAAGACCAGCCGACCGCTTGCGCCAGGTTACGGTTTTCCCGAAGGCAGCAATGGCCTGCTCCCTTGGACTTGGGCCGAGCAGCGATTGAAGAAGTCGCATAACTACTGGATCACCACGGTCAAGCCGGATGGCTCGCCTCACACGATGGTCGTCTGGGGACTTTGGCAGGACGGCCGCTTGCTGTTCAGCACCGGCAGCAACTCGCGCAAAGCCCGCAACCTGGCACAGAATCAAAACTGCGTGCTTTGCAACGAGCATGCGCACGAGGCAGTGATCGTCGAGGGCGTCGCGGAGCTAGCCGAGGTCGCCTCGCGGCGCAAATTCCTGTCGACATACCAGCGGAAGTACAAGTTTGACATGTCATCGATGAAAGACGACATCCTCTCCCTGAAGGAACCCGTGTTTGCGGTGCGCCCGCGGGTTGTTTTCGGCTTTTGGGAAAAACACTTCCAGAGCAAGTCAACCCGCTGGAAGTTCGCATGACGAAATGTGGCGCGGGCGCCTGGCCCGCGTGCTCTCGCCCTGTCCCGTGACCCCGAGGCGCATGATCAAAGTCATGCATTGTGAGCGAGTATCGAGCCCATCCTCACTCCGCACAGCAAGGGACCCGTCTGCGAATCAGCTAGTCGGCGAACCAGGCAGTTGACACTGTGGTAATCCTGCTCAACAATTGAAGTACTCCCCTGTAATTCACCCGATAGCTTCCTGAGGAGGAAGAGTGTATGGCCGATGAAGGCGATGTACAGATGGAACAGCAGTCCAATGCCGGCAAGTGGATTCTGATCGTGCTGGCGGTTGTCGCGGTGGCAGCGTTCGGATACGTCCAGTATGTCACGCACTCCGACGTCCAGCGGTTGACCCAGGACCTAAACGAGAGCCGGGCCCAGGTGAAAGAGCTGCAGAACCGCATGCAGACGGCTGAAGCACAGCAAGAGACGCTGGCGCGCGATTCCGGCATGACCAAGAAGCAACTCGCCCAGCGCACCGCCGCCTTACAGGCTGAACAGAAGGCCGCGGAAAGCCGGCTGGAGAATGAACAGAAGGCTCAGATCCGCGAGGTCAGCGGAGAAATTTCAGGCGTGAAGACCGACGTCGGCGGAGTGCGAACTGACGTTGCTTCGGCCAAGGCGGATCTCGAAGCCACCAAGGCCAAGCTGCAAAGCACGATTGGGGATCTAGGCGTGCAGAGCGGATTGATCGCGCACACGGCGGGTGATCTGGAAGTTTTGAAGCACAAGGGCGACCGCAACTATTATGAGTTTACGCTGCTGAAAGGCGCCAAGCCACAGCCCGTGTCGACGGTGAGCCTGCAACTCAGAAAGGCCGACGTCAAGAGAGGGAAGTTCACGGTGAATGTCACCGCGGACGACAAGACGATCGAAAAGAAGGATCGCAATGTCGCCGAGCCGATTCAGTTTTATTCCGGGCGCGACCACCTGCTGTTTGAGCTGGTAGTGTGGAATGTGGATAAGAACAAAGCCACCGGATATTTGAGCACGCCAAAAAGTGCTCCCCAGCCGGTGACGGCGAACTAAGGATGACTGGAGCGTTTTTCCCAGGTGGTCACGTGCTGTTTTGCAAATTGTGCTGCGCACGGGCGTGATCTACCTGCTGGTCCTGATTGGCGTGCGCCTGAGCGGAAAGCGTGAGGTCGGGCAGATGACGCCGTTTGACCTGACGCTGTTGCTTCTGCCGTCGAACTCTGTGCAGAATGCGATGACCGGGCCGGATACGTCGCTACTTGGCGGCGCGGTGGCGGCGGCCACACTCCTGATTCTGAACTATCTGATCGCCAACGTTTCGCGTGGCAACAGGCGGTGGCGGCGACTGATCGAAGGCGAGCCCTCGCTCTTGGTCCATGATGGAAAGCTCGTTCAAGCGCACATGGCGCGCGAGCACGTGAGCATGGACGAACTGCACCGCGCTGTTCGGGAACATGGCATCAGTGGCTGTGACCAGGTTGCGCTTGCCGTGCTGGAAGTCGATGGCTCGATCAGCTGTCTGAAGTACGGCGAAATTAAGCAGGACGCGAACACGCATCTAGTGCGACGCAGATTCATCCAAAAGAAGCAATAGTTCACCGAGGAGTTTCGCTTGAATCGGGATAGGGGGACAGTCGCCTGTCCTCCGTCCCACACCGCAGGACATGCGGGTCCGCATCCGGCGGGTCGGCGGATCGAGCTGCTATAGCTAAGCTAGCCGGGCTTTTGGAATAACGCGTCGCCAGGTAAGGATTCCGTCCCT